>OGPM01002571.1_pt1 | contig 12587 bp, 8 predicted proteins | sample 1552961 | NCBI WGS metagenome assembly OGPM01 (sample SAMEA2580304, study PRJEB22360) | human gut metagenome | biome: human gut; feature: human-associated habitat; material: faeces | place: Denmark | collected 2008/2010
AACTCATCTCCAACAAATAAATTAGCCATTGGATAGATTTGATTTTCAATATCATCATATAATTCAACCCCAGTAGAATTGTTTAGTAGCTCGAATACTTTATCAATATCGATTGGTTTTTTAGTTTCAATATATACTGATTCAGAATGTCCCCGAAGTACAGGAACACGAACACAAGTAGCATTGACCTTGATATCTTTATTGAAGATTTTTTTAGTTTCATTAACCATTTTCATTTCTTCTTTAGAAAAATGATTGTCTAAATCAAATTTATCAACTTGTGGAATGCAATTGAAAGCAATTGGAAAATGTTTTTTATCCCCAGCGCAAGGTAATGTTTTGGCAACAGGTTCTTTACCATCTAAGATTTCTTGAGACTGGCGGTATAATTCTTCCATTCCTGCAACACCTGCTCCTGAAACCGCTTGATAAGTAGAAACGATGATTCTTTCGATATCAAAATATTCATTTAAACGATTTAAAGCACTGAGCATTTGAATCGTTGTACAGTTTGGATTAGCAATAATCCCTTTATGTTCTTTTAATACATAGGCATTGACTTCTGGAACAACTAATGGAACATCAGGATCCATTCTAAAATGAGAAGTATTATCAATATTGATACAACCAGCTTGAACAGCATAAGGCATATATTTTTCAGAAATACTTCCCCCGGCAGACCAAAACGCTACATCGATACCTTCAAAGCTATTTTCTGTTAATTCTTCAACAGTAAATTCATGACCTTCAAATTCAACAACTTTTCCTGCACTACGAGCTGATGCTAATAATTTAATACTTTCAAAAGGAAATTTAAATTGGAAGATACATCTTAACATTTCTCTTCCGACGGCTCCAGTAGCCCCCACGACTGCAACTTTATATTTTTTCGTGGCGTTGGCGGAATCGACGGTGACCTGATCGTCCGTTTCGTCGCGGTATTCCAGGCCGAGATCATAGTATTCTGTATGAAGATCAATATAAGGAAGCAGAAGCTCATCCTTAATATACTGCCATAAAATACGTGTCATCTCATCGCCGTCCATCTCAACTAGCGGTGTTGTCATTTTAATTTTTGCCATGGTATTTGTCTCCTTTCTATCTGTTCGCGGCATCTTTTATTATTCTTCCAGATGCAGATTTTCCATCACATGTAATATGTGTTCGTTTGCAAGCTGTTCTGCTGTTGCCGCATCTTTTGCCTTGATCGCTTCCAGTATTTCTCGGTGTTCTTCTATTGACTTTTCGGCACGCTCCGGTGCTTCAATAGACATCGTCCTGGCAAGCTGTACATACTTGTGAAAATCTGTTAATACATGTTCCAGTATCCTGCTGTTGGATGCCTCATACAATATCTTATGAAACTTACCATCCATTTCTGACATCTGTTCAATCTGTCCGGTTCCCTTCTTATGCAAATGAAATTCTGACAGAAGAATCACTTCTTCCAGTTCTTCAATCTGCGCATCCGTAATATATTTCGTTGCCCAGTTGGCACACAGCCCTTCCAGTTGCGAACGTATCTTATAGATATCTTTCACATCTTTTCTGGTAATGGCTGTCACATACGCACCTTTATTCGGAATGATCGTAACCAGTCCTTCTAACTCCAATTGTCTTAAGGCTTCTCTTACCGGTGTTCTGCTTACCCCCAGTTCTTCACCGATTGTTACTTCCCTTAATTCTTCATGATCTTTATATACCCCATTCAGAATATCTTCCCGCAGATGCCGGAACACTCTTCCTCGTAAGGATCTGTCCTGATATTCTTCCATAAAAACACCCCAATTAAATCAAATCTATACCCTGTCTTTTGCAGTTCTGATCAATAACTGCGATCAGCTCATCATCTGTAAGAACGGTTACACGTCCTTCTTCGTACTGTTCATCTACCCAGTCTTTTACTGCGTTTACCAGTTCTGAATTCTTATCCACTTTCTTATCATCCGGAAGCTTAAAATATGTATTGATCCAGTGGGCAATACCTGCAAGTCCCGAAGTATTGGAAATTGCCACAAGCGGCGGACGGTTCAGGAATTTACCGGTATCGAATACATTATAAATCTCTTCGTTTTTCAAGAGTCCATCTGCATGGATTCCGGCTCTGGTCACATTAAAGTTCTTGCCAACGAATGGTGTCCTGGAAGGAACCCGGTAACCAATCTCTTTTTCATAATAATCTGCCATCTCTGTGATGACTGTTGTATCCATGCCATCCAGTGTACCGCGAAGCTGTGCATATTCGAATACCATCGCTTCCAGTGGTGTATTGCCGGTACGTTCCCCGATTCCAAAAAGCGAACAGTTTACGCCACAAGCACCATATAACCATGCGGTTGAAGAGTTGCTGACTGCTTTATAGAAATCATTGTGTCCGTGGAATTCGATCAGTTCACTCGGAACACCTGCATGTACACGCAGACCATAGATAATTCCCGGAATAGATCTTGGAATTACTGCTCCCGGATAATTTACTCCATATCCCATCGTATCACAGGCACGTATCTTAACCGGAATCTTATACTCATCCATCAGTTTCATCAGTTCCAGGCAGAAAGGGATCACGAATCCGTAGATGTCGGAACGGGTGATATCTTCCAGATGACATCTCGGACTGATTCCTGTCTCAAGGCATTCCCTTACAATAGACAGATAATGCTCCATTGCCTCACGTCTGGTCATTTTTAATTTATAGAAAATATGATAGTCCGAACAGCTCACCAGAATACCTGTTTCTTTCATTCCAATCTCTTTTACCAGTTGGAAATCTTTCTTGCTTGCGCGGATCCAACTTGTTACTTCCGGAAATTTATAATCTCTTTCCATACATTTGTATACAGCATCTCTGTCTTTTTTACTGTAAAGAAAGAATTCGCACTGTCTGATCTTTCCTTTTGGACCACCCAGACGATGGAAATAATCATATAATGTTACGATCTGCTCCGTACTGTATGGGGCACGTGACTGTTGACCATCCCGGAATGTTGTATCTGTAATCCAGATTTCATCCGGCATACAATGTGGAACAATTCGGTCATTGAATGCGATTTTCGGAATCTCATCATAATGGAACAGATTACGAAACACATTCGGCGTCTTTACATCTACCAACGGGTACATGTGTTCTTCCAGTTGCAATAAATTTGTATGATTATCCAGGTATACTTTCCTGTTTTCCATTCTTTCATCGCCTGCTTTCTAAAAATAATTTTTCGTAGTAAAGTACTAAATTCAACATGTATAATTGTATACAATAATACATGTGTTGTCAAGTATTATTATGGATATTTATTCAAAAAAAATGATTATGGGATTTCCATAATCATTTTTTGAATAGTCGCTGAAAAAGTTCTCTGGTATCATATTAATAAAGCTTGGCATTGACTTCTCTAGGACTTAAGCCTTCGTCTTCTAACGCTTTCATAATCTGGTGCTTGTGTTCGGTTCCGAAGGCTTCCAGTGTAATTCGAAGTTCTACTGCTGCGTTTCGGTTGGTACTTACAAACTGGTTGTGTTCCAGTTTGATTACATTACCGTTTGCTTTGGCAATCGTAGATGCAACACGTACCAGTTCACCTGGTTTGTCAGGAAGCAGTACCGATACAGAGAAGATTCTGTCTCGCTGTATCAATCCATGCTGTACGATTGACGACATTGTGATCACATCCATATTTCCGCCGCTTAAGATAGATACGACTTTCTTTCCTTTCAAATCAAGCTGTCTGAGGGCTGCCACCGTCAGAAGTCCGGAATTTTCTACTATCATCTTATGATTTTCTACTACATCGAGGAATGCCCCAATCAAATCATCATCTGCAACGGTGATCACTTCATCAATATTTTTCTCTGCGTATGGGAATATCTTCTCTCCTACACGTTTCACAGCAGTACCATCTGCGATGGTGTTTGCACTGGAAAGTGTTACAGGATGTCTTTCCTTTAATGCTTCTGTCATACTTGCAGCAGCTGCCGGTTCTACACCGATTACTTTTACATTTGGATTCAGAAGTTTTGTAAGTGTAGATACACCTGTAATCAGTCCGCCGCCACCGATCGGTGCGAGGATATAATCTACATCCGGAAGTTCATCAAAGATTTCCATAGCGATACTTCCCTGTCCGGTTGCGACATCCAGATCATCGAACGGATGGACAAACGTATATCCGTTTTCTTCTGCTAATTTCATCGCATATGCGCAGGCATCATCATAGACATCCCCGTGCAATACAACTTCTGCACCATAACTCTTGGTACGGTTAACTTTGATCAGTGGAGTAACTGTCGGCATAACGACCGTTGCTTTGCAGCCAAATTTTTTTGCTGCATATGCTACGCCCTGTGCATGGTTACCGGCCGATGCTGTAACAAGACCTTTCTTTCTGTTTTCTTCGCTCATTGTGCTGATTTTATAATATGCGCCACGTACTTTGTAAGCACCCGTGTACTGCATATTTTCTGGTTTCAGATAGACTTCTGCACCTGTCTGGTTGCTTAAATATTCACTGTATACCAGCTTGGTTGGAAGGGTTACTTCTTTTACGATTTCACTCGCCTGCTTGAATTTTTCTAATGTTAACATCTCGTATTTCCTCTCTTCCTCTTATTTGTTTTCTGAAACCTCTTCTGAAGTCTCATCATCTTTTGGTCTTTCGAATAACGCATTCACGAAATCATCCGCATCAAATTTCTGCAGATCATCAATGGTCTCTCCTACACCGATATATTTTACCGGAACGCCAAGTTCTGCATGAATTGCAACTGCGATACCGCCTTTTGCGGTTCCGTCCATCTTTGTCAGAACAATTCCTGTAATTTCTGCCACATCGTTGAATTCTTTTGCCTGCTGCAGAGCATTCTGCCCTGTTGTTGCATCCAGGACCACCAGCGTCTCTCTGTATGCCTCAGGAAATTCCCGGTCGATGATCTTATTCATCTTTGTGAGTTCTTCCATCAGATTCTTTTTATTATGCAGACGACCGGCTGTATCTATCATTAATACATCTGCGTGCCGTGCTTTTGCTGCCGCAACAGCATCAAACACTACCGATGCCGGGTCAGAGCCTTCCTGTCCGCCGATCAGCTCAGCCTGCGAACGGTTCGCCCATTCTTTTAACTGTTCTCCTGCTGCAGCACGGAATGTATCAGCCGCTGCAATTACCACTTTCTTATCCTCTGCGCGGAGCTTTCCGGCCAGCTTTCCGATCGTCGTAGTCTTTCCCACACCATTGACACCAATCACCATCACTACGGATGTGTGGTTTTCAAATTCATATGCCGTTTCCCCGATATCCATCTGTTCTTTGATACTTTCAATCAGAAGTTCCCGGCACTCCATCGGTTCTTTGATGTGTTTTTCTTTTACCTTTGCTTTCAGATCATCCAGAATATCATAGGTTGCCTGTACACCAAGGTCTCCCATGATCAGTACTTCCTCCAGTTCCTCGTAAAAGTCATCATCGATACGGGAGAATCCGTGAAAGATGCTGTCCATTCCTGATACAATATTATCTCTGGTCTTGCCAAGACCGGCAACCAGTTTTTCAAAAAATCCCATACCTTCCTCCTATTTATCCAGTTCATTTTCCAGCAGGCTGACAGATACCAGTGTAGAGACACCTTTTTCCTGCATAGTAATACCATACAGTCTGTCTGCTGCGGTCATTGTTCCTCGTCGGTGTGTAATTACAATGAACTGCGTATATTTTGTTAATTTGTGCAAATATTGCGCAAAACGGTCTACGTTGTTATCATCAAGCGCCGCCTCTATCTCATCCAGCAGGCAGAATGGTGACGGTTTCAGATTCTGGATTGCAAAAAGAAGTGCTATTGCCGTCAGTGCCTTTTCGCCTCCGGATAACTGCATCATGTTCTGCAGCTTCTTTCCTGGCGGCTGGGCAATAATCCGGATACCTGCTTCCAGAATATCCTCATCTTCCATAAGTTCCAGCGTTCCTTTTCCACCGCCGAACATCTCCTTGAATACCTGATCAAACTCTGCGGCAATTCTGGCAAACTGCTCTTTAAACTGCTTGCGCATGGCATTATCAAGTTCCTCGATGATCTGCTCCAGTGTTTCGGCTGCTTCAACCAGATCATCATGCTGTCCTTTCAGAAATTCATAACGTTCGGATACACTTTTATATTCTTCTATCGCATTGACATTGACATTTCCCAGTGCACGGATCTCACTTTTTAATTCCTGAATCCGTCTCTTCATATCTGCAAGATCGGTCAGATTCGGATTCCTAAGCTCTTTTGCATGATTCAGTGTGAGTTCATATTCTTCCCACATATAATTAATCTGCTTCTCGGAAGCTTCTTCGCAGCCTTCTTTCTGGCTTTCCAGACGGTAAACTTCTTTATCAAGATCCGCCATATGTTTCGAGATCTCTTCACGTTTTTCAAAGAACGCTTTGTGACGTTTATTCAGTTCCATTCGTTCACTTTTTGAATGTTCGATCTGAAGTTTGATCTCTTCAAACAAATCTCCGGAATGATCGATTGTTGTTTTTAACTCCTGGATCTTCTCCTCTTTTTCGGTGATTTCCCTGGAATTGCCGCCTTTATTCCTTGTCAGCTCTTCCAATTCAGTCCGGAATTTATCGACCTCTTCGCAGATACGGGTAATATTTTCCGTGATAAATGTATATTTTTGCTCTAATCCTGCATATTCCAGATGAATCTGTTCTGATTTTCTGGTCTTAATACTCTCTTTTGTATGAACATCTTCCAGTTCTTTCTGCTCTTTCTCAATGGTGAGATTCAGATCATTCTCCAGACTTTCGGATGTATCCAGCTCAATATTAATAGATTCCTGATTGTCCATGATCTCCGTGATCTGTGCATCGAGTTTCGCAGCTTCATTCCGCAGATTATCAAACTGCTGTCTGAAGCTTCTGATCCTGGCTGATGACTGATCTGCATTCATCTTCGCCGTATTCTGTACGACATATGCTTTCTGCAGTTCTGTACTGATTGCATCGGTCTTCTCATAATACCCTGCACGTTCTTCTTTCAGACCGGAGATCTGTTGTTCCATCTCCGTCATCTCCTGCTTAAGCTTCTGCACGGTCTTTTCAAATTCTTCGATTTCCCGTCGTCTGCTCAGAAGATTACTTGAGTTTTTAAATGCTCCACCGGTCATGGAACCACCTGGATTGATCAGCTCGCCTTCCAGTGTTACGATACGGATAGACTGGTGGTATTTCCTTGCAATTATTGTTGCATGATCAATATGATCTACTACCAGTGTTCTTCCCAGCAGATAATCTGCAAGGGTTTTATATTTGCTCTCCACCTGGATCAATTTGTTGGCTGTCCCGATAACTCCCGTTTCTTTCAGTACTTCCGGCCGGTTAATCCCGGAATTCGCACGGATCGACGTTAACGGCAGAAAGGTTGCACGTCCAAACTTATTCTTCTTCAGGAAATGAATCATTCGTTTTGCTGTATCCTCATCCTCCGTTACGATATTCTGGATATTTCCTCCAAGTGCAGTCTCAATAGCGATCTCATAGTCTTTTTCAACCTTCACGATATCTGCTACTACACCCAAAAGTCCCTGCTCCCGGTCCTTATTATCCATGACTTTACGAATACTGTTACCGTATCCGTCATACCGTTCCGTAATATTCTTTAATGATTCCAGTCTGGACTGTTCCCTGTGAAAAGCAGATTGTCCGATCTGCAGCTTCTGGGATTCTTTCGAAATCTTAGTCTGCAATTCCCTGATCCTGCGTTCATATTCTTTATTCTCGTCATTCAGTGAAATGATCTTGTCGGAAATAACTTTCAATTCCATTTGGAATTTATTCAGGCTCTCATTCTCTTCTGCGATCTCACTGTCATTTGCAAGGATTTCACGGTTAATCTGCGATTTTCTTACCTGGATCTGCTCCATCATTGTATCGAATTTCTGAATCTGAGCTTTCGTGGATGCTCTGTTATTCAGTATTTCCATAATATGATTCTTTTTTTCATCGACAGATCCGGTAATCTGAGCAATCTTCTCCTGCAATTCCGTCAGTTCATTTTTGATCTTATCTTCTTCTGACCGCTTTTCTTCCATCTGTTTTTCAATGGAATCTTTTTCCGTGTGAAGTTCTTTCAGCTGTCCTTCACGGACATCTATCTCCGAATCAATAACACCGGCACGCTGATCGAAGTGTTCATCATTCATCCGCGCACTGTGGATCTGTTCTTTTAACAATGCGATCTGGTTCTCTAACTGTTGCTTCAGAATGGTTGTCTCATTTAACTGACGGTTCGCTTTTTCAATGGAATCATCGATCACTTCCACCTGTTCTTCAATCGACTCATATTCTGTCTTTGTATCTGCATACTTTCTGGTTGCTTCTTCTAGTTCTCCTTTTGTAATACGCAGTTTTTCATCCAGATTCCGGATCTGATCCCGGATACGTTCCATTTCCAAAAGAAACATATTGATATCGTATGTTTTTAATTCTTCCTTCCGTTTCAGATACTCCCTCGCCTTTTCAGACTGACGTTCTAACGGCCCAACCTGCTTTTCCAACTCAGACAGAATATCATTGACACGGACCAGATTCTGGCGTTCATCTTCTAACTTTTTGACCGACATACTTTTTCTTCGTTTGAATTTGACAATTCCTGCTGCTTCATCAAAAAGCTCTCGCCTCTCATCCGGCTTACCACTTAAAATCTTATCAATCTGTCCCTGTCCGATAATCGAATACCCTTCTTTTCCGATACCTGTATCATAGAAAAGTTCATTTACATCTTTTAATCTGCATGCTCTTCCATTGATCAGATATTCGCTTTCTCCGGAACGGTATAGCTTTCTTGCTACCGTAACTTCTTCGTAATCAACCGGAAGCTTATGGTCTGAATTGTCCAGAGTGATCGCCACCGATGCATAACTAAGCGGCTTTCTGCTCTCAGTACCGGAAAAAATAACATCCTGCATGTTGCCGCCTCTTAACTGCTTCACACGCTGTTCCCCAAGCACCCATCTGACCGCATCTGCTACGTTACTTTTTCCACTTCCGTTCGGACCGACAATGCCGGTGATTCCATTATGGAATTCGAATTTAATTTTATTGGCAAATGATTTAAATCCCTGCACTTCTATGCTTTTTAAATACATTCCACACCTACTTTATATTCTTTTCATGCAGTTTCAAAATGCTGATATATGCAGCCTCCTGCTCTGCTGCTTTCTTCGTCCGGCCTTCTCCGACTCCGTATTCGTCTTCTCCGATATGTACCGCAACACGGAAAGTCTTATTATGATCCGGTCCCTCTTCACCAATCAGATGATACGAGATTACTTCTTTAAAATTCGCCTGCACGATTTCCTGCAGGATAGTCTTGCTATCAAAAAAGAGTTTCTTGTTCTCCAAATCTTTCAAAATAAATCGATGTATAAACTCTTTTGCATTAGCAAAACCACCATCAAGATAAATTGCTCCGATCAGAGCCTCCATTGCATCCGATGTTACAGATTCTCTCTTTCGTCCTCCGGTAGCATCTTCTCCTTTACCAAGCAGAAGGTATTCTCCAAGATCCAGATCTCTTGCGCAGAATGCCAGTGCCGGTTCACATACCATACTTGCTCTTGTCTTTGTAAGTTCCCCTTCCGGAAGCTTCGGATTATTGTGAAACAGGAATTCGCTGGACACCAGTTCAAGGACCGCATCTCCCAGAAATTCCAGACGTTCATTACACTCATACTTTGGCAGATGCTTTTCGTTGGCATAAGAGCTGTGAATCATCGCCTTTGTAAACAGGGTAAAGTCATCAAATTTGTAACCAATCTTTCCTTCTAATTCTTTAAGGTCTTTGCTCATTGTAAACTCCATCCTAAAGAACGAAAAAAGCCCCTGGCAGGGCCCTTTCGTTCTTTTTATATCTGCCTAGTTATTATTTGTTGCATTCTTGATCTGCTCAACAGCATCTCCAACTGTAGAGATCTGCTCAGCGTCATCATTATCGATCTCAATGTCAAATGTTTCTTCTATTCCCATAATAATCTGGAAGATATCAAGGGAGTCTGCTCCCAGATCATCTACAAATGTTGTGTCCTCTGTAATATCATTCACTTCTACATTTAATACATCAGCGATGATTTCTTTTAATTTTTCAAGTTCCATATCAAATCTCCTTTTCTCATCATAGTTAGTAATATATTATTCAGCGGATTTTTGCTCCGATTGAATACTTTCCCTGATCTTTTCATTGATCTTCTGCTTCTTAAATGTTACACATTGGATTAATGTATTGCTGACTTCTTTTGCTTTCGAGCTTCCATGTGTCTTTACAACCAGACCGTTTAATCCAAGCAATGGCGCACCGCCATACTCACTTGCATCAAATGACTTTAAAGTTGTTTTTAACGCCGGTTTGATAAGCAATGCTCCGATCTTGCTTCTGAGGGTGGACATCAGTCCTTCTTTCACCTTACTGATCAATACCGCACCGACGCCTTCATATAACTTAAGGATTACATTGCCCGCAAATGCTTCTGTCACAATGACATCTGCCTGCCCATGCGGAATCTCTCTTGCTTCCACACTGCCGATAAAATTCAGTTCTTTTTCTTCTTTTAATAGAGGGAATGTTTCTTTTACCAATGCATTACCCTTTTCTTCTTCTGCTCCGATATTTACAATTCCGACTTTTGGACTCTTAATACCAATCACATGCTCCATGTAAATAGAACCCATCTTGGCAAACTGAACCAGGTGTGATGCTCTGGCATCTACATTTGCACCACAGTCGATCAAAAGTGCTACCCCCTTCTCTGTCGGGATCAGAGACGCAAGTGGTGGTCTCTCTACACCTTTGATTCTTCCAACGATTACCTGTCCGCCCACCAGAATTGCTCCGGAACTTCCGGCAGATACAAATGCATCAGCCTTTCCTTCCTTTACCATCTTCATTCCGACTACAATAGAAGAATCTTTCTTTCTTCTGATCGCATTCACCGGAGGTTCGGCAGTCTCTATTACTTCTGTTGTATTCACAACTTCCAGTCTGTTCTTATCATAAGTATACTTTTGCAATTCAGCATTCACTATATCTTCTTTGCCAAGCAGATATACCTTTATATCCTGTTCACGTCCAAGAGCATCTACTGCTCCTTTTACCATTTCACCCGGTGCATTGTCCCCGCCCATGGCGTCCAATGCTATCACCGTAATTTCTGACATATTGATTCCTCCTAATATTACTGAATTTATTCTACTAAACATCCATGCAAAAATCAATATTTTCAAAAATATTTATCAGAAGTTTGATAATATATGATCCGGTTGGTATAATACCTTTTATCATCAAAATTAGATATGAAATTATAGAAAGAAAGGGATCAATAAATGGATTATTATAAGAGAGCTCTTGAACTCAACGATGAAACCATAAAAAACAGACGTTACTTTCATATAAATGCAGAGGCCGGTCTTCATATGCCAATGGCCTGCGTATATGTAATGGACAAATTAACCGAATATGGATTGGTGCCTTCGAGGTGCGGAGAAGGTGTGACTGCTACTGTCGGAAATGGCGGTAAAGTCTTATTATTACGTGCGGACATGGATGCCCTCCCAATGCCGGAAGAAAGCGGACTTCCATTTGCCTGCCCGACCGGAAAAGAAGCACATGCCTGCGGACATGATTTTCACGCTGCCATGTTACTGACCGCTGCAAAAATGCTAAAAGAAAATGAGGCCGAGTTAAAAGGCACAGTCAAATTTATGTTCCAGCCTGCGGAAGAAACATTCGAAGGCAGTAAAAATATGATAGAACATGGTATCCTGGAGAATCCGAAAGTAGATGCGGCATTGGCCTATCATGTATCTCCAGGGCAGATGCCGGTTGGAATCTACATGTATAACAGTACAGGAACTATGATGTACTCCGTTGACGGTTTTCATATCGAAATCAAAGGAAAGGGAGCACATGGTGCCTATCCTCAGAATTCCGTTGATCCGATCAATATTGCAGCCCATGTATATTTTGCACTGCAGTCTGTAATCGCCCGTGAGGCAGATCCTTCCAAAGCCTGTCTTATGACCGTCGGTAAATTCCAGGCCGGAACCGCCGCCAATATCATTCCTGATACTGCCGTTCTCGAAGGAACTATTCGAACGAACGATAAATATTCCAGAGAACTTCTGGTACGAAGAATGAAAGAAACGGCAATCCGGACAGCCGAAACTTTCGGAGGAACAGCCAAAATCACTATGATCTCGGAAGTACCGCCTCTGATCTGCAATCCGGAATTTACCGAACAGATCGTCGGCTTCATGAAGGAACTGGATATTCCGAAACTAACCCCTTACCCAGGCATATCCGCAAGTGCTTCTGAAGATTTTGCAAATATTGCAGAACAGGTACCATCCGCTTTCATGTATCTGTCTGCCGGATATATGGATGATCGCGGGAAGTATTCTGCACATAACCCAAAGGTACAGTTTAATGAGGATGTGTGTCCAATCGGGGCTGCGTGTCTGGCACACTGTGCGACCCGTTATTTAAATTGATTTGGGATTTAATTTATTAACATTCGCTGCCAGTCACGACTTGAAGGAAACAATAGATAAGGATTA
>OGPM01002580.1_pt1 | contig 12554 bp, 5 predicted proteins | sample 1552961 | NCBI WGS metagenome assembly OGPM01 (sample SAMEA2580304, study PRJEB22360) | human gut metagenome | biome: human gut; feature: human-associated habitat; material: faeces | place: Denmark | collected 2008/2010
TCCCCGTCCGTCCGGACACATGGAGAAAGTGACTGAATTTCTGATTAACTTCGGAAAAGGCTTGGGACTGGAATCTTTCGTAGACGAAGCGGGTAATGTGATTATCCGTAAACCGGCAACTCCGGGCATGGAAAACCGGAAAGGTGTAATTCTTCAGGCACACATGGACATGGTTCCTCAGAAGAATAATGATACGGTTCATGATTTTGAAAAAGATCCTATCGAAACTTATATAGACGGTGACTGGGTAAAAGCCAAAGGTACTACGCTGGGTGCTGATAACGGACTGGGTGTAGCTGCTATCATGGCTGTACTGGAAGCGAATGATCTGAAACACGGTCCGCTGGAAGCATTGATCACTAAAGATGAAGAAACCGGAATGTACGGTGCATTCGGCTTGAAACCGGGTACGGTAAACGGAGAAATCCTGCTGAATCTTGACTCTGAGGACGAAGGCGAACTGTATATCGGTTGTGCCGGCGGTATGGATGTGACTGCTACGCTGGAATATAAGGAAGTAGCTCCCGAAGAAGGCGACGTCGCTGTTAAAGTAAGTCTGAAAGGTTTGCGTGGTGGACACTCCGGATTGGAAATCAATGAAGGGCGCGCCAATGCCAATAAGCTGTTGGTACGTTTCGTGCGTGAAGCGGTTGCCAGCTATGAAGCCCGCCTGGTAAGCTGGGACGGTGGTAATATGCGCAATGCGATTCCTCGTGAGGCATGTGCGGTACTTGCCATTCCTGCTGAAAACGAAGAGGAACTGCTGGGCTTGGTGAAATATTGCGAAGACTTGTTCAATGAAGAGTTCTCTGCAATCGAAACTCCGATCAGCTTTACGGCAGAACGTGTGGAGCTTCCTGCCGGTGAAGTGCCCGAAGAAATTCAGGATAATCTGATTGATGCCATCTTTGCTTGTCAGAATGGTGTGACCCGTATGATTCCGACCGTTCCCGATACGGTGGAAACATCTTCTAATCTGGCTATCATTACGATTGGCGGTGGTAAGGCTGAGATTAAGATTCTGGCCCGTAGCTCCAGCGATAGTATGAAAGAGTATCTGACTACCAGTCTTGAGTCTTGCTTCTCTATGGCAGGCATGAAGGTAGAAATGGCGGCTATTCAGGATGGCAGCCGAACGTTGAATCACCTATTTTGCATGCGATGAAGGAATCTTATAAACAGCAGTTTGGAGTAGAACCCGCAGTGAAAGTAATTCATGCAGGTTTGGAATGTGGTATTATCGGTGCTATCATTCCGGGGTTGGATATGATTTCATTTGGTCCGACATTGCGTTCGCCGCACTCACCGGATGAAAGAGCTTTGATTCCTACCGTACAGAAGTTCTATGACTTCCTGGTGGCTACATTAGCACAGACTCCGACGAAATAAGGATTCTTTTCCTATTTATATAATAGGTATCATATAGTAAAAAGGCATGGAAGATTATCTTCCGTGCCTTTTTGTCATATTTGCTGCCATTGAAATTATAATTCTGCCTTATAACAAATAAATTAATTGATGCAAATCAATTAATATGCTATAAAACATAAATTTCTTTCCTTTTTCGGCTCAATCTATAAACAATGGTCGTATTTTTGTGTTATAAAACATGTAATTAGGAGGATAACAAAATGAAAAAGTTAGAAAGATTGTTTAGAAAGATCGGCAATGCCGATGTACATGTTTGGGGATACTCAACACTTGGCATACTCCCCAAAGAGAAGATTTAAGTTTTTTAGTTTTCAGGTATTAGTAATTTTAAAGGTTTAAAGATTATGGCAAAGAAAATGAGTTCATTAATTAGAAAAATCCTCAGTGAAGTAGGTCGCAACGAAATGCTTTCATGGGGGTACAGAATTGAAAAATGAGATTCAGTACATTAACTAAGCTTGAGTGGGGATGCGTTATTGAAAACGTTATCCCCACTTTTTATTCTGTCATTTAGGCTGTATAGTGGTTAATCCGCGTTCTTTATCTTTCTGTTTTCCATGTTCCGATAGTTCTTGTCGCACTATCAAAGTTTACCCCCACTTTTATTATTTTCCAGTCTCCCACCTGATAGGGAATGGCATACTCCTTACTATTAATCTGCGCCAATGCTTCTTCCGGTGTACCGTCCACTTTAAATTCAAAGACATAAAGGGTATCTTGTAATTTTACAATGGCGTCAGCCCTTCCGATAGCTGTATCTACTTCCACATCTATATATTGCCCCATCAGCCTGAAAAATAGATAGAAGATGGTTTGGTAATGTTTCTCTTCTTTATTATTTAACTTATTAGGGATAGAAGCGAAGAAGGACTTTAGTCTTTCCAGGCATCCATCCAAATTTCCGGCACGTAAGTCTTTAATAAATGATACTATATAAAATGTATTCTCTCGTGCGGGCAAATGTACATAAGCAGGCATGAGAGATTCGAGAAATCCTTTCCTGACTTCCTTGTTGGGGTAAGCTAGGGTATAGAGCTGAAAACTCGGGTCATATCCTTTAATAGTGAGATAGCCGCTTTGATAAAGTACTGGAAGAGGGTCGGTAATTCTATTAGTGGGAGCATCAAATTGTTCTGCTGTAGCAGTAGTGTCATCCAACTCACGGATATCAAAGTTACTTTCTTGTAGGAGATCTATCAAAAAAGTGGGAGTACCGGTAGAAAACCAAAAATTGGAATACTTTTTTTGTGCGAAAGCATTGAACAGACTGAATGGATTATAAATATCCTCGCTATTTTCACTAAAATGATATCCGTCATATTGTTGTTTCAGATGAGTACAAGCTTCTTCATATGTTTCGTTATTGGCTTGAGCCATCTGTTCGATATCGATTTGCAGTGTGTGTACCTCTTGTTCGGTAATGCCGCATATAGAGCTATATTCATCCCACATACTGATATTTTGCAAGTTGTTCAGTTCGCTAAAGATACTCATTTGACTGAATTTGCTGATACCTGTGATAAAAAGGAAACGGATATATTGGCCTTGCGCTTTCAAAGGGCTGAAGAAATCGCGCATAATATCACGAATTTCTATTTGCAATTCCGTATTGTTATTACTGTCCAGCATGGGAGCATCATATTCATCTACAAGTATCACAACCGGTTTGCCGGTCTGTGTATATGCGCGTTGTATGATTCCCTTTAAACGAAGGCTGAAAGTCGTTTCTCCTTCTTCGCGTCCATATAATTTTTCCCATTGCAGTAACTGGTAATTAATGACGGCTGATAACGCTTCGGCAGTCATATATTTACTCACACTGAAATCAATATGTAGCACCGGATAAACAGCCCATTCTTTTTCCAGAGTTTCCATTGCCAATCCGTTGAACAAGTCTTTCTTTCCGGAAAAATAAGCTTCGAGTGTAGATACTAGCAGACTTTTCCCGAATCGTCGGGGACGGCTTAAAAAATAAACCTTATTTGTGTTTGTCAAACGGTAAATTAACTCCGTTTTATCAACGTACACATAACCATTATTTCGCAAATCTTCGAAATTCTGTATTCCTATCGGGTATCGTCTGAATCTCTCGTCCATCTAAATTACATTTTTATATGAAACATAGACAAAGATAGAACTAAATAGGGGAAAATCAAAGATCAAAAAGTATATTGTTGTTTTCTTCCATTTTTATTTTCGTATTTCTTTTCACATAATATACTCTTGTTTTCTTCCCATATTACGATACATTCTTTTAGCTCCTCACCTGTTTTATTTCTATTTGTGTATATATCGGTCTCATGGTGAAAAAATGACCTTCTTAAAAAGGGAATATTTAAACAGTCAGGAAGGCGCTAATGCCAACATCATATAAATATAGAATGAAAAAGCTTCGGCATTTGTAACTATGATATTTACTCTTTTTATGAATTGGATGGTTTTGTGATTAAATTGAAGCTGTCTTGATCTTAAACTGGTTATTTGGTAACTTTATTGAAATTTGATGATTCATTATGCTATTGTTATCATGTTTGTTATTGTCGATAAACTAGAGAAAAATAGCCTCCCTATGCCTCTTTTATTACTTTTTTGCCAGTGATAAATAAGTTCCTCGGTGAGGAAAGAGTCGTTGGTTTAAAAGGAACATCCCGTTGGTTTTAAACCAATGAAGGTTTTGTTGGTAAGAAAAGATGCATATTTCACGTACCTTTATGTAATATTAGTCTATGTTTCTGCATATTATTACACTTATTTATGCGAATTATTTGCTGGTTCACTATTTTTTGATCAACTGAATTTCTAATATAATCTTAAAAATCGAACATTGCTGTCTCTTTTTCAAATTTGGTATCAGATGAAATAAGACAATTATTGAAAATTAATTGAAAAAGAATAAATCTTTAAACTTTTATTCCTTACTTTGTTATTTATACAGATATATATCAAACTTAAACTGGAAAGATTATGAAAATAAGGCAGATTTGTATGCTGGTGCTATTATGTCTGGGAGTGATTCCGGCAGTGCAGGCACAAACTTACGACAAATTATGGAAACAAGTGGAGCAGGCAGAAAAGAAGAGCCTGCCTGAGACTGTGATAAAACTGACTGGCGAGATTTATCAGAAAGGGGAGAAAGAAAAGAACTCTCCACAAATGCTGAAAGCGTATATGTGGCGGATGAGATACCGGGATATGCTGACCCCAGATAGCCTGTATACGAACCTGAATGGTTTGGAACTGTGGGCAAAGCAAACTGACCAACCCATGGACCGAGCTGTATTACATTCGCTGATAGCCGAGATTTATTCAATGTATGCTTTTAACAATCAATGGCAACTCCGGCAACGGACAGAGATTGTAGGTGAAGCTCCTTCGGCAGATATGAGGGAGTGGACAGCAAACATGTTTGTAGAGAAAGTGAGAACAAACGTAAGGGAAGCAATGGCGGATTCCGTACTATTGCTTAACACATCTTCACGTACTTATATTCCTTTTGTTGAGTTGGGCGAAACAAGTGAATACTATCATCATGATATGTATCATCTGCTGGCTACCCGCGGTATTGTAGCTTTACAGCAGGTAGCGGGATTGGATCGTGCCACTCCGGTGGAAGATATTTCGGAAGATTCGTCTGCTGAAAAAGAATCTTCGGTGAAACAGGATATTATAGCAATTTATGGAAATATGATTGCTGCTTATAAAGCATCCGGTTTGAAAGAAGGCTATGTGTTGACAGCGCTCAGCTATTTAGAGTGGAGACGTGATTCAGATAGAAACATCCGGCCTTTCGGACTGAAGAAAGGATTGTCGGGATTAACAGAAGATACCTACGTTACTGCACTGAATGAACTGAAAAGCAGATTTAAATCAGAGAGTATTTGTGCTGAAGTTTATTTGGCCCAGGCTCGCTATGCGATTGAAAAAGAACAGCAAACGTCAGCTTTGCAGCTTTGTGATGAGGCCATCCGTTTATACCCCGGTTATCGTAGAATTAACGCTCTGAAGAATTTGCGCGAAGATATCCTGTCACCGTTTCTGAATGTAACTGCGGCTGCAACAGCTTTCCCTGGTGAGGAAATCGAAATAAGAGCTTCGCACAAGAATCTGGATGGATTTACACTTCGTCTTTATCAGGCAAAGAAGTTGATAAAGGAACAGCACTTTGCAGTTCTTCGTCCCGAAGACTACCGGACACAGGATACGGTATTTACCTTTAAAGCGCCGGAAGTCGGACAATATGTAATGCGTATCGTTCCGGATATTCGTGCCAAGAGAGACAGTGAAAGCAAATTCAATGTGACACGTTTCAAAGTATTGACCTGCCGTTTACCGGGAAATCAATATGAGGTAGTGACACTGGACGGACAAACGGGACACCCTATACCGAATGCGAAAATAACTCTTTATACGAATGACGAAAAAGTATTGCAGGAATATACAACCGGGGCAGATGGCAAAGTTGTCTTCCCCTGGAAATCCGAATACAGATATTTGAAAGCTGCTAAAGGTATCGATACCGGTATGCCGTTTCAAAGCATTTACGGTGGAAGTTATGGATATTACGGAGATGAAAACAAGGTCTCCGAAGGAATGACTTTGTTGACGGACCGTTCTTTGTACCGTCCCGGTCAGACCGTATATGTGAAAGGAATTGCCTATGTACAGAAATCTGATACGGCAAATGTACTTCCGAACAAGGACTATACTGTTGTTTTGATGGATGCAAATAATCAGGAAGTTGGACAGAAAGCGGTTCGTACCAATGAATTCGGCTCGTTTACTGTCGATTTTGCATTGCCATCCGCTTGTCTGAATGGGATGTTTTCGTTGAAAGCTGGCGAGGGAAGAACGAATATTCGCGTGGAGGACTATAAACGTCCGACGTTTGATATTACTTTCGACAAGCAGCAGGGCAGTTATCAATTGGGCGATAAGGTAGAGGTGAAAGGTAAGATACAGTCTTATAGCGGTGTGTTGCTGCAAGACCTTCCGGTAAAATATACAGTGAAGCGTTCTGTTGTCGATCTTTGGAGACTGGCGGAAAGTACGCAGATTGCTTCCGGTGAGGTAATTGCCAATGAGGACGGGGAATTTACGATTCCGGTTTTTTTGGAAGAAAATAACGCCTATAAGAATAATACCAGAATCTATTACCGCTACTCGATAGAGGCTACTGCAACCAATGTAGCAGGTGAAACACAGTCGTCTGCAGATGTGATAGCAGCAGGTAACCGTTCACTGATTCTACAAACAGAATTAAAAGAGAAGACCTGTAAGAATCAACCGTTTAACACTGTATTTAAGGTACAGAATCTGAATGGGCAGCCTGTTGAAGTAAAAGGTACATTCTCCCTCTATCAGGCGAAAGATGCGGACTTCAAGCAACTGGACGAGAATCCGGCTGCAACAGGTACATTTACTTCCAACGAAGAAATGACGATTGAGTGGGGAAACCTTCCTTCCGGACCGTATGTGTTGAAAGCAGTCGTAAAAGATGGACAGGGCAAAGGAGTGACGGCTGAGGCCAACACCATTCTTTTCTCCCGCGAAGATAACCGTCCGCCGGTAGAAACGACCGTTTGGTTCTATGAGGCAAATACGGAATTTGATGCAACGCATCCGGCCGTGTTCTGCTTCGGAACTTCGAAAAAAGATGCTTATGTGATGATGAATGTATTCTCCGGTAATAAGTTGCTGGAAAGCAAGACTATGAATCTGTCCGACACAATTGTACATTTTAAATATCCATATCAGGAAAGCTATGGTGACGGAGTACTGGTAAGTTTCTGTATGGTAAGAGACGGACAAGTCTATCAGGAACAGGCAAGGCTGAAAAAGCGTCTGCCGGACAAGACATTGACCATGAAATGGGAAGTATTCCGTGATAAGCTGCGTCCCGGACAGAAAGAAGAATGGAAACTGACTATTAAGACACCGCAGGGACAGGCTGCCGAGGCAGAAATGCTAGCAACTATGTACGATGCTTCGCTGGATAAGATATGGAATAGAAAACAGAATTTCAGTGTATTCTATAATCAGATCATCCCTTATTCTAGTTGGATGGGCGGATATTTCGGTAATAATTCGTTCAATTACTGGTGGAATAATAAATACTTCAAAGTACCGACAATGGAATATGACTATTTTGTGACGCAGGGAACGATGTCGATGGACCAGGCGTTGAATGGAATGGTGCCGGGAGTGATGGTCAGAGGATATGGCGTGCAAAAGCAGGCCTCAATGACAGGCAGTATGATGATACGGGGCGTTTCGAGAAGCAAGGCGGAAGCAAAATATGTACCTGCTTTGGCTGGAAGTGTTGCTGAGGATGCGGTATTTGAATCAGAGTTAGTGTCAGTAGAGGCAGGCAAGCTGGACGGCGCATCCGAAGAAGAAACTCTTCCCGAAGCTCCCGCCGATTTGCGTACGAATCTTGCGGAAACAGCCTTCTTCTACCCGCAACTTCGTACCAATGAACAAGGCGAAGTTTCCTTCTCCTTCACTATGCCCGAAAGCCTGACCCGCTGGAACTTCCGCGGTTACTCTCATACCAAAGGTATGCTGATGGGCACACTGGACGGTGAAGCCACTACAAGCAAAGAATTTATGCTGACTCCTAATCTGCCTCGTTTCGTACGTGTCGGAGATAAGACATCTGTTGCCGCCTCCATTTCCAACATGACCGGAAAGCCGCAGGCCGGTACGGTGAGCATGATTCTCTTTGATCCGATGACGGAAAAGGTAATCAGCACACAAAAACAGAAGTTTACTGTAGAGGCCGGAAAGACAATCGGCGTCAGCTTCATGTTTACCGTGAGTGATAAATACGAGATACTGGGATGCCGGATGATAGCCGACAGCGGTACCTTCAGTGATGGTGAACAGCAGCTACTTCCCGTGCTTAGTAATAAAGAGCATCTGGTAGAAACGCTTCCGATGCCTGTCCGTGGAGAAGAAACACGTACTTTCTCTCTCGACAGCCTGTTCAATCATCATAGTAAGACGGCAACCGACCGTAAACTAACCGTTGAATTTACCGGAAATCCTGCCTGGTATGCTATTCAGGCATTGCCTTCATTGAGCCTTCCGGAAAATAATAATGCCATTTCGTGGGCTACCGCTTACTACGCAAATACACTGGCTTCCTACATCATGAACAGCCAGCCACGTATTAAAGCTGTATTCGATAGCTGGAAGCTACAGGGTGGAACCAAAGAAACCTTCCTGAGCAACCTGCAAAAGAATCAGGAAGTGAAGAATATCCTGTTATCCGAATCTCCGTGGGTACTCGAAGCGCAAACGGAAGAACAGCAGAAAGAACGTATCGCCACTCTGTTCGATCTGAACAATATCCGTAGCAACAACATTGCCGCATTGACAAGATTACAGGAGTTGCAGAATTCAAGCGGAGCATGGTCGTGGTATAAAGGTATGACCGTTAGCCGTTACGTCACTACCTACATTGCCGAATTGAATGCCCGTCTGGCTATGATGACGGGTGAACAACCAAGCGGCACGGCGCTTGCCTTGCAGAAGAATGCCTTTACCTATCTCCATCAGGAAGCTCTGAAGGAATATAGAGAAATTCTCAAAGCACAGAAAGACGGTGTGAAGTTTACAGGTGTTTCCGGAAGTATCTTGCAATATCTATATCTGATCGCTCTGTCCGGCGAACAAGTTCCGGCTTCCAATAAAGCCGCCTATACTTATTATCTGTCCAAGATAGGCGAAATGCTTCCGACCGCTTCGATGGATACGAAAGCGATTGCCGCTATCATTCTGGATAAGGCCGGACGGAAGAAAGAAGCTCAGGAATTCATCGCTTCACTGAAAGAACATCTGACGAAGACGGATGAACAGGGAATGTTCTTTGCCTTCAATGAAAATCCCTATTCCTGGGGCGGAATGAAAATGCAGGCTCATGTAGACGTAATGGAAGCGCTGGAACTGACAGGCGGAAATAACGATACCGTAGAAGAAATGAAACTCTGGCTGCTCAAACAGAAGCAGACCCAACAGTGGAATTCTCCGGTAGCTACTGCCGATGCCGTCTATGCCTTACTGATGAAAGGCGTAAACCTGCTCGACAATCAGGGAGACGTGCGTATTGTCATTGCCAATGAGGTGCTGGAAACTGTCTCTCCAAGCAAGACTACCGTACCGGGACTGGGCTATATCAAACGCTCGTTTACACAGAAGAATGTAGTGGACGCCCGTAAGATAGAAGTCGAAAAGAGAAATCCGGGCATTGCGTGGGGAGCCGTTTATGCGGAATATGAATCACCCATCAAGGATGTGAGACAACAGGGAGGAGAACTGAATGTGCAAAAGCAACTGTATGTGGAACGTATGGTGAACAATGCTCCTCAACTACAGCCTATTACAGAAAAGACCGTTCTTCAGGTAGGCGATAAAGTAGTTTCCCGTTTGAGCATTCGTACAGACCGTCCGATGGACTTCGTACAGTTGAAAGACCAGCGGGGCGCCTGCTTCGAACCGATCGGCAGCGTATCCGGTTACAACTGGAGTAATGGAATCGGCTATTACATAGACATCAAGGATGCTTCCACCAATTTCTTCTTTGACCATTTAGGAAAAGGAGTGTATGTGTTGGAGCATAGCTATCGTATCAGCAGAGCGGGAACCTATGAGACAGGTTTGGCAACCATGCAATGCGCCTATGCGCCGGAATATGCTTCGCACTCGGCTTCGATGACAATTATTATTAAATAACGCACAGAGAAGATTTCTTCCCCACCGGTGAGCAGGGCACTCGCCACCGATGAGGAAGGTGTTCCCCACCGATGAAGGCTGCCTTCATCGGTGGGGAACTTTTTGTTGATGAATACTGCGTTGCAGGAGTTGTCACAGGGTAAAGTATTTTCTCAAACGGTGTTAATCTATGTAATCTGTGATGAAAAACTCATCTAAAACTCCTACATTTGTGGACCAAAATAAAATATATCACATGAAACGTACTTTACTATTGATATTTACTCTGCTTACTGTCACTTTGGCGGCTGTTGCCCAACCCCGTATTTCCTCTAACAAGGAGACGCACAACTTTGGACAAATAGAATGGAAAAAGCCGGTAACAGTAGAATATACCATCACCAATACCGGAAACGAGCCGTTGGTGCTGACCAATGTCACGACTTCCTGTGCCTGTGCCGTAGCCGACTGGACAAAGGAACCCATTGCTCCGGGTGCCAAAGGAACTGTGAAAGCCTCTTTTGACGCGAAAGCGCTGGGACGTTTTGACAAGTCGATAGGCATATACAGCAATGCCACTCCGAATCTGGTTTATCTGAAATTCACCGGTGAGGTAGTGCAGGAAATCAAAGATTATTCAAAACTTCTTCCGTACGCCATCGGCAATATCCGCATTGACCGTGACGAGTTCTCCTTCCCCGATGTCTATCGCGGACAGCAACCGTCTATGACGTTCAGTATTGCCAACCTTTCCGACCGCCCGTACGAACCGGTGTTGATGCACCTGCCTCCTTATCTGAAGATGGAAGCGGAACCTAAAGTACTGCTGAAAGGTAAAAAAGGAACGATCAAGCTGACACTGGATGCCAGCCAGCTACAGGACTTCGGACTGACACAGACCTCTGTCTACCTGTCCCGTTTCTCCGGTGATAAAGTGAGTGAAGACAATGAGATACCCGTTTCGGCCATTCTTCTTCCCGATTTCTCGCGTATGACGGAGAAAGATTCTTTGAATGCTCCTTCCATCCACATCTCGGAGACGAATATTGACCTGAGTATTCCGTTGATCAAGAAGAATAAAGTCAGCCATGATATATTGATCGCTAATGCGGGAAAGACCCCGTTAGTCATCAGCAAGCTACAGGTATTCAACTCTTCTGTAGGAGTAAGACTGAAAAAGACGGTCATTCCGCCGGACGGAATGACTAAGTTGAAAGTGACGATCCACAAGCGGGATGTAGGTAATAAGAAACATCATTTACGTATCTTGATGATTACAAACGACCCGTTGCGTCCGAAAGTTGAAATAAATATCAAACGCTAACTCTTATTGCCATGGAACATCCTGAAAATAACGAAGAATATAAAGGACTCGTTGTCAATAAAGGCATCGAACAGCCCTCATCCGTGAATCCTTATTTGAAACGTAAGCCCAAAAAGCGTCAGCTTTCGGTAGCGGAATTTGTAGAAGGTATTGTGAAAGGCGATGTCACTATTCTCAGTCAGGCTGTGACACTGGTAGAGAGCGTGAAGCCCGAACATCAGGCTGTCGCCCAGGAAGTGATCGAGAAGTGTCTGCCTTATTCCGGCAATTCTATCCGTGTAGGTATCAGTGGAGTGCCCGGTGCGGGAAAGAGTACCTCGATTGACGTATTCGGTCTGCATGTGCTCGAAAAAGGCGGTAAGTTGGCGGTGCTGGCTATCGACCCTAGCAGTGAGCGCAGTAAAGGCAGTATCCTGGGAGACAAAACACGTATGGAACAACTTTCTGTACATCCCAAATCGTTTATCCGCCCCAGCCCTTCAGCAGGTTCGTTGGGAGGAGTTGCCCGGAAGACCCGTGAAACGATTGTGCTTTGTGAGGCTGCCGGATTTGATAAAATCTTTGTAGAAACCGTCGGAGTGGGACAGAGCGAAACGGCTGTTCATTCTATGGTGGATTTCTTCCTGCTGATTCAGTTGGCAGGTACGGGAGATGAATTGCAAGGCATCAAACGAGGAATCATGGAGATGGCGGACGGTATTGTCATCAACAAAGCCGACGGAGATAATCTGGAACCTGCCAAGTTGGCTGCCAGTCAGTTCCGTAATGCGCTGCATCTGTTTCCGGCTCCCGAATCGGGATGGATTCCGAAGGTGCTGACTTACTCCGGTTTTTATAATATCGGCGTGAAGGAAATCTGGGACATGGTGTATGAATATATCGACTTCGTGAAGAAGAACGGTTATTTTGACTATCGCCGTAATGAACAGAGCAAGTACTGGATGTACGAAACGATCAATGAACAGCTCCGTGATAGCTTCTATCACAATCCTCGGATTGAAGCGATGCTTCAGGAGAAGGAACAACAAGTGCTGCAGGGAAATCTTACTTCGTTTATCGCTGCTAAGAGCCTGCTGGATACCTATTT
>OGPM01002587.1_pt1 | contig 12539 bp, 7 predicted proteins | sample 1552961 | NCBI WGS metagenome assembly OGPM01 (sample SAMEA2580304, study PRJEB22360) | human gut metagenome | biome: human gut; feature: human-associated habitat; material: faeces | place: Denmark | collected 2008/2010
TCCGGAATCAAAAACAGCGGTAGACCGCTTGACAGCGGGTGGGTGGTCCAGAGATCAGGGCGAAGAGGATGTCAATTCGCATCAGCGGGCACTGAGCCGACGAAGGTCATTTTCCTCCCGCTTCAGAACAAACGGACTTGCATAGCCGAATCCCCGATGCTCGAATGCTCTTCGACGCATTCACTTCGCGGTTGCGCGCCGCAGTGCGGATACGTCCAAATGCAGGTGCTGCAGAACTTCGCCTGACCATGCTCGTTAAGCGAGAGATCATTTTTCAGTTTAATTGCTCAATAATTTCGCTCAGCTTAACGATTTTCGCAGCAACAAAAGTCGTACTCCATAAGAATCAACCGGCGTAATTTATATCAATGTAATCAATCGTATGCAGTTGATTGCATCTAACTTTTACCAATTAACACGTAATTGAAAGTTCCTGAACCACAATTAGTCGTGCCGCTGTATTCTACGAATATTATACGGAAGAAAAATTTAAAGCCTTTCTCATAGTATGAATCAAGTTTCTTACATTTTTTCCTTTAGCAAATGAATACATTTAAACAGGTTTTCATCGACTTATATTGCGACCCATTAACGAGGAAGCAATTTATTATAAGATTCGTTTTAACCTTTATTTTGTCATTACTACTTAATGTAGTAATTGATACATTGGATAAAATAGCATATAGACTTTCGGGTCAGTTAGACCTTTATTTTATATCCTTAATATTGGCTGCAAGTTTAGTGCTTCTTATCTATACGATTGGAATATTTTCGAGGAGACTTGCAGATTTAAACGAGAGTAAATGGCATTGTTTATGGTGCCTCATTCCATTAGTCAATATATTTTTTCTTATATACCTCTTCAGCGTTCCGGGAGCACTCTCGAAGGCGGAAAAATAAATGGAAAAGTTAAAGGAATTATTTACAGCTTTTAGCGGCGGCTTAGTTGCTGTAGTGTATCTCGTGTATGCGCTTGCTATGTATTGCATAGCTGGCATAGCAGTGTCTGACATCACGGGTTGGGATTGGCTTGGATATATTGCAGCGCCTATATTTATTTTTCTGCGCATGACATTTTTGCCTGCCGGTTTAGCAGCATGGGCCCTATATGATGTCTATCACTTCAATCCCTTCCTTGCAATACTTATTGCACTGCCCGGACTTGCATGGATGCTGATTGGAGGGGCAGGATTAGCCATCGCAGGTTTATTAGAGCGACTCAAGAAAAATAACAGAATCGATCATCATAACCAAATATATGTTGATACAAGTTCTGAAAAAGAAGCATTTAATGATAACTGCTCCAAAGCAGAAATGAAAAGTAACGATGAGGTTCCGGACAGTTCAGACAAAAGCACCTTAGAACAGTCTGAGATACATCCGGACATAGTTACCTGCCCCTTAGAAAACATCGAAAATAATGTTGATACAGGTGAGGCCATTCCTACAGATGAATCACGATCGATTTACGGTGATATTAAATCAACAGGAGTAGAAAGGGCCCTGACACTTATTCTTTTAATGTGCGTTCTTTCATTTGTAATATTTTGCGGGTTTAATTTAATCCATTATTTATAACATACCATTCCTCCAAAACATACCTGCAATTATTAATATTCTTCTAATGAAGAAAAAAGCAATTGAGTAAAGATGCGGTGCTCTGTTCGTCAAATCAATTGACGCGGAAACCGATGAGAATGTCAATACGTTCGGAGACCTCTTCCTTATGGTCCAAATAGATAAGGTTCGAGCCTTGCGGCTAACCGTCTTCTTAGACCAGAACTCGTTTCCTTCGTTGATTCGCAGCCTCCTCAACTCCGTCGAGTCGTGATCTTGGGTCACGACTCGGCGAAGTGCAAACTGTCGCCACACCAGCACACCTGTGCGCTATCGGGTGCAAAAATAAATTAAATATCAAAGGATTGTCTTAAAGCCAAACCACAAGCACAGTCATGAATGTGACGCTGCAGACAATCGAGAGCGAGTTCAGCGTGCACGAAAGCGCCACTCTGCCCGGATCATTCAGGCAGAGCGCCGTATAGATCGTGCAGACGGCCGAGAGCGGCGCAAAGGCAAGAATGGCGAGAACCTTGCGTACTTCCTGATCAAAAGGCAGATAGTTGTAGAAAAGAAAAGCGAGCGCCGCAGCAATCAGATAACGGCAGAAAAGCGTCTTGGCAATATGCAGTCCCGAACCCGGCGCGAGCTTCAATTCAAAGCCGATGCCGATCATCAGCATGGCAAGGAACGGATTTGCTACGCCCACCATGTCGGTAAACCCCAGCACCTGCGGCGGAAGCTTCCAGCCGAGGAAAGCCAGAATCGTCATGGCGACATAAACATCCATCGGAACAGAAGAAAACATCCGCCTGAAGAAAAGCCGGGCGCCGCCGCCTTCGTTTTTCCCGGCCACCGCCGCTGCGATGGAATAGGTCGCCCCCGTGCACATGATCGAATTGCCGGTATCCCAAATGCAGGCCGCGACGACACCCATGGGGCTCACGAAGCTCTGCAGAAAAGGAAGAGCGAAGCAGCCGACGTTGTAGCCCGAAAAATTAATGATATTGAAGGCCTGTTCGGCAGAATCGCCGCGCTTTGATGCGAGCCAGCCCGCGGCAACGGTGACCAGATTGCATCCGAGCCCGAGCAGCACGAGCACAAAGAGCGCCGCATCGACATCGATTCTGGTGAAGTTCGAAATGATGGCGCAGGGAAGCGTTACCTTGAGGACCAGTCCGGCGATGAGCCGAAAGTCTTCCGCACGAAAGAAGCCGACGCGCTTGAGCAGATAGCCCACGACGATCACAGCGATGAAGGAGACAACCTTGACGAGAACGGATTCCATGGGAAATCCTTGGGGAAAAAGGGATGCATGCCGGCTGAGCGCCGGTATTTTTGAAGTGATCGGAAAGTATAAGTGCAGACCTGAAGCGCAGAACTGCGCTGGGTATTTAACCGCTCCCCCTCTTGATCCAAGCACGCTCAGCTGAGAGAAAGTCTGGATTCATCTTTCGATTCATATGCTTACGGGTTACTACCCCCAGCGGAGTAGTTATTATCACTAATAATTAGCACCTAAGTACTTGGGTAGTTGATTCCGAAAACTATGCTTAGAGTGACGTCAACACCCAGGAAACAGCGGCAGAGTCTAATGACCCGGGAGAGCGCTTCAGCCTGTCCCGAGACCGCCCTGCTGCTGCCGGGCAACCATTTCTGTCTTCAAAGGAGAAATAAAGATGACTGATATTTCCCGCCGCAAGCTCTTCGGCGCTGCCGGTGCCGCCTCTCTCGGCCTTGCCGGCATGGTTCCCGTGGCCTCCGCTTCCGAATGCGGCAAGCCCGTCAAGTGGAATGAAACCAAGGAATTCGTGATCATCGGCACGGGCTTTGCCGGCCTCGCTGCTGCGCTCGAAGCGCATCAGGGCGGCATGAAGTCTGATCAGATCCTCATTCTCGAAAAGATGTCCTTCCCCGGCGGCAACTCCGTCATCAACGGCGGCGCGGTTGCAGCTGCCGGCACCGACATGCAGAAGGCCGAAGGCATCAAGGACTCGCCCGACCTCCTCTACGCAGACATCATCAAGGCCAGCGGCGGTCTTGCTCATCCGGAACTCGCCCGCCACATCGCCGATGAATCCGTCGAAAACTTCTACTGGCTGCGCGACAAGATCGGCGTCAAGTTCAAGGCCGTGACCTACCACGGCGGCCATTCCGTCAAGCGCTCCCACGCCGTTGAAAGCAATTCCGGCGCCGGCTTCATTCTCCCGATGCTCGAACGCCTGAAGGAAGTAGGCATCAAGCCGCAGCTTCGCACGAAGGTCGAGCAGCTCATCGTCAACGACAAGGGCTGCGTCGAAGGCGTCAAGGCCCGCACCGGCTACACGTTCGGCAAGGAAGAATCCGGCAAGGTCGTCTACATCCGCGCCACGAAGGGCGTGCTCCTCGCCACCGGCGGCTTCTCGCAGAATGTCAAGATGCGCATGTCCCACGACCCGCGCCTCACCGCTGCCTTCACCTCGACCAACCAGCCCGGCGCAACCGGCGAAACGATTCAGCAGGCTCAGGAAATCGGCGCCAACACGATTCAGATGGACTGGATTCAGCTCGGCCCGTGGACGTCGCCTGACGAACAGGGCTTCGGCGTCGCGCCGCTCTTCGTTGAATCCGCCGTCGGCTACGGCCCGATGATCGATCCGGCCACCGGCAAGCGTTTCGTCAAGGAAACCGGCAACCGCAAGGTTCGTGCTGACGCCATCGTCGCGATCGGCCATCCCTGCCTGATCTACACGTCCGCGGTGAACGCCAAGGCCAACATCATCGGCAAGAACATGACCGATGAGCTCTATAAGCATGCCCGCGAATCCGGCGTCGTCAAGGAATATCCGACGCTCAAGGCCATGGCTGACGATCTGAAGATCCCGTTTGATCAGCTCAAGAAGACCAACGACGACTTCAACAGCTACATGAAGGCCAAGAAGGATCCGGAATTCGACTGCATGATCTTTGACAACGCTGTTCCGAACGAAGAAGGCCCGCTCCTCGCCGTTCGCCTCTGGCCGCGCGTCCACCACTGCATGGGCGGTCTTGAAATCAACAACAAGGCTGAAGTGCTCTCCTGCCGCGGCGAACCGATCAAGGGTCTCTACGCTGCCGGTGAAGTGACGGGCGGCGTCCACGGCATGGTCCGTCTCGGTACGGTTGCCGTTGCCGACTGCATGATCTTCGGCCGCACCGCTGCGCGCACTGCGCTCGCGTTCAAGGGCTGCTGATCCGCTTCCTCCGGGCTCTCCGCCGTCCATGCGTTTTGATAAGCTTTGCGGCGGCGCAGAAGCCCTTAAGGAGCCTCTCCGACGCTGGGACTGAACGGATTCTTTGATCCCTTCAGTCCCATCCTTAGGAGAGGACGTTTGCAGCGTTTAATCTTCTTCTCCGTGAACGGAGGCCGAAGCATCAGTCGGTTTGCCCGTCTTTTCCTCCTTTGGCGGGAAGACTGACTGTCGTGCGGCCTCCGCTTTTTCGTTTAATACCATGCCGTCCGCAAGGCCGGCAGATGCCCGATGTCTTTGGCTCAGAAAGGATCGGGACCAACTTCAAAAGGAAATACCACCATGCGCAAGACTCTCGTTGCGGTTGCCGCCGCACTTGCCTTCGGTTCTCTTTCAGCTCATGCCGGCGACGTTCAGATGTACGGCGTCATCGACGTGGGTTTCTCCTACGTTCATTCTGATGCTGACCAGCCCGGCGTTGACTCCGTTGATAAGTTCACGATGGAAAACGCCTCTGAATTCGGTTCCCGCTGGGGTATCCGCGGCACTGAAGACCTCGGCAACGGCTACAAAGTGGGATTCGTGCTCGAATCCGGCTTCAAGTCTGACGACGGCACGCTCGATCAGGGCGGCCGCCTTTTCGGCCGTGAAGCGCACATCGACCTCTACAGCCCGTACGGCACGCTGAGCGCCGGCGTGCTTCCGGTCTTCGGCAGCGTTCTCGGCGCCAACGGCCTCTTCCGCGCGATTGACCCTCTCTTTGCGAACTACACCGTCGGCTTCAGCTCCGGCTTTGCTAGCGCCTCCAAGTGGACCCGCGTCAACAACGCCGTGAGCTATGTCACCCCGACCTTCGCGGGCGTCACCGGCTACGCCATGTATTCGTTCCAGACGGATGTGGTGGGAAGCGATTCGAAGCAGGTTGAAGGCAAGTCGAGCGCCGACCGCTACGCCTCCCTGGCCCTTCGCTACCAGAACGCCAGTCTCGAAGGCATCCTCGTCGCGGATACCACCTTGTACGGCAGCGAGCGTCAGAACAAACATTCCGACGACGGCTTTACGATCACGGTGGGCGGCAACTATAAGTTCGACAGCGGCCTGAAGTTCGTGACCTTCTATCAGTACTTCCAGGATCAGGAACTCAATACGGCTCAGCGCGGCGGCGTTGCTGCCGACGGCATTAATAGCTTCACAAACAACCAGGGCTACGGCTTTGTCGACGGCTGGGGCGCCAGCTTCGGCGTGCACTACCCGGTGGCCGGCGGCACGCTCAAGGGCCAGATCTCCTACCGCGACATGGACAACCAGAACGACGTCGACTTCACGCGCTGGACGGTGGCCGCGGGCTACGACTATTCGCTCAGCAAGCGCACTGCCGTCTACGCCATGGCCGGCTACTCGCAGGAAAAGCTTGAAAAGACCGGCGTGGAAAGCGCTACCCCGAACGGCTACCAGATCGTCTTCGGCACGGTGCACCGCTTCTAATGGAGGCCTGAGCGGCCGGTTTTTCCCCTGAAACGGCCGCACATGCCCGACCGGCTTCCCAGAGCCCGAGGCTTCAGGCCTCATGATCCCCGACAGGTTTCGCACCTGCCGGGGATTTTTTTAGGGCTTCTCGCTCGGGGGAGTGTTTTTCAGTTTTTTAAACACCGTGTTCCATCCATTCTGACTTGCTGTTGTGTAAGCACTAGGGTTTCCCCGCCTCTTAAAACCTCACAATGTCTTCATCCAGATGAGCGCTTGCGGTTCATGACTTCTGCCGCAGCGCTTTTCGATATTTTTCCAAGACCAGTTGGAGAACCACAATATGCTCCTCACCAAACGCCAATTCCTCACTTCCGTTCTCGCACTTTCCGTTTCAGCTGCCGCCCGCGCAGCCGGCGGTCCGTCGGGCCCGGCAGTGCATTTTCAGTCTCAGGGCAAGATCGGCGAGGTGTTTGTGAATCCCTATAAGATTGCACCGCTCACCGCCGTCATCGGCAACGGCGGCTATGAACTGCGCAATGCATCCGTGCGCATCGTGCCTAAGCCCAACGGTCAGGAAATTGCTTACAGCGTCGCCGACCGGCTCTGCCGAACGCACGGCGGCATTCCGGTTTTCGGTCTCTATCCGGACTATCAGAATACTGTTGAAGTTGAATACGACCGCGTTGCCAACGATGCTGCGCGCACGGTTGAACATATCCGCGAGTCCTACAAGATTTATGCGGGTCCGGCCTACATTGGCAGCGACGGCACCGATCAGCAGACGGGCGGCTGGTTCCGCGCCGAAGTGCTTAAGTGCGCGCCTAAATACAAGGACCGTCTCTACCTCGTCAACAACATTCTCGAAAACAACCCGCGCGGCGGCCGCGCCGTCTGGAATAATCCCGCGGGCGGGGCGCTGCAGTGCGGCGCGCCCGAAGTGGGCATCATTGACTCCACCGGGGCGCTGCGCTGGTACCTGATGCCGGATTCAATTTTCGAACCTAATTCCATCGAATGGGGCGGCGTGATGATGGGCTTCCGTCAGAATAAGGACGGCGCGCTCACCTGGGGCTACGGCCAGCGCTACGTCAAGTACGACATCCTCGGACGCCGCATTTGGAACCGTCTGCTGCCCGAAGGCTACGACGACTTCTCGCACGCGCTTGAGCCGATGGAAAACGGCCACTATCTCATCCGTGTTTCCGACGCCAACTACCGCCGGGCCGACGGCCGCAATGTCCGCACCGTGCGCGACGTCATCATCGAGGTCAACGAAGCAGGCGAAGTGGTGGACGACTGGAACCTCAACAACATTTTGGATCCGTACCGCTCAACGGTCATCAAGACGCTCGACCAAGGCGCCGTGTGCCTCAACATTGACGTCGACAAGGCCGGCAAGACCATGACGGCAGAAGAACTCGCCAAACTTGACGCTTCGGACGACTTCGGCGACATCCTGGGCACCGGCCCGGGCCGCAACTGGGCGCACGTCAACTCCGTGGACTACGACCCGACCGACGATTCAATCATCGTCTCCTCGCGCCACCAGTCAGCCATCATCAAGATCGGGCGCGACAAGAAGGTGAAGTGGATCATCGGCAGCCATGAAGGCTGGAAGAAGCCCTTCGCCGACAAGCTCCTTACGCCGGTCGACGCCTCCGGGAAGCCCATTGCCTGCGACAAATTCATGAACCACTGCGAAAACAAGTTCGACTGGACCTGGACGCAGCACACGGCATGGCGAATCAACGAAAAATCCAAGAAGGGCGACGTTTATCTCACCGTCTTTGACAACGGCGACGGCCGCGGCATGGAGCAGCCGGCGCTCGCCGACATGAAGTACACCCGTCTGGTCGTCTACCGCGTAAATGAATCCAAGATGACGATTGAACAGATCTGGACCTACGGCGAAGAAAAGGGTCACGACTACTACTCGCCCGTCACCGGCCTTTGTGAATACGCTGGGGACAAGGACTCCGTGGTCGGCTACTTCTCCACCGCCGGCATGCGCGTGAGCAAAGGCAAGGCCATGCCTTCGCCCTACCTCACCGAATTCGACTGGGGCGCCAAGGAACCGTCCGTCGTCATGCATCTCAAAGACACCTTCGGCTACCAGGCTTGGCCGTTCTCGATTCAGGAGGCCATGAAACCCTCCAAGTAATGCCTGAACTGCCATCCTGATCGCGGGCGCTTCGCTGCGGCGGCTTGTTTCCTCTGCCGCAAGTGAAGCGCCCTCACCGTTCGAAAGCTTGAGGCGCCGTGCGCCGACCCGCTTGCGGGGAAGTTTTTCACTTTTATTCCGTTTTAAATACCTGAGCTTTTTTCTCCTTCGACGTCATGAAAACACAAGCCCTGCGACTTACCCGTCTTGCCGCTGCTGCAGCCTTCGCTGCAGCTTTTTCCGTTCAGGCTGCCGACTTCAGTGTCTACGGCATTGTGGATACGGGCATCATCGTTGAACACAACAAGATGGGCTCTCAGCCGTCCTCCACCTCTGCGAGAGAAGAGTTCGGCGTCAATCTCGGACCGCGCATCGGCCTGACCGGAACCGATGACCTCGGAAACGGCACCAAAGTGAAGATGCTGCTTGAGAACCTTTTTGAATCCGATGACGGCGAAATGCTTTTCAGCCGTCTCTGGGGCGGCGAAGCTTCGCTCGCTCTCGAGGGCTCTATGGGTGAAATTGCTGTCGGGCGCATGGGCGCGCTCGTGTCGCCCTTTGGTCATTGGGGTATTTTCGGCATGCAGGCAACGCCCTTCGGCTTCGGCTGGGGGCGTTCGGGCGGCATGCACTGGATGGTGGGCGGCGACCGCCTCGACAACACTATTTCCTATGCTACGCCGACCATCGCCGGCGGCCTGCAGCTCTTTGCACAGTATTCCTTCCAAACGGGCACCAATGCGGATCCCGGTGTTGAAGAAAGCAAGGAGCGTCACAATACCCGCCGCGCTTCTGCGGCCTTTCGCTGGCAGGGGCAGTCGCTCACCGCTGTCGGTGTTCTCGACCGCATCATGAATACGCATAAGGACGGCGCCGATTACGGCGAAGACACCACCATTGCCAGTCTGACCGTCAACTTTCTCGTGCATCCCGATGTCCGGCTCTTCGTTGTCGGACAAGGCTTTAAAAACGTCTACAGTGCGCCGGGCACGCCTGAACATCCTGTCAGCAAGCTCATCAGCGCGGGGAATCTCGCCCCCGACAATCAATCCGGCATTGCCGGACGCGGTTTTGACGGCTGGGTAGCGAGCCTCAATGCCCAAATCAAGTGCTTCGGCGGCGACCTGTACCTCACGTCCGCCTACGATGATTGGGAATATAAAGGCCATGTCGTAGACGGTCAGACAACGGATCTCAAGCGAGTGCTCTTTGGCGCCGCTTTTGAGTATCCGCTCTCCAAGCACACTCACCTCTATGCCTCGGCCAACTGGACGCACGGTTCCGGGCTCTTTGACACGAAGAATTTCAGCGATTCGAGCGATCCGAATTCCTCTCAGGTCATGGCGGGGCTCACGTATTTCTTCTAAACGCCGTCCGACTGCTTATTCGTCTGCTGTTTGTTTGAGCAGCATATATTCGGGAATTCGCTAAGATGGGGAAACCGTTTCGACGCACTAAGCTCGAAACGGTTTCTCTATTTTCTTTTTCAGACAAACAGAGTGCGGCTTCCCGATGCCCGAATTCACCAACGACCTCACCCACGACGACCTGGCGCTCTTGCTGCTCCTTGCCGAGAAACGCTCGCTCACGCGTTCTGCAATGACGCTCGCCTGGTCCACGCCCAAAGCGTCGCACCGGCTCAATCACGCCAGAGCCCTGATCGGCGACGAACTCTTTGTCCGCTCGGGCAACTCCCTTGTGCCTACAAAACGCATGGAGGCCTTGGTGCCGACCATGCGCCGTGCGCTGGAAGCGCTCGAAGGGATTTTCGCTGAAGAACGATTCTCGCCGCTGGAAATTGACCGTACGATCATTTTCGAAATGGTCGACAACGCCGCCGCCGTGCTTCTCGCGCCGGCGCTGCCCGCACTGACAGAACGGGCGCCCAAGCTGAAAATCCGGATTCGCCCGGCTGCTGGGCTCACCCTCGAGAATCTCTGGGACGGCACCACAAATCTGGCCTTCGGTTTTGATATCGACCGCGAGCTTCCCGGCGACATTCAGTCCGCCACGCTTTTTAAGAGCCGGCATGTCGCCGTCATGCGCCGCGGCCATCCCCTGCTGAACCATCCCAGCGTTAAGGCCGGCATCCCTGTCGGCGCCAAGGTCCTTGCACCCTATCCTTATATTTCGATTTCGATGCCCCAGTGGCGGTCGCTGAGAAACATTGACCTCGCCTGGCGGGCTGAAAACCCAAGCCCGGTGCGCATTGAAACGCCCTATTTCCTCTCAATGCCCTATCTGCTCGCGCAGTCAGATGCCTATGCACTGCTGCCCAGAGAAGGCGCAGAACTCTTGTCTTCACACCTGCCGCTCGCCATTTTGGAAACGGATCCGGCCGACATTCGAGGCTGGAACCCGCAGATCATCTGGCACCGGCGCAACAATGCCGACTTTGCGCTGCAGTGGGTGCGCTCGGAAATCTGCCTCTGGTTCAAGAAACACCCGCCCATGAATCCAGAGATGATGCTGGAAGACGAGAATCGTCACCGTTGAAAGCATCGGTTTTATTTTCTTTCTGAAGACTGCTCTCTACAGCCGAATAAACCGTCCTCTGAGCGCCGAAGCCGTTCTCAGAGGACGTTTGCTTATGCCTCAGTCTCAGAGGGAGACTGCATAAGCCCTCAGTCTTCCTGCCACTCGGCCGAATAGAATTCGAAGCTGCCGTCAGCCAACGTATTGAAATTCTTGAGGTGCTTGTTGGCCGCCGAGGTCACATCCTCGAACACCAAAAACGCCCACGGCGCATCCTGCCAGACCATTTCCTGCAGTTCCTTATATTCGGCTGCGCGCTTTGCCGGATCCGTGTCCGCGAGCGCCTGATCCAAGAGCGCGTCGACCTTCGGATTTTGGTAATACGCTTCGTTATTCAGGACCGGCGGCTGGTTCTTCGAATAAAGCGCCGGGCGCATGCCCCAGTCCGGGTCAACGGTGGAATTGGACCAGCCAATGATATAGAGGCGGTTGGGTGCCTTCTTCGGATCCTTGTTGCCGTAGACCTGTACGCGCTGCCCGGCTTCAAGCGCCCGTGCCTCGGCCTTGATGCCTACCTGCGCGAGCTGCTGCTGGACGAACTGCATCGTCTTCACGGCCGTCGTGTTGTTAAAAGCTGACCAGAGCGTTGTCTTAAAACCGTTCGGATAGCCTGCCTCTTTTAAGAGCTCACGGGCTTTCTTCGGATCATAGGGCCAGGGACCGAGCTTAACAGCATTGGGAATCTGCTCAGGAATCACGCCGTCAGCCGGACGCGCATAGCCGCTGAATGCCACTTTGCAGAGCGCCTGCTTATTGATGGCATAGTTGACGGCTTGCCGCACCTTCGGGTTGTCAAAAGGTTTCTCGTTCATATTCATGGACATATAGCGCATAACAACAGACGGCACCACGTTGACCGCCAAATTGGGATTGGCCTTCAGAACCGGAATCTGCTCCACCGGCGCCATTTGTATGAACTGTGCCTCGCCCGTCTGCAGCATCGCCGCGCGGGTACTGTTCTCCACCACCGGCACCCAGCGCAGTGCCTTAAATTTGGGCAGCCCCGGCACTCGGTAGTCAGGGTTGCGTTCAACCAGAAGCTCCTCGGCGGGATTGAAGCGGACCAGCTTATAGGGCCCCGTGCCGCAGGCTTCAAAAGCAAGCGCCTGCTTCGTCTTCGCGCGGGCGAGCAGACTCGGGCAGGCGATTGCAGCTGTGCCGTTGGAGAGCCGTTCAAGGAAAGCCGTCATCGGACTCTTCAAGGTGAAGCGGACGGTGTACTGGTCTGCGGCTTCGATTTTTTCGACAAAATTGAAGAAATTTCGGCGCGTGCGTTTGAGATCCTGACTTGCGCCGAGCTCGAAGCTGAGCTTGACGGCTTCAGCATCCAAGATCGTGCCGTCGTGAAACTTCACGCCCTGCCGGAGCTTAAAGGTATAAATGCGCCCGTCCGGACTGATGTCGACCGATTCTGCGAGCTGCGGCGTCGGCTTGAGATTCTTGTCAAACGTATAAAGGCTCTCATAAAAGGAGCGCGCCGCGGTACGGGAAAGGTTGTCCGTGGCGTCCCACGGATCCATTGTCGTGAAACCAGTGTTGACGGCGATGGTGAGGGTTTCGAGGGGAGCGGCATGAGTGCCGGAGGCTGCGGCGGCGAGCATAACGGCAGC
>OGPM01002594.1_pt1 | contig 12515 bp, 8 predicted proteins | sample 1552961 | NCBI WGS metagenome assembly OGPM01 (sample SAMEA2580304, study PRJEB22360) | human gut metagenome | biome: human gut; feature: human-associated habitat; material: faeces | place: Denmark | collected 2008/2010
TGGGGTCCCAGCGGGTTGGGCGCGGGGGTCGTGTTTGGCCTCGTTGTCCTGCAATACGGTGGATTGCAGGGTCCAGTAGCCAGACGCGTCGGCAGCGTTGCACAGAGCCGTGAGCAGGTGGAAGCCGACGCCCCGGCCCCGGAACTGCTCGCCCACATAGATGCTCACTTCCACCACGCCCCGGTAGCACCAGCGGGGGTCTACCCGGTGCAGGGCGGCCCAACCGGCTACCACGCCGTCGTCCAGCACCACCAGACGGCAGTCCTTGGTGTGGGAGGCGTCCCATGCGGTATAAGGCGGGCAGGTGGTCTGGAACGTGGCATGTTCCGTGGCGATCCCCTCTAAATAGATTTTGGATACATACGGCCAGTCTTCCGCAGTCATGGGCCGTGTCGTGATCTCACTCATACTTCTTTCCCTGATTTCTCACGCAATTCCAAAAGAGCTCTCCTGCCAGGGAGAGATGCTTTTTCAATATGGCAAGTATAGCAAATTTCGCCTCAAAGCACAACACTCAGACAGGGCTGGGGCGTGGGCATCGCAGCCCAGGATGCAGATTTGTTTTGACAATACAGGCGGTTGTGATACAATAGAAGAAATCAACCGCTGTCGGACAGGCTCTTATTATAGACCTCTTTGGCAAAAAACGCAATCACTGTGGGGCTTGTCGGCTCCGGTATCATACCGGAAAAGGAGAACACACGGGAATGAAACTGAAACGGGTCCTTGCGAGCGCGCTGTTACTGGCCACCCTGCTCACCCTGCCGGCACGGGCAGCCCAGGCATCTGGAGCAAAAGGGGAGGCCAACATCACACCGGACACTCCCATGGCCAAGATCCGGTCGAACCCCAGCGTCATGGGGGCGGGACTGTATACTTACAATCAGGAGCAGGACACCCCCCGGGATATCCGCAAGTGGAAAGATACCACCCTGCGGGAGTATGTCAACGATTACACCGCTGAGGACTGCGCCAAGGGCCTGAACCGGATGATCGAAAACTACAACTCCGGCATCCAGATCACCTATAAGCTCTACACGGACGAGGAGATCGCCGCCGTGCCCACCCGCCAGAAAGCGGAGATCTATTATTTCCCGGGCAGTGATCCCGGCGGCAAGTTTGTGCTGGTCATCGGCGGCAACGCCATCCACACCAGCGCCGAGATGCGTGAGGGTGTTTCCACGGCGGAGTGGCTCAACGAGCTGGGCTATACCTGCTTTGTGCTGCGGTACCGCATTGGCGACCAGGCGGCAGACAACGCCCCGCTGGAAGATGTGAGCCGGGCCGTGCGGTACATCACCGAGCACGCGGAACAGTTCCATGTTCAGCCCGAGGACTACGCGGTGCTGGCCTATTCCTCCGGAGGGCAGATCGCAGGCCTGTTTGCTTCCGATTCCGACACGCTGGGCTACAAGGCCTATGGCGTGAGCAAGCCGGGCGCTCTGCTGCTGGGCTACCCCGTCAACAACTTCTTTGAGCTGAAACCCGTCTGGGGCCTCCTCATTGACCCTTACGCCGACGGCCCCCGCTACTTCGACTACAATGTTTCCGATTACATCACACCGGATTACCCGCCCGTCTACCATTGGTATGGCAAAAACGATGTGACCCTGGCTAAGATGTACACCCCGGCGCAGGGCCGTGTCATTGAGAAAGCACTGGTAAAAAACGGCGTGCCCCACATCTTCCATCACTATCATAATGCACCTCACAAGATCGGCCCGGGCCGCGGCACCGACGCGGAGGGCTGGATCACCGAGGCGGTCGCGTTCTGGGAGAGCCAGACCGCTGCCAAAGCGGCGGACACAGCCGCGTAACTCCCGGCAAATTTTTGAAAAAGGGCGTGAACTCTGTGAAACCAAGCGCATGTCTTGCCAGCCTGGCGCTGGCCGCAATGCTGGCGCTCCCGGCTATGGCGCAGGAGCCCATCACCCCACAGACCACCATGCGGGAGATCCGCCAGAACCCCGCCGTTCAAGCGTCCGGCCTCTATACCGATATCCACACCTGGGAGCGGGACCTGGCCTGGTTCAAGAATACCCACAACAATGAGACGCTGGAAGAGGTGGTGGGCAGCGGCTCTGCCGCCAGCTGCGCGGCGGGGCTGAACCTGCTGATACAGAACTACGAGTCTGGTACCCAGATCACCTATAAGCTCTACTCGCCGGAGGAGATCGCCGCCCAGCCCAGCCGGGACCACGCCGAGCTGTATTATTTCCCGGCGGATCCCCCCAACGCCCGGTATGCCGTGGTGCTCTCGGGCAACGCGCTCTACTACAGCGGCGAGCTGAGGGGCGGCGTGTCCACGGCCTGGGAGCTGCACGAGCAGGGTTACGCGGTGTTTGTTCTGCGGTATCGCATTGGCAGGGAGGCGGGCAACAACGCTCCCATGGACGACCTGGGCCGGGCCATCCAGTTCATCACGGCCAACGCCGAGACATTCGGCGTCCAGCCGGAGGGCTACGCACTGCTGGGGTATTCTTCCGGCGGACAGATCGCCGGGGTGTTTGGCGATGCGGAAAAGGGCTGGCAGAAGTACAACGTGCCCAAACCCGGGGCGCTGCTGCTGGCGTACCCCATCAACAACTTCTGGCTGGCAAAGCCCGCCTACACGGCCCTGCTGGACGTGGACGACTGGATGCAGAAACACTATTATGATTACACGCTCTCCAAGCTCATTGCACCGGATTACCCGCCGGTGTTCCTGTGGTACGGCAAGAGCGACCATATTTTGAAGCTGTTCGGGTTCGATCAGCAGGGGCCTGCCCTCCAGAGTGCTCTGGAGATCGACGGTGTGCCCCACGAGGAAAAGGTATATGAAGACGCAGGCCACGGCATTGGCATTGGGCTTGGCACCGAGGCAGAGGGATGGCTGAACGCTGCCGTGGCATTCTGGAAGAAAGTAACCTGAGATTTTTAGGAGAGGGGAAAGAAAATATGAACACAAGAGATTGGAACGAAACGCTCCGCAGCCTGAACGTGGGCCTGCCCGACGATGTGGAGCGGCTGAAAGCGGCCGGGTACTACGAGGAGGCCATTGCCCGCATCGACGCCTACCTGGCTGAGGACTGGACCATGACCCAGAACAGCCCCTACAGCCAGGGCCTGTGCCCCCACATGGATGTCCAGCCCGAGAACCCCACCCCCCACGGGGTGGACGTTCTGCGGGACGCTATGATCGCCCAGCGAGAGATCATGCGGCGGATCCCGGCGGAGTACACCTGGAGCAAGGCGGATGCCATTGCCGAGATGCAGCGCCGGGTGAAAGACTTTACGCCGGAAGAGTTTGAGATGCTGGACCGGGAAAACCGGATGGACTGGCGCTTTGTGGAGGGGGAGAAGCGGTATCAGAACCGTTTTGCTTCCACGCTGATCGCCACCCATGCGGACCTTGCCCGGCGGCAGATCGACCCGCCCGCCCAGCCGGACAGCGAGAAAGAGCGCTGCCGCCGTCTGCATGAGAAGATGGCGGAGCAGGGCAGCGCCAGCGCCCGCATCACCCTGAAAGCCAGTGTTGGCATGTCGGACGAGGCCTTTGCCGCCGCCCTTGCCAAGGCCAAAGCTGAGGGCCGGGACGCGGTGCATGTCCGCGCCTGGCTGCCGCTGCCCGCTGCCTGCCTCTCCCAGAGTGACATCGAGCTGGAGGAGTTCACCGAGGAACCGACGGTCATTGCCCCGGAAAACGCTCCTCAGCGCACCGTCTGCTGGGAGGCAGACCTCACCGAGAACCGCAGTTTCGGCGTCCAGTACAGCTACCGCAACACGGCAGTTTACACGGACCCCTTTGATACGCCCTCTGCCCCGGAGCAGCCGGATTTTGACACCGAGGAGCAGCCCTCCCACATTGTGTTCACGCCTTACATCAAGGCGCTGGCGGCCCAGCTCACGGCAGGCATCACCGACCCCATGGAAAAGGCAAAGCGCATTTACGATTACGTCACGCTGAATGTGCGCTACCACTACCAGCCAAGCTACTTTATCCACGAGTCCCTGCCGGAACACTGCGCCCGGGACCGCCGGGGCGACTGCGGCATCATGTCGGTCACGTTCATCACCCTCTGCCGCGCGGCAGGCATCCCGGCCCGCTGGCAGAGCGGCCTCTATGTCACCCCCGATGAAGTGGGCTGCCACGACTGGGCCATGTTCTATGTGGCCCCCAAGGGCTGGCTGTATGCGGATTGCTCTTTCGGTGCCTCCATGGCCCGCCGGGGCGACGAAACGCTCCGCCAGCACTATTTTGGCAATCTGGATCCCGACCGCATGGTGGCCAACAGTGTGTTTGCAGCGCCGTTCACACCGCCCATGCTGGGCTTCCGGGCCGACCCCTGCGATAACCAGACCGGTGAGGTGGAAGCGGACGGCGTAGGCCTCTACGGCGACGAGACCGTCTCCTCCAAAGAGCTGGTCCAGTATATTGAAGAGTAAAAATAAGAGCAAAAATCTCTCTCTGGGAGAGCGGACACGGCAGCGCCTGAGAGGGCGAGGCCGCTGAAATAAATCCCGAAACACAGCGATACGATGTCTTTGGCAAAACAGAGCGCTCGTATCGCTGTCTGTTTTGAGGGGATACTACAGGAGAATATCAATGGAATTTCTGGCAATGTTATATACCGTGCTTCTGGTGGCCATCTGCCTGATGCTGGCCCTGCTGCTCTACCGCGGCAACAAGCCCCGGCGGGGCGGGGAAGACACCGAAGAGCTCAAGCAGTGGCTTGCCCAGCAGCTGGAAGCCCAGGCCAAATCCTTTGAGCAGAAGCAGGCTGCTATGGCGGAGCAGAACTATACCGCCATCCGCAGCGTGAGCGAAACGCTGCAGACCGCCGTGCAGAACATGAGCAGCACCCTGGCCCAGGGCCAGAGCGGCCAGCAGCAGATCTTGACCCAGCGGCTCCAGAGCCTGGAAGCGGCCAACACCCAGAAGCTGGAAGAGCTGCGCAAGACCCTGGCCGACAGCATGACTGCCCTGCAGGCGGAGAACACCCGCAAACTGGATGAAATTCGCCACACGGTGGACGAGCAATTGCAGGACGCGCTGCAAAAGCGGGTGAGCGAGAGCTTCAAGGCGGTCAACGAGCAGCTGGAGCAGGTGTACAAGGGCCTGGGCGAAATGCAATCGCTGGCGGCGGACGTCGGCGGGCTGAAGCAGGTGCTCTCGGGCGTCAAGACCCGCGGTATCCTGGGCGAGATCCAGCTGGGGGCCATCCTGGAGGAGATTCTGGCCCCGGAGCAGTATGATACCAACGTGGCCACCATTCCGGGCAGCACCCAGCGGGTGGAGTACGCCATCAAGATGCCCGGTGTGGACGGCAGCACCGTCTGGCTCCCCATTGACTCCAAGTTCCCCGGGGATACTTACGCCCACTTACAGGACGCCCAGGCTTCCGGCGATGCTGCTGCCGTGGAGAACGCCCGCCACGCGCTGGAGCTCGTTCTCCGCAGTGAGGCAAAAGACATCCGCGAGAAATACGTGGAGCCGCCCTACACCACGGCATTCGGCATCCTGTTCCTGCCCTTTGAGGGCCTGTATGCCGAGGTGGTCAATGCCGGGCTTTTGGAAGTGTTGCAGCGGGATTATCAGGTCAACGTGGCAGGCCCCAGCACCATGGCGGCGCTGCTCAACAGTCTGCAGATGGGCTTCAAGACCCTTGCCATCCAGAAGCGTTCCGGCGAGGTGTGGCAGCTGCTGGGTGCGGTAAAGACCGAATTTGACAAGTTCGGGCAGGGGCTTTCCAAGATGCAGCAGCGCCTGCGCCAGACCGACGAAGAGCTGGATAATCTCATTGGCGTGCGCAGCCGTGCCATCAGCCGCAAGCTGCGCGCGGTGCAGACCATGGACGAAAGCGCTGCTGCCGCTCTGCTGGAACTGGATGCTGAGCCGGGCAAACCGGTGGCGGCACGTCTGCCGGAGAATGGGGAAGAGCTCTGATGTGCAGAATATTCCCACGTTATCCCTTGCGATTTTTCTGACGATGTGGTATGATAGGAACTGTTCTCAGAAACAACCGCCGCAGAAACGCGGCACTGCATAAAAATATAAATAAGGAGACCGAGCATTATGAGCGTAAACAAGATCAGTGAAGCCATTTTGGGCGTTGGCGTGGATGATACCACCATCGACCTGTTCGAGAGCCAGTATCCGGTGCCCACCGGCGTGAGCTATAATTCCTATGTCATTCTGGACGAAAAGACCGCCGTTCTGGACACGGTGGATGCCCGCGCTACCGAGCCGTGGCTGGAAAACCTGACCGAAGCTCTGGCAGGCCGTAAGCCGGATTATCTGGTAGTCTCCCACATGGAGCCGGACCACGGTGCCAACATTGCAAAGCTGGCGGCACTCTATCCGGAGATGCAGGTGGTGGGCAACGCCAAGACCTTCCTGTATATGGATCAGTTCTTTGGCGCTGATGCTGTGGCAAAGGAGCGCCGCGTGGTGGTGAAGGACGGCGAGAGCCTGAGCCTTGGCACCCACACCCTGACCTTTGTGTTTGCCCCCATGGTGCACTGGCCGGAGGTCATGGTCAGCTATGAATCCACCGAAAAGGTGCTGTTCTCCGCGGATGGCTTTGGCCGCTTTGGCGCTGTGGCAAAGTTTGACGAAAAGGCCGACTGGGCCAGCGAAGCCCGCCGCTACTACCTGAACATCGTGGGGAAATACGGCCCGCAGGTGCAGGCGCTGCTGAAAAAGGCCGCGGCTCTGGACATCCAGACCATTTGCCCGCTGCACGGCCCGGTGCTGACCGGAGATCTGGGCAAGTACCTGAACTACTACGACATCTGGTCCAGCTACAAGCCCGAGGAGCCGGAAAAGATCCTTGTGGCAAGTGCTTCCATCCACGGCCACACCCGTGCAGCAGCCCACCTCATGGCAGAAAAGCTGCGAGCAAAGGGCGCAAAGGTCGTGGAGATGGACCTGACCCGCACGGATGTGTCCTATGCCGTCACCGAAGCCTTCCGCTGCGGAAAGATCGTGCTGGCCTGCGCCACCTACGACGGCTTCCTCTTCCCGCCGATGGAAAATCTGCTGACCCACCTCAAGACCAAGAGCTTCCAGAACCGCACGGTGGGTCTGATGGAGAATGGCACATGGGCACCCATGGCCGCAAAGCTCATGCGCGCCGAGCTGGAAAGCATGAAGAACATCGCCGTGTGTGATACTGTGGTCACCATCCGCAGTGCTGCCAATGCTGCTGCCGAAGCGCAGATGGATGCACTGGCTGCAGAAATCGTGGCAAAATAAAGCACTCTGGAAAAAAACGCAAGATCCTCTGCCGACTGCCCGGCAGGGGATTTTTTTATTGAACCATGTGGAAGAGTTTGATATACTGAAAAGCAGAAGTTTATGGATGGAGAGGAATATCATGTTTGTAAAAATAAAAGCAGATATCAGACACTGGCTGCGGGAGTTGGATAAGAAATATTTCTTTGTGATGCTGGGCTTTGCGGTGATGGTCTATTTTCCGCTGATCAGCTTGAAGCTGACGAACACAGTGGATGGTCTGTGGACAACGGCTGAGTACATGGCGGGAGCATGGGAGCTTTCCAATGGGCGATGGTTCTGGCTGGTGACCAGTTTTCTGCGTTTCAGTCTGCAGCTAGAACCCATCAATGCGGTGGTATGCTTGGTGCTGGTTTCTCTTGGCGTTACAAAACTTCATATGACCTTTAAAACTGTGCACGAGGGAAGGACATCTTGCCTTGACTGGCTCGCAGGATTATGCTATTTGGCTAATACTGTGATCGGTTGTTACCTCTCGTTTGCACATCAATCGGTCGAGTTTGGTTTGGCATTTTATTTGTCGGTGCTGGCAGCGGTCTGTGTGATCAGAAGCCGCAGCATTGCGGCAGGCATTGCGCAGGGAGCATTTTTACTTGCGTTGAGTCTTGGACTCTATCAGACAGACCTTGCTTGCTTCTGCATGGTGCTGCTGGCGTGGTTTCTGGTGCTGTTGTTCCGAGGTGAAGAAGGGATAAAGCTCCGGTACTATATCGCAAAATGTCTGGGCAGTGCAGTGTGCGGCGCGGCGCTGTACTGGGGAATATTGCAGATTATTCTGAAGATTTCAGGTGTTGCAATGACGAATTATCAAGGCGGAGCTTCTACCTCGCCGCTGAATATGCTGAAAAGCCTGCCGCAGAGTATTGTAAAATGCTATGCCCAATTCTGGGACTACTTCTTTGGTGATACAGTACGCCATAATGTGCTGCAGAGCTTTGGGGTACTGTATGCGCTGGCGTTCCTTGTCGTGGGTGCAGCGCTTGTACATCGGTTGGCAGTTGTTCTGCGCAGAAAGGATGCAGAAACGGCATTTTACGCAGTGGCTGCGGTGCTGGTGATGCCGCTTGCCAGCGTGATCTTTCTGCTGGCAGCATCACAGGCGACGTTTTATATCCCAATGGCCGGAGGAACTGCGCTGTTCTTCCCTGTGTGCTTCTGGCTGTTAGATGCTGTCCAGCCTGCATCTAACACAGAAACTTTAGGCAAAAACAAAGCTGGCAAGGTGAAAAAGGCTGCGCTTCTGCTGGCTGCTGCAGGCATTCTTTATGGCAGTGTCTTCATGTCGGCTATCGATCAGCAGGCGATGTATGAGGGACGCAAGGCAACAAAACAAATCGCGGACCTTGTGGCCGGTGAGCTGGTGGCAGAGGGCTATTATGATTTGCCGGAAAAACTGCCAGTGATGCTGGTAGGCCGCCCCAGTGCAAGCCCGCTGTTCCGGACACACATCATCTATTGGGATGCGAACGACTACGCACAGGTGGGCCTTTTCGAAAAAGAAAATGCCGCCACAATGCGCTATTCATGGAATGCGGTGTTTCGTGACCTCACACCGATGCAGTTGGAGCTGTGCAGTGATGAGGTATATGACGAACTGATCCGGACAGAAGAAATCAAACGAATGCCGACATTCCCTGAGAAAGGCTCCATGCAGGAAATGGACGGCGTATATGTGATCAAAATTTCAGAGGATTATCTGATCGATGAATAACAAATGAGCCTGAGAACATAAAACAGGACAGATGGAGAAAATAACGATGAAAGAAAAAATCGATGTACAGAAACCGGACGACCTTGGGCTGGATATATCGGATCTAAGATATTTTCTGGTGATGCTGCTGTTTTCGGCGGTAGTGTTTTTCCTGCTGATCAGCCAGCGGCTGACCAATACATTTGACGGATTATGGAACAATACATGGTTCTTTGGCGGCTATTGGCAGGTAGTCACGGGCCGATGGCTCTGGCCGGTGATCGATGCGCTGCGGTTTGGCATCCAGACGGAACCTTTCAATTCATTGCTGACGCTTTCCATGTCGGCGCTGGCTGTTACCCTGCTTCGGAAGTTTTTTACAGAGAAGGATTCTGTCGTGACCTATCTGGCGGGTATGGCTGTTCTGGCCAGCACGGTCACTGGAATACAGCTGTCATATCGGTTTCAGTCGCCGGTGTTTGGCTGCTCATTTTTGTTTTCCGTTCTGGCGGCAGAGCGTGTGGTTCGTGCCGCAGATTTTAGAAAAGCGGTCGTACAGGGAGCACTGCTTCTGGTCATGAGCCTTGCGTGCTATCAGACGAGCCTTGATAACTTTTGTCTGCTCCTGCTGACATATCTTCTACTGCTTCTGTTCCGCAATGTGGACAGAGAAAAGGTCCATGCCCACATTGGAAGAAGTCTTTGCAGCGCAGCTGCAGGAATGGTTTTGTATTTCCTGCTCACAAAGCTGATCGTATGGGCATGTGGATGGCAGATGGCAAGTTATAATGGAGGAGCGGATGTTTCGGTACTTTCTATACTGAAAAATCTGCCCAATGCCATTGCAGAGACCTACCAACTGTTTGGAGCTTACTTTTTTCAGAATTACTATCGGCATAACATTCTGCAGCCGGTGGGATTTTTCGTTTTGGTATTTCTGGCGCTGAGCATCGGACTGCTGAACCGCTTCAGAAAAATGCTTCACCGGAAAAATTGGGAATATATCCTTCTGGGAGTGGCAGCGCTGATCGTTTTGCCCATCATGTGCAATGCCATCATGCTGATCACAAGCGAGGCGGTCTGGCTTTTGCAGATGGGCGAAGGATTGAATCTGTTCGTGCCGGTATGTCTGCTGCTGCTTGAAGGGACGCGCACAAATCAGCCTATGGTAAAAAAGTATGTATGTGCTGCCCGGACAGGGGCTGTAGTACTTGCGGTTTTGGTCGTCTATGGAAATGTCTGCTCTGCCGTGATCGATCAGGAAGCTATGTATGAGGGAAGGAAAACACTCAAGAGCATGTCGGATCACATTGCGGACGACCTGATGAGCAGCGGATATTTTGACGATAACGAGCAGCTGCCGGTACTGTTTGTGGGCAGACCCAGCTCGAACTCCAGTTTTATGAAGAGGGAGTATTACCTCTATGCAAATCCGTATGCGCAGATGGGCCGCTTCTGGCTGAACGATTACTCGGCCAGAGCGTCTTGGAAAGCGATTTTCAGGGATATTACTCCGGCAAAACTCAAGCATTGCTCGGTGGAACAGTATGGGGAACTGTACAGCAGAACAGAGCTGGAACAGATGCCAGTCTATCCGCAGGAAGGATATATCCAGCAGATCGACGGTGTGGTCGTGGTAAAAATTTCAGATGATTACAAAGTTGATAAAGAGTTTGCGCCACTAATCGACCTGGGAGAATTGTTTCAGCTCATAATGGATGACATAAACGATTCATAATGGCTGCGGCTTTGTGAAAAAACTCCACCGAACGCGATTTTTACGGAAAGTGACTGCACAGCCCTTGCAAACTGTCCCGAAATGTGGTAACATAGCTCTTGGTTATAAAACCTGAATACTCCCAAACGCAGCGACGGAGAGAGTAGGCATGGCGTACACGGCAAAGAGAGAAGCTTCACCGGCTGAGAGGGCTTCCGGGTGTATCTGTGCTGAAGTTCGCTCCTGAGCGGTCTGTGCGAAACAGCAGTAGTACAGAACGGCCACGCCCCGTTACGGCGTTCTGAGAGCCGCCCGGCATCTGTGCACGGGTGGAAACCGGGTGGTACCGCGGAGCTAAGAATCAACAGCTTCGTCCCTTTTGCCTGAGAAATCGGGCAGGGGACGGAGCTTTTTTGTTGCACTCCGCTCATCAACACGAAGAATAAAGGAGAGAACATCCATGCAAGCAATGATCGACGAGCTGGCAAAACAGGCCGCTGAAAGCCTTGGTCAGGTGTCCGGCAAGGAAACGCTGGCCTCCTTCTGGCAGGAGTACCTCAGCAAAAACGGCAAGATCCCTGCCCTGATGAAGAACCTGCGCACCGTTGCGCCGGAAGAGCGCCCCGCTATGGGCAAGATCATCAATGAACTCAAGGCAAAGGTTCAGGCAGATTACGACGCTGCTGCAGAACAGGTGAAGCAGGCAGAGCTTGCTGCCCGCAATGCTGCGGAGACGGTGGATATCACCCTGCCCGCCAAGACCCGCTCTGTGGGCGGTCTGCACCCGCTGACCCTGATCACCAACCAGATCATCGACGTGTTCTCCGGCATGGGCTTTTCGGTGGGTACCTTCCCGGAGATCGAGGACGATGACCACAACTTTACCCGCCTGAACGTGCCCAAGGATCACCCGGCACGCGACATGCAGGACACCTTCTACCTGTCGGAGGAGTTCCTGCTGCGTACCCAGACTTCCGGCGGCCAGATCCGCACCATGGACGTTCAGAAGCCGCCCATCAAGATCCTGATGCCCGGCCGTGTGTTCCGCTCCGACTCGGACGCTACCCACAGCCCCATGTTCCACCAGATGGAAGGTCTGGTCGTGGACAAGGGCATCACCCTGGGCGACCTGCAGGGCGCACTGAACACCTTCGTGCAGAAGCTGTTCGGCGCTGACACCCGCACCCGCCTGCGTCCCTCCTACTTCCCGTTCACCGAGCCCAGCGTGGAGGTGGACGTGAGCTGCTTCGAGTGCCACGGTAAGGGATGCCCGCTGTGCAAGCACACCGGCTGGATCGAGGTGCTGGGCGGCGGCGTTGTCAACCGCAAGGTGCTGGAGAACTGCAATATCGACCCGGACGAGTATTCCGGCTTCGCCTTCGGCATCGGCATCGAGCGTATCGCCATGCTGAAGTATGGCATCAACAACATCGGCCTGATGTTCGAGAACAACCTGCAGTTCCTCAAGCAGTTCCACGAATAAGAGGGGAGAGAAGAGACAATGAAAGTACCTTTCAGCTGGTTAAAAGAATTTGTAGATATCGACGTTACTGCGCAGGAACTGGAGGAAAAGCTCTTCTCCTGCGGCTTTGAGGTCGAAGAGCTGATCCCGCTGGATGCCGGCATCAGCAAGGTGGTCGTCGGCAAGATCGTGGAGATGGAAAAGCAGGAGGGCACCCACCTGACCAAGTGTGTGGTGGACTGCGGCGACTACGGCCACGACATCCGCATCAGCACCGGTGCCGCCAACATGAAGCTGGGCGACTGCGTGCCCGCTGCTCTGGATGGCTCCACCCTGCCCGGCGGCATCAAGATCAAGGCCCGCAAGATGC
>OGPM01002598.1_pt1 | contig 12504 bp, 9 predicted proteins | sample 1552961 | NCBI WGS metagenome assembly OGPM01 (sample SAMEA2580304, study PRJEB22360) | human gut metagenome | biome: human gut; feature: human-associated habitat; material: faeces | place: Denmark | collected 2008/2010
AATCGGTTTATTGCACATGTGGAGATCAATGGGCAGGTGGAAACGGTTCATGTAAAGAATACAGGCAGGTGCAGGGAGCTTCTGGTCCCGGGTACACAGGTTTTTCTGGAAAAGAGTAGCAATCCGGCGAGAAAGACAGCCTATGATCTAATCTGCGTAAATAAAAAGGGCAGGGGCCTGATTAATATGGATTCTCAGATTCCCAATAAAGCAGCACTGGAGTGGGTAAAGGCAGGACATCTTTTTCCGGAAAAAGTTCAGGTAACGCCGGAGAAGACCTATGGAAATTCCAGATTTGATCTTTATGTCTGTTCAGAGAAACGCAAGGCTTTTATAGAAGTAAAAGGTGTCACTCTGGAGTCGGATAATATAGCACGCTTCCCCGATGCACCGACAGAAAGAGGTGTGAAACATCTGAAGGAGCTGATCCATTGTATGCAGGAAGGATACGAAGCTTATCTGCTTCTGGTGATCCAGATGAAGGGAGTTGACAGGTTTGAGCCCAACTGGGAGACTCATCGGGAATTTGGAGAAACCCTGCAGGAGGCAAAAAAGGCAGGAGTGCATATTTTGGCCTATGACTGCCTGGTAGAACCTGACAGAATGGAAATTCAGGATCCGGTACCTGTATGCCTTGCTTCTGACTGGAAATAAAAAAGTATTCCCGCAATCAGCAGGTCCTATTCAAAATTCCATTGCCGCAGGCAATCTGGAATGAATTTTGGCTACGTTACTGTGAACAGTAACGTGTGTTTTATATTTCAGAGCAGTAAATAATTGTAGACATGAAAGTATATGAAATGTATAATCTGTATCAGAAGTTTTGTTGATAGATTTATAGGAAGATCAGTCAAAAAACTGAGATGATTATGAAAAAAGTTCCTGTAAAAGTTTTTTACGTGGGACTTTTTTTGCACCGTTTTGATGTTTACCCGAATTGGATAAGCCCTCTGTTTTAATTGGGAAAACAAGGTCACTGACACGCAGGTTATGAAACAGTAATAAATGGAAAGGAACTGGATATGAGAAAAAATCGAAAGAATGACTCCCATACCCGCAGAAAAAGAATTTGTATTGCAGCACTTCTTCTGGCAGGCAGCCTTATACCGGGAGGATGTGGAATAAAGAAAGAGAAAACATCGGACAGTGAATTGCCGGAGATTGTTATCGGAATAGATTATTTTGAACCTTACAGCTATCAGACGAGTGATGGCGAGTATAAAGGTATTGATGTGGAACTTGCAGAGGAAGCCTTTCAGAGGCTGGGTTATCAGCCTGATTTTGAGAAGGTTGTCTGGGAAGATAAAGAGAAACTTTTGTCAGATGGAACAATAGACTGTCTGTGGAGCTGCTATTCCATGAATGAAAGAGAAAACAAATATCAGTGGGCAGGACCGTATATGTACAGTCGTCAGATGGTGGTTGTAAGAGCCGAGAGTGAAATCCGGACACTTCAGGATCTGAAAGGGAAGAGGATTGCAGTTCAGGCGACTACAAAAGCAGAAGATCTCTTTCTTCATAATATAAAATCAGATCTTCCGCATGCAGAACAGGTGAACTGTTTTTCTTCGTCGAATGAGCTTTATGCTGCACTTAGAAAAAATTATGCAGATGCGATTGCGGGACATGAGGCAATGCTTGGCAGTCTGATACAGGATGGCAAGGGCGTTTACCGTATGCTGGAGGAAAGTCCTTATAAATCAGAACTTGGAATTGCTTTCAAAAAAGGAACTCACGAAGAATTGGCAGAAAAGCTTACAGAAACGCTTACAGAGATGCAAAGCGAAGGGATTACAGAAAAAATAGTTACAAAATACGGATTGGATGCGGACGAAACTCTGCCGGGAGGAGAAAGTAAATGAGCAGACAGATAAGAAGGCAGATACCGCAGAAACAGAAGAAAAAGAGGGTCGACAGAAATGCGTGTTTGCTTGTGTTTATTCTGATTTTTTCCGGAATACTGACTTTTCTTCTGCTGACAGCGAGAGATAATAGCAAGCTGAACAGTACTCTGGATGAGACCTTTGATTTTGTAAAAAACCGAATTGAAAGTTATGAGATTTATAACACCAATGATCAGGTGAAAAGCCTGGTACGTCTTTTGGACAAAACAACAGAATTAAGCAGAGTCATAGAACAGGAAGGAAATCTCAGTACAGAAATGCTAGACGAATATGCCAGGGAACAGCGCCTGACAGGAATCCTTGTACTGGATCAGAATCTGAAGGTGACAGAACAGAGTGCAAAAGATGGAGATACTATGTCGCTGTGGCAGAAGCTGATCAAAAGTGATTATGTACGTGATATTGCAGAGCATCCGGAAAAGACTTATACCACTCGTCTGAGAAATAAAGGAAAGATCTATGATTTTGCGGCAGTGGCAAGACAGGATGCAGCAGGTATCCTGATCACATATGCGCAGAAGGAGGAAGTAAATGAGCTTAACGGAGATCTGACGATGGCATCGTTATTTTCTGACTTTCCTTTTGAGATGAATGGAAGTGTTGTGATCTGTGATGATGATAAGGTTGTCAGTACAAACAGACAGGAGCTGACTGCCCGCTCTATAGAAGAAGCAAAAAGTCAGTATAAAAATAAATTTGAGGTAGATGAGAATGGAATTGTCCATCTTCGTTCAGAGACAGGAAACTGGTTCGGACGTCGGGAGAAGATCAAAGACTACGATGCATATATCTTTTTCCCGGAAAGTCAGGTGTACATCACACGAAATATTATATGTGTGATTTATGTGCTGCTTGCACTGCTCCTTTTCTTACTTTATCGGGTGAACAGGAGCAGAACAGAAAAGAGAAGTATCCTTCAGGACCAGAAAAGACTTCGGGTGATCAATGCACTGGGGCATGCATATGCCTCTATTTCTCTTGTGAATCTAAAAACAGAGGAAATCGAAATCCTGAAATCTTCAGGAAATATGAAGCCAGATCAGAAAGGGGATATGCTTTTCAAAGCGCATCAGGAAGAACTTATAAGGCAGGTGATTGCAGAGCCATTTCAGAAGGCATACTGGGAATTTGTCGATATAAGTACGGTGGCAAAACGTCTGGAAGAACGTGAAACGCTGAGTTTTACAGCTCGGACAGTGGATGAAAGATGGATGACAATGATCATTGTGCCACAGGGATATGATAAAGATGGGAAATTGTGTACAGTTCTGGTTGCAATCCGTGATGCGACAGAAGAAAAAGAACGTGAGATTGCGCAGGATAGGAATCTGAGAAATGCACTTGCGGCTGCAGAACATGCGAACAGGGCGAAGACTGTGTTTCTGAATAATATGTCTCATGATATCCGCACGCCGATGAATGCGGTCATTGGATTTACTGCGCTTGCGACAACACATATTGACAATAAGGAGCTTGTTCTGGATTATCTGAAAAAAATCCATATATCCGGTCAGCATCTGCTCAGCCTAATCAATGATGTGCTGGATATGAGCAGAATCGAGAACGGTTCCGTACGGATTGAATATACAGTTGTACACCTGCCGGATATCTTGCATGACTTAAATACAATTATACAGGAATCTGTACATTCTAAACAGCAGGAGCTGTATATTGATACACAGGATGTACTCCATGAAGATATCATTACCGACAAGTTGCGCCTGACGCAGGTGCTTCTGAATATCAGCAGTAATGCTGTGAAATTTACACCGGTCGGGGGTACGGTTAACATTCGTGTTTCTGAGAAACCATGCAGAAGAGACGGATGTACAACAGTGGTATTCAGTGTGAAGGATAATGGAATTGGGATGTCGCCGGAGTTCAGGGAGCAGGTGTTTGACTCATTTACAAGAGAACATACCGTTACGGAGAATGGAATAGGAGGAACCGGTCTCGGAATGGCAATCACCAAAAACATTGTGGATATGCTGGGCGGTACGATTCAGGTTGAAAGCGAAGTAGGAAGGGGAACGGAGTTTACGGTTATGCTTGAATGTGAAATATCAGGGACGACTGTGAAGGAGGAACCTGATTCGGAGCAAAGAGAGCCCCTTAAGAATGAGAAGCAGAAAATCCGGGCAGAAATCCAGAGGCGTTATGAAGGGAAGAAAGTTCTTCTTGTAGAGGATAATGAGCTGAACCGGGAGATCGCAACAGCGATCATGGAGGAAATTGGTCTGGATGTGGATTGCGTTGAGGATGGTACAGATGCTGTGAATATCATGTCATCTGCAGAAGGCAGAAAATATGATCTGATCTTCATGGATATTCAGATGCCGAAGATGGATGGATACACCGCAACCCGGGAAATCCGTACATTGAATGATCCGAAATGCGCAAATATACCAATCATTGCGATGACTGCCAATGCTTTTGAAGAAGACTGTAAAAAGGCAATCAAAGCGGGTATGAACGCTCATATTGCCAAACCAATCAGCGCAGATATAATTCTGGAAAATCTGGAGAGAATGCGCCAAAACAGAAAGTATTTTAATGAACCTGCTGAGAAAAGTTAAAAACTTTTCAGCAGGTTTTAATTTATCCAAAAAATTACATGCATACTGTCAGAAGTGCTAGTGTAAATATCTGAGCGTTCACGTATAATGTAGATAAACAAAAAATCTTCTCACAAAATTAAGTAAAAAAGAGTCCGAGGAGTACATTAAAAAAGAAAGGAGATGTTTGTATGAGTAAAAAAATGAGGTTGTGGATGGCAGGAACAGTAGGAGTCTTAATGGCAGGCTTTATGAGTGTAAGTGTTTATGCCCTTGAAGAAAAGGATGTTATTGGAACCTGGTATGTAAATGAGCTTTCTATGGGCGAAGGTGCATCCTTTCATCCGGGGGCAATGGGAATGGAAGTGACCGTGGACATTAAAGAAGACGGTAAAATGGAAACAACAAGTTCTGTTTATGGGGAAGAGCCTGAAGTAGATGAATCAGAGTGGAAAATAGAAAATGATAAAATTTTGATGACTCATAATGATCAGACAGGAGAATGTGAGTACAAGGACGGTAAGATAACCTTAACAGCAGATGGAACGACAATGATCCTGAGTCAGGAAAAGGAAGAGTATGAGCCTTATGTGCCGGGCAAACCGGTAGAAAATCCAACCATGAAGGATTTTGAAGGAGAATGGAGCTGTACTCTGATGGAAGCATTTGGAATGCAGATGCCAGTTAATGCTGACTTTACAGGATTTGAAATGAGTATGTCTGTGGAAGACGGAAAGGCTGAAATTATCTTAATAGAGAGCGGAGAAGAGACAAAAGTAGAACTTCAGGGCGACGTGGAAGGAAACGCACTGGTATTAAAGGCTGTAACAGAGGATGAGGCAGGAACTATGTTTTTCAGTCTTGATAATATGAAGTTCAATTTACTGGATGATGGAAAACTGTGTTTGATAGCAGAAGACGATGCAGAGGAATCTGATGACGGCGAAGAAGCAGATGATTCTGAAACAGGTGAAGTTGATTTTTCCGTAAAGACATATTTTGAAAAAATAATTGTTACAGAATAAGGTAAAATACTGCCGCACCATTCCGGTGAGGCAGTATGGGTTTTCAGATAAAAAAGGAGGATAGGGTATGGGATTATTTGATAAGAAAATCTGTGACATCTGCGGAGAGAAAATTGGTTTATTGGGAAATCGAAAACTGGATGACGGAAATCTGTGTAAGGATTGTGCGAAAAAATTATCACCATGGTTTGAGGAGCGGCGGCACAGTACAGTAGAGGATATCAAACGCCAGCTGGAATATCGTGAAAAAAACAAAAAAGCGGTAATGGACTTTTGTATAACCCGTCAGATCAATACCAGAAATTACAATGTTTTTATTGATGATAATAAGGGGAATTTTACTGTTGCGCGGAAACTGGATGTCAATGAAAACCCGGACATAGTTCCTTTATCAGCCATTGTACAGTGCAGGGTTGATGTAGACCAACAGCAGCATGAGGAAACATATACAAAGGATGGAGAAACTGTAAGTTATCAGCCACCGGTATATAAATATGAATTTGATTATACTATGCGTATTAAAGTGAGAACTCAGTGGTTTGATGATATGGATTTTCGCTTAAATACTTTCTCTATAAGCAGTGATAACAGAAGGGAATTGATGGAAGTGGAGCAGACTGCTTATCAGATTATTGCGGCACTGACACCAAATGCAGCCGGGATGCAGCCCGGGATGCCCGGAATGAATATGAACGGAGGGATGCAGTCTGGGATGCCGGGAATGAACATGAACGGAGGAATGCAGCCCGGAATGTCCGGAATGAACATGAACGGAGGAATGCAGCAGACGGGAATGTCAGAAACGAACATGACCGGAGGAATGCAACAGAATAACAGTTCGTGGAAATGCCAGTGTGGTGCAGAGAATACCGGAAAGTTTTGTGAATACTGTGGTCAGCCAAGACCGTTTTAAGTAATGATTAAACAGAGTGGACATAATTGTTCACTCTGTTTGTGATAAAAAGCTCTGAAAATAGATGATTTCTCTAAAAACTATATGATAAAATGGCGCTTTATAGTATAATTATTACAAAAATGGATTAGAGCGTATTTGAAAAATCATTCCTGCAAATTGTGACGCACATCTTGCGTAAAGCATTTTTCAAACCCGCTCCGGTAAGAGAGGAACTTTCATGACATACAGTAAAAAGAGGACTCTGTCATATGGAGTGATTCTGATAAGTGTGTTGCTGGCTTATTTCTGCAGGCAGGTGAGAACGGAAAATGTTTTTATGAGAAATCTGGCAGATCAGTGTCGTAGCTGTATTTATCTGGGAATGTACTGTGCCTGGGTGATTTATCTGGGAAAGCATGTAGTACATAAAAAAACGCGCAGATGTCTGACTGCAATTGGCTGTCTGATGGTATTCTGGTTCTTTGTGCGGACAGTAAAATTTCATATTTTTCATGATCCTCTTGGAGAACATATCTGCTGGTATCTATATTATATTCCCATGCTCCTGATTCCGGTTCTGGGTTTGGCAGCAGCAATGTTTTTGGGCGAAAAGGAGGAAGAGAAAACGGTCAGAAAGGTTATAATTTTATTGACCGTGGCAGCGATATTGATCGTAAGTGTTTTTACAAATGATTTGCATCAGCTGGTATTTCGTTTTTCCAAACAGCCCCCATTTTCGGATGAAGATTACAGCTATGGCATTGTTTTTATGGTGATTCAGGGATGGATTTTGATCTGTCTGACAGGGATGGAAATTATTCTGATCAGAAAAAGCAGAATTCCGGGAAAGAAACAGTTCTGGCTGCCGGTGATTCCGGGAATATTGCTTCTGGGATGGAATATCGGAAATATACTCCGCCTGCCTTTCATCAAAATCATTGCAGGGGATATGACGGCAGTGTGCTGCCTTTTAATGGCAGCAATTTTTCAGGGTTGTATATTATGTGGATTGATACAGACCAATAATCGATATTTTGAATTATTCCAGACTTCCGGAGGACTGGATGCAGAGATTACGGATCATTCTTTTCAGCGCTATTATCATTCCGGTGACTTTCCTGAGTTGTCGCCTGAACTGCGTAAAATCATAATAGACAGATCATCCGTACAGGAACAGGGAATCCGGATCAACCATATTCCTATAAGGGGAGGACATTTGTTTTGGTCAGAGGATATTTCGGTACTGCTGGATCAGTATCAGGATATTCGGGAACAGCAGGAGGAACTGACTGCCAGAAACCGTCTGTTACAGAAAGCTTATCAGAAAGAGGCTGAGCGGAGAAAGACAGAAGAACAGAACCGTCTGTTAAATATGATACAGAATCAGACAGCAGGTCAGCTGGAATTGCTGTCACAGTTTATGGATGAGCTGGAACGGACAGAATCAAGGGAACAATATGATCGGATTCTCGGTAAAATTGTAGTTGTTGGTACGTATTTGAAGCGGAGAAAGAATCTGGTGCTGACACAATATGCATCAGATGGAAATCTGCTTACAATGGAAGATCTCAGACAAAGCCTGGCGGAATCCTGTGACAGCTTAAAATTATGCAGGATCCGGGCTGCTTACTACGTGGAAAATGTGGATGTGCAGATGAATGCAGATGATATACTAAAATGCTATGACACCTTTGAATGGCTTGTGGAACGATTGCTTGATATCATGCAGTCTGTTTTTTACCGTGTGTCGCAGATTGATGATGCGCTGCGGATTTCAGTTCATATTGTATCAGAGGTGGATCTGCGTGGAGTCATGTCAGAAAGACCGGAATTAAAAGTGCAGCAGGAAGATGAAAACGAATGGTTTATCAGTTGTATCGTCTTCAGAAAGATAGGTGGAAGATGATCGATTTTGTGGAATGCGGTATGGCAATGCAGGATTTTCTGATGATTCTTTTTGAAATCTGCCTGGTTTTGGAACTAATTCTCCTGTTGGTAAGAATCACCTGTTTTTCCGGAAAAAAGAAAATCGTAACGGCAGTGGCTGTCTTTGCTGTTTCTTTTATGTTTATGGGCGTTCTGATGAATGATCACAGATATTGTCTGGGAGAAAGTTTCTATCAGCCAATGCTTCAGGGGTATCCGTTCAGCGTTTTAATGACGGTGGTTATAGGATTATTGCTTTATCTTTGCTGGGCAATCCGGAGCGAGAGACGCAGATATCATCATTCTCTGTCTTACTGGTCTGTGAATGAGGCTGTGAATGACGTTCCCTGTGGAGTCTGTTTTTCGGATCCTCTTGGAAGGATTGTTTTGTGTAATACCAAGATGCAGGAACTGAGCAGAATCATGACTGGTTCTTATCTGCAGGATTATGAAGCATTAAGGAAAGCAATGAGTGGGGAACCTGAATCGGAAGGTCTTTGCAGATTGAGCAAAGACAGCAATGTGTTTTATTTTCCTGATGGTTCTGTCTGGATGTTTCAGGAATATGGTCTGCAGGAGCCGGATTGTGCAGGATATCTGCAGACAGTGGCAGTTAATGTATCAGAAATTTATTACAATGGTGAAAAGATCAGGGCAAACAATGAAAAGCTGGAAATCCTGAATCATAAGCTAGAGGAAATGTACGAAAAAATCGGAGATAAAATCAGAGAGCAGGAGACGCTTGTCATGAAAATGCAGGTTCATGACAATTTTGGACGAAGCCTTCTGTCAATACGCAGAATACTGGAAAGAAAAGAAGATCCGGATAAAATGGATAAACAATTGTCTGTATTGAAACATCTGGTTTATATTCTTACCGGTTCTGCTGTTGAGAGTATGGAAGAAGTATATGAGGATACGATCAGACATGCAGAAGAGCTTGGAATTTCAGTTCAGATCAGTGGGAACTTTCCCATGCATCCATCTTACAGGCTGCTGACAGACAGGGCAATCCGTGAATGTGTGACAAACTGTGCCAGACATGCCCATGGCAGTACTGTTTGGGTGAAGATAGACAAAAATGCAGATGAATATACTGTTCAGATTACCAATGATGGAGAGGTGCCTGACAAAAATGCGGAAGAAGGCGGTGGTTTATCTGCACTGAGAAAGGCAGCTGAATCAGGAAAATGCAGGATGCAGGTTTCTTTTTCCCCTGAGTTTTGTCTGATATTGAAAATGCCACTGACAGAAAGGATGGGATTCGATGGTACGGATACTGATAGTAGAAGATCAGAAGATCATGCAGAAGTATTTTGAATATATTATTATGCAGGAGCCGGAATTCCGACATATCCAGACGGTTTCAGATGCACGTGAAGCTGTAAAAATCTGTGATTATTCGGCAATTGATCTTGTGATTATGGATGTGCAGACGTTTCATAATCATGATGGGCTCAGTGCTGGAAAAGAAATCAGGGAAAAGTATCCATATACAAAGGTATTGATCGTTACTTCCCTGATCGATCCCAAGGTGCTGGAGAGGGCAAAAAGTGGATGCGCAGACAGTCTCTGGTATAAGGATCACGGGGAAGAGGAAATACGGAGTGTGATCCACAGAACCTTAAATGGTGAGCATGTATTTCCGGATATGACGCCGAAGGTGGAGCTTAACTGGATCACAAGCGGTGATATCAGTCCCAGACAGCTGGAGATGCTCCGCCTGTATATTCGTGGAATGTCATATTCAGAGATTGCGCGGGAAATGAAATGCTCTACCTCCGGGGTGAGATGGAATTTTCAGGAAATGATCGCCAGGGCAGGATACAGCTGTAAAGAAGATTTGATAGCGGCTGCACTGGAAAGTAAACTGATCGTAACTACATTAAAATAGAAATCTGATAAACTGCGAAGTTATTCTGTTATGAGCAGAAAGCGAAGCGGAGTGCAAATGTCTGTTTGACAAGAAGGGAGATGAGAGTATGAAAAAATATTCGGTTGCTGTATGTGTTTGTGCGGTACTGTTTTCTGTTGGTATTCATGGCGGAGGTATGAGAGAAGTATCTGCCAGAGCACCTGGGGCAGATGAGAATCTGGCAATTCTGCAGGACATTATCAGGGAAAATGAATGTCAGGCCGGAATGGCATTTCTGGGATATACCTATGAAGGTGCAGAGGCAGCAGAGATACTTGAATATACCAGACAGGGAGAAGTGGCAGCTGCGTATCCTTTTTTACAGGATGGAACAGTGGTTGATGCAGGGGGATATGAAATTTATGCCATTGTCCCGGGGGATGATTGCAGGGTCAGCGTTTATCCGGCTCAGCCTACGGAAGAAGGGGAATATCTGGATGATCTGAACGCCCCATATTATACAGGGAAGGAGAATGAAATCATTATCCTGCGCTGCAATGTGAGTGAGATTCATTCCAATGTGATGGTTTCTGTACAGAAGCAGAATATGAGTATACAATACCATCCTATGGTGTCGTTAAAGGATGGACATCTTGCAGCAGAAACCCACTGCTATGATTTCTCCATATATTATAATTGGGATGAGTATGATCCGGAATATAATCCCGTGTATGAGTCAGAGTACGACCAAGAGTGTAATCCGGAGCATGATTCAGCATTGAATATAAAGATTGCCAGAGAACAGCTTTCTGAGACAGATGAAGTCAGCTATTACCTTGGTCTTGGGATGTCTCTGTGGTATACAGGCACTGAGGAGTACATTGAAGGAAGAAATTGTCCGGTATTTGTTCTGGGAACGGATCATGAGGATCATTTTACAAAAGAACATTATTATGCAGTAGGAGACAATGTGGTTTATTATTATGATCCGTCAGGTGATGCATGGCTTCTGCTGGGGGCAGGCTGACAGAAGCTTCACCAATATATTATAGAATTTTGATTAATCAGAGAAAGAGGAAACAGACATGAATGATTTTTTGACAGAAAAAAATAAAAAAGCAGGGGTGTTGGGAAAACTGAAGTGGGTTCTTTGTGGCTTCTGCATACTTTTATCCCTGGGAGCTATTGGTGCATCGGAGAAGTATATTGGTGAAGGACGCTGGGGAATGGCAGCAACAGAGATCCTGCTCTGTCTGTTATTTTTATATCCGACTTTCAGGGAAGTTCAGAAAGCATTACGGAAGAAAAAAGCCAGGGAAATTGCCTGCTGGTTTGAATCTTATGCCCAGAATACGGTCTCATTTGAGAAACTTGAGCAGGAACTGGGAAAAGGCGCAGTAAAAAAACTGGAAAAATTTATTGCCAGGGGATATATCCGGAATATCCAGATAGACAGAGAAGGAAATTATATTATGATTACTGCACCAAACAGATGTGTAAATGAAAAGATTTATATTACAGTTACCTGTACCAGCTGCGGTGCAAAGAATCAGGTAATAAAAGGACGTCTGAGCAATTGTGAATATTGCGGACAGCGTCTTAACTCATGATACAAGTACTGTGAGAGAGGATGATCAGGAGTGTTCATAAAAACGAGAATGAATTTTGGCTAAGTTACTGTGAATGGAGTGAACAGTAACACTATTCCATCGCCGAAGGCGATTTCTAAAGATTTGAGTTTGAGAGCGTAACTGTGTGAAGGCGTTAAATCGTCATGGTTGCTATAGAATATGGTATATTGTATACAATTTGCTAATTTCATATCTTTTACAGTACAAATATCTGCACTTCATAGAATTTTAGGATGAAATCATAGAAGAAATTTATAAAATTTGCTAATAAAACTGGATAAAATGTGCATTTTATGTTACATTTAATAAGGTATATGTATTGAACTTATTTATCTGGTTTTATTAGCCCTTTTTTGAGTGCAGAGATGGAGGGAACGGATAAGAACAGATATCATAAGGATAAAATTTTATCGTGAGGAAGGTGAGCAATTGGAAAACTATACTAAGTACAAACTGAAAAGCAGTGATGAACTTGCATCAGTGCTTGACGGTAAGGACAACCTGTTTGTGATTGCCTGCAACAAATGTTTCAAAGAATTTGAAACTGTTGACGAACCGGATTGTGACGAATTCTTGAAATTCGCTGCAGATCAGGGAAAGAAGGTTACAGGCAGTGCAAAATTTGATTTCTTATGCAATAAGATGCACACAGAAAGAAAATTACAGGATCTGATTCCGGAAGGTACAGAGAATGTAGTAGTAATTTCCTGTGG
>OGPM01002616.1_pt1 | contig 12452 bp, 11 predicted proteins | sample 1552961 | NCBI WGS metagenome assembly OGPM01 (sample SAMEA2580304, study PRJEB22360) | human gut metagenome | biome: human gut; feature: human-associated habitat; material: faeces | place: Denmark | collected 2008/2010
AAAAGACATGGTTTATAATACAGTTTAAATAAAAGGAGAAAGAGGTGAGATCAGAAGTTATGAAACGTAAAAATTTATGGCAGACATATAGCGAGGCACAGCTGGAGAAGTTGGAAAAAACCAATGCGTTATATCGTGTATGTCTGGATGAAGGAAAAACAGAACGGGAGTGTGTACAGAAGACCATTGAACTTGCCAGAGCTCAGGGATATGAAGATATGAAACAGCTAATCAAGGCAGGAAAGAAGATTCGCACCGGAGATAAAGTATATATGGATTATATGGGGAAAGCCATTGTACTTTTTCATGCAGGAACTGCGCCGGTTGAAGAGGGGATGAATATTCTTGGGGCACATATTGATTCACCGAGAATTGATGTCAAACAGAACCCGTTATACGAGAATGAAGGACTGGCTTTTCTGGATACGCATTATTACGGTGGCGTTAAAAAATACCAGTGGCTTTCGATTCCGCTTGCGCTTCATGGTGTAGTGATTAAGAAAGATGGGGAAAAAGTAGAGATCTGTGTGGGGGAAAAAGAGACAGACCCGGTGCTTGTGATCAATGATCTTCTTCCGCATCTGGGAGCAAAGCAGAGAGAAAAGCTGGCAAAAGATTTCATCGATGGGGAACAGATGGATCTTTTGATCGGCAACCGTCCAGAGGACGGAGAAGAGGATGCGGTGACACGGAGAATCAGGAATCTTCTGAAAGAAAAATATGATATCGAAGAGGAAGATTTCCTCTCGGCAGAATTAGAGATTGTGCCGGCAGGAAGAGCCAGAGAGTGTGGACTGGATAACAGTATGATTCTGGCATATGGACAGGATGACAGAGTGTGTGCATTCACTTCGTTGTTTGCAATACTGGAAGCAGAAGAGGTTACGAGAACTGCCTGCTGTCTGTTGGTTGACAAGGAAGAGATTGGAAGTACGGGTGCGAGTGGTATGACATCCAGGTTTTTCGAAAATGCAGTTGCGGAATACATTCTTTTGAATGAAGGGATTGAATATAATGACATTGTTCTCAGAAGGACGCTGGCAAATTCCAAGATGCTCTCATCTGATGTAAGTGCGGGATTTGATCCGATGTATGAGGATGTATATGAGAAAAAGAATGCGGCCTTTCTTGCATGTGGACCGGTATTTAACAAGTATACAGGTTCGGGAGGAAAGAGCGGTTCCAATGATGCCAATCCGGAATACGTGGCTCAGTTAAGAAAGATCATGGAAGATGCAAAGGTGCATTTCCAGACAGCAGAACTTGGTCGTGTTGATGTAGGCGGCGGAGGAACGATCGCTTATCTGATGAGTGTGTACGGCATGGAAGTTATCGATAGCGGTGTGGCAGTCCTTGGAATGCATGCACCGTGGGAGACGACGAGCAAGGCAGACATATATGAAGCAGTAAGATGCTATGAAGCATTTTTAAAGGCAGAGTTTTAGACAACAGACTGAAAATAAAAATGAAATAATAAAAAATGGCACAATGGGGTGTGATGAATAAGCCTTGTTGCGCCATTTTTTTATGAGTGATTATAGATCGCGGTTTCGCTCTCCTGCCTCGTAGACAGCATCGGTAATTCCTTTTATGGAAGATGCATAAGCGGAAGGTGACATGCCGGTTGCAAGACGGAACTGCTTGGAAAAATATGGCGGTGAGCTGTAAGAAAGAAAATAAGCAATCTCGGTAAGGTTCATAGAACCGTCACGGATAATGTCCTTGGCACGCTGAATCTTCATTTGGTTGAAATAGTCGATCACACCACAGTTTAGTTGTTCGTGAAACAGTAACTGAACGGCAGAACGGGACATAGAGAATTCATTGCAGATGTCTTTTACCGTCAGCTTTTCGCAGATGTGATATTCGAGGTATTTCAGAATTTCGCTGAGGCGTTCCTGCCCTGCAGATTCTTTCTCGGGAGAAGACTTATGCTGTATAGAGGCGCCGCTCTCTTCCTGATGTTCACGGATCAGGGTGATCAGAAACATCTCAAGATAAAGGAGAATCATCTGCTGGGAGCCAAAAGGTGCATGTTCCTTTAACTGTACCTGTTCGACCGAAGGAATGTGCATAGGCGTTGCAAGCGTATGCCGGCCTTCCGTGATGATTCTGGAGATCATGGCCCGTTCTTCCATACTGAGTGTAAAGCTTTTATTTACGAAGAAAGACATGGCCTGCGAACTGGAAGTGAAAGACATGACGACCAGATTGGGTGAATCTTTCCCGATGGACTTAATGGCATGGAATTCATTTGGCTGGTGAAAGATAATGTCACCGGTATAAAGAGTTGTCCAGGTATCATCGGCACGGACTGCAACGGTTCCTTTGTCGACATAAAGAAATTCCCAGAAATTATGCGACTCGCCTTTGAATTCGAAATTTTTCATATATTCAAAATAGTGCAGTGTGATGATCGCATCAATGTCGATGGAATGCTGCAATGTGGTTTTTACATAAGTCATAAGCGTCCCTCCTAGCTTATATTATAACAACTTGTGGATGATATGACAATAAGCATGGACAATATGTCAAGCAATCTTGTGCAGAATACAATATAATGAACGAAAAGGAATAAGAAAATTAGCGAATTTGCCAATGAAAGGTGGTTCATATGTTGGAGGTAAAGACTAACAAAATACAACTTAGAATGGATGATAATAATCTAAAGTTTTCGTTCGGGAAAGGGGATACCGAATGGAACTGGACAAGTGAGTACCGTCCGAAAATGGAATGCAAAGAAGGAACCGTTTATTTTGACGAAGCACTGGAAATCCATCACGAACTGGTACAGAACGGAATCGGAAAGGGAATCCGTAGTTCATTTGCCGGATTTGAGATAGAAGGAAAAAAAGTTCCATATGCATTTGAAACTTATGCATGGATTGAAGAATGTACAGAAGACATTTTCTTTGAATGGATTCCGATTTGTGAGGAAGGGCTTGCGGTGGAAAAATTGTTCTGGCCGGGAGAACTGGAATTGGAAGAAAAGAGAAAAGACTGGTATACGCTCCTGAATATGCAGCAGGGGGTGATGATTCCGAATGACTGGGAGACAGAACTAAAGGATATCCCGTTTGATGGATTCTTTGAGACAGCCGGAGGATATATGCCTTGGTTCGCACAGTTTAAAGGTGGAAATGGATACATTGCGATCTGTACTACACCATGGAATGCAGGATATCAGGCGGAGCATCCTCAGAACGGACCATACACACATGTCAGTGTGAGATTTGAGCCAAGTCTCGGAAGGATGGATTACAGAAGAAGTGTACGATATACATTGATCGAAGATGGTGACTATAACGATGCATGTAAGATCTACCGGCAATATGTAAAAGAACAGGGCAATTTATGTACGCTGAATGAAAAGGCAGCAAGAGTTCCTTCGGTTAATGATCTGATCGGATGCAGTTTTATACATAAAGGGATTAAGACATTTGTCCAGCCGGAATCAGACTTTTTTGATCCGGAAAATCCGGAAAAGAATAATAACCTGACATCATTTGCGGTCAGAACCAGAGAAATGAAAGAACTTCACGAACTGGGAGCCGGTAAACTATATCTTCATCTGGATGGATGGGCAGAACCTGGATACGATAATAATCACCCGGATTATACACCGGCTTGTGAAGAAGCAGGTGGATGGAAGGCAATGAAAGAATTGTCGGATACTATGAAAGAACAGGGGGATCTGTTCGGGATCCATGATCAGTACCGTGATTATTACTTTTCGGCAGAAAGTTTTGACGAAGACTATGCCTGCAGACTGCCGGACGGAACAATTCCAACACATAAGAGATGGGCAGGCGGGCAGCAGTCATATCTGTGTGCAACACAGGCTCCACATTATGTACAACGTAATTTTAGTGAACTGGAAAAGAACCAGATTCATCTGGACGGAGCATATTTGGATGTGTTCACCTGTAACGAAGGAGATGAGTGCAATAATCCGAGACATCGTATGACAAGAAGGGAATGTTACGACTACCGGGCAAGATGTTTTGATTATCTGATGTCAAAAGGAATCCTTCCAAGTTCGGAGGAAGTCAGTGACTGGAGCGCAAGAAGCCTGGTGTTCTGTCATTACGCACCATATGATTTTATGCTTCGCAAACCGGGAAGTCCGAAACACGGAATACCGGTACCACTGTTCAATCTGGTATATCATGACTGCCTGATCGAACCATGGATGATGGAAAAGATAGATGATACCGAAGATTACATGCTGTATGCTTTACTGAATGGAGGTGCACCATATCTGATCCGTGATGGAGCATATCCGGATTTTGACGGTTCCTTTGAAGGAAATGTTAAGATGCATATCATGGAGGACATCAAGAGATGTAAAGTGGTGACGGAACTTCACAAAAAGGTTGCAAAATGCGAGATGGTAAGCCATGAAATGGTGGATGGCAATCCGGAGATCCAAAGAACGATGTTTTCGGATGGCACAAAGGTAACCGTTGATTTCGGGAAACAGATTTATAGCATTGAAATGTAAGATACACTAATACAAATAAAGGAAGGCGGATGAAAAAAATGAGCAGACAGATGACGGTTGCAATTGCAGGCCTCGGAAGCAGAGGAAGAGATACTTATGCAAAAGCTGCAAAAATATATCCGGATAAGATGAAAATCGTAGCCATTGCAGATATTGATCCGGAAAAAGTAAAACTGACGGCAGAAGAATATGACGTCCCGATGTCACACTGTTATGAAAGTGCCGAAGACATGTTAAAGGAGGAAAAACTTGCGGATGCGATGATCATAGCAACACAGGACAGACAACATGTGGGTCAGGCTATAAAAGCTTTAAAGAAAGGGTATCATCTGCTTCTTGAAAAACCAATTTCACCGGATTTGGGTGAATGCAGAAAAATATCCGAAGTGGCAAAAGAATGTAAAAGAGAAGTGGTTGTCTGTCATGTTCTAAGATATACACCAATCTATCAGAAGGTGAAAGAAATCCTGGATGCAGGAACGATAGGTGATGTGATCTCGATCATGGCGATTGAAAATGTCGGATGGTTTCATCAGGCACATAGCTTTGTCAGAGGAAACTGGGCGAATTCAGATGAGACAAGCCCGATGATCTTACAGAAGTGCTGCCACGATATGGATTTATATCTGTGGCTGGCGGAAAAGACCTGCAGATCATTAACATCCTATGGCGATCTGAATTATTTCACACCGGAACATGCACCGGAAGGATGTACAGGCAGATGTCTGGAAGGCTGTAAGGCAAAAGAAAAATGCATCTTTGATGCAGAAAAGATATACCTGGAACATGAAAGAATCGGTTACCGCCAAGGTAACAGAGGGTGGCCGTTAGATGTGCTTGTTCCATCCGGACCAACAGAAGAAAAGCTGATAGAAGCACTGAAGACAGGTCCATATGGAAAATGTGTATTCCATTGTAACAATAATGTAGTGGATCATCAGGTGGTTAATCTGAATATGACAGATGGAACAACGATGAGCTTTACCATGTGTGGTTTTACAGCGGAGACTTCCAGATATGCGAAGTTTATGGGAACCAGAGGTGAAGTGATCGTAGATATGCAGCCGGATGAAAAGGAAAGCAAGATATGGATTGAGCATTTTGATCCGGAGAGAACAAAAGAAATTATCAATGTTGCAGAACTGTCAGAAGATTTTTCGGGACACGGCGGTGGAGATAACCGGATGGTGGAAGAATTTTTGGATATTATAAGTGGAGAGAAATCGGAAAGTACATATATTACTTCGCTAGACAGATCGTTGCAAAGCCATTATTGTGCACTGGCGGCGGAATACTCCAGATTGCATGACGGAAAGCCGGTAGATATTGAAACATTTCGATAGAAAGAAAACTGATATATGTGTTCAATGCCGGGAGTGGCGGAGAACTTCATATAAAACGTAACCAAAAGATAAAGAAAAAGAGAAGGAGTGAACATTATGAAAAAGAACATGAGAAAAGTAGCAGCTCTGGGACTTTGTGTAGCCCTGGGTGCAACGATGCTGACAGCATGTGGCGGAAGTAAAGGCGAAAGTGCTTCCGGAGGAAAGACAGAATTAAATTTTGGTATCTGGGATGAGAATCAGAGACCGGCTATGGAGAAAATGGTAAAGGCATATGAAAAAGAAAATTCGGATGTCAAGATCAATATCCAGTTAACACCATATAAAGGTGGGGAATACTGAACAAAACTTGAAGCTGCAGCAAGTGGCGGAAAAGCTCCGGATGTATTCTGGCTGAACGTTCTTCATCTGGGCTCATATGTAGAGGGAGGAATCCTGGATGATCTGACAGATAAGATCAAAGACTCAGATATCAAGGATAGCTATTCTGAGACACTGGTTAATAACTATGTCCGTGATAAGAAGAACTATGCTGTGCCGAAAGATTTTGATACCAATGCATTGTGGTATAACAAAGAAATCTTTGACAAGTGCGGAGTTCCATACCCTACAGATGATATGAGTTATGATGACCTGGTTGCAACTGCTAAGGCATTAAAAGACAGCGGAAAACTTGGAGACGGTGTATATCCGTTTGCCTGCCCGGTTGATTTCCAGACATGGTATTATCAGACCGTCTATGCAAATGGCGGATATATCTTAAGTGATGATAAGAAGTCTACAGGATATGATGATCCTAAGACACAGGAAGGTATTCAGTGCTGGATCGATATGTACAATGAAGGATTATCTCCAAGTGCATCAGCTCTTTCAGAGACAACAGCAGATGCGATGTTCGAAGGTGGACAGCTTGCAATGAACTTTGCCGGATCATACATGGTTCCAGAGTATGCAAGCAATGACGCAATCAAAGATAAGGTTGATTGCGTAGAGATTCCGACATTCAACGGAAAAGAAGACAACTGCATCAACGGACTTGGATATGCAGTGTTTGAAGGAAGCAAGAACAAAGAAGCAGCAGAAGATTTCGCTATCTGGCTTGGAAGTAAAGAAGCTCAGGAAATCCAGGGAAAAACAGGTGTTGTAATCTCTGCAAGAACAGATGCACAGAAATGCTTTGCAGAAGCTAATTCACAGTACAATCTTGCAGCTTACACCAATCACGCTGATGAAGCATATCCGCTTCCGGTATGTGCGAAAGCAGCAGAACTGTATGATCTGGAAGCAACAGAACTTCAGAAAGCATATAATGGAGAGAAATCACTTTCAGATGTCTGCAAGGGTCTGACAAAACAGGCAGACAAGTTACTTCAGGAATAATAGTAAGAAACAGGTGAAAAGATATGGCTGAAGGTAAATCAAAAACAGGCGTAGTGAAAAAACGGGCGAGTAAGAGAGAGAAGAAGGATTGGATTGCGGCGTATATATTTATTGCGCCGGTTACCCTCGGCCTTCTGGTGTTCTATATCTGGCCATTTATCCAGAATATCTGGTTTAGTTTTAATGAAGTAAGTAAATTTAATGTCGCAACTTTTTTCGGTCTGGCAAATTACCAGAAATTATTCCATGATGGCGAAGTATTGAGAACATTCGGAAATACATTGAAGTACGTTGTGGTTACGGTTCCGGTTGGATTGTTCTTATCAATCCTGATCGCAGCTCTTCTGAACTCCAAGATTAAAGGTACCTCTATCTACCGTACATTGTATTTCTTACCATCCGTAACCATGGCAGCAGCTGTTGCCATGGTATGGAAATGGATCTACAACGAGAAAATGGGTATCTTAAACAGTGCGATCCGTGCACTGGGTGGAAAAGGTATCGGCTGGCTGACAGATCCGAAAATTGCATTATATAGTGTTATGATCGTAGGTCTCTGGATGTCGGTTGGATATAACATGATCATCCTGCTTGCAGGTATGCAGGGAATTTCAAAATCTTATTACGAAGCAGCACAGATTGACGGAGCAGGACCAATTCAGTTATTTTTTAAGGTAACGATTCCTCTTCTGACACCAACGATCTTCTTCGTGATGATCACATCCATCATCAGTGGATTCCAGGTATTCGATGTCATTTATATGATGATCGGAAAAACGAATCCGGCATATGCAAATACGCAGACGGTTGTTATGTTATTCTACCGTCAGGCATTTGATTATGGATACAAAGGCTATGCAGCAGCAATTTCAATTCTGATCTTTGCAGTAATCATGCTGGTAACAGTGATCCAGATGATCGGTCAGAAAAAATGGGTAAATTATGATTAAGAGAGGAGGAGAAGAAAAATGAAGAGTAAAAATTCAAGAAAAATAATTGTACATATCTTACTTCTCCTTGGAATTACGATCACGGTATTTCCGTTTGTGTGGATGATCCTGACTTCTTTTAAGACAGTCGGAGAGGCCATGCAGATACCGCCGACCATTTTCCCGAAGAAGTTTCTGACAGATGCGTATTCATCTATCGTAACAGCACTTCCGTTTGGAAGAGTATATTTGAACACAATTATATCAACTGTGGTAACAACTGTTGTACAGGTGCTGTTCTGCTCTATGGCAGCTTATGCATTTGCAAGAATCGAATTCCCGTTTAAGAATGCGATCTTTGTACTGGTGTTATCTGTACTTATGGTACCGGGTCAGATATTCCTGATCCCGCAGTACCGGATTGTTCAGAGTCTTGGACTTCTGGACACGATACCGGCATTGTTCCTGCCAAACTTATTCAGTGCATTTGGAACATTTCTTCTGAGACAGTTCTTTATGTCATTGCCGAAGGAACTGGAAGAAGCGGCGTTGCTGGACGGTTGTAACCGTTTCCAGATCTTTGGAAGGATCATGCTTCCACTTACAAAAGCAGGTATCGTATCGCTGGTAATCTTTACAGCGAAATTTGCATGGAATGATTTCATGTGGCCATTGATCGTTAATACGTCTATGGATAAGATGACACTTGGTCCTGCTCTTTCGACATTACAGGGACAGTATACAACCAAGTATCCAATGCAGATGGCAGGAGCCGTAATGGCGGTTATCCCGATCATTGTATTGTTCTTCATCTTCCAGAAACAGTTTATTGAAGGTGTGGCACAGTCAGGAATCAAGGGCTAGAATATGAATAGTTATAAGAGGATGAGATAGCAGGTCTTGTCCTCTTTTTATATGAAATAGAGACCATCCGTTATGTCAATAACAGGATAGTCTCTTATAGTTTTTACAATTATTCTATATTGTCCGGGGATTCCGGCTCATATTTTTTGAATATCCGGTCAAACAGAATACTGTAGATAAATGCTACTACAGAGAATCCGCAGATCCCGCTGATCACAACGACCAGAGCGAATGTCTTAACAGAGCAGGCGCATAAGTACAGGATCAGTCCGGCAATCACCAACATTACCAGTGTATACGGCAGGTGTCCGAATGTCATAAAAACTGCATTTTTTAACGCCTGTGTTGTACTGCACACAAAATGTGAGATGATCGGAAAGACATATAAGAATACAGATAATGCAACGAGACATACACACCAGAGGAGCATGCGTATCACTGCAAACAGTGTTGTATTCTGTGAATTGATGATGTAAAAATCCATTCCAAGAAAGATAAAGACCAGAATGGAAAATATCCATATCAGTGTACCTTGTTTAAAATTCTGACGGAATGATTTCCAGAAATTCTGCCAGATGTAGGGGTCCTCACCACGAACCATCTTCAGTGTCACATAGGAAAGTGCGCTGGTGGATGCACCGATGGTGATGATCGGAACACAACTGAAGATAAAGATCAGGTTCAATAGGATCAAATCAAATATTTTTGCGATGAACTCCATAATAGGGTTATCAGGATTAAAAAAACGACTCATGACATATGTCCTCCTGGGAAGTAAAAAATACTAAGTTGTAGTTTGCTGCTTTGCATTCAGATGCAAAGTGACAGAAGTATGATTTGGGATACTGTTAATGGAGAGACCATAATTATTTCCTTCATAAAGTCTTATCTTATTATGGATATTGATCACACCGATATTGTCAGAGGTTTCGGAAGATGAATTGTTAATAAATGTGATTTCCTCTTCCAATTTTCGAGTCAGATCGTACAATTTTTCTTTGGAAAATCCGACTCCATTATCTGTGACAGTAATATACAGATCATCTTCTGATCTGGTAGTCTTTATGGTGACGATGCCGCCTTCCTCAATCTCATCCAGACCGTGGAAAATAGCATTTTCTACAATTGGCTGCAGAATCATTTTTGGAATCAGGCAGTCTTTTGTATTCTCAGAGACTTCCAGTTTATAAGTGATCCTTCCCTGAAAACGAACTTCGATCATATACAGATATTTGTCGATGATATTCAATTCATTTTCCAAAGGAACAAGAAAAGCACCTTTGATAGAATAGCGGAACAAATCTGCCATATTTGTACAGATTTGTGCGACTTCCGGAATATCATGCATCAGAGAAATCCCACGCATACATTGTAACATATTATAGAGAAAATGTGGGTTGATCTGGCTTTGATATGCATAAATTTGCGTCTGCTTTTTATTTAGTTCCATCTCGTAAATTCGCGCCTGTGATTCAATGTCACGCTGGTTCAGAGAAGAAATCCTGTCAAGCATATGGTTCACATGAGAAGTGATGGAGCCAATTTCGTTTTTTAAATTTGTCTGAAGGTGTAGTTCATTATTTTTATAGTCAAGATTTTCGATCGTTTCATTCAGTTGATGAATCGGATGGATAATCAGGTGTTGTACAGCAAGAATAACTAACAGTATGTATACAAGAAGCAGAATCGCAAGTGAGAGCAGGAGTTGAGATTCCTGACCCTGTAAAAGATGAATCTGTCCGTTATAAGCGATGGCAGTGATATCCAGATTACTATTGGAAAGTTCCATGGTTTTTTTGAAGAATTCAAAATTATTCCGTGCCGGGATATGTCTTCGGGCAACGGCATTAGAATACAATATCTGATTGGTAGTCCGGTCAGAGATTGTCAGTGAAATATCTGTGGATGCATTTACCAGTTTATATAATGCATCAGTTTTGCAGATGATGGCGATGTTGCCAACGTATTTTCCAAAGTTTTCGGAAAATGAAGTAAGATATATCGGTGCAAAATACATCATGTAAGGGGTGTCGGTTGCGGGCTGTATGTAAAAATGAAAATAAGAGGCTGTATCATTCCGGCTGTCTTGAAATTGATTTACAACAAAATCTTCCATATCAGCAGGAATGTAGCTGATCAGACTTGTTACAGAAGTCTGATCCCACATAAGGATATCTATCAGTCCCGGAGTGTAAGACTGCGCCATGCCAATCAGTTCGGAGTAAGACTGCCGCTGGAGCTGATGAGAATCAGAAGATGAACTTTCAAGATATGCCTGTGTTTCTTTTTGAGATGAAAATACAGTGGCTGTTTTCTTCATACTGGTGGTCATGGAAGAGACATTTACATTAATATTTTCAAGTGTAGAGATACAATAGTTCTTTAATTCCTCATTCTGACTCTTGTGCAGACGGATAATGATACAAAAGTTAATTACGAGAATAATACAGACCGGAATTAACAGAAGTGCAATAAACTGGCGGGAAAGCGATTTTTTCATAAGTATCAAACCTCGCAGATATCTTTTTGGTGTTCAAATAAACGGTAAAGCCGTCATTGGCTGTTTTTTAATGTGGAAGAGTACGATATTCTTTTGGAGAATATTTGCAGTATTTTTTAAATACTTTGCTGAAATAAAAGTAATCTTTAAAACCAACCAGGGAGGCAATCTCTTCCAGAGAATAATTGGAATTATGAAGCAGGTTCTGAGCTTCCGTGATCCGAAGTTCTGTAAGATAAGCGGAAAATGTCTGGCCAAGATATTTTGTAAAAAGTGAGCAGCAATAATTCGGATTCATATTAAACTCTGCGGCCAGAGATTTTAATGTCAGTTTTTCTGAAAAATGAGTGATTATATAGTTCCTCAATCCTTCAAAATTGTCATCAAGATAGGACGGCTCCGGTGTAATAGTCTTTCGGCTGTCGAGATGATTCTTGGCACGGTTCAGTGCTTCGGAGGTTTCATGTGGATCCAGTGGCTTCAGACAATATCCGGCAACGCCGTAAGAAATTGCCTCCTGTGCATAAGAAAAGTCACTGTGACCACTGACAATAATGAATTCACAGTTAATCTTCTGACTACGGACACTTTTGATGAGTTCCATTCCCGTCATTCCAGGCATTCGGATATCTGTAATAACCAGGTCAGGCTTCTTAGAGATAATGGCAGGAAGTGCTTTCTGCGGTGTCCGATAAGAGCCGACAATTTCAAATCCCATATCTTCCAGAGAAAAAGTTTTTTCTATATCAATGATTGTCCAGGGTTCATCATCGATGATAATTGCTTTATACATAATGCGTACACCAACTTTCACAAAAATCTACAATATTGTGCACAAAAATCCTACTTAAAGTATAAATTCAATATCTATTAAAAAGCAAGCAAATTTATAAATATAATAAAACATCAAGACAGTTGATGAATACATGGAT
>OGPM01002618.1_pt1 | contig 12451 bp, 13 predicted proteins | sample 1552961 | NCBI WGS metagenome assembly OGPM01 (sample SAMEA2580304, study PRJEB22360) | human gut metagenome | biome: human gut; feature: human-associated habitat; material: faeces | place: Denmark | collected 2008/2010
GGCCGGGCTTGACCGGAGCGCACCAACCCACCGGGGCGCCCTTACCGGAACCCTGACGGGTTTCGAGAGGCTTCGCGGTGACCGGATGGTCGGGGAACACGCGGATCCACACTTTCCCGCCGCGCTTGATGTGGCGCATCATGGCGATACGGGCGGCTTCAATCTGCTGGTTGGTCAGCTTTCCGTGCTCCACAGTCTTCAAACCGATATCGCCAAAGGCGATGGTGGCACCGCGGAGAGCGGGACCACGCAGGCGGCCTTTCTGCCACTTGCGGAATTTAACTCTTTTGGGAGCGAGCATTACCTTTCAACCTCTTTGTCAAGGATTTCACCTTTGTAGATCCACGCCTTGACGCCGATGATGCCGTACGTGGTACGCGCTTCGGCGAAGCCGTAGTCGATGTCGGCACGCAGGGTCTGCAACGGCACGCGACCGTCGCGGTACCATTCGGTGCGGGCGATTTCCGCACCGGCGAGACGACCGGAGCAGGTCACCTTGATGCCTTCGGCACCGAACTTGCGGGCCATCGTCACCGTGCGCTTCATGGCGCGACGGAACATAACGCGCTTTTCGAGCTGCTGCGTGATGCCGTCAGCGATGAGCTGAGCGTCGAGTTCCGGACGGCGGACTTCTTCGATGTTGACGTGAACGGGCACGCCCATCATCTTCTGAACTTCAGCCTTGAGAGCCTCGATGTCGGCACCCTGCTTGCCGATCACGATACCCGGACGTGCGGAGAAGATCGTGATGCGAGCATTGTTAGCCGGACGTTCGATGAGAATACGGCTGACGCTGGCGTTGCGAAGCTTCTTGAGAAGGAAGCTGCGAACAGCGAGGTCTTCACCGAGCGTGCGGGAAAAATCACGGCCAACCGCGTACCAACGCGACGTCCAATTGCGCGTCACGGGAAGACGGAAGCCGGTGGGATTAATTTTCTGACCCATGGTACACCTTTACTTAGCTTTCGCGTCGCCAACAGAAATATAGATATGGCTGGTCTGCTTGTTGATGCGGGTGCCGCGGCCCTTAGCGCGGGCAGCGAAACGGCGCAGCGTAGCAGCCTTTTCCACGTGAATCTTGGTCACGACCAGCGTGTCGATGTCGGCACCGTCATTGTGCTCGGCATTGGCGATGGCGCTCTCAAGAGCCTTCTTGATGATGACAGCAGCCTTCTTCTGCGTGAAGGTGAGGATGGCGAGAGCCTTGTCCACGGGCTTGCCGCGAACGAGGTCAGCAACCAAACGACCCTTCTGAGCCGAAAGGCGGACACCACGGACGATAGCAGTAGTTTCCATTTACTTACCCACCTTCTTGTCGCCGGCAGCGTGGCCCTTGAACGTGCGGGTATTCGCAAATTCGCCGAGCTTGTGGCCGACCATGTTTTCATTGATGTACACCGGAACGTGCTGACGGCCGTTGTGGACGGCGATGGTCAGACCGATGAACTCGGGAAGAATCGTAGAGCGACGGGACCAGGTCTTGAGCGGACGCTTGTCGCGGCTCGCCTGGGCGGCTTCAACCTTCTTCATCAGGTGCCCGTCAACAAACGGGCCTTTCTTCAAGGAACGAGACATTCAGGCCCCCTTATTTACGGTTACGACGCGAGACAATCATGTTGTCCGTGCGCTTGCAGTTGCGGGTACGGTAGCCCTTCGTGAGCTGACCCCACGGCGTGACAGGAGCGCGACCGGTACCGGTCTTGCCTTCACCACCACCATGCGGATGGTCAACCGGGTTCATGGCAACGCCACGGACCGTCGGACGGACACCGCGCCAGCGCTTGGCACCGGCCTTGCCGAGTTCGCGGAGGCTGTTTTCTTCGTTGCCGACCGTACCGATCGTGGCGCGGCATTCGATGAGAACGCGGCGGACTTCACCGGAACGGAGGCGGATCTGGGCGTATTCACCTTCACGGGCCACGAGTTGGGCGAAAGCACCGGCAGCGCGGACCATCTGAGCACCCTTGCCCGGGAGCATTTCGATGCAGTGAATCGTGGAACCGACGGGAATGTTGCGGAGCGGAAGCGTGTTGCCGACCTTGATCGGGGATTCCGGACCGTTCATGATTTCCTGACCAACGGTCAGGCCCTTCGGAGCAATGATGTAGCAGCGTTCGCCGTCGGCGTAGCAGACCAGAGCGATGTGAGCGGAACGATTCGGATCGTATTCGATACGTTCAACGCGGGCGGGCACACCGTCCTTCTGGCGCTTGAAGTCGATGATACGATAAGCGCGCTTGGCACCGCCGCCCTTGTGACGGCAGGTGATATGACCGTTGTTGTTACGGCCGGAACCGCGGTTCTTCTTTTCAGTCAGAGCGGCCCAGGGCTTGCCCTTGTGGAGCTCCTTGTTGACAACCTTAACCGCATGACGGCGACCGGCGGACGTCGGCTTGAGTTTGACGAGAGCCATTACTTCACCTCTTGCGCGAAGTTGATTTCCTGACCCTGAGCGAGCGTGACGTAAGCCTTGCGGACGTCATTGCGCTTGCCCATGAAGCGGCCAAAGCGCTTCTGCTTGCCCTTCAGGTTCAGGATTTGAACGGATTTGACCTGCACCTTGAAGAGCAGTTCAACAGCAGCCTTGACCTCGGCCTTGTTGGCGTCGGGAACGACGACGAAGCAGGCCTGGTTCAGCTTCTCGGCGACCATGGTGCTCTTTTCAGAGATCACCGGGGCGACGAGCACCTTCAAAAGACGTTCCTGGTTCATGCCAGCATCTCCTCAATCTCGGACACAGCGGCCTTCGTCACCACCACCTTGTCGAAGTAAAGGAGGCAGAGCGGATCGGCGTAACGGGTCGGGACAACGAGCACATCCTTCATGTTGCGGGAAGCGAGGATGAGGTTGTCGGTGAGTTCTTCAGCGCCAACGACGAGAAGAACCTTGTTCTGCAGACCCATCGTCTTGAGCTGCGTGGCAAAAGCCTTGGTCTTCGGGGATTCGACCGCGAAGGATTCGACAACGCAAAGACGTTCGTCGGCAACGAGCTTCGACCAGATGGAAGCCATCGCAGCGCGGTACATCTTCTTGTTGACCTTCTGGCTGAAGTTTTCGTCCGGGGAGTTCGGGAAGGCACGACCGCCGCCACGCCACACCGGGGAAGACGTCATACCAGAGCGGGCACGACCCGTGCCCTTCTGGCGCCAGGGCTTCTTGGTGGAGTGATGCACAGCTTCACGGGTGAGCTGAGCACGCGTACCAAGACGCGCATTAGCCTGGAAAGCGACCACGATCTGGTGCACCAGAGCTTCATTGTATTCACGACCGAACACGGCTTCGTTGACATCAACGGTCTTGCCCTGTTCGTTCAGGAAATTGAGTTCCATTGTTTCGCTCCTTACGCCTTAACAGCCGGACGGACGATCACTTCGCCGCCCTTGGCGCCGGGAACAGCACCGCGAACCAGCAGAAGCTGACGTTCAGTGTCAACGCGCGCAATGATGAGGTTCTGCGTCGTGCGCTGCACATCGCCCAGATGACCGGCCATACGCTTGCCGGGGAAAACGCGGCCCGGGTCCTGACGGTTACCGATAGAACCAGGGGCACGGGTCGTCACGGAGTTACCGTGGGACGCGCGGTTGGACGAGAAGTGGTGACGCTTGATACCACCCTGGAAACCCTTACCGATGGTCGTGCCGGTCACGTCGACCTTCTGACCTTCCGTGAACATTTCGGCCTTGAGGGCCATGCCGGGCTTGAATTCGGCAACCTGTTCAGCTTCGATATGGAACTCTTTGAGCATGCTGCCAGCTTCAACGCCAGCCTTAGCAAAATGGCCAGCAAGGGGCTTGCTCACGCGCGTGGGCTTCTTGGAGCCGAACGCGACTTGGATTGCATTGTAGCCGTCGGTTTCAACCGTCTTCACCATAGTGACACGGTTGTTCGACACATCGAGCACAGTCACGGGAACGGACACGCCGTCTTCCGTGAAAATGCGCGTCATGCCGATCTTGCGACCGACGATGCCGAGCTTATCACTCATTGTTTTCTCCACCCCGGCTGCGATTGGCCGGGACCGTTTTCATGAAAAAGCCAACTGGTTCCTGAGTTGTGAACCGTTTGGACTGAAAGGCGCGATTGTAGCTGTGATTCTCTGAGTGTGCAACTCATTTTGCGACTTTTCTTGTGAAGCACAGCTGACAGTCTGAATTTGATTACTGGACCTTGATCTTGACGTCGACGCCAGCCGGGAGGTCAAGCTTCATGAGAGCGTCAACCGTCTTGTCGGTCGGATCAACGATGTCCATGAGACGCTGGTGGGTGCGGATTTCGAGCTGATCGCGGGACGTCTTGTTGACGTGCGGGGAGCGAAGGATGTCGAAGCGCTGGATGCGGGTGGGAAGGGGGACCGGACCACGGACCACGGCGCCGGTGCGCTTGGCGGTGTCGACGATTTCGAGAGCCGACTGGTCGATCAACTTGTAGTCATACGCCTTGAGGCGGATGCGAATGCGCTGAGACTGCATTTCGTATTCCTGTAAAAAAAGAACAGATAAAAGAACAGAGGGAGCGGAGTATACACCCCGCTCCCTCGAGCGATCAAGTCAAATTACCGAAAAAATTCGATTATTCGATGACAGCGGCAACGACGCCAGCGCCGACGGTGTGACCGCCTTCGCGGATGGCGAAGCGGAGACCCTGTTCCATGGCGATCGGGCAGATGAGCTTGACAGTCATCTGGATGTTGTCGCCAGGCATGACCATTTCAACACCTTCCGGCAGTTCGATCGTGCCCGTAACGTCCGTCGTACGGAAGTAGAACTGCGGACGATAGCCCTTGAAGAACGGGGTGTGACGGCCGCCTTCTTCCTTCGTCAGGACGTAGACTTCGCCCTTGAAGTGGGTGTGCGGGGTGATCGTACCCGGCTTGGCGAGAACCTGGCCGCGTTCGACGTCTTCACGCTTCGTACCACGGAGAAGGATACCGACGTTGTCACCGGCTTCGCCTTCGTCCAGGAGCTTGCGGAACATTTCGACGCCCGTGCAGGTCGTCTTCGTCGTCGGCTTGATACCGACGATTTCGATTTCGTCGCCAACGCGGATGACACCACGTTCAACACGACCCGTCACAACCGTACCACGGCCGGAGATCGAGAACACGTCTTCGATCGGCATAAGGAACGGCTGGTCCACGGCGCGTTCCGGCGTCGGGATGTAGGAGTCGAGCTGGTCAGCGAGGGCGAGGATGGCCGGTTCGCCGATCGGGGACTGGTCGCCTTCGAGAGCGAGCTTGGCGGAACCCTTGACAATGGGGATCGTGTCGCCCGGGAAGTCGTAGTTGGACAGAAGGTCACGGACTTCCATTTCGACGAGTTCGAGAAGTTCTTCGTCGTCGACCATGTCGCACTTGTTCAGGAACACGATGATGTACGGAACACCGACCTGACGAGCGAGAAGGATGTGTTCGCGCGTCTGGGGCATCGGACCGTCAGCAGCGGAGCACACGAGGATGGCGCCGTCCATCTGGGCAGCACCGGTAATCATGTTCTTCACGTAGTCAGCGTGACCCGGGCAGTCAACGTGAGCATAGTGACGGGTGGCCGTTTCGTATTCAACGTGAGCGGTGTTGATGGTGATGCCGCGGGCCTTTTCTTCAGGAGCGGCGTCGATCTGGTCATAAGCCTTGGCTTCGCCACCGAACTTCTTGGAGAGGATCGTGGTGATAGCAGCCGTCAGCGTGGTCTTACCATGGTCCACGTGACCGATCGTGCCCACGTTAACGTGGGGCTTGGTACGTTCAAACTTACCCTTGGCCATTTTTGGTCCTTAAAGATTAGGGGTTAAAAAACAGTTCTATTGTAGATCTTACTTGGCCTTGTCGGCGATCACGGCTTCGGCGACGTTGCGCGGAGCTTCAGCGTAGTGCTTGAATTCCATCGTGTACGTGGCACGGCCCTGCGTGAGGGAGCGAAGCTGCGTAGCGTAGCCGAACATTTCAGCCAGCGGCACTTCAGCCTTGATGCTCTTGCCGCCGCCAACGAGGTCGTCCATGCCCTGGATCACACCACGGCGGGAAGAAAGGTCGCCCATGACGTCGCCCATCTTTTCTTCCGGCGTTTCGACTTCGACAGCCATGATCGGCTCGAGAAGAACCGGATCAGCCTTGCGCATACCTTCCTTGAAGGCCATGGAGGCAGCCATCTTGAACGCGTTTTCGTTCGAGTCGACTTCGTGGTAGGAACCGAAGTGGAGCGTGACCTTCACGTCAACAACCGGGTAGCCGGCGAGGACGCCAGCCTTGAGCGTGTCTTCGACACCCTTTTCAACGGCCGGGATGTATTCGCGCGGAACCACGCCGCCCTTGATGGCGTCGACGAATTCGAAGCCCTTGCCGGGTTCGAGCGGTTCGAGCTTGAGCACGACGTGACCGTACTGACCACGGCCGCCGGACTGCTTGGCGAACTTGCATTCGGCGTTTTCAACCACGGAGCGGATCGTTTCACGGTAAGCAACCTGGGGCTTGCCCACGGAGGCTTCGACGTTGAATTCGCGCTTCATGCGGTCGACGAGAATTTCGAGGTGGAGTTCGCCCATACCGGAAATAATCGTCTGGCCGGATTCTTCGTCCGTGCGGACGCGGAAGGACGGGTCTTCCTGAGCAAGACGGTTCAGAGCGAGAGCCATCTTTTCCTGGTCGGCCTTGGTCTTCGGTTCGACAGCCTGGGAAATAACCGGCTCCGGGAATTCCATGCGTTCGAGGATGACCGGAGCGTCGACAGCGCAGAGCGTGTCACCCGTCGTAACGTTCTTCAGGCCCACGGCAGCGGCGATGTCGCCGGCTTCCACGAACTTGATTTCCTTACGTTCGTTGGCGTGCATCTGGAGCAGACGGCCGATACGTTCCTTCTGACCCTTGACGGAGTTCATGACCGTGTCACCGGAGTTCAGAACGCCGGAGTAGACGCGGAGGAAGGTCAGCTGGCCGACGTACGGGTCGGTCATGATCTTGAACGCGAGAGCGGCGAACGGAGCTTCGTCCTTGGCTTCACGGAAGGTCGGCTTTTCGTCGAGGTCGAAACCTTCAACCGGCGGAATGTCGGACGGGGCCGGCAGGAACTGCACGACGGCGTCGAGCATGCGCTGCACGCCCTTGTTCTTGAAGGCGGAACCGCAAAGCATCGGCTGGATTTCGCAGGCGATGGTACGCTGACGAAGACCGGCGATGATGTCCTCTTCGGAGAGTTCGCCGTTTTCGAGGTACTTGTTCATGAGCTCTTCGGAAGCTTCCGCAGCGCTCTCAACCATCTTTTCGTGCCATTCCTGGGCAACGTCAACGAGGTTGGCGGGGATGTCGACGTATTCGAAGGTCATGCCCTGAGACTTCGCATCCCAAATGATGCCCTTCATCTTGATGAGGTCGACAACGCCTTCGAACTGGTCTTCAGCACCGATGGGCACAACGACGGGAACCGGATTGGCATTGAGGCGCTTCTTCATCTGGTCGTAGACCTTGAAGAAGTTGGCACCGGTACGGTCCATCTTGTTCACGAAGGCAAGACGGGGAACGCGGTACTTGTTGGCCTGACGCCAAACGGTTTCGGACTGCGGCTGCACGCCGCCCACGGCGCAGTAGACCATGCAGGCGCCGTCGAGGACGCGCATGGAACGTTCAACTTCAACGGTGAAGTCAACGTGCCCCGGGGTGTCGATGATGTTCAGACGATACGGTTCCCACTGCATTTCCATGCCGCGCCAGAAGGCGGTGGTGGCAGCGGACGTAATCGTGATGCCACGTTCCTGTTCCTGTTCCATCCAGTCCATGGTGGCGGCGCCATCATGCACTTCACCGATCTTGTGGTTGACACCGGTGTAGAACAGAATACGTTCGGACGTGGTGGTCTTGCCCGCGTCAATGTGGGCAGAGATACCGATATTGCGGTAACGCGAAATCGGGGTTTGACGAGCCATTTAAGGTTCCTCACTAGACAAGCTGCATGGAGAGGAAATTCCCCATGCAACGAACAGGAATTAGAAGCGGAAGTGCGAGAAGGCCTTGTTGGCTTCAGCCATACGATGGACTTCGTCACGCTTCTTCATGGCGCCGCCACGGCCTTCGGCCGCGTCGAGCAGTTCGCCGGCGAGACGCTGCGGCATGGACTTTTCAGAACGCTTCTTGGCAGATTCACGGAGCCAGCGCATGGCGAGGGCCATACGGCGGACAGGACGGACTTCGACCGGAACCTGATAGTTGGCACCACCAACGCGGCGGGACTTGACTTCCACCAGCGGACGGACGTTGTTCAGGGCGGTGGTGAACACTTCCAAAGCGTTCTTGCCGGACTTTTCTTCGATCTGCTGGAGGGCGCCGTAAACGATGCGTTCGGCCACGGCCTTCTTGCCGTCAAGCATGATCACGTTGATGAACTTGGTAATTTCGACGCTGCCGAACTTCGGGTCGGCAAGCACTTCGCGCTTCGGAACTTCGCGACGACGGGGCATTTGATTTCCTCTTTCGTGTCTTCAGTCTATATCCGCCCAGTGAAAAAAAGTAACGAGCGGATAAATTTGATTTAAAGCGATCCCATGGATCGCGACTTACTCGGTTACGCCTTAATTCAAGGCGACAACCGTTTGTCCACGGCGTATCGCCGCGAAAATTAAGCGGCCTTCGGGCGCTTGGCACCGTACTTGGAACGGGCCTGCTTACGATCCTTGACGCCCTGGGTATCCAGAGAGCCGCGGACGATGTGGTAACGAACACCAGGAAGGTCCTTCACACGGCCGCCGCGGATAAGCACGACAGAGTGTTCCTGGAGGTTGTGGCCTTCACCGCCGATGTACGAAATGACTTCGAAACCGTTGGTCAGGCGCACCTTGGCGACCTTACGAAGAGCAGAGTTCGGCTTCTTCGGGGTCGTGGTGTACACACGAGTGCAAACGCCGCGCTTCTGCGGGCAGTTCTTAAGAGCGGGGCTCTTGCTCTTGTCGTGCGTGAGCTCACGGGGCTTGCGAACAAGCTGGTTAATAGTAGGCATAAACGTCCGTCTAAAACTAAAGTTTGGCCTGCACCATGCAGGCTCTGGTTATAAACGCTTCAGGCACCCTATTCTCCCCGAACAGCCTAGGCGCAGAGGCAAAGAGCCGATTCGATGGAGACACTGTCCCTGAAAAGCATGTGATTTTCGACCATAACACCCTTCCCTGTCAAGTGAAGGGGCTTTTTTTGTACTAAAAAGCCCGCCTCCCTTTCAGGAGACGGGCTTTCTGTTCATTTCAGAACTCGGGCGCTATTACTTGGCGCCTTCCTTCTTGGAACCGTCGGCAAACTCTTCGCCAGTGGTCGTCAGCGGCGCATCAAGAGATGCGAACGGATCGACAACGGCGGAGGGCTCGAGGAACGGATCCTCGGTCGTGACCGAAGCGCGGGCGGTCTCAGCTTCCAGGCGTTCGGCCTGTTCGCGAGCCTTGTGAGCCTGATGATAGGCGAGCCCCGTACCGGCGGGGATCAGACGGCCGACGATGACGTTTTCCTTCAGACCGCGGAGCTCGTCCTGCTTGCCCATGATGGCGGCTTCCGTAAGGACGCGCGTCGTTTCCTGGAACGAAGCGGCCGAGATGAAGCTGTCCGTGGAAAGCGAGGCCTTCGTAATGCCGAGGAGGACGTTGTCGTAGCTGGCGGGGCGCAGGCCCTGAGCGACGACGCGATCGTTCTCGTCGAGCATTTCGGAGCGTTCGACCTGTTCGCCGGTGATGAAGTGCGTGTCGCCCGGATCGGTGATCTGGACGCGGCGCAGCATCTGGCGGACGATCACTTCAATGTGCTTGTCGTTGATCTTCACACCCTGCAGACGATAAACGTCCTGCACTTCGTCGACGATGTAGCGGGCGAGCTCCTCGATGCCGAGCAGGCGGAGGATGTCGTGCGGATCGACCGGACCGTCAACCACTTCTTCACCCTTCTGAACGACCTGACCATCATGGACAAGAACCGTCTTGTCCTTACTGATCAGCGTTTCGTGGGCGACGCCGTCGTTGCCGGTGATGATCAGGCGCTGCTTGCCCTTCGTTTCCTTGCCAAAGGTCACCGTGCCCGTCACTTCGGCGAGCATGCCGGCATCCTTCGGGCTGCGGGCTTCAAAGAGTTCGGCAACGCGCGGCAGCCCGCCGGTAATGTCTCGGGTCTTCTGCGATTCGACCGGGATGCGGGCGAGAACCTCACCCATGCCGATCTGCTGGCCGTCACGGACAACCACGAAGGCGCCGACAGGCAGCTGAATCGTCACGGCATGGTCCGTGCCCGGGATCTTCACTTCATTGCCGTTTTCGTCAATGAGGTGAACCAACGGACGCAGGATGCCGGCGTTCTGGGACTTGCCCTTGGCGGTCGTGGTGGAGCGCTTCGGGTCAATGACGACGAGGCTGGAAAGGCCCGTCACTTCGTCGACCTGATTCATCACGGTCACGTTTTCAACGACGTTTTCGAACTTAATCGTACCGGCGTATTCCGTGATAATCGGACGCGTCATCGGATCCCAGTTGGCGAGCATCTGGCCGGCCTTGATTTCCTGGTCGGGCATCACGAGCAACGTGGCGCCGTACGGAACCTTGTGGCGTTCGCGTTCGCGGCCGTTTTCCGTAATGACGATTTCGCCGGAACGGGAAATGACGACCAGTTCGCCCTTGGCGGAGCGGACGTAGCGCATGGCCGGGGAGTAGCTCACGACACCGGAGGACTTGGCTTCGACGCTGGAGGCCACGGCGGCACGGGAAGCGGCACCACCGATATGGAACGTACGCATCGTCAGCTGGGTACCCGGTTCACCGATGGACTGGGCGGCGATCACGCCGACGGATTCACCGGCATTGACGATCGAGCCGCGGCCGAGGTCGCGGCCGTAGCACTTGGCGCAAAGGCCGTAGCGCGTTTCGCAGGTGAGCGGCGTACGGACCTTGACCATGTCGATCGCGAGCTTTTCGATCAGATCGCAGCAGTCTTCGTCGATCAGCGTGCCGGCGGCAATGACCACTTCGCCGTCGTCGGGGTTGACGACGTCGGTGGCGGTCACGCGGCCGAGGACGCGGTCACGGAGAGCCTGAATGACTTCACCGCCTTCGACCAGAGCGCGCATTTCAACGCCGTTGGTCGTGCCGCAGTCGTCTTCCGTCACCACGAGGTCCTGCGTCACGTCGACGAGACGACGCGTCAGGTAACCGGAGTTAGCGGTCTTCAGAGCCGTGTCGGCCAGACCCTTACGGGCACCGTGGGTCGAAATGAAGTACTGCAGAACGTTCAAGCCTTCACGGAAGTTCGCGGTAATCGGCGTTTCAATAATGGAGCCGTCCGGCTTGGCCATCAGGCCGCGCATGCCGGCGAGCTGGCGAATCTGGGCTGCGGAACCACGAGCACCGGAGTCGGCCATCATGTAGACGCTGTTGAACGATTCCTGACGAACCTTCTTGCCGTGACGGTCGATCGTCGGTTCGGTGGAGAGCTCGGTCATCATCACCTTGCCCACCTGGTCGGCCGTGCGGCCCCAGATGTCCACCACCTTGTTGTAGCGTTCACCCTGGGTCACGAGACCGGACGTGTACTGGGCTTCGATTTCCTTGACTTCCTGTTCGGCGTCATGGACGAGCTTTTCCTTCTGAGCGGGGACGGCCATGTCACCCACGCAGATGGAGATGCCGGCGCGCGTCGACAGACGGTAGCCGTTGTCCTTGAGCTTGTCGGCGAACATGACCGTCGCGCGCAGGCCGCACTTGCGGAAGCAGCGGTTGATCAGCTTGGCGATCTCCTTCTTCTTCAAGGTGATGTTGAGTTCCTTGAAGCTCATGCCTTCCGGCAGGATTTCGGAGAGGAGAGCGCGTCCGACGGTGGTTTCGTAACGAACCATGCGCGGGGTCTTTTCACCCGTTTCCTTGTTGACGTCGTATTCGCGGATACGGACCGTGCAGCGGGTCTGGAGTTCGACAACCTTGTTGTCCCAGGCGCGCTGAACTTCGGCGACGTCGGCAAAGAACATGCCCTCGCCCTTGCCGTTGATCTTTTCACGCGTAGCGTAGTAGAGACCGAGCACCATGTCCTGAGACGGCACGATCGACGGATCGCCGTTGGCCGGGAACAGGACGTTGTTGGAGGCCATCATCAGCGAGCGGGCTTCAAGCTGGGCTTCGAGCGAGAGCGGCACGTGAACGGCCATCTGGTCACCGTCGAAGTCGGCATTGAAGGCGGCGCAGACGAGCGGATGCAGCCGGAGTCTGCACCAACGGCAAGGCGATCGGCTTGGGCTGAACCGCCGGAATGCCGAGACGGTGCAGCGTCGGAGCACGGTTGAGCATGACCGGGTGTTCGTAGATCACCTCTTCGAGGATGTCCCAGACGACAGGATCCTGGTTCTCAACCATCTTCTTGGCAGCCTTCGGCGTCACGGCGAGACCGCGGAGCACGAGCTTGTTGAAGATGAACGGCTTGAAGAGCTCGAGAGCCATGAGCTTCGGCAGACCGCAC
>OGPM01002625.1_pt1 | contig 12420 bp, 8 predicted proteins | sample 1552961 | NCBI WGS metagenome assembly OGPM01 (sample SAMEA2580304, study PRJEB22360) | human gut metagenome | biome: human gut; feature: human-associated habitat; material: faeces | place: Denmark | collected 2008/2010
GCGTCGTGGTCAGCTGCCAGACCCAGCGCAGCCAGTTCCAGAACCGTGACTACGCCATGGAAATGCTGAAGGCAAAGCTGTATCAGATCGCAAAGCAGCAGCACATGGACAAGATCGACGACATCAAGGGCGTGCAGAATGAGATCGCCTGGGGCCACCAGATCCGCAGCTATGTGTTCATGCCCTACACCATGGTCAAGGATCACCGCACCAACTACGAGACCGGCAATGTGGATGCCGTGATGGACGGCGATCTGGACGGTTTCATCTTCGCATACCTCAAGGCTGCAAGCCGCGGGGAACTGCAGGATACCTGATCTTGAACGTATAAAATGCAAAGGCCGTGCTTCCTTTTATGGAGGCACGGCCTTTTTTGTGTTCTTACGCCAGATCAGGCAGAATGGTATCCCAGAGATTTTCCTCCTGCCGCAGGGCGTTGAAGCAGCAGTCCAAGTACATTTTGTTTGCCGCTGCAAGGATCGTGCTGCGGAGAAGCAGCTTTTCATCTGCGGCATCCACGGCAAGGTCGCGGATCTCCCTGGTGCAGCCGAATACAAACGGCAGGCAGTTCTCCATCTCGTCGCAGAAGTAGTCGTAAGCTGCCCCGGCGGAACAGTGCGCCCGCTGCATTTTGAATAGGGCATCGATGTTTTCCATTGAGAGCACCGTTTTGGAGACTGCAATGTACATCAGGGATGCGATCTGATCGCGGGCGTACTTCTTGCGCACCGGGTGGGACAAAATGCCCTTTTTAACGTAGTTGCTGACCATGGAAGAGGTGAGCTCCACGCCGCAGAAGGTGCGGAAATAGCTGTTGACGTACTGCACGGTCTGGTCAAGATAAAGCCCCATCTGCGGGAGATCGGCGTACCGGGGCAGGGCAAACCCGGCGGCGCAGGCCGCAACGCGGCATTTGGTTTCAGTTTTCATATCGTAAGCAGTTTTCTAAGGTTGGCGCAGCTGGGCTGCGCGGGATACAGAAAATGGTTTTCTGGCGGTATTATAGCGCAAATCGGTTCTCTGGTCAACGGATTTTTAAAACTTTTGAAAGAATGCATAAAATCCCTTGACAGGTTTTTGAAAAACTGCTATGATGTCTGCAGTGAACCGAAAAACCATGCAGGCGGAAGTGCGTGTAAGGCACGGAAAATAAAAAAATGACCTGCTATCACAAAATAGATTTGGAGCGTGCATTTTATGAAAACCAAGATCGTTGTGGATTCTTCGTCCAACCTGTATGCCCTGCCGGGCGTGGATTTTGCCTGTGTGCCGTTGAAGATCGTCACGGATGAACAGGAATATCTGGATGACGGTACTCTGGATGCTGTGGGCATGGCCCGGTCTCTGCGTACTTACAAGGGCAAGACCAGCACCTCCTGCCCCAATGTGGCAGACTGGCTGGCTGCTTATGAGGGTGCGGAGCAGATCTTTGTTGCCACCATCACGGGCACACTGTCCGGCAGCTACAATGCTGCACTGCTGGCAGCGGAAGAATACAAGGAAACGCACCCGGAGGCCCGTGTTTTTGTTCTGGACAGCCTGTCCGCCGGGCCGGAGCTGCGTCTGCTGGCAGAGCGTCTGCGGGATCTCGTCCGGATCGGGATGGAGTTTGACGAGATCTGCGAGGCGATCCTGGCTTACCACAAGCACACACATCTGCTGTTTTCGTTGGAATCGCTGGCCAATCTGGCCCGCAATGGCCGTGTGAAGCCTGCTGTTGCCGCTGTGGCACGGATGCTGGGCATCCGGGTCATCGGTCAGGCCAGTGAGAGCGGCGAGCTGGAGGTGCTGTGCAAGACCCGCGGCGAGCACGGAGCACTGGAGCGCATCGTGCTGGAATTGAAGGATCACGGCTTTACCGATGGCAAAGTGCACATTGCCCACTGTGATAACCCGGAAGCTGCCAAGCGCCTGAAGCTGATGATCCACGCGGTGTTTGCAGGGGCGCAGGTGGATGTGGCCGAGTGCGGCGGCCTGTGCAGCTACTACGCTGAGCAGGGCGGCCTGATGGTGGGCTATGAGGACGGAAAAACAGAGTAAAAGAGTTTTTGATATTGCAAGCAAGCCGGGCCTGCGGGTCTGGCTTGCTTTTTTTTGAACAACGCAAAACTTGAAAAAGTTGTAAAACCGCGCTATACTTACACATAATTATAAATGGGAAAGGAGGGCAGGCCCATGCTTTTTCGTTCACCGGTCGTGCGCTTTTTCAGCCGCATTCTGAACCGCGTCACCATCACGGTGGTGTTGGTGGCATTGCAGCTGCTGTGGCTGTGCTGGGTGGCGTTTGCCATCACCACCGGCACGGGCCGCGTGTGGGTGAACGGCCTGCTCAACGCACTGAGCCTGCTCATCGTCCTGTACCTTGTGCGCAAGGATGAGAACAGCGCCTACAAGGTGGGCTGGATCGCGCTGATCGGCATTCTGCCGCTGCTGGGCGGTGCGCTGTATCTGGCTTTTGGCAACAAACGCCCGGCCAAGCGTCTGCGCCTGAAAATGCAGGCGGTGGAGGATGCCCACAAAAAAGACCTTGTACAGGAGCCGGGTGTGCTGGAAGGTCTGGATGCCCGCGAGCAGGGGCAGAGCCGATATGTGGCAAAGTACGGCCCCTATCCGGCGTGGCAGAACACTCGCACGCAGTATTTTGCCTGCGGCGAAGCCATGTATCCGCAGCTGCTGGCCGATCTGGAAAAGGCTGAAAAGAGCATCTTTCTGGAATATTTCATCGTGAGCCACGGCTGCATGTGGAACGGCATTGAAAAGATCCTGCGCCGCAAGGCTGCGCAGGGCGTGGATGTGCGCCTGATCTACGATGATTTTGGCAGTCTGCTGGGTCTGCCCGCCGATTTCATCGTGCGCATGGAGCGGGCGCACATCCGCTGCATCCCGTTCAACCCGGTAGTGCCGCTGCTCTCGCTGGTGATGAACCACCGCGACCACCGCAAGATCGTAGTCATTGACGGTACGGTGGCCTACACCGGCGGCGTGAATCTGGCAGATGAGTATATCAATGCGGAGCAGCGCTTTGGCTACTGGAAGGATGCAGCCCTGCGTGTGGAAGGCGATGCCGCGTGGAACTTTACGGTGATGTTCCTCAACTTCTGGAACGCCTTCCGCCCCAGCGAGACGGATTATGATGCATTTCGTCCCATGCCGCTGGTGCTGCCGGGATCGGACGGCATCGTGCAGCCCTACGCGGACAGCCCGCTGGACGAGGAACCGATGGCCGAGACGGTGTACCTGAACATCCTTGCGCAGGCACAGCGGTATGTTTATATCTACACGCCCTACCTTGCCGTAGGCGAGGAAATGCTGGACGCACTGAAAAACGCGGCCAAGCGCGGGGTGGACATCCGGCTGGTGCTGCCGGGCATCCCGGACAAAAAGCTGGTGTTCCGGCTGAGCCGGTCGTACTATCTGCCGCTTTTGAGGGCAGGTGTACGCATTTACGAATATACGCCCGGCTTTCTGCATGCCAAGTGCTGGGTAAGCGACGATGTAACTGCCGTAGTGGGCAGCATCAACATGGACTACCGCAGCCTGTTCCTACACTTTGAGTGCGGTGTACTGCTGCAAAAGAACAGTCAGGTGGCAGTTCTGCGGGACGATGTACGGGCCACGCTGCCGCAGTGCCGCGAGATACAGGTGACGGAATGCCGCACCAGCCTGCCCGGCACGGTGCTGGACAGTGTGCTGCGGCTGCTGAGCCCCTTGATGTGATAAAAACTCCCTTTCCGGGCAAACTAGCCCAAAAGCCCCTTTACGATGGGGGCATGAAAGGGAGCGTTTTATTATAATGAAAAAGATACCTCGCATGATCTTGGGCTGCACGCTGGCGGCAGCTCTGGCCCTGACCGCCTGCAGCCGAAGCGATTCCGGTTCCTCCGGCAGCATGAGCACGAACATGGGCGGCAGTTCATCGCAGACGGGGCAGGCGGGCCAGAACGCTGCATACCGCACCGGCCTTGGCATCCTGACCGAAGCGTCTGATCAGGAACGCGCGGGCAAGATCGATACCATCGCAGCTGCCGTTCTGCTGGATGCCGAGGGCAGGGTGGCAGATGTGATGCTGGACGAGGTGGAGATCTCGGTCACGGGGGACAGCACCGGCAAGGTGACGATGCCCACCGACGATCGCACCAAGCGCCAGAAGGGCGATGATTACCCGCTGGCGGCGGTGTCCTCGCTGAAAAAGGGCTGGGCAGAGCAGGCGGATGCCTTTGGCAATTATCTTACCGGCAAAACCCCGGATGAGGTGAAGAAGCTTGCCACCGACGATGACGGCAAGCCGAAGGATGCTGACCTGCTCTCCACCTGCACCATTGCGGTGGACGGCTATCGGGATGCTGTGGTGCGCGCCTGCGAGAATGCAAAGGCAGTCGGCTCGGCCCGCGGCGACCGCGCTGTGCTGGGCGTGTCAGTGCGCAATGACACCAAGGAACTGACCGCCGACGATGACCACGATGTGACCGCGCAGGTGGACATCACAGTGACAGCCCTGACGCTGGATGCTGACGGCCGTGTGACCGGTGCAGTGGCGGATGTGGCAGAGCCTGCCCTTACCGTGGGCGCGGATGGTACGGTGTCGGCACCGGAGATGGTCAAAACCAAGGTGGAACTGGGCGACAGCTACGGGATGCGCGGGGCATCCAGTCTGGACAAGGAATGGTACGAGCACAGCGAGGGCTGGTGCGATTACCTGAAGGGCAAGACCCGTACTGAGATCGCAGGCATCCCGGACGATGGTTCGGATGCCGACCTTGCGGCACTGTGCACCATCTCGGTGACGGAGCTGCAGAAGGCTGCGCTGGCGGCGTTTGCGGAAGAGTAAAGCGGAGAAAAGAGGAAAGGCGCAAAGCTTTTCCTCTTTTCTTTGTGCAACCAGACCAAAGAATTGGCGCAGAAAAGCCTTGAAAAAGACGAACTGCACTAACTTTTGCATTTCCTCTTGCCAAATGGCTGCAAACGCGCTATTCTATAGTCACAGTTTAACACTTTAGCATGATAAAATGCTAAACCGAGAGGGAACACATTGGGGAAACAAAAAAGGGAGGAACCTTTTATGAAACGTCTTGTCTCTGCTTTTCTGGCTGGTGCCATGGCACTGAGCCTTGCCGCCTGCGGCGGTGCCGCATCCACTTCCACCGTGGCATCTTCTGCCTCTGCATCCGGGAGCGCAGCCGCCTCCGAGACCGCAGCCAGCGATCTGGACTATATCAAGGAAAAGGGCAAGATGGTCATTGGCTACACCGTCTATGAGCCGATGAACTACACCGATGCCGACGGCAACTTTACCGGTTTTGATACCGAGCTGGCAACTGCCGTGTGCGAAAAGCTGGGAGTCGAGCCGGAGTTCGTGGAGATCAACTGGGATACCAAGGTGGTGGAGCTGGATGCCAAGAGCATCGACTGCATCTGGAACGGTATGACCCTGACCGATGACATCATGGCCAACACCGCCACCACCAAGGCCTACGCCAAGAACGCACAGGTCGTGGTCGTGAAGGACGGCACCGACTACAGCTCCACTGCGGATCTGGTGGGCAAGACCGTGGTTGCCGAGGCTGGTTCTGCCGGTGAAGCCGCCATTGAGGGCGACGAGAACCTTGCACAGGCCGATTACGTCTCCAAGAGCGTGCAGACCGACTGCCTGATGGAAGTTGCCGCAGGCACTGCTGATGCCGCTGTGCTGGATCTGACTCTGGCCAACGCCATGATCGGTGAGGGCACCGACTATGCAAGCCTGAAGATCGTGGACGAGCTGAACGCTGAAGAGTACGGCGTGGCCTTCCGCAAGGGCAGCGATGCCGCCGACGCCGTGAACGCCGCCTTTGACGAGCTGAAGGCCGACGGCACGATGCAGGCCCTGGCCGACAAGTACAGCCTGACGCTGGCCGACTGATGGGCGAGGCAGCAGTCATCTGGGGCCGCCTGACCGAGGCGTTCTGGCTCAACTGCCAGCTGTTCGGTCTGACTCTATTGTTCGCACTGCCGCTGGGGCTGGTGGTGTCGTTCGGCTCCATGAGCAGGCTTGCCCCGCTGCGCGGCGTCGTCAAAACGTTTGTCTGGGTCATCCGCGGCACGCCGCTGATGCTGCAGATCATCGTGATCTACCTTGGCCCCGGCCTGCTGGGCATGAATAACCCTTGGCCCTCCGGCTCCGGCGGACGTATGGTGGCGGCGGTGGTGGCTTTTGCCATCAATTACGCCTGCTACTTCTCCGAGATCTACCGCGGCGGCATCGAAGCCGTTCCCAAGGGCCAGACCGAGGCCGGTCAGGTGCTGGGCATGACCAAGACCCAGATCTTTTTCAAGGTGACGCTGCTGCAGGTGGTCAAGCGCATTCTGGCCCCCATGGGCAATGAGGTGATCACCCTCGTCAAGGATACCTCGCTGGCAAACACCATTGCCAACAAGGAGATCATCATGATGGCCAAGGAGTACAGCGCAAAGGGCTTGATCTGGCCGCTGTTCTCCACTGCCATCTTCTTCCTGGTGTTCGTGGGTGCACTCACCTTGCTGTTTGGCTGGGCCGAAAAGAAACTGGATTATTTCCGCTGATGAAAGGGAGGAAATTGGATCATGGCACTGCTTGAAGCCTCCGGCATCGGCAAAAACTTTGGCGATACCAAAGTACTCAAGGATATCTCACTCACGCTGGAACAGGGCGAAGCGCTGGCGATCATCGGCTCGTCCGGCTCCGGTAAGACCACCCTGCTGCGCTGCCTGAACTTTCTGGAACGGCCGGACACCGGCATCATCAAGGTGAACGGCGAGACCATGTGGGACGCTGCCGACCCCGCCACCCAGCGCGAGAGCGAGATCCGCAAAAAGCGGCTGCACTTTGGTCTGGTATTCCAGAACTTCAACCTTTTCCCGCAGTACACCGCCCTGCAGAACGTAATGCTGGCGGGTGAACTGCTGGCGAAGGAGCGCCCGGACTACAAGGCGAACAAAAAGGCCATCCATGCCGAGCTGGAACAGCAGGCACAGGAACTTCTGGCCCAGATGGGCCTTTCTGCCCGGGCAGGCCACTACCCGCACCAGCTTTCCGGCGGTCAGCAGCAGCGCGTGGCCATTGCCCGCGCACTGGCTCTGCACCCGGACATCCTTTGCTTCGACGAGCCGACCTCGGCCCTCGACCCGGAGCTGACCGGCGAGGTGCTGCGCGTCCTGCGCGACCTTGCCGACCGCAAGACCACCATGATCATCGTCACCCACGAGATGCACTTTGCCCGTGACGTGGCCGATCGCATCATGTTCATGGATGGCGGCGTGGTGGTGGAGGAAGGCCCCGCCAAGCGGCTCATTGAGCACCCGCAGGAGGAACGCACCAAACAGTTCCTTGCGCATTACTCGGAATAAGCAAAATCACCAATTCTTGCGGCAAAAATTTGGAAATGTTGATGCAATGCAAATCTTGTAAATCCTGCGTCACTCCACTATAATATCATTCATGAATGTACACGACGTCCTGCCCCTTTCCGGCAGGGCGTTTTTCACGGCAAAAATCACGACATCAAGCCGGTTCCCAGTGTGGCAGGAGGATTTTATACTATGACAAAGGATATGACCCAAGGCAGTCCGCTCAAGCTGATCCTTGCGTTTGCGGTGCCGCTGATGCTGGGCAGCCTGTTCCAGCAGTTCTACAATCTGGCCGATACCATCATCGTGGGCCGCTTTGTGGGCGTGGAAGCGCTGGCCGCTGTGGGCAGCGTGGGCGGTTTGAACTATCTGGTGCTGGGTTTTGTGAACGGCATCGCCTGCGGTTTTTCCATCCCCATCTCGTGGACTTTCGGCGCAAAGGACTACAAGGAGATGCGCCGCTACACTGCCAACACCGTGTGGCTTTCCATCTTCTTTGCGGTGGTGCTGACCATTGTCACTGTGGCGCTGACCCGCTCGGTGCTGGTGTGGACGAACACCCCGGAAAACATCATCGACCTTGCGGATATCTATATCCGCACCATTTTTGCAGGCATCCCCTTCACTCTGCTTTATAATGTGACCAGCGCCCTGATGCGTGCACTGGGCGACAGCAAGCGCCCGCTGTATTTCCTGCTGGTGGCAAGCTTTTTGAACATTGGGCTGGATCTGGTGTGCATCATCATGTTCCATATGGGGGCATTCGGTGCGGCATTTGCCACTGTGGTCAGTCAGGCCGTGGCGGGTCTGGGCAGTCTTTTGTACATCCTGCGCCACTACCCGGAGCTGCGCTGGAGCAGGGAAGAGGGCTGTTTCAGCCTGACCCACTGCGCAAAGCTGTGCAGCATGGGCATTCCCATGGGCCTGCAGTGCAGCATTACGGCCATTGGCAGCGTGGTGCTGCAGGGTGCGGTGAACGGTCTGGGCAGCGACATCGTGGCCGCGCAGACCGCCGGCGGCAAGGCTGCGCAGTTCCTGTGCGTGCCGCTGGAGAGCATCGGCACCGCCATGACCACCTACGCCAGCCAGAATATGGGCGCGAAGGATCTGGACCGTGTGGACCGGGGTGTGTACACCGCCCTCGGCATCGGCTGCGTGTACAGCATTGCGTCCTTCCTCATCCTGCGCGTGACGGATAAGCTGCTTATCGGCCTGTTCCTGGATGCCAGCGAGACCGCCATCATGGCCAATGCCCAGAGCTTTATCTTCTGGAACAGCGTATTCTACATCCCGCTGGCGGTGCTCATTATCTACCGCTACACCATTCAGGGTCTGGGCTTCTCCGGCCTTGCCATGTTTGCCGGTGTGGCCGAGATGATCGCCCGCGCCATGGTGGGCTTCTGGTTCGTGCCGCTGTGGGGCTACTTTGCCGCCTGCATCGCAAGCCCGGTGGCATGGTTCTTTGCCTGCTTCTTCCTCATTCCGGCCTACTTTGTGGTGCGCAAACGCCTGCAGAAGGAAATGGACATCGAGAAGGAACACGATGCCCGCACCGCAAACGCTTAAAGAATGTTCGCAAGCTCTCCTGCAAAGGGGAGCTTTTTTGCTGTTCGGGCTGTAGAGTAGGCCGCGTGCTGGGAGCTTTCTCCGCGAACAGCCCGGAACCCACGGTTCCGCCCCTGTGCTTACGCACGGGGCCCCACTTCCCGGACATTCGCTGAAGAAACTCCCAGCCCTTGGTTTCAGGGAACTTTATCAGGTGCTACTGTGGGAGCGTTATCTGAGAAAGTTACTGATTTTGAACGATATGACGATTAAAAAGCAACTTTGTCAATGTGACAAGGTTGCTTTGTTCTGAGAAAGTTCCAACTTTGCCAAATGTCCGAACTTTGTCAAGTTGACAAACATCGAATTTATGACGTAGATGGGTTGTTAAATTGGAAGTTTGTCGGATATTTCTCCACGGTAGAGCTGCACTGCAGTCTGCCCAGATGATTTACAAATCCCGCCAAAAGCGTTATACTACTTATGATTGTGTAATTTGGCAGGAGGTGAGCGCATGGCAGAGCAGCAGCTGGAACAGATCGAGGGCACCGTGGAGGACATCATCTACGAGAACACCGACAACGGCTATATGGTGTTCGAGGTGTCCGGCGGCGGTGTGGTCACAGTGGTGTGCGGCATTGTGGGTGAACTGCACGCGGGCGAAAGCGTGGTCTGCCGCGGCCGCTACGAGAACCACGCCACCTATGGCCGCCAGTTCCACGCACAGGAGTGCGAGACCGACATGCCCAAGGATCTGGAAGCGGTGTACGCCTTCCTTGCCAGCCGGTCACTGCCGTACATCGGGGCCAAGACGGCGGATAAGATCATCGACCTGTTCGGTGCCGAGGCGCTTGAGGTGATCGCCAACGACCCGGCCCGGCTCACGCAGGTGCCCGGCATCTCGGCGGACAAGGCCGACCGCATCCAGCAGGAGTTCAAGCGGATGTTTGGGATGCGGGAGCTGATCGCCTATCTGGCGCAGTTCGAGATCAGCCCGCGCCGCGCGATGGAGGTGTTCCGCACCTTCGGCCCCGGGGCCATGCAGGCCATTGCGGCAAATCCCTATCTGCTCTGCGGCGAACCGCTGCAGCTGGATTTCCGCCACGCGGACAGCATCGCCCAGTATTACCACATGGAAGGCGACTGCGCCCAGCGGCTGGAAGCGGCCCTGCTGCGCACCCTGCGCCACAACGCGGGCAACGGCCACACCTGCCTGCCGCGCACCCAGCTGCTGGAAACGGCATCCAATTTTATCCATCAGCCGCCGGAAAAGCTGGCTGCTGCGCTGGACGAGTGCATCCGCACCGAAGAACTGCGGGTGAAACTGTTTGACGGCACACCGTATATTTATCTGCCCGACCTGCTGGAAGCCGAGGAGGACATTGCCGCCCGGCTTGCCATGCTGACAAAACGGGGCAAGAATACCGCCCACGGGCTGGATAAAAACATTCAAATTCTGGAACTGACGCAGGGCTTTGCCTATGCGCCCCTGCAGAAGGAAGCCATCCGCAAAGCCATGACCGAGAACTGCCTTGTGCTCACCGGCGGCCCCGGCACCGGCAAGACCACCACCGTCAACGCCATTCTGCAGCTGCTGGAAGATCAGGCGGAACGGGTGGCCCTGTGTGCGCCCACCGGCCGCGCGGCTAAACGGCTGAGTGAGCTGACCGGCCGCAAGGCCAGCACCATCCACCGCCTTTTGGAGGTGGACTACACCGGCGGCGTGGTCAGCTTTATCCACAACGACAAGAACCTGCTCAAGTGCGATGTGGTCATTCTGGACGAAATGAGCATGGTGGATGTGAAGCTGTTTCAAGCCCTGATCGCAGCGCTGCGCTACAGTTGCCGCATTATCATGGTAGGTGATGCCGACCAGCTGCCCAGCGTCGGCCCCGGCAATATTCTGGGCGAGATCATCCGCTCCGGGCTGGTGCCCACCGTGTGCCTGAACGAGATCTTCCGGCAGGCAAAGCGCAGCCTGATCGTGGAGAACGCCCACCACATCATCTCAGGTGAACCGCTGCAGAAGGGCGGTAAGACCGACGACTTCTTCTTTTTGGAATCGGATGGCGATGCGGCCCAGCGGTTGGTGTGTGATCTGGTCACCACCCGCCTGCCGCGCAGCTACGGCTTCGATCCGATCCGGGACATTCAGGTGCTGTGCCCCACCAAGCTTGGCCCTACCGGCACACAGGCACTGAATGTGGAACTGCAGAACCTGCTGAACCCGGAACAGACGGGCAAGCCCCAGCTGCAAAGCGCCGCCCGGGTGTTCCGCGTGGGCGATAAGGTGATGCAGGTGCGCAATAATTACGAGATCATCTGGAACCGCATTGGCGGGGAGCAGGGCGTGGGTGCCTACAATGGCGACATCGGCATTGTGGAGAGCATCAACACGCGGGATCGCTCCATGGTGGTGCGCATGGATGACAAGCGGCTGGTCTACCCGGCAGAAAACCTCAACGAGCTGGAGATCGCCTATGCCATCACGGTACACAAAAGTCAGGGCAGCGAGTTCCCGGCGGTGATCCTGCCGGTGGCGCAGGTGCCGCCGCGGCTGTGCTACCGCAACCTGTTCTACACCGGCGTTACCCGTGCACGGAAGCTGTGCATCGTGGCGGGCCGCAGGGACGTTGTGAACCGCATGATGGGCAACATCCGCCAGAACCTGCGCTACAGCGGCCTTGCCTATCTTTTGCAGGCAGAGCTGCCGCCGGAACAGATGGAAGCAGAATAGGGCAGGCCAGCAGATAGCTTTCTCCGCGAACAGCTCGGAACCCACGGTTCCGCCCCAATACTTCGTATCGGGGCCCCACTTCCCGGTCATTCGCTGGAGAAACTATCTGCCGTCCTGATGGCATCGGCACCGTTCGCTCCGGCAAGATGCGCGAAGCCATGTCTAAAGTGTAGGCTGCGACTAAAATCGACAGAAAAGCCCGACGGGAAGTGCGAGGACTTCTCACGCTGGTGGTCTGGCGAGCGCAGGCGGGACGGAGTGAACGGTGACAATGCTGCATTGCGTCAAAACCGGTATACATTTTGCGGCAACTATGCTATACTGTAGATTGGTATGATTTCCGGCCTGCATCAACAGGCCGTTGTTTCGATAGAGGAACCAGAGAAAGGAAAAAGAAAACTTATGGCACAGAACGATATCGGTATCGATCTTGGTACCACTACCATTATCATTGCGCAGGAGGGCAAGGGCGTTGTGCTCAACCAGCCCAGCGTTGTGGCAATGGATACCCGCAAGAAGACCGTGCTGGAAGCAGGCGATAAGGCCCTTGCTATGGTGGGCCGCACCCCGAACTATATTTCTGCCATCTTCCCGCTGAAGGACGGTGTGATCAGTGACCATACCATGACCCGTGAGCTGATCTGCCGTTTTGTCAAGCAGGTGTACAGCTCCCACATGGTCAAGCCCCGTGTGGCCGTCTGTGTGCCCGCCGCCATTACCGGCATTGAAAGCGATGCCGTGGTGGAGGCTGTGGGGGCGCCCGGGGTTTTTCAGCT
>OGPM01002631.1_pt1 | contig 12374 bp, 9 predicted proteins | sample 1552961 | NCBI WGS metagenome assembly OGPM01 (sample SAMEA2580304, study PRJEB22360) | human gut metagenome | biome: human gut; feature: human-associated habitat; material: faeces | place: Denmark | collected 2008/2010
TGAATCGGTTGAAAGAGCCTTTGAACAGATCGCCGGCAACCTGTGATTTTCGACGCATGAAGCGGAATTGCTTACGCCGAAACTTACGCCAATCACCCGGTAAGTGGCGTAGATTTGCGTAGAAAAGCGTGGATCGTGCAAAAACGGAGAATCTGGAAAAATCGGCTTGTGGCCTTGATAATTCTACAAAAGTCTACGTTTCCCGATATTCGTGATTCGGCTCCAAAAGTGTGGTTTGGAAGGGCGGCATGTACTAAGTCGCAGTCGCTCCCTAGAACTGCAAATACTGTTAAGCGCACTTTTGAGGCGGAGTCTCTTCGGAGGCTCCGCCTTTTTTGCGTCTTTCTTTAAGAGCTTGACGAATGCACCCTTTCTTTTCCGTCCATACTGTAACCGGATATGGAACGGGAGAGGGGGCTTTTGATGTCGGGCCGTCGGGTGCTGGTGCTATATGGCTCACTGCTGCTTGGCTTTGCAGTGGTGCTGTGCAGGCTGTTCTGGCTTTGCTCCAACACGGCCTATGCAGCCCGGGCGGAAGCGCAGAGCACAGCCACACTAATGTTCCCGGCCCGGCGGGGCAATTTTTACGATTGCAATGGTCACCTGCTCACCGGGCTTGGGGAGCAGTGGCTGGCGCTTAGTCTGCCCGGGGAGGGAAGCTACACAAAACTTTACCCGTATGCCAGCAAGGCCGGTCAGGCAATGCTCTACCAGAAACGGAACGCTTCCCGGCCGTTTCTGGTGGAGGTGACGCGGGATGTCTCTGCAATGGGCGCGTGGTGCTATGCCGTCCCGCGCCGCTATGGGGATGCACCTTTGGCGTCGGCCCTGCTGGGCTATCTCGATGGCGAGGGGCACGGCGTCGCAGGGCTGGAGGCAGCGCTGGAGGATCTGCTCTCCGGCACCGGGGCACAGGACAAGTTGGTCTGTGCGGTCAACGCACAGGGAAAGCTCCGGAGCGGGACAGAGCCGAAGTTTGTAAAATCGGACAGCGGCGCAGTGGGGGTTCAACTGACTCTCTCCCGGTCCATCCAGCGCGCGGCAGAAGCCGTGGCGGTCCAGACGATGCAGAGCGGCTGCATTCTGGTACTGGATGCGGCCAGTGCAAAAGTGCGGGCCTGTGCCAGTACACCGGGCTTTGACCCGGAAAATGTCTCCGCCAGCCTGAATGCTCCGGACAGCCCGCTTGTGAACCGGGCATTTCAGGCCTATGCGGTGGGTTCTGTTTTCAAGCCGGTGTTGGCTGCCGCAGCGCTGGAAGCGGGGAAGACGGGCCTTGTGTGGGATTGCCCGGGCTATTGCGTTGTGGATGGGCAGGTGTTCCGCTGTGCCGGAGGTGTCCCTCACGGAGAAGTGGATCTGGCAGCCGCCCTGCAGAAAAGCTGCAACGGATATTTTATCCGGCTGGGGCAGGAGCTTGGCCCGGAGCGGGTGCGGGAAATGGCTGTCCGCCTCGGCTTTGGCCGAGCGCTGAATTTGGCAGACACCCTGAGCACGGCTGCCGGTCAGCTGCCGGAGGCGGAAACACTCACATCCGGCGGGGCTTTTGCCAATTTCTGCTTTGGGCAGGGGGAGCTGTTGGCTACACCGATCCAAATTGCCGCCATGATGAACACCATTGCGGCGGGCGGTATCTGGCGGGAGCCACTCTTTCTGGAATGCACTTTGGATGAAACGACCGGTGAATCGCTGACCGCGCTGGCCCACCGCGGCGCCCGGCGGGTGTTCTCTGCACAGACTGCACGGGCATTGCGGGAGCTGCTGTCAAGTGTTGTCACGGAGGGCACGGGCCATGAGGCGGCCCCCACAGAGGGCACCGCCGCCGGGAAGACGGGCACCGCCCAGACCGGCCAGTTTGCGGCGGGGAAAGAGCTGAAAAATTACTGGTTTCTATCCGGCCCGGAACCCACGCTATACCATTGTGGTGCTGCAGGACGGCCAGACAGGCCCGTCGCGGACCAGTGCGGCCATCTTCGCGCGGGTGTGTGACGCTTTGGACGCTGCAGGGGAGTAAAATTCAATTTTGCTTGCAATTTCACACGGAGTATGATATTATATACTTGTATTTGTATGGTTGATCTTAAATTTTTGATAAATCAAAGGAGCGTTTCATCCATGTCTGTCATTGAAATCGTCGGCGGCGTCATCCTGCTCATCGTTTCTGCCGCTATCGTGTTCCTCACTCTGATGCAGCACACCCATGGTCAGGGGCTGTCCGGCGCCATCAACGGGAGTGCCTACGGCGCGAACAATGCTCGCCTGACCCCGGCCGACCAGATGCTGGCAAAGGTGACCCGCATTGCAGGCATCGTCTTCTTTGTGGTGGCGATCCTGGCCTGTGTGTTTGCAAGCCGTCTGGCCTGAGCACGCGTATGCAGCCCCGTGTAGGACGGGGCTGTTTTTCTGCCCGGAAATACCCAAAATCATTTGATGACTCGTTAGGAGAAGCTGCTGCCTCGGGGATGTGCCGCAGGCGGCAGGAGGGAAGTGCGGGAGTGTGCCCGCTGTGTGAAAAGGCTCGCAGCCCGGTGGAGGCAGAGCCGTTGGAAGTAAGGAGAAAATTATGCCGTTACGCGATAAGATTGAACATGCGATCCAAAACCAGCCCTGCACCGTCAAGGATCTGAAAGCGAAGTTTGGCGGAGACCGCGGTGCGGACCGCAAGGTGATGGAAGCACTGGATCAGCTGGTGCATGAGGCGGTCATCTGCCAGAAGCAGGGCGTGTTCTTCACCGTCCGCTCGGGCCGCGCGGAGAAAGCCCTGCTGTGCAAGGTGGTCAAGCTGGGGAAAAACTTTGCCTTTGTTATGCTGGACGATGGCACCAGTGATATCTTTATTCCGGGCCGCTTTACCCGCGGTGCCATGCCGGGCGATGAGGTGCTGGTGGAGAAGTTTGCCCACCCCCGTGTGGAGGGCAGTGATGAGGGCGAGATCCTTGCCATCCTCACCGAGAAAAATGACCTGGTGGGCACGGCCCGCCGGGTGGATGGCCGTTTAAAATTCGTCCCGGACGACTGCCCGGCCATTTCCATGCAGCTCATGCGGGATTGCGAGGGCGGTGCCAAGGACGGCGACAAGGTCGCTGTGGAGATCCTCATGCGCGGCAACCGTCAGGAAGACCACCGCGTGGGTGTTGCCATGCGGTTTGGCAGCTCGGACGAGGCCAAGCGCTGCGCCAAGGCTCTGCTCTACGCCAAGGACATCCGCAGCCGTTTCCCGGATAAGGTGCGGGAAGAGGCCAAAAAGTTTGAGGACATGGCGGTTTCCGAGGCCGACTGTGAGGGCCGCATGGATCTGCGTGCCCTGCCCATCTTCACCATCGACAGCGCCGAGACCAAGGACATCGACGATGCCATCAGCCTGACCAAGACTTCTGACGGCGGCTTTGAGCTGGGCGTCCACATTGCGGATGTTTCCAATTATGTCAAGCCTGGCAGTGAGCTGGACAATGAAGCATTCAGCCGTGCTACCAGTGTTTACTATGCCGACCAGGTTGTCCCCATGCTGCCGAAGCAGCTCTCCAATGGCATCTGCTCTCTGAATGAGAAAGAGCTGCGTCTGGCGTTCTCCTGCCTCATGCGGCTGGATCAAGACGGCAACCTGACCGATTACCGTTTTGTCAAGTCCATCATCTGCAGCCGGGTCAAGGGCGTGTACTCTGAGATCAATGCCCTGCTGGCCGGGACCGCGGATGCTGAGATCAAGGCCAAGTATGCCGAGGTGCTGAGCCAGCTGCCTGCCATGAAAGAGCTGTACGGCCACCGTGCCCGCCTGCGCAAGGAGCGCGGATGCATGGACATTGAGAGCGGTGAAGTCAAGCTCATCCTTGACGAGGACGGCCACTGCATCGACGTCAAGAAGCGCACCTCCGGTGAGAGCGAGTCCATGATCGAGGAATTTATGCTGCTGGCCAACCAGTGCGCGGCCCACTTTGCCCGCGTCAAGCAGATCCCCTTTGTCTACCGTGTGCACGAGGAGCCCAACGCCGAGAAGCTGGAGCGTCTGCACGCTCTGCTGCAGGCCTGCGGGATCAATGACCACTTTGCAAAAGAGGTGCCCACCCCCAAGGAGCTGAGCGCCATCCTCGAGGGCGTGCGCGGCACTCCCTATGAGCAGATCATCAACACCGGAATGCTCCGCTGCATGTCCAAGGCTGTGTACGAGGAAAAGCCCAAGGGCCACTATGGTCTGGTCCTCAAGGACTACGCCCACTTTACCAGCCCCATCCGCCGTTACCCTGATCTGGCCATCCATCGCATCATGACGGATCTGCTGCAGGGCACGGACAAAGAGACCATGATCCTCCGCTACAGCGATTTTGCGGAGAAAGCCAGCAAGCAGTCCAGTGAGCGGGAGATCGTTGCCATGCAGATCGAGCGCAAGGCCGAGGATTGCTATAAGGCTGAATATGCCCGCCGCCATCTGGGCGAGTGCTATGAGGGCACCATTTCCGGTGTGACTCAGCGCGGCCTGTTTGTGGAGCTGGAAAATGGTGTGGAGGGCTTTGTGCCTGCTTCCAGCCTGACCCCCTCCGGCACCAACCTCACCGAGGGCATCCGCCTCTCGGATCCCGTCTCTGGCAAGAGCTGGAGCCTGGGCGACAGCATGATGATCACCATTGTGCGTGCCGATATCAACCTGGGCAAGGTCGATTTTGAGGTCGCCCCGGAAAAGAAATAATTACAGAAACCATCAAACACGATCAAGTGGTAAAAGCATCGGTTCCCGGCAGCACGGGAGCCGGTGCTTTTTTACTATCAAAGGCGGCGGAATGTAAAAACTTCTTACACTGCCGCCTTTTTGCTTGTTGTAGGGCGGCCCTGAGCCGGGTATACTAAGGCTACAACGATGGTGCGCGTACCGGAGAAGAGCGCACAGTTCCTACCATGCTCAGGAGGTTGATCTGATGTATTATTCCAGTGGCAATTATGAGGCATTCGCGCATCCCCGCAAACCGGAGGGGGTCGATCATAAATCGGCCTATCTCATTGGCTCGGGCCTGGCCGCTCTGACCGCGGCCTGCTATCTGGTGCGGGATGGCCAGATGAAAGGCGAGCGCATCCACATTTTTGAAAAAGACCCCATCCCCGGCGGTGCCTGCGATGGCTATAAATATGATATCGGCTATGTCATGCGGGGCGGCCGCGAGATGGACAACCACTTTGAGGTCATGTGGGATCTGCTCCGCTCTATCCCGTCGCTGGAAACCGAGGGTGCCAGCGTGCTGGATGAATATTACTGGCTGAACAAGGCAGACCCCAATTCCTCCCTTTGCCGCGCGACGGAGAAACAGGGCCAGGACGCCCACACGGATGGCAAATTTGCCATCTCGGATCAGGGCGCGCTGGAGATCATGAAACTCTTCTTCACCCCGGACGAGCAATTGCAGGATAAAAAGATCACCGATGTTTTTGACGAGGAGGTTTTCTCCTCCAACTTCTGGCTTTACTGGCGCACCATGTTTGCCTTTGAAAACTGGCACAGTGCTCTGGAAATGAAACTCTACCTCAAGCGGTATATCCACCACATCGGCGGTCTGCCGGATTTCACGGCCCTGCGTTTTACCCGGTATAACCAGTATGAGTCCATCATCCTGCCCATGACCTGTTACCTGAAAGACCACGGCGTCCAGTTCTTTTATGAGACAAAGGTAACGGATGTGCAGTTCAACATTGAAATCGGCCGCAAGCAGGCCAGCTCCATCACGGTAGACCATAAGGGCCAGGTGGAGACCATCGACCTGACCGAGAACGACCTGCTTTTCATGACCAACGGCGGCTGTGTGGAGAGCTGTACCGTGGGTGCGCAGGACAAGGCGGCGGGCTTTGACCCCACCATCAAACCGGGCAATGGCTGGGATCTCTGGCGGCGGGTCGCGGCGCAGGACCCCTCGTTCGGCAACCCGGATAAGTTCTGCTCCAAACCCGAGGAATCCAACTGGGAGAGTGCGACCATCACCACGCTGGACGATACCATCCCGCAGTATATCGAAAAAATTTGCAAGCGGGATCCGTTCAGCGGCCATACCGTCACGGGCGGCATCGTCACGGTCAAGGACTCCAGCTGGCTCCTCAGCTGGACTCTCAATCGCCAACAGCAGTTCCGGGATCAGCCCAAAAACCAGCTCTGCGTCTGGGTCTACGGCCTGTTCAGCGATAAGCCCGGCGATTATGTCAAGAAATCCATGAGGGATTGCACCGGCAAGGAGATCTGCATGGAGTGGCTGTACCATCTGGGCGTGCCGACGGACAAGATCGAGGAATTGGCCGAGCACAGCGCCAACACAGTGCCGGTCATGATGCCCTATATTGATGCGTTCTTCATGCCCCGCGCCATTGGTGACCGGCCCGACGTGGTGCCGAAAGACGCTGTCAACTTCGCATTTTTGGGCCAGTTTGCCGAGACGCCGCGGGATACCATCTTCACCACGGAGTATTCCATGCGCACCGGTATGGTGGCGGTGTACAGCCTGCTCAGCATTGACCGCGGCGTGCCCGAGGTCTGGGGCAGCACCTACGATGTCCGCTGCCTGATTGATGCCGCGGTCAAGCTCCGGGACGGCAGAAAGCTCACGGATATGGAGCTGCCGTTTGTAAAGAAACTTGCCCTGAAAGAAGCGCTGCGGAAGATCGAGGGCACTGACCTTGAAAAATTCCTCAAGAAATATAACGCGATCTGATGTTTCCCAGACCTGTTTTGGGTCGTTCCTCTTTTCGGAAAAACCGGGTTCTACTCTCCTGAGGCAGGAGGCAGGGCCCGGCTTTTCTTTGCTTTTTCAAGAAAGCTTCTAAAAAGAACGACTTTTCGTGAATGGATTTTACGCATATTTGACATTTTGCTCTTGCCGGAAGCTGCATTTTGTGTTAAGCTTAACGCAACAGTGCAGCGCAGGGAGAGAGCCCATCGCTGCCAAAACCGGAAAAAACAAAAGGAGGTCGTTCTTCGTGAAACGATTTATCTCTCGCCGCAGCTTTTTGAAAACCGCTGGTGTTACTACAGCTGCCGCCGCTGTGGCCGTAGGAGCTCCCTCGGCGTCTGCCTGCTTTGGCAAAGGCAAGCTGCCGGAAATCACCATCCTTTATACCAACGATGTCCATACTTACATCGACCACAAATCCCCGGAGCTGACCTATGCTTCCATCGCAGCCCTCAAGAAGAGCTATGAGGAGCAGGGCAAGAATGTGCTGCTGGTGGATGCTGGCGACCATATCCAGGGCACGGCATACGGCTCCATGGACGATGGCGCCACCATCATCCGGCTGATGAATGAAGCGGGCTATGATCTGGCCACGCCGGGCAACCATGAGTTTGACTACGGCATGGACCGCGCAAAAATGGTCCTCAAGGAAGCGGATTTTCCGTACGTTTCCTGCAACTGGATCGACCTGCGCAGCGGTCTGCGGGTCCTGCCCAGCATCAAGCTTTTCAATATCAAGGGTGCCTTTGTGGCCTTTGTGGGCATTACCACACCGGAAACCTTTACCAAGTCCACTCCGGCCTACTTCATGAACGCCAAGCAGACCCGTTACATCTACGATATCCTCGGCGGTGACGACGGTGCCAAGCTGTACGATGCCGTCCAGAAAGCCATCGATAAGGCAAAGACCCTTGGCGCGGATTATATCATCGGCCTGGGCCATCTGGGTGTCGATCCCTCGTCCGCTCCCTGGACCAGCAAGGATGTCATTGCCCACACCACCGGCTTCAACGCGTTCATCGACGGCCATTCCCACACGGTGATGGCGGGTGAGACGGTTGCCGATGCCGCAGGTACCCCTGTGTTACTGACCCAGACCGGCTCCTACTTTAAGAATATCGGCTGCATGACCATCAACCCCGAGAGTGCTGTAGGCACCATTACCACCACGCTCATCTCCACCTATGAGGGCGCGGACCCGGTGGTGGATGCCATTGCCAAAGAGTGGGTCGCCGATGTGGACGATATGCTGGGCGAGGAGATCGCAGTGGGCGACGGCGAGTTCTATATCAGCGATGCAGAGACCGGCAAGCGCCGCATCCGCTCGGCAGAGACCAACCTCGGCGACTTTGTGGCCGACGGCATCTACGCCTACTTCAATGAGATCGAAGAGCTGCACTGCGATATCGCAGTCATGAACGGCGGCGGCATCCGTGCCGATGTCCCGGCAGGAGCCTGGAGCTTCAAGACCTGCAAGATGGTCAGCCCCTTTGGCAACGTGGCCTGTCTGATGTCCGTGACGGGCAAGCAGATCCAGGACGCTCTGGAGTTTGCCGCCCGCTTTGCAGGCTCCGGCCAGGAGAACGGCGGCTTCCTGCATGTGGCAGGCGCGACCTATGAGATCCACACCGAGATCCCCAATACCGTCCCCACCGACGAGAAGAACGTCTGGCTGGGCAGCGCCACCGGCACGCCGCGCGTCCAGAACGTCAAGATCTATGACAAGGTCCTGGGTGATTATGTCCCGTTGGATCCGGAGCGGAAATACGCCCTGGCCGGCATGAACTACACTCTGCGCAATCTGGGCGACGGTTTTGCCATGTTTGATGGCGCAGAGCTCATCAAGGACTATGTCTCCGAGGATTATCTGGTCATGTCCAGCTATGCCATGATGTTTAGCGGCGCGGATGGCGATGGTTTGCCGCACCTCACCAGCGCCAACAGCCCGCTGGCCGATTACCCGGGCTACCTGCTGGATTATGAGAATCCCTATGGTGCAGGCCGCATCACGATCCTCTGAGCCTCTGTAAAATCAGAAAATTCAAGATAAGATAGCATAAGGCCCCTGCTTCCGCGAAACCGGAGGCAGGGGCCTTTGCATGTGCAGGTTGGATTCAGTAGACGAACTGCTTCATAAATGCAATATCGCTGGCCGCGCGGGCAGGCACGGCTTCCTCCCGCAGTACCGGGAGCGATGCCTGCGGCATCTGGCGCAGCATTTCAAAACCGCCTGCATAGTCCACGCAGGAGTCTTCGAGGCTGGTGGAGTAGAGGGTGCCGTCCGGCTGGAAATTCTGGCCCTTGAAATGGACCGCCACGATTCTATCGCCGTACCAGCTGCCCACTTTGTCCCACAGGCGGCGCTGGGCGTCCACGGAAGCATTCTCCGGGCCGACATAGTTGGCAAAATCGCAGATGACCCGCAGGTTGGGGCTTGCCATCGTGTCCAGCACCATCTTGACGGCCTCCGGGGTGTTCATGGCGTGGTAGTAAACGCACTCCACGGCAAACAGCACGCCCTGCTCTTCGCAGGCGGGCAGAATCTCACCCAGGCTCCGCAGCAGCGCTTCCTGGGCCTCTTTCCGGCTGATACCCGGCTGTTTTGCCATATTGGTGGTCTCGCTGCCCATGCAGCCAGCGCCCAGTGCTTTTGCTACGGGGATCTGGCTCAACACTTTGGTCACTTCCGCTTTGCGTTTCTCCTCATCGGCATAGCTCAGCTCCACATAGGTGCCGTCTACAGCAATGCCGACGTTGGAAGCTTTGGATGCCGCGCGGGCAGCTTCTACCAGGGAGGGGGTCACATCGGCATAGCTTTTAACGCCCTCAATGGCCTTGGGAAACGCCAGCTGTGTGCAGCGGAAACCTGCCTGCCCGATGGCAGAAAACAGCGCTTCCGGGGTCTGACGGCCAAAATCATGGCCGCGTGCTCCAATGATAAATTCCGGCATGGTCGTTCCTCCTTAACAGGGTGTTCTGCTTACCCAAAAATACGCTGGGCAAACATGCCCAGCTCTTTGCCCCACCAGTACCAGTCGTGGGAGACATCATTGCCCCACAGCTCTACATGGCAGGGGAGGACGGCAGCTTCCAGCGCGGCCTGCAGCGCTTTGGTGTCCGCGCGGGCATCGTCTTCGTAAGCGCCCTGCCCGGCACAGAGCAACAGGCTGTTTTCCTCAGCCTTGGCAAGGGCAGCGGCGTTGTAAATGCCCGTTTCGGCCAGTGCGTTCAGCGGGCTGTTGCGCAGGATGAGGTCATCGGCCTCACTGCCCATAAAACGGCTTATGTCATACAGGCCGGAGAGGCCGATGGCACCCGCAAACAGCTCCGGGCGGCGCAGACGGCAGTTGACGGCCTGATAAGCACCCGTGTCCACGCCTGCGCACCAGAGCACCGGGGTGGATGCGGCCTTAGCCGCTTTCTCGTCCGCTTCTGCCTTGGGTTCGTCGGCGGTCAGGGCCAGGATGCGGGGAGCCAGCTCGGTGGTCAGGTAGAGGAAATACTTCTCCTGCATCTCGGCCCGGCGGCGGGGAGCGAAATTCCCGGCCAGCAGGCTCTCGCCGTCAATGCTGTCGGCACAAAAAAGCTGTACCTTGCCCGCGTGGAGCAGGCTGGCCACGGCTTCGGGCATCCCGTTGTTCTCCCAATCGTAAAAGCGGCCGCCCCGGGCAGGCAGTGCCAGCACCGGCACGCCGCTGTGGCCGTAGCGCTTAAACTCCATGGCGCGGTCCAGCACCGCGCTCCATTCCTTATAATAAATACCATCCATACCCAAACGCAATGAAATAGAGTTATGAACCACAAACAGGCCGAGTATACGTTGATTTCGTTCTTGGCCGGCTTTCTTTTATATTTGATGTTTACAAGTGCAAACATCGCAAACAGACAAAAGATTTTGAATCCCCCAAGACTATAGCATAGCGAAAAGAACATACAAAAAATTGAAGCATATTAATAACAATTCTTACAACATTGATAAAACAATTTGATGCGGAAAAGTTAAAGTTTTCTGAAATTTGTATTTGATGCAACACAGCAAGTTATTAAAACGCACAAAACCCCCGCTCCACAAAAAACGAGACGGTATTCAAGTGCTTGAGTGCCGACTACATTAATAATAAGTCCAAGATTTGATTGCAACAGCTTCGGTAAAACAATGTCAACAAGCGGGCCTACGACAACGTATGACAAAGGAACAAAACACCTTGCAATCATGGAACGCGATGCAAACACACGCCCCTGAAGAATCCGTGGTGTTTCCTGCATCCACAATGTGCCGGCAACCGTATTCAAAATTGGCGTAACAAATGAAAAGGAAAATCTTCCGATTGCAACAATGCAAGTAATATGTGTGAACCCCATAAGTTGCAAAGCTATGCCAGCAACCAAGCCACCAATAACGATCGTTTTATAAGTAAAATGTATTTTCTTTGAAAATGTAACAACCAAACTTCCGCATAAAATCCCGAATCCACCACAAGCCTTAATAATGCCTAGGTCAAATGTATTCCCAAGTGTCAAGCCGAAAGGCTCTATTAATGAGGTTGCGAGATTAAACGTAAAGTTTAAAATAGTAAAGTAAATCAAAAGTACACGTAAACTTCCTTGAGAAAAAATAAATTTGAATCCAAGCAAAATTTCTCTTTTTGTATTTCGTTTCTTCTGATTTTCGTTGTCCATTGAAAACTTGCTTGAATCTATCGTAACAAGAATTACTAAAGAAACAAGATAGCTTATTAAATCAATTATTATAATCCCATTTAGTCCAATTAATGGATAGAGCATTCCGGCAACAATCGGGGAAGCAATACTATCCAATGAATCAATAATCTGACTCATGCCGTTAGCAGTTTTTACTTCATCAGGAGAAACCAAAGTTGTAATTGATGCTTGATATGCATTATTATCAAAGAAATTTGCACAAGAATCAAGAAAGGTAAAAACACAAAGAACAAAATAATTGAATTCATAATAACTGACGCAAATATAGATAAACACACTTATCAAAGCGGCAATGGAGTCGGCGCAAATAATGATAGCCTTACGATTGTATTTGTCACATAAATAACCACTGAAAGGTGCTAAAAATATCGCTGGTAATATAGAGAAAAGGAGAATCAAAACCATTGGGGTCGCTTTTCCTGTGACCGTGTAAACCCAGACACTTACCCCAAATGACGTTAATCCTGTCCCCAAAATGGAAATCAATCTTGCAAACCAAACTTTCCTATAAGACGAATTGATATTCATAACTATTATGCCCTTCCGCCATCAAATGGGATGTGCTTCATCACAATCTCAAATATAAAATCACAAATGGTGGCATCCTCCTGTTACACAAACTGATTCCGTGCCGCGTCGTATTCGTACCCCACAGCGGCAAGGCTGGCGCAGAGCGCTGCCTGATCCGCATCCAGGTCGTCACACAGCGCATCCAGGCTGGGGTAAAAATCCCGCAGTTTCAAATTGACCACGCTCAACAGCATGATGGGGTCGCTGGGCAATGCCATTTGGTGTCCCTCCCTGTAAAAATTATAACAAAAAAGCCGGCCACTCGACAAAGTGACCGGCAACATGCATCAACTTAGACAGCGCGGGTAACTTTGCCAGCGCGCAGGCAGCGGGAGCATGCGTAGATATACTTGGGAGAACCCTCCACGACCGCCTTGACACGAC
>OGPM01002634.1_pt1 | contig 12352 bp, 9 predicted proteins | sample 1552961 | NCBI WGS metagenome assembly OGPM01 (sample SAMEA2580304, study PRJEB22360) | human gut metagenome | biome: human gut; feature: human-associated habitat; material: faeces | place: Denmark | collected 2008/2010
CTGAATACTTTATGTGCGGGATATTCCTCTCTGAGCACTTCAGTCAATGTGGTATACATATCGCGATGGCCGCAACCTTCACAAAGTGCGGGCGGACGCATCTCTACCACAGACGGAATGCCAAATTCGGACTTGTTCTCTTTGCTTACCGCACGGGCTACCGAGTCAGGATTCAGTTCTCCGTCTTGCGACAAAGTGCCGTCTAAACGCCCTTTTACCTTTATACCAATACCCAGATAACCTTTCAATTGTTTTTCTACAAAGGGTTGTCCGTCTTCCAGAACTAGGATTTCGTCACAAGACTCGATCAATTGATGCAATTGTTTTTTAGGCAATGGATATTGGCCGATCTTGAGTACCGGATATTCGCAACCTTCCGGATAGTTTTCCATCAGATAATTGTAACCGATACCACAAGCTACGATTCCCAGCTTTTTGTTAGGACCGTCTGTGTATTTATTATAAGGTGATTCTTCTGAAGCTTTGATAAATTCGTCTTGGCGGGCAAGCAATACTTTGTAGCGTTTGCGGGCATTTCCCGGCAACAAGATGAACTGACGCGGATCTTCGCTGAAAGAGATGCTGTTCTGCGGCTTCTGCTCTTTGCGTTCTACTCCTGAACGGGAGTGTGCCAGGCGGGTTACCATACGCATCAGGATCGGTTCGCCTACTTTTTCAGAGAATTCGAAACCACTGTATACCATATCATACGCTTCCTGCTGATTGCTTGGTTCGTACATCGGTATCAGTGAGAAATCTCCGTAGAAACGGCTGTCCTGTTCGTTCTGCGAGGAGTGCATACTGGGGTCGTCTGCGGCTATCACAATCAATCCGCCTTTCACGCCTGTGATGGCAGAGTTGACGAAACAGTCGGCAGCTACATTCATACCTACGTGCTTCATACAAACTAATGCCCGTTTACCTACGAAAGACATACCCAACGCAGCTTCCATCGCTGTTTTTTCATTGGCACACCAACGGTTGTGTATATTCTGTTCGGTCGTTATAGGGGCCATTTGAATATATTCCGTAATCTCAGTTGAAGGAGTACCGGGGTAGGCGTAAACACCTGAAAGTCCGGCATCCAGTGCAGCTTGTGCAATGGCTTCATCGCCAAGTAAGAGTTGCTTGCTCATATCTATTTCTTTTATTTAGTGTTGATCACAGTTTGTTAATCTATCGGGCAAAGATAGGCTTTTCCGTTCGTTTTATCACAAATTTACTTGAAAATCTTTCTTTCATTCAGGGCTTTCCAGTATTTTCTTGCATTTGCCATGTGGTCGGCGTAATTGGAGGCAAAGTTGTGAGTACCGGAAAAATCTTCTTTGGCGCACATGTAGATATAGTTATGTTTGGTATAGTTCAACACGCTGTCTATTCCCTTTTTAGAGGGAATACGGATGGGACCCGGAGGTAATCCGGTATTTATATAGGTATTGTAGGGAGAATTGACTTTTAAATGCTCGTTGGTAATTCGGCGCAGGCCAAAATCCTGCAGGGCAAATTTGATGGTGGGATCTGCTTGTAAGGGCATATCTTGATGTAACCGGTTGATATACAATCCGGCTACCATTGGCTTTTCTTCGTTGTTGTTGGTCTCTTCTTCAACGATGGAAGCAAGTGTGCTGACTTCTTCCGGTGTCATGCCGATGGCGGTAGCTTGTGACAGGCGATCTTTATTCCAGAAGCGTTTGTGTTCGTCCTTTATTCGTTTAAAGAATTCGTCTACGCTCATATCCCAATATACCTGATAGGTTTCCGGTATGAAAAGGCTGGGGAGTGTTATACTGGTATATCCCATTTGAACTAGGAAAGTAGAGTCGAACAGTTGGCTCGCGATTTCGGCAGAGTCTATCATGAGTTGCTTGCCGATGCTTCGCGCCAATCGGTCTAATGTCCGGACGCTTCCGATAGTAAGGTTCATAGGTTCCTGATAACCTCTGGAAAAACGGCTATATACATGATAGACGTTGTCATTGGGGCGAATGGCATAACGACCGGTATGGATATTCTGATTGAAATCCTTGTATTTTGCCATCCACTGGAATCCGGTGAACTTATTGACATGCCCGAATTCTTTTATTTTATGGTAAATAGAATCGGCAGTATCATCCCGGTCTACATAAATATATACGGTTTTAGATGGGTGAAATTGGGGGGCAAACAGATAATAATAAAAGGTGCCTCCGGCAACTGCACAAAGGAGGAATGCTCCGATTAGAATTGATAGTAGAATATTTCTCTTTTTTTTCTTCATCTTTTGAGGTGTATTTAAAAAGTTCGTCAAAGATAAAAAGAATTTGGATAGGAGTGTTCTCTTTTTAGGATGAATCATAAGGCGATTACATCAAAAGTATATTTTCTTTCGGTGCGATTGTGAATTCATTCTTTCACGTTACGTCTGCCTTGCTTGATTTATTCAGCTGCTTATTGTGTCTCTTTGTTTTCATTGTGATTATCTTTTTGTTTCCAGAGTAGTTCCATTATTCCCATATATTGTGGGACTATTTTCCCGCAATATATGGGAATGTTTTCTCATAAAATAAGAGAATACTTTCCCACAATATGTGGGAATAAGACAATCTCTTGACGTTACAATGGGAAACCTTGAGAGTAATACAACAACTCCCTTTTATTGAAGTGAGAGTCTGTTTGTAACTAGAATGCCATTGGCACAAGGAAATGAATTCATTTCAGAGAAACGAGTTTTGCTACTTAATTAGGCCACAGGGAGTAATTAATATCTGCTTCTATTTTGTTTTCTATCTCATCGGGCAGAGGTGCGAAGAAATCCATGTTAGTCAGGCTCTCGATGCTATCTATTGTTACCGCATAGGATGATAGAGGTTCTACTGCCTGCTCATTATTGAATAAGAAACCGATAGCTCGCATCGGCTTGACAAAAGGAGAAAGGACTACTTTAAAAAACTTTTGAGGTACTACGACTTTATTCTTTCCGATTGTTTTGGGATATTTTTCAATAATAGGACCACATATAATAATGATGGTGCTGTCTGCTATGGCCCAATCCCGGATCTTTTCTTCCAGATTTTTCCATCCTCTTCTGTTTAGTTGTGGATGTTGCGGACACATATTGCTGAAATAAAATGATTCTTTCATGGCTTCAGGACTCCATTTCATATCTGCGGCGGGAGCCATGTGTCCTTTGTCATATCCTGAACGGGTATAGTCGGCATTTGTGGCAATCGGACCTGTCACTAGTGGATCGGTAATAAAGCGATTACCTCTTTTTTCTTTTCCTTTGGTTTCTTTTCTTGTTAATTCGTAAGAAACCCAGTTGGGAATTTTTAAATCTTTGTTGTATGATACCGTATATCCGCTATGGCGGATGATTTGTTCTTGCCGGGGAACTAGTGATATAGGTGTCTCCAGATCTTTACCGGGTGGAATTTGAAAGGAAGTATCAGTTTGCGGTTCGTTATTTTTCTGGATATTAATCTGCTGGCAATACAAATAAACACCAAAAAGAATAGGAATGAGCACAATAATGGCGATGATACATCCTAATCTATTATTAGAATGTGATTTCTTTTTGAATAGTTTTCTGTTTTTACCTTTTTTATTTCGATTCATTGATTGGCTGGTGATGACAGGTTTGTTTTATTCTTCTTTTCTCATGCTGAATTCGCAACCGCAATATTGTTGGTTGTAAAAGTTGTATTCTTTAATGATGGCAATACGTCGCTCGCTAAGTCCCCCTTTCCGCCAATTCTGTTCCCAGTATGTGACATCCGGGTAAGAGGCGGTAGCATATTGTCCGGCTTCATTGATCTGCTCCAGACTTTTCCAACGACTGGAGGCAAGTGTCGTGGTAATTACAGAGAAACCATGTTCGTGTGCGTAACGGGCTGTCTCCAATAAACGCAGTTTAAAACAACGCAGGCAACGTCCTCCTCTTTCAGGTTCCTGCTCCATTCCTATTATGTGACATCGCCAGTTTTCATGATCGTAATCAGCATCTATGATCTCCAATCCCAATGATTGGGCATAGCGCGTACATTCTTCTTTTCTTATAATATACTCTTCCTGCGGATAAATATTAGGATTGCAATAATAAATAACGGGGGTGATATGATGTTGCATCATACATTCAATAATGGCTGATGAACAAGGAGCACAACAAGTATGAAGCAAGACTTTATCGGCTCCTCCCGGAACTTCGAGTTGGAATTTCTTTTTCATGCTGTAAAGTTAGTACATATTTACGATACGAGTCAATGGTTTATGTTTTATTCAGAATAGTTTTTTTAGTATCTTTGTCCACTCAAGTTTATAACAGAACAATAATGAATGAATTAAATTGCGGGCAAGAAGAGCAATATGCAGGCCCGGAGAAGAAAAAAAGTACCTCGAAAATTGTAAAGAGAACTTTAGTTGTGGCTGTATTAGCTTTGGCGGTATATGTTGTATATTCCGTAGTTTATTTATTTGTTTCGCCTGATCGTAATATTCAGCAAATCTATCTGGTTCCCGAAGATGCTGCGTTTATCATTCAATCATCGGCCCCGATTGAAGATTGGGAAAAGTTTAGTAGAAGTGAAACATGGCAATGTCTGAAGAAAGCGAAATCTTTCGAGGAAGTAACGGAGAGTGTAGAGAAGCTCGATTCGGTAGTCAAAAGCAATAAAGTGTTGTTGTCGCTTGTTGGTGAACGGGATATGCTTATTTCGCTTCACAAGACCCGTGCCACAAAGTGGGATTTTCTGCTGATTCTGGATATGCAGAAAACATCGAAAATGGATTTATTGAAAGACCAGGTGGAAACTGTATTGGTCATGAGTGGCTTTACTGTCACCAACCGGATGCATAACGGCATTAATATCCTTGAAATGCGTGATTCCGAAACAAGGGATATTTTCTATATTGCTTTTGTGGATAATCATTTGGTAGGATCTTATACGTCCGGGCTTGTCGAATCGGCTATTGATTCGCGTAATAAACCCAAAATCGGACTTGACCAGTCTTTTATTGAAACAGAGAAGTTGGTTTCCGGCAAGGGGCTTGTCAGAGTCTTTATTAATTATGCGCGCGTACCTCAATTCATGTCTATTTATCTGGGGGCAAGAAACGAATACATTGATCTGTTTAGCAATTCTATGAATTTTGCCGGACTTTACCTAAATACGGATAAGGAGCGGATGGAAGTGAAAGGGTATACGTTGAGAAAAGATTCTGCCGATCCTTATGTCACTGCTTTATTGAATTCGGGAAAACATAAAATGAAAGCGCATGAGATTCTGTCCGGGCGGACGGCTCTTTATACCAATATAGGTTTCAACAACCCGGTAACTTTTGTAAAAGAGCTGGAGAATGCAATGTCGGTTCATAATAAACAATTGTATGATTCTTATCAAAGTTCCCGGAAAAAGATTGAAGGGCTATTCGGGATATCTTTGGAAGAAAACTTTTTGAGTTGGATGTCGGGAGAATTTGCTATTACGCAATCCGAACCGGGGTTGTTGGGGCATGACCCAGAACTAATTCTGGCTATCAGAGCTAAAAGTATAAAAGATGCCCGTAAGAACATGGAATTAATAGAAAAGAAGATTAAGCGGCGCAGTCCGGTTAAGATAAAGACGGTTAATTATAAAGATTTCGAGATTAATTACGTCGAAATGAAAGGCTTTTTCCGCCTGTTCTTTGGAAAACTATTTGATAAATTTGAAAAGCCATATTATACTTATGTCGATGATTATGTAGTTTTTAGTAATAAGGCTGCATCTTTGCTCTCTTTTGTGGAAGATTACGAGCAGAAGAATTTATTGAAAAATAATCCGGGATTTGAAAATGCGCTTTCCTATTTAAAGTCAAGTTCTACCATTTTCTTATATACGGATGTGCACAAGTTTTATTCCCAACTGAAACCTATGATGAATCCTGCCACATGGAATGAAATACAATCCAATAAAGATATTCTGTATTCGTTTCCTTACTGGACTATGCAGGTTATAGGAGATGGACGGTCAGCTTCTTTGCAATATGTGATGGATTACAGTCCATATCAACCGGAGGAGGTTGTTGCCGTTGCTACCGATGAAGATGATGAGGAAATGAACGAAGATGCTGAAACTGAAAAAGAACAGATGAGCGAATTGAAGCGTTTCTATGTCGAAAAGTTTGAAGGAAACGTTTTGAGGGAGTTTTATTCGGAGGGAGCGTTGAAGAGTGAAGTGGAAGTAAAGGAAGGAAAACGTCACGGTCGTTACCGTGAATATTATGAAGATGGGACATTGAAGCTTCGTGGAAAGTATGCAAATAATAAACCGAAGGGTACATGGAAGTACTATACCGAGGACGGGAAATTTGAACGCAAAGAAAAGTTCTAGATTACGTCAACAAAAGTTGATTTAAAAATTATGCTCAAAAAATAATCGGATTCTTTTTGTTTTCTCAAATAAAGCTGTAATTTTGCACGCCGTAAACGAGAGACAAACCGCCGCTATAGCTCAGTTGGTAGAGCAACGCATTCGTAACGCGTAGGTCGCCAGTTCAAGTCTGGCTAGCGGCTCTCAAATTAGAACGCTGATTATTAATTAATAATCAGCGTTCTAATTTTTACAGGATTCCCTATTCTTATTTTAAAAGGGAAATCCTGCGTATGTAATAGATGTGAAATATAAAAATGTAATCTATGTTGAGTCGTATTATTGTTTTAGTGGTTGCCGGAGTAGCCGTAGTCTATATCGTTCGCTTTATAGATAACTTTTTCTCCCAACGTAGAAGATAAAACTAGCTTTCAAACATTCTGCTGCGTGCGAGCATACAAGCGCCAACGATGCCGGCTTTGTCTTTCAGCTTAGATGTGATGATGGCTGAATCTTTATTAACCAGATTTAGAGAGTACTTGCGTACGGCTGTTTTTATGGGCTGGGTGATATAATCACCGGTTAAAGATAAAGTTCCACCTATAATGACCAGTTCCGGGTTGAAGATATTGATTAGCCCGGCAATCTGTTTGCCTAGTTTCTGTCCGATTTCTTCTACAATTTCAATGCAAAGCAGGTCTTCTTTATTCACAGCGGCAATGATTTCATCAAGAGTGATCGGGTTTTCCTCTGTGGCGATTCGTGTAGATAGAATGGAACTTTCCCCACTTTGAATACGCTCTAATAAGATACGATGAAGTGCCGATCCGGAAGCTTCCGTCTCCAAGCAACCTTTTTTTCCGCAATGGCAGATTATCTCATTATCATAAGCACTCATGTGTCCAAATTCACCGGAGAATCCGGATTTCCCGGTATAAATCTTACCATCAATAATAATTCCGATACCTACTCCCCAGCTTACATTCACAAAAATGATATCTTTTTCTCCTTTTACGCAGCCTTGCATATATTCGCCATAAGTCATGGCACGCGTGTCATTATCAATGGTTACTTTATATCCCAATTTTTCGGATAATACATCCGCCAACGGCCTTTCCTCAAAATTGAATTGACTGAAGCTATACCCTGATTCAGGATTTACACGTCCCGACACATTTACATTAATATTTAAGATCTTCTCTTTATTAATAGTGAGCTTCTTTATAAAATTGAGAATATGCTTGCATAACTCATTCATCCCTTCGTTTGAGTTCTCAAACTTATAAGGTATATTCATTTTCAATTCTACCATATCGCCTTTGAAATTTATCAGTCCGATGTTGACGGCGAATCTTTTGATGTCTACACCCAAAAAGTAACCGGATTCCGGATTAAGCCCATAGAGGTTGGGATGGCGTCCGCCACTAGTCTCCAATTTGCCATAATCATTAATATATCCGTCATCACACATTTCACCGATAAATTTGGTGACAGTTGGTACACTTAAATCCAGCTCTTTTGAAAGATCGGGAATTGTAGAACTTCCATTATATATATAATGTGTAATAATCCTCTTTTTGACGAGAGCGCTTTTAGAGCCCTTTTCTATTTCTTTCAAGAATTGTTGGTTCATAACTATGCATATTTGGTAATTCACACAAAGATAATTAATTTTTTTATTAATACGTGGTTTTGAAGCCTTGAAAATTAGAATATCTTGAATGTTATATTTCCTATATACTATGTAATGGATTTATATATAGGATAATGTAGCTATGGATGATTGTGGATATAATAAATGAAAGAAGATGATTTGTGAGGTAATTCCTCCTTCTATTAATTAATAATGCGAGAAATAATGATTTTATTAATAAAATATTTTATTATCTATTGTTTATTTAATAAATATAGCTATATTTGTACCGTGATATTAATTAAGATGTACCGTAACCAAATCGTATTATGATGAAAAACTTATTCCAAATACTCTGTGGGCTGTTTCTGGTAGTATCATACTCTTCTTGTATGCACTCAGAGGAAGATAAGGTAGATGTACTTATTATAGGTGGAGGTGCCAGTGGTGTAACATCCGGCATCCAGTCTGCCCGTATGGGAGCCAATACACTGATTCTCGAAGAAAGCACCTGGTTGGGTGGGATGCTGACTTCTGCCGGTGTGAGTGCTGTGGATGGAAATTACAGATTGCCTGCCGGACTTTGGGGAGAATTTAAGAATAGATTGTCTGATTATTATGGCGGGCTGGATTCTTTGAAGACGGGTTGGGTAAGTAACGTATTGTTTGAACCGTCAGTTGGAAATAAGATTCTTCACGAAATGGTAGCGGTGGAAAATAATCTAAAAGTCTGGAAACAGGCTTGCCTTGAAGAAGTAAAAAGGACGGGAGATGAGTGGGTCGCTAAAGTGAAGGTGGAAGGACAAGGTGTGAAAACGGTTCGGGCGAAGGTCATGATTGATGCCACCGAACTGGGTGATGTGGCAAAAATGTGTGGAGTGAAGTACGATATTGGTATGGAAAGCAGAGATGACACGCACGAGGATATTGCTCCGGAAAAGAAGAATAATATTGTGCAGGATATTACTTATGTTGCCATATTAAAAGATTATGGTAAGGATGTGACTATTCCGGAACCTGAAGGATACGATCCTAAAGAATTTGCCTGTGCCTGTGCCAGTCCGGTATGCATAACTCCTAAAGAGCCGGATCGCGTCTGGTCTAAAGATATGATGATTACCTACGGGCGGTTGCCGAATCATAAATATATGATTAATTGGCCGATAGAAGGTAATGATTATTATATTAATCTGATTGAAATGACTCCGGAAGAACGCGTGAAAGCATTGGAATATGCGAAACATTATACGATGTGTTTTGTTTACTTCCTGCAACATGAACTGGGGTATAATACACTTGGATTGGCGGATGATGAATATCCGACAGAGGATAAGTTACCTTTTATCCCTTATCATAGAGAGTCCAGAAGAATTCACGGATTAGTCCGCTTTAACTTGAATCATGCACTCAATCCATATACACAGGATGAAAAGCTGTACCGTACTTGTATTGCTGTGGGTGATTATCCGGTAGATCATCACCATACCCGCTATCATGGTTATGAAGAGTTGCCTAATCTGTATTTTCATCCGATCCCTTCGTATGGGTTGCCGTTAGGTACATTGATTCCTCAGGAGGTAGACGGGCTGATTGTTGCAGAGAAATCTATTTCCGTATCGAATATTATGAATGGAACGACTCGTTTGCAACCGGTTGTACTGCAGATCGGTCAGGCGGCAGGAGCTTTGGCTGCACTTGCTGTGAAGAATAATCAGAAGATAAGTGATGTTTCCGTTCGTGATGTTCAGAATGCTATTTTGGATGCTAAAGGATATTTGCTTCCTTATCTGGATGTCCCTGTCTCGGATGTGAAGTTTGCTTCTTATCAGCGGATTGGTTCTACGGGGATTCTCAAAGGAGTCGGTAAGAATGTGGACTGGTCCAATCAGACTTGGTTGAGAGCGGATACGGTATTGCTGGCGTCAGAACTGGATGGTCTGTTTGAAGTGTATCCGGCTGCCAAAGATGAATTCAAAAAAACAGGAGCGGATAAATTAAGTATTGAGGAGGCAGTTCAACTTGTTCAGAAGATAGCAGAAACGGAAAAACTACATACTACTGTTGATCCGCAAGCGCTTTGGAAAGCATACGGAATGCAAGAACCGGATTTGAAACGGAATATTTTGAGAGGGGAGATGGCTGTAATGATTGATCAGGTATTGGATCCTTTCAATAAAAAACAGATCGATATCACTGGTAAGTATATTCAATAGGTTAACATATATCCAAGTAAAAACAAAAAAATAAAACTATGGAAACTAATAATCGTAGAGATTTCTTAAAGAAGGCAGCTTTGGCCGGAGCTTCCGCTTTGGTTGCCCCTTCATTATTTGCAGCTGACGGAGAGGGGAGAGGGGAACTCTCCCCGAAGATCAAGGCTGGCGATTTGGAAAGCAAATTGATTGTTCCCAAAAATAATGGCTTAAAAATTACAGGAACTTTTTTGGATGAAATATCTCATGATATTCCTCATCAGAACTGGGGTGAGAAAGAATGGGATCTGGATTTTCAGCATATGAAAAGAATCGGTATCGATACAGTGATTATGATTCGTTCCGGTTATCGTAAGTTTATGACTTACCCTTCACCTTATTTGCTGAAAAAAGGATGTTATATGCCGTCGGTTGATTTGGTAGATATGTATTTGCGTCTGGCGGAGAAGTATAACATGAAATTTTATTTTGGTTTGTATGATTCAGGACGGTATTGGGATACAGGTGATTTAAGTTGGGAGATTGAGGATAACAAGTATGTGATTGATGAGGTTTGGAAGATGTACGGAGAGAAGTATAAAAGTTTTGGAGGCTGGTACATCAGCGGCGAGATTAGCCGTGCCACGAAAGGGGCTATTGATGCTTTCCGTGCTATGGGAAAGCAATGTAAAGATGTATCGAACGGACTCCCGACTTTTATCTCTCCGTGGATTGATGGCAAAAAGGCTATTATGGGAACAGGGAAACTGACAAGAGAAGATGCGGTTTCTGTACAACAACACGAAAAAGAATGGAATGAAATTTTTGATGGAATTCATGAAGTGGTAGATGCTTGTGCTTTTCAGGATGGACATATCGATTATGATGAGTTGGATGCGTTCTTTACTGTAAATAAAAAATTAGCAGATAAGTATGGTATGCAATGCTGGACCAACGCCGAGTCTTTTGACCGTGATATGCCTATCCGTTTTCTACCCATTAAATTTGATAAGCTCCGGATGAAGCTGGAAGCTGCCAAACGTGCAGGGTATGATAAGGCTATTACTTTCGAATTTTCTCATTTTATGAGTCCTCAATCTGCCTACTTGCAGGCCGGACATTTATATGATAGATACAGAGAATATTTTGAAATTAAATGAGTGATATGAAGTCTACAATTAACTTTGGCTATCTTATTTTCCTTTCTGTTGTAGCAGCTTTGGGAGGATTTTTGTTCGGATATGATACTGCTGTTATATCCGGAACAATCGCTCAGGTTACTCAACTTTTTCAACTGGATACGTTGCAACAGGGGTGGTATGTGGGATGTGCTTTAATAGGTTCTATCGTCGGTGTTCTTTTTGCCGGTATCCTGAGTGATAAGCTGGGACGAAAAATGACGATGATTATTTCAGCGACTCTGTTTTCTACATCGGCTTTAGGTTGTGCGATCTCCGCAGACTTCACCCAATTGGTAGTCTATCGTATTATTGGTGGAGTTGGTATTGGTGTTGTGTCGATTGTTTCTCCTTTGTATATATCTGAAGTGGCTGTGGCACAATATAGAGGGCGTTTGGTATCTTTATATCAATTGGCTGTGACAGTTGGATTTTTAGGAGCTTATTTGATTAACTATCAATTGCTGGCTTATGCTGAAAGTAGTAATCAGTTAAGTATGGACTGGTTGAATAAGATATTTGTTACTGAAGTCTGGCGAGGAATGTTGGGAATGGAAACATTGCCGGCTGTGTTATTCTTCATCATTATCTTCTTTATTCCGGAGAGTCCTCGTTGGCTGATCGTAAGAGGTAAAGAAGAAAAAGCTGTCAATATATTAGAAAGGATATATAATTCAGTTTCAGAGGCTGCAAGTCAATTAAAAGAAACGAAATCTGTATTGACGTCTGAAACAAAATCTGAATGGGCTATGTTAATGAAACCCGGAATTTTTAAAGCGGTCATCATTGGTGTATGCATTGCTATTTTGGGACAGTTCATGGGTGTGAATGCTGTACTTTATTATGGCCCTTCCATTTTCGAAAACGCAGGACTTTCAGGAGGAGATTCTTTGTTTTACCAAGTTCTCGTAGGACTAGTCAACACTCTGACCACCGTTCTTGCTCTTGTGATCATCGACAGGGTCGGCCGCAAGCAACTGGTCTATTACGGAGTTTCGGGGATGGTTGTCTCCCTCCTGCTGA
>OGPM01002635.1_pt1 | contig 12348 bp, 7 predicted proteins | sample 1552961 | NCBI WGS metagenome assembly OGPM01 (sample SAMEA2580304, study PRJEB22360) | human gut metagenome | biome: human gut; feature: human-associated habitat; material: faeces | place: Denmark | collected 2008/2010
CTCCCTCCTTCCTATGGAAGGAGGTGCCCCGAAGGGGCGGAGGTTGGATGGGGAAGCGGTATGAAAGAGAGCGAGGAAATGCATCTCAAATCGACAATTAACGAAAGCACCCTATCCATCGCTGACGCGGTCCCCTCTTCCCTGCGGGAGACGGGGCGCGGTATCCATTTCTCATTCACAAATTTCCATCTATCCATGATATAATAAAGTGTATTATGGAGGAATTATATATGAACGAAGCTACACAGAAAAATACAGCTCTCACTCTGCCGCTCGCAGCAATGAGAGATATTGCTATTTATCCGAAAATGACGGTCAGTGTCGACATTGGCCGTGATGAATCCGTCGCTGCCGTACGTCTTGCGATGCGCCGTGACCGCTACCTTGTCTGCGTGATGCAGAAGGATGGGAAGAAAGAAAACATCGACCTTTCGAACCTGTACGAATACGGCACGGTGGTGAAAGTGAACCAGATGCTTCAGCTGCCCGGCGGTCTCGTTCGCATTCTGGTGGAAGGCGTCTCCCGTGTGCATGTGGTGCATGCGGAGATGAAAGAGACCTGCATCTCTGCAGAAGTAGACGATGCAGAGGAATACACAGAAGATCCCCTCAAGGCCGAGGCGTATCGCCGCCTGCTCATCAAGAATTTCTTTGAATGGATGAGAAATACAGGCAAGGGGATGCAGGAAGAACAGATGAACCAGCTGAAGCAGATCGATGATCCCGGCGAGACCGCTGATTTCATCTCCTCGCAGCTCCTGCTTGCGCCGAAGAAGCGGCAGGAGATCCTAGAGACATTAGGCGTCATCGAACGACTGAAGATCGTCAGCGAGTGCGTGGATCGTGAAGTCGCCATCGGCGAGCTGGAAAGCGACATCAATCAGGAAGTCAGAAAGCGGATGGACAAGGAGCAGCAGGACTACTTCCTGCGCACGAAAGTGAAGACCATCCAGGACCGCCTGGGCGACACCGTAAGTCAGCAGAAGGAAGCGGAAGAATACCGTGAGAAGCTGAAAGCCTCTGCCATCCCCGAAGAAGAGAAGGGAAAGCTCGAGAAGGAGATCGACCACCTCGCCTCGATGCCGCCGATGATGGCGGAGACTGCCGTCGCCAGGAACTATCTGGACTGGGTCTTTGACCTGCCATGGGGCAAGGAAAGCGAAGACATCCTCGACCTTTCGCATGCGAAGGAGATCCTTGACGAAGACCATTACGGCCTGACCAAGATCAAAGAACGCATCCTCGAATACCTCGCCGTCCGTGTACTTGCTCCCGATGCCAAAGCGCCGATCATCTGCTTTGTAGGGCCGCCAGGTGTCGGCAAGACATCACTCGCACAGTCCATCGCACGCTCCATGGGCAGGAAATTTGCCCGCATCGCCTTAGGCGGCGTCCATGATGAAGCGGAGATCCGCGGACATCGCCGCACCTACATCGCAGCGATGCCCGGACGATTCATCGAAGCCATCAACCAGGCACAGACGAAGAATCCACTCATTCTCCTCGACGAGATCGACAAAGTCTCCTCTGACTTCCGTGGCGACCCTGCCTCGGCCCTCTTAGAAGCGCTCGATCCCGAGCAGAACAAAACCTTCCACGACAACTACATCGACATTCCTTTCGACTTCTCGAAAGTCTTCTTTCTCGCGACAGCGAACTCCGTCGCCACCATTCCACCGGCTCTCTTAGACCGCATGGAACTTATCGAGCTCTCAGGCTACACCGAAGAAGAAAAGCTGGAGATCGCAAAGAAATACCTCGTGCCCCGCCAGAGAGAAAGAAACGGCCTCAAAGCGAAAGACATCAATTTCACTCCGGCCCTTCTCCGCCGCGTCATCCGGAGCTACACCAGAGAAGCCGGCGTCCGCAATCTTGAACGCACCATCGGCGCTCTCTGCCGCAAAGTCGGTAAAAAAATCGTTCTCGCCGATGACAGCCTGCCGACACTGACCGCCAAGACCATAGAAAAATATCTTGGCCCCGTGAAATACATGCCCATGTCCGAAGAACACAGCGATATGGTCGGCCGCGTGAACGGCCTCGCATGGACCGCCGTCGGCGGCGAAGTCCTCGACACCGAAGCCGTCACCATCAAAGGCAAGGGTCACCTCATCTTGACCGGACAGCTCGGTGACGTCATGAAGGAATCTGCCGAGACCGCCTATACCTACATCCGAAGCCGTGCCAAAGCACTCGGGCTCGCCGAAGACTTCTATGAGACACTCGACACCCACATCCACCTTCCGGAAGGCGCCGTACCGAAAGACGGCCCATCCGCCGGTATCACCATGGCCACCGCGCTCGCCAGCGCCTACACCGGACGCAAAGTCAGAGGCGATACCGCTATGACAGGAGAGATCACCCTTACCGGCGAAGTCCTCCCTATCGGCGGACTCAAGGAGAAGGTGCTTGCTGCCAGCCAGTTCGGGATCAAGCAGATCCTCCTTCCGGAAAAGAACAAACGTGACCTCGATGAGATCCCCAAATCCGTCCGCGATCAGCTCCACTTCGTCTGCGTCAAAAACGTCGATGAAGTCCTCGAACATGCGCTGGTGAAATAGGAGCTGGTGACTAGTGACTGGTGACTAGGGACTAGGGATGACTTGTGACTGGAATGCCATCTTGGGGCAACGCATGCGAGACTATCCCTTTTCCGTATTGTCATCCCGAGCGTAGTCGAGGGATCTCTATGGCACCGCGGTTAGCATCCACATGCCCTTTCACGGAAACGACGCACGGGGATTGCGTTTTTGCGTTTCCCAAGCACATATCGTTGATCAGTCTGCAAGGAAGATTTCTCGGCTTCGCTCGAAATGACGATACGTCAGGAACGCAGTTCCACATTCTCGCTTCTCCCTTCCCTCGTGAATCCGTTGAACCTGACCGCATACTTTCCCAGACATGAGGAGGTCGGCGAAATGAGAATACCGCTGTGCATCCCTAAACATCCATTTTCTGAAACCAATGAGTGATTCTTAAAGGAACGCTGACTCCATCGCAGGATCGGTGCTTCCATAGAAAGGAGCTGTCCTATGGCAGAGATCAAAGACATCACCAAATTTCATATATTTTCCTCCGCCTACTTTGCCTCGGCGGTGAACCGTTCCCAGTACGTGACAGACGGCAAGAAAGAGATCGCCTTCATCGGCCGTTCGAACGTAGGCAAATCCTCTCTCATCAATTCCCTCACCGGAAGGAAGAAGCTCGCCTACGTTAGCCGCGAACCCGGCAAGACACGCACCATCAACTACTACGCCATCCAGTCTAGGCGCATAGAGAACGAAGAAGAACAGCGACAGGACTGGTACCTCGTAGACCTCCCCGGCTACGGCTTCGCAAAGACCAGCCAGGAAAACAAAGACAGCTGGTCCTCCTTCATTGACGAATATATGAAGAAGTCCCCCGGCCTCATCATGATCGGTCTGCTGCTCGACCTTCGGCACCCGGGACTCCCCATCGACCTCAAAGCCTTCGACTGGCTGAAAAAAGCCGGCGTCCCCATCCAGATCATCGCTACCAAGGGCGATAAACTCAGCCGCAACGACCTCAAAAAGAACCTCATGCAGATGAAGAAGCTCTTCCCCACCGCCTCCCTGCCCCTCGCCTACTCCTCGCTCACCGGAGAAGGACGCGATGCCCTGCTCGAAGTGATCGAGAGAAAGATCTGTGAGTAGAGACTGGTGACTAGTGACTAGGGATTGGTGACTAGTGACTGGTGACTAGGGATTAGTAGCTAGGGATTAGGATGATGGTGCTGCTTATGCAAGATCCCATCCTTCCGGAGGACAGAATCGTATGGAAAGTTACAAAAATCTCATTGTGTGGCAAGACAGTCGGCGTTTGAATCGAGAAATCTACAATTTGGCGTTTAAATTTCCGCGATTTGAACTGTATGCACTGTCGGATCAGCTCAGGAGAGCCTGCGTTTCCGTGACATCCAATATAGCCGAAGGCTATGGGCAGGGGAGCTTAAGAAATCGACTCCGCTATCTTTATATGGCGCGTGGCTCTCTTTATGAAACCGAGACGCAGTTATTGGTGGCTGTTGATTTAGGTTTTGTGAATGAGGCAGATATCCAAGCAGCCTTGAATTTGGAAGAGAAGATTGCCAAGATGCTGAATGGACTGATTCGGGCCAATGAGGAAAGAATAAAAAATGGCAATATGGGGAGGATGGGGGAAGATGCTTGTGAATATGGAGCGAGAGACATCCTAATCCCTAATCCCTAATCCCTAACCCCTAGCTACTAATAAGGAGAAACCATGAAGAAACTCATACTGACCCTGCTGCTTACCATCGTGTGTGCGCCCGCATGGGCCTCGCCATGGGATGCTCCGAATTCCTTTGAGATCGTGAAGGAAAGCTCCTGGGACTACCGGACCGCCCGCGCCCTCACCGAAGAAGGAAAAGCACCCGCCTACACCACCGCCTTCTTTGACAAAACACTCACCCGCTACGAGATCGCCAGCGTCGTGAAGAACATTCTGGAATCCGTTCCTGCCAAAGACCAGACAGAAGACATGGCAAGACTCAAGAAGGAATACACCCGCGAACTTGAAGCGCAGGGCTACCGCGAAAAGAAAAAGAAAGAGGAGCGAAAGCCCATCCTGGAAATCAGCGGAGACACCCGCGTCCGCTACAAAAACGACAGCGGAAGCGACGCCCGCGCCCGCGTGAATACCACCTGGCGCATCGGAAAGACCGACATTGTGGCCGGAGGCAGCGCAGAGAAAGACATGTAAAAAATCCCGATGCTCGAAAGAGCATCGGGGTTTTTGATTGCCTGTTATGAGTGCGCTTCCGCACACTCCGTCAAAGTGATATGAGCCTTGGCAGCGATTTGTCTGACCTCATCCTCGCTGCAGCTGGACATGGATACGATGAACGATAAAGGCATTTTGGCTTTCAACAGGCGCAAAACGAATTCATTGGCGGCATTCTGCCATCCTTTTTTCTCGCCTCTGATCTCACCCCTCTTTTCGCCGAGTTCCATTCCTCTGCGGTATACGCCTACACTCAAGTTGCACATGGTTATTCCGCACTTTCTGTCAAAGTGATATGAGCTTTGGCAGCGATTTGTCTGACCTCATCCTCGCTGCAGTTGGACATGGATACAATGAACGATAAAGGCATTTTGGCTTTCAGCAGACGCAAAACGAATTCATTGGCGGCATTCTGCCATCCTTTTTTCTCGCCTCTGATCTCACCCCTCTTTTCGCCGAGTTCCATTCCTCTGCGGTATACGCCTACACTCAAGTTGCACATGGTATCCACCATCCCTTCTTCTTTACTTTCCAATTCGATCTGGTACTTTTCTTCCAAAACTTTTTTCTTATGAGCAGCGGATTCATCGGATTTGAATAAATCATACAGCATGCGCAGCAGACGATTTCGGATATGGCGGCGGTCATTTCCGATATAGACCATGACGATTTGTTGCAGGTCATAATGGAGGCGCGCCTCACGGATGCTGCCGTACTCAGTGATTTCCTGCGTCACATAGCGGGTGATGCCGCTCTTTCCTTGCGGCGTATCCATACACAGCCAGATGCTGTACACCTTGCGGATTTTCTCGTAGTGTGAATGGTCAAATTCCACACCGTTCTGCGAGGAAATCAGGCGGCTGCCGTAGTAGAGCGCCCGCTTGATCATGGGATAGGATACATCGGAGCTTTGCTGCGCTTCCACATTGATGATGAGCGTCAGCGGAGCGCCGCCAGGAGTGACAGCTTGGAACCGGATGTCGAATGTCGTGACACCTTCAGACACCGTTTTTTCCTCGGCGTTTTCCCCGCGGATTCGGAGACTGTTCGTCTCTATTTTATCATACCTTGGGAAGGGGGGAAGGCTGCGATACGAGAATGCCGCTTTTCCCATATTGTCATTTCGAGCGAAAGCAAGAAATCTTTTTCGTTCGCGGTCAGGCAAAGGATGTGAGGATAGCGGCGAGCGGGAAGCACCGTGCTCCCCGCGAATCGGAAGGACGGTGTTTCATGCAGACAGCATTACGAAAGAAAATGGAAACGGGAAACGAAAAAGATCCCTCGGCTGCGCTCGGGATGACGAAACGAGGAAACGCCTCTTTCCATTCCTTTTCAACCTGCTGCGGAAGCCAACCCCGCCTCGCTGCGCTCGTCAGCCCCTTCCAAGGGAAGGGGCTCGCGTGGACACTCCCTCCTTCCTCTGGAAGGAGGTGCCCCGAAGGGGCGGAGGTTGGATGGGGATACCGCTATCCCACGCTATGATCCCTAATCCCTAATCCCTAATCCCTAGCCACCAGTCCCCAGTCCCTAGTCCCCAGTCACTAAAATGACCACTTTTGCAGAATTTCGACCACTTTTGCAGCAAAAGGTACCGCGAGGGACAGATTTCCTGTATTGTAAAGACAGAAAAAACTCCGACATCCGGCACGGAGAAAATGTTCATTGTTTTTCGCAAAGGGGGAAATCATCATGAACAACATCTACAAAGTCATCTGGTCCAAGGCAAAGAATTGCTATGTGGTAGCGTCTGAAATCGCGAAGTCGCATACGAAGAGTGCATCAGGCTCGGAAAAAATGGGGGGGTATGGTAAGAAAGCACTCCTCGCTCTGGCAGCGGCTTCTGCTATTTTCTGCGGTGGTCTGGTGAATGTCGGGGCAACGGTGCATGTGAATGAGGGGACCGGCGTGACTAGCGAGGTTTATACGACTGGTGAGACATACAACAAGACAGAAGTGGACAATGCGCTTACTGCGAAGGGGGCGGCTACTGATGTGGCAACCAATAAAGCGGATATTGCCAATTTGAAGACTGCGGTAGGTGATGCAGGAAGCGGTCTTACTAAAGCGGTGGCAGATCAGAAGGCAGATATTGCTACGAATAGAGCGAACATCAACAATCTGGATGGCAAGCTGGCTAATCTTACAACTACTGTGAATGGCAAAGCGGATGAGGCAGATGTGAACAACAAATTGGCACAGAAGGCGAATCAGACTGCGGTTACAGCATTGGATGGACGCGTAGGGAGCCTTGAAACCACGGTTGGTGATGCTTCCAGCGGATTGGTGAAAGACGTAGCTGACTTGAAGAATCAGGGGAATGATCTGAATACCGCGATTGGGAATAAAGCAGATCAGAGTGGTTTGGATGCAGCTACTAACCGTATCAGCACGAATGAAGGCAACATCACCGCTTTGCAGACGAAGACCGCGAAGCTCTCTGATGACGGTACGGAGCTGAACGGCATGACTACCGTGGGAACAGGTGCGCTGAAGGTGACTGGGGGAATCAGCAATGGCACGGGCGTGACCACCACACTGACTGATATCAAGGCTTCCATGGATAAGGCGAATGCAAATGAGACCGCTATTGGCCAACTGCAGACGACAACTACAAATCAGCAGACGGCGATCGATGGCCTGAATAAGAAGACCACCAAGATCACGTATGATGCATCCAATGGCACGAGCGTTGATGGAGTCACTTTCAATGCGGGCGCAGTCACCGGCGTGACGTCCATCAATGGGACTGTAATTGGAACGAAGGAAAGCGGAACCTATATTCACCAAGACAGCTCGATCTGGGGCAATATGAAAAATGTTGATACCCAGGTGACGACCAATGCGGATAATATCAAGAAGAATAAGGATGATATCACAGCATTAGATACCAAAGTGGGGACGGTCGGCGTTGGCACCTATTTGGATTCGACCAAGTCGGTCGGCGAAAACCTGGGGCGCTTAAATGCGGGATTAGAGAAAGAAGTCGGTGATCGTACTGCAGCCGTTGACGCTGAAAAGGCGGCACGGGAAGCGGAAGATAGCAAACTTTCTGATCGCATCGGTACGGTAGCTGAAGATGGAAAATATATCAAGAAGAGCGCTACAAATAATGTTTCTGAAAACCTGATAGTGCTTGATACCCAGGCGAAGACTAATGCGGAAGCCATTGCAAAAGAAACCGCGGATCGAAGAGCGGCGATCGGTGAACTGGCTGTAAATGGCAACTATATCGAGAAAGACAAGAATGTATCTAATAATCTGGTCAAACTTGATAATCAAGCCAAAGCAAATGCCGATGAAATCGTGAAAACAAATGAACGCACCGGCGGTATTGCTCGGAATTTGGAAGGCACTCAGACCACCATCGAAGGCAGTGTCAAAGTGGATAAACAGGGCAATGTCAAAGAGGTGAAGGGGTTGTCTGCTGAAACGATCACGACCTCAGGGAATGCTGACCTTAAAGGCAACGTCACCCTCGGCACGACTGCGGCGAACACGGTGACGGTAAACGGAACCGCGGATTTCAATGAAGCGGTGAATATGGATAAAGGTCTGACCGTGACCAATGGGGAGACCAATCTGAAAAAAACCAAGGTTGATGGCGATCTGACAGTCACTGGTACCATCACCACGGACAAGATGATTTTCGGGGACAAGGCGACCAATAACTACACTGAAATCGACAAGGGACACATTACTTCCAAAAATGATGTGCTTGCTGGCGATGCGACAAAGAAGAGCAGCAGTATGGAGCTGGACCACTCCAAACTCGAAGTGGGTGTGACGGACAAGGATAGCAACGGTCATCTGACAATGACAGCAGACCAGACGTCCATCAAAAACAGCGACCTAGATGGAAAGAATTATTCTGAAATCGTGGCGGATAAGGACAGCGTGAAGACGACCGTCAAAGATGAAAAAGACAACACCACGTCCACCAAGTCCAGTGCGACGGAAATCAGAAATTACGCAAAAGACAAAGATGGAAATGAAAGCTCCATCGTGCAGACTGGAAAGGACATCACCAATACCGCAGAAAAAGGCACCATCACAAACACTGCAAAGGATATCGTAAACAACGCCACCGGCGATATGAAGAATGACGTAGGCGGCAAGCTGACCACCACCGTGGCAGGACAGGCGACGGAGAACTTCAACGGCGGACTTAATACCACTGTCAATGGTGCGGAAAATCACACTGTCACTGGCAAGCAGATCAATACCGTGGGAGGCGGCCAGAAAAATATAATTTCCGGCGGTCAGATCAACAATATCACCGGCGACCAGACCACGACCGTGACCGGCGGCAACATTTCGAACAAAGCGGAGAAGATCACCAACGAAGCGAATACGGAGCTGACCGACAAGGTGGGCACGAATACCCGCGTGACCACTTCGACCAGCATCACTGATACCGTGGGTACAGCGAATCGCAAGATCGAAGATGGTAAGATCACCGACACTGCAGGTGACTTCACCGTGACCACGGAAAAGACAAAAGGCACGACCTTTGCGAAGACTGGCTCTACTACTGCATTCAGCACGGAAGCGGGGGCTCCGACGGATACCAACATCGCGGGCAACCTCATCACCACGGGCCGCGTCGATGCGAATGAGCTTGGCGTATCTGATAAGGATGGTGACAACACCTCGGACTTCTCTGTCGAAGCAGGAGTAGGAAAAGGCGTGAAGGCTTCTGCGGGCGATGGAACTACCACAGGCTCCCTGGATGTGACGGCTAAAGAGGTCGGCTCCTCTGTGAAAGATGATGCTTCTGGAAAAGGCTCGACCTTCAAACAGCGTATCGATGTCATCATGGGCAAGGTAAAGACGGATGCTGGCGAATCCGAAGTGACACAGACGGGTGATGAGATCACCTCTAAAGTCGGCTTAGGTGAAGCCACCAATTCCCGTGTGACCCAGAAAAAAGATCTCCTTGAAGCTGCGGTGACTGATGGGACTAATTATAATATTTCCAATGACACTGCCAATGCATCGGCTAAGGTGCTGACCGACGGCACAAAAGTGAATCAGCTGCAGGACAACCTGTATTCTTCCGAAAAGATGATCACCAATGGCACCTATACGACCTCTAAGCTGCAGACTGCACTTGATATCACCAATACTGCAAAAGATGGTACTATCACAAACGATGCCAAGGATATCGTGAACAACGCCAGCGGCAATATGACGAATACCGTAGGCGGCGATCTCACGACCACCGTCGCTGGCAATGAGCTGCACGAAGTCACTGGCAACAAGACCGAGAATGTGACTGGTAAGGTGACAGAGAACTATGGCAACGGTCAGGAAACAAATGTGACAGGGGATCAGTACCTCCATGTCACTGGCAAGCAGACCAACAAGATCGATGGGAATCAGGAAAACACCATCGGCGGAAACCAGACCACGACCGTGACCGGCGACATTTCGAACAAAGCGGAGAACATCACCAACGAAGCGAATACGAAGCTGACCGACAAGGTTGGCGATCATACTCGCGTACTGGATGGCGACGGCATCACCGACACGGTAGGCGGCTCCACCTTCAAACAGCGTATTGACAAGATCATGATGGAATCGAAGGATGTCTCGATCAAGGCGGAAGAAACGCTGACCAATGAGGCAAAGGTGATCACGAATAAGGCTTCGGAAGTCATCAACAATGAAGCTGTCAACATCAACAACACGGCAACGGGTATCATCACTTCCAAGGCATCTGAGATCAAGAACCAGGCAGACAAGCTGATCTCCAATAAAGTCGGCGAGAACACCTGGGAGAATATGGAAAATGGGAAGATCACCACATCCATCAAGGACGGGGCAAAGCAGAATCTGACCCAGTCGGATGCGGCGGGCACCACGCAGTCTACTGTCGATGGTGGTAAATCGACAGTAACGATCCAGAATGCAGATGGACTTGCGGATGCAGTGACTAACGGGACAAATACCAGCGTACAGAACCAGACAGCATCTGCGATCGCAGCTGCTGTAAAGGATGGGGCAGGTAATGAAAATGCTTCTGTTGCAAATGCTACCACCTCGGCGAATACCATCAAGAGTGGTTCCAAAGCAAATACCGTGATTTCTACAGCAGACGGCACCAGCTTCATCAACAGCGAAGCAGCGGCGCCTGTCGGCGATGGCACTGCGGTGAATACCACGATCAAGGGCAATACCATCACCACCGGTAAGGTCACCATGGACTATGCGGAAGTGATGAAAGACCTCGGCGTCCACGGCAATGCGAAGGTGGACCAGAATCTGGAAGTGGGTGGCACCTCGACGCTCAAAGGCGACGTGACCATGGAAAGCAATGCGACTGTGAAGAAAGATCTCAAAGTCGAAGGTACTACCACCACCAAGACCCTGAAGGTGACAGAAAATGCAGAAATCGACGGAACATTGAAAGTCTCAAAGAAAGCGACCTTCGAGGACTCTGTCAGCATCGCGAAAGACCTCTCCGTCGGTGGCGACGTGACGGCGAAATCCTACAAAGTGGGAGACAAGACCTACATCGACGCGAATGGCATCCATGCGAATGACCAGAAGATCACGAATGTGGCTGACGGCAGCATTTCTGAAGGCAGCAAAGATGCAGTGAATGGCGGACAGCTCTACGGTGTGAAGAGAGATCTGGAACATCAGGTCGATAAAGTCGGCGCGAATGCAGCCGCTATGGCAAACCTGCGTCCGATGGAATTCGATCCGAGCTCCAAGTGGAACATCGCAGCAGCGATCGGCAACTACGGCAGCGAGACCGCAGCAGCGCTCGGCGCCTTCTACCGCCCGAACGATGATGTGATGGTGAACCTCTCCACCGCATTCGGCACCGGTGAGAACATGGTAGGCGGCGGCGTATCCGTTCGCCTCGGCAAGGGCGGCAATAAGCTCTCCCGTGAGGAAACCAATGCGCTGAAGGATCAGGTGAATGACCTCACCGCTCGCATGGACGCTCTCCTCTCCGTCCTGAATCCGAACATGTCGAAGGATTTCCCGGATGTACCGGAAAACCACTGGGCGTATGAAGCTGTCTCCCGCCTCGCGGGCAATGACATCGTCCAGGGCTACCCGGACGGCGAATTCCACGGCGAACGCACCATGACCCGCTATGAAATGGCAGAGATCATCTACAATGCACTCTCTCGCGGCGCAGAAGCTGAAAAAGAGCTGGTAGAAGAATTCAAGCCGGAACTGCAGGCGATGGCCGCTTCGGAAAAAGCCACAGCAGAAAAAGCTGAAGGCTAAGGCAAGCGGAAACAGGTACAGAAGGTCAAGTGAGATCACGGGCTCCGGCTGATGCAGCCGGTCGGAGCGCCCTCTCACTACGAACCTTCCGCAGAAGGGCAGAGCCCTGCATCTATATCGTTGTCAACAGGGGTCCCCTTTAACTTCTACTGGATGTCGTGAAATTGCCCCTGTTGAAATATATAAGCCGCCCTGCGGCGCTATGCAAGTAGCGCCGCAGGGCGGCTTTATTGTGCGTATGGGGATGCTATTCCGATAGGGGGAAGGCAAAGAGGAGGCGGCTTCGCCGCAAAAAAGAAAGCCAACCTCCGCCCCCCGCGCTCCCGCGAGCGCAGC
>OGPM01002645.1_pt1 | contig 12307 bp, 11 predicted proteins | sample 1552961 | NCBI WGS metagenome assembly OGPM01 (sample SAMEA2580304, study PRJEB22360) | human gut metagenome | biome: human gut; feature: human-associated habitat; material: faeces | place: Denmark | collected 2008/2010
GTATGGAACTGCGGGCGAGGAGCTGAGCCGTATGAAAACTGAGGAAGAGAAATAACAGGAGGCTGTCATGACAATTCAGGAATGCTACAAAGAAATGGGCGGGGATTTTGAAGGAGTTCAGAAACGCTTTGGAGGTGCGGCGATGGTGAAAAAATTTGCCATCAAGTTTCTGAGCGATTCCAGCTTTCAGGATCTGGAGGATGGATTGAAAGAAAAGGATGCGGAGAAAGCATTCTGCGCGGCACATACCCTGAAAGGAATCTGTCTGAACCTGGGCTTTGATGCCTTCTATGAGGTAAGCGCAGCGCTGACCGAAAAACTGAGAGGCAGAGAACTGACCGGATACGAGGCAGATTTTGCAGCGGTAAAAGAGTGTTATGAGAAAACGGTTGCGGCGATTAAGGCATTTGAGGAGAGCAATTAATAGAACGGGGAGAAATGGAATATTTCAGTTCTCCCCGTAAAATTTACTAAAATTTTAGCACTCAACACTTGACGGTGCTAACAGAACGTGTTATAACATACTTCGTAAGAAGAAGATACATATCTGATTACGAAAGAAAAGCAATCAGATGGAATAAATTTGGATGGATAAGGAGGAGCCAATAATGAAGTTAACACCATTATTTGACAGAGTTGTATTAAAGCAGTTAGTTGCAGAGGAGACGACCAAATCAGGTATCGTTCTTCCGGGTCAGGCAAAAGAGAAACCGCAGCAGGCAGAGGTAATCGCGGTTGGTCCTGGCGGAGTGGTAGATGGAAAAGAAATCACGATGCAGGTAAAGGTTGGCGATAAAGTTATCTATTCGAAATACTCAGGCACAGAAGTTGAGCTGGACAATGAGAAATATGTCATTGTAAAACAGAATGATATTCTGGCTGTTATCGGTTAATCGATGGGCAGGATGTCTGGAAGACAGATGCTGATCGGAACGTTTATTCAAGAAAATTATGGAGGTTGATAACCATGGCAAAGGAAATTAAATATGGCGTAGAAGCCAGAAAAGCCCTGGAAGCAGGCGTAAATCAGTTAGCAGACACTGTTCGTGTAACCCTTGGACCGAAAGGAAGAAACGTTGTTCTTGATAAGTCCTTCGGAGCTCCGCTCATCACCAACGATGGTGTGACCATCGCGAAAGAGATCGAGCTGGAGGATCCGTTTGAGAATATGGGCGCACAGCTGGTAAAAGAAGTAGCAACCAAGACCAACGATGTAGCTGGTGATGGTACCACAACCGCTACCGTACTTGCACAGGCTATGATCCACGAAGGAATGAAGAACCTGGAAGCAGGAGCTAACCCGATCGTTCTGAGAAAAGGAATGAAGAAAGCTACAGATAAAGCAGTAGAAGCAATCCGTGAGATGAGCAGCAAAGTCAACGGAAAAGAGCAGATCGCAAGAGTTGCTGCAGTTTCTTCAGGAGATGATGAAGTTGGACAGATGGTTGCAGATGCAATGGAAAAAGTATCCAACGACGGAGTTATCACAATCGAAGAGTCTAAGACAATGCAGACAGAGCTTGACCTTGTAGAAGGTATGCAGTTTGACCGTGGATACATTTCCGCATATATGGCAACAGATATGGAGAAGATGGAAGCAGTTCTGGATGATCCATATATTCTGATCACAGATAAGAAGATTTCCAATATCCAGGAGATTCTTCCGGTTCTTGAGCAGATCGTTCAGTCTGGAGCAAGACTTCTTATTATCGCTGAAGATATCGAGGGTGAGGCACTCACAACTCTGATCGTGAATAAACTGCGTGGAACATTCAACGTTGTAGCAGTAAAAGCACCTGGATATGGTGACAGAAGAAAAGAGATGCTTCAGGATATCGCAATTCTGACAGGTGGACAGGTGATTTCTGAAGAACTCGGATTCGACCTTAAAGAAACTACAATGGATCAGCTTGGACGTGCAAAATCTGTTAAGGTTCAGAAAGAGAATACAGTTATCGTTGACGGATGTGGAGACAAGAACGCAATCGCAGATCGTGTTGGACAGATCAAGAAAGCAATCGAAGAGACAACATCTGATTTCGACAGAGAGAAACTTCAGGAGAGACTTGCAAAACTTGCAGGCGGAGTTGCTGTTATCCGTGTAGGTGCAGCTACAGAGACAGAGATGAAAGAAGCTAAACTTCGTATGGAAGATGCTCTGAATGCTACAAAAGCAGCAGTTGAAGAAGGAATCATCGGTGGTGGTGGATCCGCATACATCCATGTTTCTAAGAAGGTAAAAGAATTCGCAGAGACTCTTGAGGGAGATGAGAAGACAGGTGCCAAGATTATCCTGAAAGCACTGGAAGCTCCTCTGGCTCAGATCGCAAAGAATGCAGGACTTGAGGGAGCAGTTATTGTAAACAAAGTAAGAGAGTCTGAAGTAGGAACAGGATTTGATGCTTACAATGAGACATATGTAGATATGGTTGAGAAGGGAATCCTTGATCCGGCGAAGGTTACAAGAAGTGCTCTTCAGAACGCAACAAGTGTTGCTTCTACACTTCTTACAACAGAGTCTGTTGTATCTACAATTAAAGAGGATACACCGGCTATGCCAGCAGGCGGAGCAGGTGGAATGGGAATGATGTAATCTATCCATCAGGAAGATTTGCAGAATTTCTATAAGAATAGAATAAAAGAGCTGTTACATAGAGATCTGTAGCAGCAGGAACAGAGGGTTCTATCACATTTTCGTAATGTCAGATAGAACCTTTTGTTTGTTCTAAAAAAGGCTCAGTTTGTCGCATAGATAATAAATAAAGGAGTACTTATAAGTAAAACTTAATAATAGAGGTTAAAATAAATCAATACAAATTATGAGCACATCAGGGAAAATACTCTTGACATCCTTCGGGAATTTCTGTAGTATATCAGTTAATAATTACAAAAGATTTTTAGATACATTAACTGCCATTTCAAAGCAGTTTCATGGGTTCTTAAGAAAGAGAGGTAAAGTATAATGGGTAAGATTATAGGGGAAGGTATTACATTTGATGATGTTCTTCTTGTACCGGCTTATTCAGAAGTAATTCCGAATCAGGTAGATCTGTCAACACATCTGACAAAGAAAATCGTATTGAATATTCCGATGATGAGTGCAGGAATGGATACTGTTACAGAACATAGAATGGCAATCGCTATGGCTCGCCAGGGTGGAATCGGAATCATCCATAAGAATATGTCTATTGAAGCACAGGCAGAGGAAGTTGATAAGGTGAAACGTTCTGAGAATGGTGTTATTACAGATCCTTTCTTTCTTTCACCGGAGCATACACTTGAAGATGCAAATGACCTGATGGCAAAATACCGTATTTCAGGTGTGCCGATTACAGAGGGACGTAAACTTGTCGGAATCATCACAAACCGTGACCTGAAGTTCGAGACAGATTTCTCTAAGAAAATCAAAGAATCCATGACTTCAGAAGGACTTGTTACAGCAAAAGAAGGAATTACATTAGAGGAAGCAAAAAGGATTCTTGCCAAAGCAAGAAAAGAGAAACTTCCGATCGTAGATGATGAGGGTAATCTGAAAGGACTTATCACGATCAAAGATATTGAGAAACAGATCAAGTACCCACTGTCAGCAAAGGATGAGCAGGGAAGACTTCTCTGTGGAGCAGCTGTTGGTATCACAGCAAACTGTCTGGAGCGTGTAGAAGCACTTGTGAAATCTCATGTAGATGTTGTTGTTATGGACTCAGCACATGGTCATTCAGCGAATGTTATCCGCACAGTGAAGATGGTTAAGGATGCATTCCCGGATCTTCAGGTGATCGCTGGAAATGTGGCTACAGGAGAGGCTACAAGAGCACTGATCGAAGCTGGTGTAGATGCAGTTAAAGTTGGTATCGGACCTGGATCTATCTGTACAACACGTGTCGTTGCAGGTATTGGTGTACCTCAGGTTTCAGCTGTTATGGATTGTTACGAAGTTGCTAAAGAGTATGGTATTCCGATCATTGCAGATGGTGGTATCAAGTACTCAGGAGATATGACAAAGGCAATCGCAGCAGGTGCGAATGTATGTATGATGGGAAGCATCTTTGCAGGATGTGATGAAAGCCCGGGAACATTCGAACTGTACCAGGGAAGAAAATATAAAGTATATCGTGGAATGGGATCCATCGCAGCGATGGAGAATGGAAGTAAAGACCGTTATTTCCAGGAGAATGCAAAGAAACTTGTTCCGGAAGGAGTAGAAGGACGTGTAGCTTACAAGGGATCTGTAGAAGATACGGTATTCCAGCTCATGGGTGGACTTCGTTCAGGAATGGGATATTGCGGAACACACACAATCGAAGAACTCAAAGAGAACGGAAGATTTGTGAAGATCTCTGCGGCATCATTGAAAGAAAGTCATCCACATGACATTCATATTACAAAAGAAGCTCCGAACTACAGTGTAGACGAGTAATTGGGAAGTTTGCAGATTTTATGCAGACTGATAATTTGGAAGTACTGCGGATATTCCGCATTACCTGACGGGATGAAAAATCACATCCCTGATATAATAAAATAATATATAGGAACGCCTTGAGGAATTCCCGGAGGTTCAGTGAGAGCTGGATCTGCCGGGAATTTCTCTTTTATACGCATATAAAACAGTTAAGACAAAATTCATAAATGGTTAAGAAACATATGGTATAATAGCTGAAATAAGAAGATGTTTGTTTTAAACGATGGAAATGAGAGAATTAAAAATCAGGAGAAATACCGAATGAGTACGTCAAGACGAAATCAGCTGGCAGGGCGGAAAACATTGCCGAAGAATACACGAAGGAAGAAAAAGCGAAGCAGGAAAATGCTGCGGATCATAATGATCCCATTAATGATTTTACTGCTTTTTCTTCTTTTTAAATCCTGTATACAAAAGAAAAATCAATATGCTGATGTGGATGCTACGCAGCCGGAGATGGATGTACAGTTATTAGATGTAAATCCGTATTCCAGACCAGGGACAACAATTGACCATGTGAATGGGATTGTTGTCCATTACACAGCGAATCCGGGGAGTACAGCGCAGGATAACAGAGATTATTTTAATGGTCTCAAAGATAGCCATGAGACTTCGGCAAGCAGTAATTTTGTGATAGGATTGGAAGGAGAGATTATTCAGTGTATTCCGACCTGGGAGATGGCATATGCTTCAAATGACCGCAATGCGGATACGATTTCGATTGAATGTTGTCATCCGGATGAGAATGGAAAGTTTACTGATGCAACATACCGCTCACTTGTACAACTTACAGCATGGCTTTGTGCAAAATATGATCTGACAGCAGATCAGGTGATCCGTCACTATGATGTAACCGGAAAAATCTGTCCGAAATATTTTGTGGAGGATGAGGACGCATGGGTAGAATTCAGGAGAAATGTGCAGGATGCGTTGGAAAAACAGTAGACATCATTTCACTGAATTGTTATAATGAAATCAATTCTTGGGATCATAGAAGAATTGATTTCAAAGCTTACGGAGTTAGATGAAAATAATGTTTGAAAAATTTTTTCCAGATGAATATTTGGGGTCGACTTATAAGATCCCTTTTGAAAAACTATATGAGCAAGGATACCGGGGGGTAATCTTTGATATTGATAATACATTAGTTCCTCACGGTGCACCGGCAGATGAACGTGCAAAGAGACTGTTTCAGAGACTGAGAGAGATTGGCTTTGAAAGCTGTCTGTTGTCCAACAATCAGAAAAAACGTGTAGAGATGTTTAATCAGGAGATCCAGACACATTATATTTATAATGCGCTGAAGCCTGCAAGAAAGAATTATCTTCATGCGATGGAGATCATGGGAACAGATCAGACGAACACGCTGTTTGTCGGCGATCAGCTTTTTACAGACGTATGGGGCGCAAAGAGGGTCGGAATACACAACATTTTAGTGCATCCGATCAATCCAAAAGAAGAGATTCAGATCGTTTTAAAGCGGTATTTGGAGAAGATTGTGCTTCATTTCTATAAGAAGAGCAAAAAAAGATTGAAAAAAGTCGCAAATTAGTATAGAATGGTAGAAGCAAAAAGTCTGTAACGAACAGTTACATTGTCTGAACGAAATGCAATTAAGGAGGATTATACATGGTTTCAGCAGGAGATTTTAAAAATGGTTTAACAATTGAGATTGAGGGAAATATTTTCCAGATTTTGGAATTCCAGCACGTTAAACCTGGTAAAGGTGCAGCGTTCGTAAGAACAAAACTGAAAAACATCATCAGTGGTGGTGTAGTAGAGAAGACATTCCGTCCGACAGAGAAGTTCGAGAATGCACACATCGAGAGAAAGGAAATGCAGTATCTGTATCAGGATGGAGATCTGTATAACTTCATGGATGTAGAGACATATGATCAGATCGCTCTCAACGCTGATGTAGTTGGAGACGCTCTGAAATTTGTAAAAGAGAATGAGAACGTTAAGATCTGTTCCCATAAGGGTAACGTATTCTCAGTTGAGCCGCCGCTGTTCGTAGAACTGGCAATCACAGAGACAGAACCGGGATTCAAGGGTGACACAGCTCAGGGAGCTACAAAGCCTGCAATCGTTGAGACAGGAGCTACTGTTATGGTACCGCTGTTTGTTGAGACAGGTGATGTTCTTAAGATCGATACACGTACAGGCGAGTATCTGTCAAGAGTTTAATTACGAATTTAGTACGGTTTAAGCTGTATTTCAAAAAGGAATCTGTATCATGCAGGTTCCTTTTTTCTTTGACAAAATCAGATGAAATTCTCTGTTTTCACTAAAAAAATCAATTCGGATTTATGCAAAATTCTGCCTTGCTTTTTAAGGAAGGCCTGTCTATAATAAAGAACACATAATATTTGTTCTAAATTTTAAGAAATTCTATTTGGAGAGATTCTGAACTCTCCGGGAAATTCTAACTCAATTGAAAGAGTACATTTCGTACTGGTTTCTCATTTTAATTTTATGAACCGCAATCAGGAAGGAGAAGAGTGAATTATACAGAATTTGTAAATGCGGTAAAGGAAAAACTGACTCAGGAGTTAAATGGAGGTGTCAGGGTAAACGTCTATACGACGAAAAAAAATAATGCAACGGAGCGTACAGGACTGATCCTGGAGACGCCGGGTGTTAATATATCGCCGACAATCTATCTGGAAGAATTTTTTGAACTATATGAAAAAGGGAAACAGATGGATTGGATCATTGAAGATCTGGTGGAGCTATATGAAGAAATCCGACAGGAAAAATCATGGGATTATGAGAGAATGCTTTCTTTCGAAGGGGTAAAAGACAGAATCATCTTTCGACTGATCAACACAGAGAAAAACAAGGAATTACTTCTGGATGTTCCACATAGAGAATTTTTGGATCTGTCACTTGTGTTTGCAGTACTTGTAGAAGCGGACAATGATGGGACGGCAGTGATGCTGATCAAAGATCTGCATATGAGACAATGGAAGGGGACAAAAGAACAGCTTTGGAATGCGGCAAAAGAAAATACAAAGCGTCTGCTTCCGGCAGAATGTTTCGGAATGAATTTTGCAGTGTATGAACTGCTCAGCAGATCAACTCCGGGGGAACATGATCGGGAGAATTTGTTAAGAAGAACCTGGCATATTCATGAAGAACTGGAACTTCCGGAAAAAGATAAAATGTATGTTTTGTCTAATAAACTGAAAAATTATGGGGCGGCCTGTATTGCATACCCTTATATTCTGGACATGCTTGCAGGAGTCTTAAAGGAAAATTTCTATGTTCTTCCAAGCAGTGTCCATGAAGTGATCATTGTACCGGAATCCTCTCGAATCCGTCAGTCAGAATTAGAAAGAATGGTGCGAGAAATCAATGAAACGCAGGTGCCTGAGGAAGAAATCTTAAGCAATCATGCTTATTTTTATTATGCACAGGAAGGGAAACTTCAGCTGGGGAAAGAGATGTGTATCGACAGGGAGGACAATGAATGAAAGGACGCGGAGAGATTATAACAATCCTCTGCATGTCAGTCTTTTTGATCTGTATTCTCTATGCAATGACATATGGAGGCATTGTCAAGGCCGAAGAACTTGAAAAACAGCCTGAAGAGGCCGGAGAAAAAACGGAGGTTGATATTGAAGAAGAACTGCGCTGGGCAGAAGAAGTAAAAAAAATCCTGAAAGATATCGGTGTGGGATTTTGTGATGAAACGGAGGATAAACAGGAGGAAGACAAGGAAGAAACTTTTGATCAGACAGATGAAAAGAAGATACAAAGCATAGGCGTATATGCAGCGGAAAGGGTAGGAGAAACTGTTTATACAAAGGCGATCGAAAGGGGAATCGGTGCAATCGATGTAGTTGACTATAACGACCCAAACTGGCCTGTGCTACAACATTGGAATGAAGGAAGACTTGGTACGAAATCAGGAGAAAGTCTGTATTGCACCAATCCAACATTAAAATTTCAGGAGGGCAACAAAACAGCAGTAGATGCTTCAAAACGTTATAACAAACAGACCATTCAGATGATCGCGGCAATGTTCTATTACTACGATAAGAATAAATGCAACGGTGTGAGTTCGAATTACGATTATCTCTTAAAACAATGCGCAGTATGGTGGATCATGAATGAAGTACATCACTGGTATGGAGATATGGTTCAGATAGAAACAGGAAATAATGTAGCCTGTGGGAATGGTCATTGGATTTCAGCACACAAATCTGAGTATTATCAAAAAGGGATTGCATGGGCGAAAGAGAATTATAAATATTTTCCGGATGCATATGGGGTTATTTATGAAGGCAATGGCCAGCCGCTCAGTAAATGGGGCGGAACATACCAGCCGACCGGAACAGGCAGATTAAAGAAGGTGTCAGCGAATACTTCTGTGACAGAAAAGAACAGTTGCTATTCTTTGGAGGGAGCAGAGTATGGTGTTTATAGCAGTCCTACTCTTTCGGGTGCATCAAGAGCTGGAACGTTTAGAACGGATGCGGCAGGAAATTCGTCATCAGTTGCGCTGAACGCAGGAACTTATTACGTAAAGGAACTAAAAGCTCCTAAAGGTTATGCACTTGTAGATGAAGTGAAAACGGTTACAGTAAAATCCGGGCAGGAAGCGACAGTGACATTTTCAGACCCGCCGCAGATGAATCCTGTGGAACTTTTGTTAAAGAAAACAGGTATGGAACAGGAATATGTTGATCCGTCGGGAACAGCAGCGTATCAAGGAGCACAGTTTTTAGTGAAATTCTATGCAGAACTTCTGGATCCGGGAAAAAATCCGGAAAAAGCAGGGAAAAAGCCAGTCAGAAGCTGGGTCTTTCAAACAGATGCAAAAGCAGTTTGCCGTTATCAGGAGAAGTATAAGGTAAAAGGTGATGCATTGTATAAAGCGACAGACGGAACAGAAGCACTTCCGCTGGGAACTGTAACAATTCAGGAGATAAAACCGCCAAAAGGGTATTTCCTGAATGAGGAAGTCTTTGTTTGCCAGATAAAACCAGAAGGTACGGGAGAAAAAATAAATGTATATCAGAACCCTACGATACCGGACAGGGTTTTTCAGATCCATTTGGTGAAAAAAGCAACAGAGACAGGACATCCTCTTTCGGGAGCGCAATTTAAGCATATCAGACCGGATGGAAGTGAAAAGATTCTCACAACGGATGAAAAAGGGACTCTGAAAGTAATGCCATTATCTCAGGGAACGCACAAATTAAAAGAAGTAAAAGCACCGGACGGGTATCGGACAAATAATAATGAACTGATTTTTCAAGTTGATGAGAGCGGGAAAACAGAATTTTTATCTGAGGTAAATACAGAAGAAGGAGAGGTTATTATCGAATATACAGAGGATGGAATTGCGGTAGTGACGATAGAAGATAAGCCGGCCTGTTACAAGATTGAGCTGAAAAAGGAAAATGAAAAAGGTGTTGCACTTGCAGGAGCTGAGTTTACTTTATATGAAGACCAGGCATGCCAGAAAGAAATTGACCGGGTGTTGACGGATGGGAATGGAATTGCAATGTTCGAAAATCTGGAAGTAAAGAAAAAATACTATATGAAAGAAACAAAAGCGCCGACAGGTTACAGAATTCCGAAAACATTAGATGATGCAGATATTGTATATGAAATCTGTCTGGAAAGTAATCCGGAAGAAGGGAAGTGTCTGTTGGTTGTGAATGGAAAAGAATACAGAAGCAAAGATACTGCAGACAGCAAGATAAGTATTGAAGGTTCAATTAAGGAGTGGAATGTGAAAATGAAGATCATAAATCAGACAGGAAAGAAGCTTCCAGATACTGGATCGGCAGGAAAACCTGTGTTACTTACAGGAATTTTAGCTGTAGGAATCATGGCAATGATTTACAGAAAAAAAGAGCAAAAAAGATAGTAGTAAAACGGTGAAAATGAGGAGATGACAAAATGAAAAAAAGAATGATGAAAATTTGTTATATGATGACTTTAGCTGCGGTACTCTGTACTTCTGGAACAACAGGTGTGAATGGAATCAAATCTGTATATGCAGCGGAAAATGAAGTACAGGAAAGATCAGCAACTACAAATGGGGTTTTAAATCTTAATAATGGACCGGCAAGTATTACGATCAAAGGAAATGACGGACAGAGCCTGAAAGGAAAAAGATTTCTGGTATATCAGTTGTTTCAGGCAGAAAATGCGAAAGGAATGGAATCCATTAATTACACATTTAATCCGGAATACAAGAAATTTGTTTGTTATATCGTGGGACAGCGGATTCATAAGGATGAGAGAAATGTAACAGAGTATGAGGTGATCGACTATATTCAGTCTTTGAATACGCATCAGACAGAAGGTGCGCAGACCGCTCAGGAAAAGGAAGGAGCATACAGTGAATATCGTGTTTTTGTAGAAGAATTAAGAACCCATCTACAGAGAAATGGAAAAACAGGTCAATCTGTTGAAGTGACAAGTACAAAAGCAGACAATTCATTTGAAATTAAGGGATTGCCGTATGGATATTATATTATTGATGAAGTGACAGAGGTAAAAGGAACGAATTCGGCGGTCTCTTTGTGTATGGTAAGTACAGCTAATCCGGAAATGAATCTCAACATAAAATCAGACTATCCGGTTGTGACAAAAAAGATCCGGGAAGATGATGATCAGGACAAAGTTGGAAATCAGGGATGGAATGATTTGGCTGATTTTGAAATCGGGCAGACTGTTCCGTATCGGTATGAGTCAAATATGCCTGATGTTAACGGATACAACACCTATTATTACGCATGGCATGATGTGATGAGTGAAGCACTTACTTTCAAAAAGGATTCTGTAGCCATCCGGATTTATGAAAGTTCAAATGCAAGAAATTATTATGAATTGAAAGAGGGTGAATTTGAAGTAAAGGAAGCTCCGGGAGGAGGAGATACGTTTCAGGTCATTGTTTCTGATATGAAAAAAATCATAGACAGAGAGTTTAATCGTAAAAATGAAGCAGGAGAAAATAAATATGGACAGAAAATAGTGCTTACCTATCAGGCAACATTGAATGAAAAGGCAGCGAAAAATACAGGACGTCCAGGATTTGAAAACGATGTTCGGCTGGAATTTTCAAATGATCCGGATTCAGCGGTGAGAGGAAGTACAGGATATACACCGTGGGATACAGTTGTTTGTTTCACTTATAAAATCAATGCATTGAAATCAAATAACCATGGACAAAGTCTGGAAAATGCCAGGTTCAGACTTTATTCTGACGCTGGATTAAAAAATGAAGTATATGTAAAACAGGGAGAAGGTGGGTACATTGTAATTAACCGGGACAGTCTTGGAGGAAACGACCATACAGGTGGAAAGCAGCCGGAAAATGCGGTGGAGATGAAATCCGGTCAGGATGGAACATTTGTGATCTATGGATTAGATAGTGGCACCTATTATCTGAAAGAAACAGAGGCACCGGCAGGATACCGTCTGCTGACAGAGCCGATTGTGGTAAATATAAAAGCAAGTTTTCCAAATGATAGAAACGCATATGTAAAAGGAGACGGAAAAACAGACAAAGGATTGAAAAAACTGGAGACATCTGCGCAGATCAAAGAATTTATTAACGGAAACTGGAAAGAATCAGAAGTCAGTCTGACAACAAATGAAGGCGAAGGATCTGCTAATCTGACAGTAATTAATACAGTTGGAAAAAAACTGCCGGTAACAGGTTCTTCAGCAGCTGTTATCTGTATTACAACCGGAAGTGTTCTTGTTCTTGCAGGAGCAATGAGAAGAAACAGAAAAAATGCAAAGGAAAAACAATAGATTACAGTCAGATCTTTTACTATGGATAGGAGTTATTTTGTGTAGTATACCTCTTTTGACTGGCTG
>OGPM01002657.1_pt1 | contig 12239 bp, 9 predicted proteins | sample 1552961 | NCBI WGS metagenome assembly OGPM01 (sample SAMEA2580304, study PRJEB22360) | human gut metagenome | biome: human gut; feature: human-associated habitat; material: faeces | place: Denmark | collected 2008/2010
CCAACCCAAGACACTGACAATAGACGCAATAATCAAAAAGGTTAACGCCTCACCGATGTTATGGCTGGCAGACCAAAATCCGTAATAGGAACCGCGTTCTTTGTCCGTGAACCAACGGGAAAGACCAACCACACAGGAGGCGGCCCCCATAGACTGAAACCAGCCGCTAATCCCCCAAAGGACAGCAAACAGAATAAAAGAATTGGTAAAGCCGAGACATAAGTTCACTAATGCCGTAACCAATAAACCGGTAGTCATGAAGCGATTGATATTGCTACGGTCGGCAAGGAAACCATTCGTGAACTTTCCGAGGGCGTAAGTGAAGAATAATACGGAACCGATTATTCCCAGTTCCGTTTCAGAGAAGATTCCTTCCTCTACGATGGGCTTCTTTACGACGTTCAGGCTAAGGCGGCAAACGTAATACATACCGTAGCCAAAAGTTGCCGAAAGGAAGGTAGACCATTTCAGATACTTCAGACGACGTTCATCGGAAGAGGACAAAGCCTCCCCGTTACAAGGTCCCGGTGAAGAGACCTTGTAAAAGTTTATAAGCTGTTTTAACATGAAGAAATACGGTTAGTCGTGAAGTTTCTTTTTGCGCAGATACTCCAATAACAGAGCAGGACGATCGGTTTGAATTAATTTCGCTCCCTGATTAATGATCCATCCCCAGCTTTCTTCCGGTTGATGGAGTTCCACCGCACGGTCATCATCATGACCGCCACATAGTTCGGGCCAAAGAGAATTGATAAACAAGTTAGAACCTGTATCACGCACTTTCTTTATCAGGTTAAGAACCTCCGGGCTATCATTGTCGAATACTAATTCATAAGCAGCAGGCTTCATGTGTGTCTGGTAACTATCAATAATAGCTTCGGCTCCTTCTTTGTGCAACTGTACAATAGGCATAAAAATTACTTTATCCAACACAGCACCGTTTTCAGTTTTCACTTGTTCATAAGGAAGCCCGGCTTTGATAACACACTGGTCGACTGTTCCTGTCTTCTTAAGTACGGCATAAGCCTCCTGAAAATAATCATAGCCCTTATCAATATTTACCATTATCTTACCTTTGCAGAGCAACATGACTTCCTCCAATGTAGGAATCTGATGTCTTGTTTTACAAGCGACCCCATTTTTAAGACGCATTGCTTTCAATTCCGCTAATGTATAATCTTCTACCAGCCCTTTTCCGTTCATGGTGCGATTGATAGTTTTATCATGCATCACTACCAAATGTCCGTCTTTGGTTCTTTTCAAATCGATCTCTACCATATCGACTCCCATATCAATGCAATTCTGTATACCTTGCAATGAGTTTTCCGGAGCATTACGCCAGTCAGCCCGATGTGATACAACCAGTATTTTATCAGGATGATTTCCTAACAGGTTTTCTCTGATTTCAGTTATTCTATTTTGGGCAACAGCCAGTTGTACCAAACATAGAAGAAGTATGAAGTTACATATCCGTTTCATAAATGCAAACATTAAGAATTTTAATTCAGTTTATTGTTTTTCCAGACCATTTTTTCTCCCCACATTGGTACATAGGTCTGTTCACAGTTAATCTTCGAAGCCCGTTCGAGTGCCAGTTCCAATGACCATCTCGATTCGTCAACACCTGCATGAGCAAGTTCCAGAATATGCGATAACAAGACATAATCCGGTTCTACCTGCCCTGCACCTGAACCCAGAATATTATTTTCAGTCAGTGCATTGGGAGCGTAACGTGGTATCAATACATTCACATGAGAAGCCAGATTCGTATATTGTTCCGGTTTATAGTTGGAGTCTCCTACATGCATAAAGACGAAGTTACCGGTATCTTCACCACAATCAATCGAAAATACAGTCACAAAATTAGATAACCCGGAATTGTTGTGATCGGTGATACAGGTTTTAATTTTGAATTTTCCTATTTCATAATCTTTATCTCCTTTTGCGGTATAAGGATATGTCGTATCCTTCAAGTAGTTAGACAATACCGGTTTGCCTAAATCAAACATAGCCTGAATAAGATCATTGTTATAATGATCGGAATGCTTATGAGTGACGCAGAGAAAATCAATATAAGGTGCCAGTTCTTTTGCCCAACGATGAGATATGTCAATAGCAAAACACCCTGACGGAGTCTTAACCACATACCCCATATTATAGAGTGCCCAAATCTCTGCCGTACCATTTTCCACTTTTGAGTTTTTAATTCCATCCATCACGCGGTCAAATGCACTCCGATAAAAATAGATAATAGGATCGCACTTTTCCATACTTGTACTTGCTTGGTCGAAGCCATTCAGATAGCTGACAAAATAATCATTTTTACATTTATCCGCATACCCCTGAATTTTGGTCAAAGTAGCAGTACGTCCGGCATTGACAATCAAAGGAGAAGAACTCCACAACTGTTGTGCTGTGGCATCCACTTCCTCTGCCAATTGAGCAAGGATTCCTTCATAACCTGTTTCGGTACTGTTGTTGTCATCATCATCGCAAGCAACAAAACCTATTGCCAAAAGGCAAAACAGTAAATATTGAATTTTTCTTATTATATCCATCTTATTTCAGTGTTTTATAATCATTTATTATTTTATTGAAAGTTTCAACGACCCGTTCCGGTGTTGGACGTGTATCATGGCTTTCATGATCTTTAGTCGCTTCATACATGAAAACTCCTTCATAACCGACTCCTTCGAGTGCGTGCATTAACTTTCCCCACTTAATATCGCCTTGCGTAGGAAGCCAGTGGCACTCGTTGACAAAATCAAAATCCGAAGCATGTATGGTGCCAATACGTTCACCAATGGTTTCTACAAAATGTTCCGTCGTTCCTTTTGTATAATGATTGGTATCAAAACAAACCTTCACACCGGGAATGTCTTTGATAATCTCCCAAAGTTCTTCAGGAGTATTTCCCAGACAAGTCCGCGGCAGATTCTCTATACATAACTGTGCTCCTATCTGATCCGCATACTTCTTCAGATAAGCGATAGACCTGGAAGCATTGGCTATTCTTTGTGCCCGAATACTGTCGTCAATCGGTTCGGAACTTGGATGCAGAACTAAACATTTCGGTTGAAATTGAGCACACTGTTCAATCATCTCCGCCATAAAATCTACATTTTCTTTCCTTTTCTTTTCATCGAGAACCGATATATCCAGCGTGCGGGAAAAAGGAAGATGTATAGACCAGACTTTGATACCGGCACTATCAATTTTTGCTTTCATATCCCGAACACGAGGAATGACCTCATTTGCCGGAACGCCTCTATAACACTGGTTAAATGCAACTTCCACATACTCTAGCCCCACAGACCGAGCTTGAGAAAAATCTGTGGAAGCAGGTACTTTCCACAAAGCTGTAGTAGTACCTACTTTATATTTCTGTGCATATACTCCCATTGTCATCGTCATAAATACAATAAAAACCGAGATTCTCATTATCACTTACTTTTGACGGTTTGTACCTTGAATATCACCACCACGAATACTCCAGGAGTCTGTCTCCAAAGTCTTATTGATATCAAATGCTTTGACAGCACCTATATTACCAGATCCGATCGTTCCGCAATAAAGCCGTTTGTCCGGACCAATAGTAACAGCTGCCATGACTTGTTGTCCTACAGTTTCTTCAAAAACAATGTTTCCATTAGTAATATCAAGTCCCAATACTTTGTTTCCTGATTGAGTACCTATATAAAGAATACCATCCGTGCTCAAGGCACCTCCACTGTAATTCAAATTGTTGCCTACTTTTTTCTCCCAGATTTTAGCCCCGTTGGCATTTACTGCATGAACTGTCTGCGATCCTTTCTCCGTAAAGTAGATATTACCATTTTTATCTACAATCGGGAAATAGGCATCTCCTTTCGTAGTCGGATACGTCCATTTCTTTGTCCCGTTTGTCATATCGACAGCAACAAGTCCGCCTCCTTTCAACGTCGCATAAAGCATCTGATCTTTCAAAGCAAACGTAGCCTGTTCTGTCACATTTACTTCTTCCAATTTCCATATCTGATCCTTATTCGGTTTAAAAGCATAAATAGCAGCACTTGTACCCGCATAAACATTTCCGGCTTTATCAATAGCTACCGCACTACCTGTTGCTCCGTCAAGGGATTGTTGCCATTTTATAACGCCACTGGATGCATCGAGGGCATACAACGTACTCTTATTAGTAAGACAGTAAAGAACACCATCGACAGACAATGCAGGAAAAGCACCTACCGCAGCATCCAATTTAACCGCCCACTTTTGGGTTCCATTTGGATTTATAGCATATACATTATTAATAGTAGCATTTCTTACACACTGATATATGGTACCATCAGAAGCCACTAACGCACCTCCACCATACGTTATCTGACTGATAGCAAACACCCATTTGAATTCACCGCTCACTACATCAATAGCAAATAAATGCCCTGCAGGAGTAGATGTTGGGATGTACATTGTTTTTCCATCCGGAGAGAACACCGGATTGGAAGGCTTTACCTATCCGGTAAGTCCGCCAAAGTTCAAATCGACAGAATTCCATTTATAATTGCCGACTGTAACAGCCAGACTACCCGACTCGGTTGTGTTATTTACATAAGTCACCGTGACAGCTACTGTATAAGTTCCGGTAGTAGCAAATGCATGTACAGGATTGTTTTCTCCTGATGTCGTACCATCACCAAAATCCCAGCTTACCGATTTCACTTCACCTGCCATAAAATACATATCGTTATAAGCAAAGGCGCAAGGTTCCCACACGACCAGTTCCGTATTGGCAAGAATAGGATAGATCAATCCCGGAGTAGCTGAAGTCTCCACTGGAATAGAATTGCCCGTAGGATAAACACAAACTACGTTGAACGTATATTCCTGATCGTTAGTCAACCCGTCAACAATGTATTCTTCCAATGAAGTATCATCCAGATTGATAATCTGATTGCCCGGATTAACAGTAACCTGATAACGGGTAAAACGTTCACTGGCAGGTTTTGTCCATCTTAAACGCACTCTTTCATTGCCGGCTGCTGCCGTCAGATCAGAAATCGGGTATCTCGCATTCTTCGGCGTACAGGCAGCGGTAGTTTTACTAGCCAATCCTCCTGTATAACGAGGCTGTACAGAAAAAGTGTAAGCAACGTCATTCACCAGATTATTGATTGTGGCAGTCATTGTTTTTGCATCCACAGTCATCTCACCTCCTTCCGCGTCTGACGATCCGGAAGTCCAAAGAATCAAATATTCATTAGGCCGGGCATTTTCGTATGCCTCCCAAGCAAGAGTCACATTCATATCTCCGGCTGTTGCCGTAAGTGACTTCAGTTCATATAAATCGAAATTCGCTTTTGGCAGCTCTTCTTCACAAGCAGTAAAAACTACTGTGAGAATAAACAACAAGCTATATATTATTTTTTTCATTGTCTGAATTCTTTTAGTTTAACCCTATTAATATCCCGTATTCTGCCACAACAATTCTGTGTTGTTTATTCTTTCCAATTCCGTTTTGGGAATAGGATACAGGAATTGGTAATCCTGAATAATATGTCCTTCCGCTTTCATGGCTTCCTTAGCACCTCCCATACGTACCAAATCGAACCAACGCTGTCCCTCATAAGGAAATTCCTGTTGACGTTCCAGCATAATCGCATTACGGAAACTATCCTGGTCGGGTAACTCTGTAATCAAAATCGGAGACAATCCGGCACGGGTATGTACGGCATTCAAAGCAACCAAGGCTTCTGAATTCTGCAAATTACTATAGCTTATTTCATTCAAAGCTTCTGCGTACATCAACAATACATCGGCATAACGGAGAATAATCTGGTCATTACCAACAGTGTTATAAGTCGCACTCTTGATATCTTTAAATTTATTCATGACACAGACCTTATCTTCCACCTTTACATAAGTAATCAAATCTTTCCGCTTATCCCCGTCTTTATAACATTCTTTCAGCGCTTTTGTCTGATTGGTATCGTCGGTCAGGTTAATAATAGAGAACCAGTATCCATGCCCTTCTCCTTCCACATCCTTATTAAAGCGAACAGCAAAAATGATCTCATCATTCATTTTATTATTTACATCAAAAACCCGGTCCGGAGTAGTCATCAGAGAATACTTACCTATCAATTGAGATAACACATTTCGAGCTTCCGTCCATTTATGGAAAGTGAGGTAAATCTTGCCGAGCAGTGCCATTGCAGCACCGGAAGTCACTCGTCCCATATCGGCACTTGCATAAGAAGACGGCAACATACTTTCATTAATAACCTGATTCAAATCACCGACAAGGAAATCATAAACCTGCTGGTCTGAACTACGTCCGATTTTCAGAGCTTCGGCCACTGTTACCACCTTATTAGTCATCGGTATTCCTCCCCACAGACGGTACATATTAAAATAAGTAAGTGCACGAATGAAAAGGGCTTCTCCTTTATATTGTTTTTTCAGAGTAGCGTCAAAGTTGGCTTCATCAATCCTATCTAATATAAGATTACAACGATACACTCCATTATTAAAATTCGCCCAAGCATTTTCCAGGATTCCATTAGAAGCTTTATCTGCAAACTGATCGATATCATAACGGTCCTGCGTTCCGGCAGTAGGTGCGCTCAATGTCAAATTATCACTCCGATATTCGCAACACTCCGTAAAATAGGAAACCTGTGTCTGCAATTTAGAGTAACATCCCATCACAGCTACATTAAAATCGTCTGCTGTCTTATATACCTTATCGGTAGGCACACTGCTACTTGGTTCCAAATCGAAGAAACTATCTGTACAGGCAACTGATAGAAAAGCAGTTGACAAGAATAGTATTAGTTTATATTTTTTCATACAACGTGTATTTTAAAGGATGATTAAAGAGTTATATTCAATCCGAATAAGAATGTTTTAGCCAATGGATAAGTACCATAGTCCTCACCCGGTGAAAGAGAATTAGACGGCCGGGCATTCACTTCCGGATTGTATCCGCTATAATTAGTTGAAGTCCAGAGATTTTGTCCGGAAACGTATACTCTCAACTTTTCTACAAAAAAGCGCTGGGTCAGATTCTTCGGCAGAGTATATCCCAGTGTCACATTCTGCAACCGCAGATAAGAGCCATCTTCCAAATGCCAGGTTGACGTACGTCCATTATAACCTTTTGATTTACGATTGGCACGATTCACCTGACCGTTTCCCGGATCTTCCGGACTCTTCCAACGATTCAAGGCGATGGTAGTGCCATTGGTATTGCCTTCCAGATTATCAATGTAACGGCGATTCAAGTTCAGAATCTCATTACCATACACTCCCTGGAAATTGAAATCTAGATCAAATCCCTTAAACCACACTTTTCCCCCGAATCCATAGGTAAAATCAGGCATATAGTTACCTACTATCGTACGGTCTTTATCCAAGTCCATCACACCGTCTCCATCTACATCCACAAACCGGAAATCTCCGGGCTTGGTATTGCTGAAATGAGGATATTTCTTTAATTCTTCTTCATTGGAGAAAATACCATCCTGCACCAACAGATAATAACAGCCGATAGGTTCACCAACTTTCGTTATGTAATACGCATGATCTACGCTACCGGTAGATATGATAGGAGCATTACCCGGACCGAGTGCCTTTACTTCGTTTGTATTCGTAGCATAATTGGCATTGAATGAATAACCGAAATCTTTCGTTATATTCTTCTGCGAGGTCAATGCTATTTCCCATCCCCTGTTGTTTACTTTACCGATATTCATCAATGCAGTGCTATATCCGGTCAGATGAGGAACAGGTACGTTCAACAACATATTAGAAGTGTTGGTATTATAATAATCCACAGTCAGTCCCAGCAATCCTTTGAACATTTGTAAATCAAGACCCACATTCACCATCGCATTCTTTTCCCAACTCAAATCCTCATTCTTTATGGTACTAGGTTTATATCCATTCACCAACTGCCCATTGCCTGTACCGAGTATATAATTATCGGAAGCCATCAGAGACAGGTGGTCATAATTACCAATCTGGAAATTACCGGTAACCCCATAACTGGCTCTAAGTTTCAAGTCATCAACAAATGACAGGAATTTTGCTTTCGTGAAAAAGTCTTCTCCACTTATTCTCCATGCAAAAGAAGCAGAAGGAAAATATCCCCAACGGTTGTTTTTTCCAAAACGGGAAGAACCGTCTGCACGAATGGCTGCTGAAGCCATATACTTACCTTTATAGCTATACTGTACACGTGCCAGATAAGAAGCAATTGTCCACTGTGTTTTATCAGATGCACCTTTCGTCACCGTACCTCCGGAAATCGTTTGTATGTAGTCATTCGGGAAATCGGTAGCCGTCACATTATCACCTTTATATGTTTCTTTTTGAGCCGATTGCACTAAAACGACATTGATAGAATGAACATCCTTGATGGTCGTATTATAATTGATTTTATTCTCAACCAACCAGTTGAAATAAAAACCGGATGAACTGTATGCAGTAGGATTCGACTTCACATCATAATATTTCTGTCCTAATAACGGAAGCTCCGATGAACGGTATTGATCGTTATGTGAACCGTAATAATCACCACCAAAAGAAATGTTATAGGTAAGCCCTTTATATAACTCCAATTCCGCAAAGACTTTTCCCACAATAGCCATACGATCTACAACATCCGATTGGAGGTTTGCCATGGCTACCGGGTTTAATACGGCATTGTGCTGATAGTCATTTCCAATTCTCCAATATCCGTTTCCCTGATAGTTATAGCTTCCATCCGCATTATACACCGGCCATACCGGAGGCATCATCAAGGCTGATTGCACAATACCGTTAGACCCGGAAGCATCTACCCGGTTGGAAGTAGAATAAGAAGGAGAAAAATTCAGACCGAATTTCAGCCTTTTATATTTCCCGTCCAAATTCATACGCATACTATATTTCTTAAAATCGGAATTAATGATAATACCTTCTTTATCATAATAGTTGGCTGAAATAAAATAACCGACTGTTTTTCCTCTGCCGGAAATAGATACATTGTGGCTGGTAGTAGCAGCAGTACGGAATATAGCGTCTTGCCAGTCCGTATCGGTCAGTCCTTTGTCACCATTCAGATAAGGAAAGAGTTCAGTGGGGATACGTTCCCATGAGTTGGGACGCATTCCATTCGGATCGTCCGGTGATCCACCGGGATTGGCATCCAGATAGGCGTTGTCATGCCCATCTTTTGCAAATTCGGCAAACTGATATGCATTCATCATTGAAAGTTTCTTCGAAACACTCTGGATACCATAATATCCATCATACTGCACTTTCATTTTCTCCGACTGCCCCTGTTTGGTTGTGATAATAATTACACCATTCGATCCACGACTACCATAAATAGCTGCCGAAGAAGCATCTTTCAAAACTTCTACAGATTCAACATCATTATTATTCAGATTGGCAAATCCACGTTCCACCGGTACACCGTCGATAATATAGAGAGGATCACTACCTGCATTCACTGTGCTGATACCACGAACACGGATACTTACGCTTCCTTCCGGATCACCACTAGGTTGCGTAACCTGTACTCCCGGCATTTTTCCCGCCAACGCCTGACGAAAATCGGAAGCGGAAACTTCTGCTATTTGTTCGGCTTTCACGGAAGAAATAGAAGTAGAAACATCTCTTTTTCTCTGAACACCATAGCCTACCACGACTACTTCATCGATCATCTTACTATCTTCCACCAACGTGATTTTTGCCGTATTCTTATCTTTTGCAGAGATATTCACAGTTTTATAGCCGATATAAGAAATAGTCAGTGTGGCAGATTCCGGTACATTCATGATTGAATAACGTCCGTCGATATCGGTAATGGTACCACTGCCTTCTCCTTTAATCTGAACACTGGCACCAATCACCGGTTCTCCTTTATCATCTGCAACAATTCCCTGGATAGTGCGTGTGCGTTGAGCTGTTTCTTCCTTTTTAAGCGGCTGTTTGCTGACAGCAATTGTATGATCGGTCCTATTGAAATAAAGTTTGGCCTGGGTGGTTATCTCGCCCAGAATCTGTTTTAATGAAGCATTTTTAATGTCGAAAGAAACTCTCGGAGCTTTGTTCACTGTCTCCTGGTCATAGAGAAATTTAAAATTAGTCTGTTTGCTGATTTTATTGAAAACACTTTCTACCGGCTCATTTTGCACGCGAAGCGTTATATCGTGCTCTTTCAGTGTTTGAGCAGCAGCCGGAACAATTAAAATGAAGGTGAATAGTAAAAAAGCTAAAAACGAACAGCTATTTTTACTTATCCCTTTACAAATAAGAAGATTATTCATAAATTTGTGCGTTTTAGTAATTGACTAAAGTTATTAAAAACGAGCAATGCGCGATACGTTATTCATTTGGGTCGAAGCTTATGAATATCCGTCCGGATTGCGGATAGGGGCATTCCTTTGGAGTGCTTCTATCATTTTAGGGAGGTTCATGAAGGGGCTGTTTTCATCTATTATTCTTTTAAAGGTTGAACATTATCTTTTCTTCATCTCATTCTTTATAAAGAAGGACATTAATACCTTCTTTCTTATATTTGATATCACCACTGATAAATTCGATGGATTTAAGTACGGCCTCCAGACTCTTATTATCGTGCTCACCGGTAATCAAGTTGTTGAAATCCTGACCGGGAGCAAAAGTAATCCGGCAATTATATACACGCTCCAGTTCTTTTGCCACATCCCGAATCGGTGTACTGTAGAAACGTAAACCTCCTTTCATCCAGACAGCCACTCCCCTGTCTTCTGTTTTCTTGCTATATTCACCGGAAACCGTATTGATAAGCACTTGCTCTTTGGCAGTCAGCCTCATCATCGCTTCCGGTAAATCAACCTGTACTTTACCACTCTCCACACTCACAGATACAATCTCATCCGTTGAATAGGACTTGACATCAAAACGAGTACCCAATACCCGAACATCCAGCCGCTTCGTCTTTACAATAAATGGCATCTTTTCATTACGGGCAACACGGAAATATCCCTCACCTTCAAGTTCTATTTCACGGCTATCTCCCACAAAACGTTCCGGATAACGCACTTGAGAACAAGAATTCAATACCAAAAGAGTTCCATCCGGCAAAGTCACTTGCCTTTTTTCACCAAAAGAAGTAGTGACTTCGGCAAGCGTGACCTGCTGCTCATTCATATACCGGAAAAAGTTGACACTCCCTATTATAATGGCTATGACAGCCGACCGCCGTACTAACCGCCACCACAGATGCCCGACGGAACCAGGTACGTTTTTTGTGTTCAATACGTTTCAATAACTGACGTGCCTCTCTCTTATATTTTTCCCGTTCCAAATCAGTAGCAGGTTGCAAGTTCCCGGATTCTTCCCAAACCTCTGCTGCCAGTTCATCCAATAAATCTTGGTTTTCTGCCTCTTTTATGCTTTGCAAAAGTTGCGAAGCCTCTTCCCGGGTATAAAGGTCATCCAGGTAACGATGCAATTTATCTTTTTCTGTTTTAGTATCTTTCATCATACATTCAAAATAAGGATATTAATTTCCTTCCCTTTGTATAAGTAATACACAAAAGTAAGAAAGAGCTAGGGTGTGATTAACATTTATTATAAGTTTAAACAAAATAGAATCAAAAGTATATCAGCTGATGTACTTGAATATTTAGTCAGATAAGAACGAATCACTTTCAGAGAAACAGAAATATGTTCCTGCACCGTATGAACAGAGACACCCAACGCTTCGGCTATTTCTTTATGAGACATCTGTAACTCACGGCTCATTTTGAACACTTCCCGTTGGCGGGGTGTCAATTGTTCCAATGCACGGGCAACAATCTCTTTCAAATCATTGAGCAAAATATGGTTATTGGTTTCGTTAGTTGAATCGATCGCTTGAGAAAGAATCTGTTCTTTCAGCTGATCTTCATTAGCCATGTCACGCAACTGATTCAGAATACGATTACGTACGATGGTATAAAGGTAGGAAGAAAAAGAGGCTTCGGGATTGATGAAACGACGAGTTTGCCAGACTACCGTAAATGCATCCTGAAAAATATCTTCAGCAAATTCACGCGACTTGACGAACTTCAGGGCGAAGTAGAGCAAACGATTCTTGTAAGCGGCATAAAGTTCGCAAAAGGCCTCTTCATCTCCGTCTATCAGACGGAGAACCAATTCCCGTTCATTTACAAGAGTGTCTGTTGCGTACATATTTTCTTTATTTTTGGGCACAAAGGTATTGTTATGATGTTACAAACGTA
>OGPM01002659.1_pt1 | contig 12229 bp, 15 predicted proteins | sample 1552961 | NCBI WGS metagenome assembly OGPM01 (sample SAMEA2580304, study PRJEB22360) | human gut metagenome | biome: human gut; feature: human-associated habitat; material: faeces | place: Denmark | collected 2008/2010
CGGCAAGGTGGGGCTAAAACTCCGTGCAGATGGAGCTCTCGTAGCGATTTATACAGTTATGCTGCGTTTTTCTTTATCAGCATCGTTTTTCACTTTTTCATATAAACTATCGGATAGCCTGATGGATGTTGGTTTCATCGAGATCACCTCAATTTCTTTTGCTTTATTATACGGCATTAGATTTTTTTCTTCAAATGCGAAAAGAATTATATTGACTACATACGAGTACCTGTGCTATTATTTGTTTGTAGTCAATAATAATTTTAATGACTGCAAAAATATATTGGAGGTAAGACCCTATGAAATTCACAAGTGATGTAGTAGTCCTTTCTGCTCGCAGATACAGCATGACGGACGATAAGACGGGCGAACTGGTGCAGGGTACTAAGATCGAGTATGTCGAGGACTGGAATCCGCAGCCGCAGCAGAATAAGCGTGGCCTGTCGGTGCTCTCCGCAAATTTCCCATATGAACTTTACGATAATCTTGGCGATGTTCCGGCTGTGTATTCGGCTGACTTCCAGCTTGTAGCCGGTGCTCGTGGTAAAGCTACTGTTGCTATGACTAACCTGCATTACCGCGAGCCGTTCAAGCCTTTTCCGAATAAATCCGGCGGTGCTAAGTAATGCCGGCGGCTGAGGTCGTAGGCGATACTGCGCAGGCAGTTGCTCCGCTTGTTGATTCGTCTACTGAGATAATCCCCATTCTTAACCAGATGGCGCAAGACGTGCAGCAGATCGAGCACGCTCTCGCCGCTCTGCTTGCGCTGTTTCTGGTTTTCACTTTTCTGTATATGGCTTTGAGGTGGTTTACATGACGTTGGAATACTACTGTAAATCTCGTGTACGCGAGTTGTTGGAGGCTCTGGACGATGCTATTTATGATCATGCCACGACTCGCTATTTAGAATTATCTGCACGTCTGCAAGAGGTTGCGCGGATGCGGCATATGGTCATTGATGCGGAAACCTTAAAGGGTGACACTGATGATTGATTTCTCCGCTCTCGTTTACTTGTTCAGCTCTAAGCTGTTTGTAGTGGCTCTAACCGGGTTGTTTGCTCGGTGGGCGATAGATTTTTTACATTCTGCTGTTTGAAAGGTGGTAAAACAATGAAAATCAAAGAAATCATGCGTAACAAGGGTATGCAGGTTGGTACCGCGTTTATGATGGCTGCTCCGGCTATCTCCTGCGCGGCTTTTGCGGCTAATGATGGCGTTTCTCCGTTGTCTGAGCCGGGCGGTGCTGATAATACATCCGTTGTGTCGATCATCACGAATGCTGCGTCCGGTCTCAAGAGCGATGCAGTAACCGTCATCGGCGCGGCTATTGCTCTTGGCGTTGTCTTCTGGGGTGCTAAGGTACTGTGGAAGAAGTACAAGGGCATGGCAACGTAATAAGTCCATCATATCTATCTTATTCTCCATGCGGGGACGGGTTAAACCCGTTCCCGCTATTTCTCTCTTAGGGGGTGCGTGTATGTCATACACTTTCTCATTGTCGCGGCGATCTCTTCCGGTACGTTGCTTGTGCTTGCTGCTGATCGTGTTGGTTCTGTGGTGCTTTTTCATGGTGCCGCGGGCGGGTGCTGTTGCGGTTGAAGCTGCAACGGTTGCTTATGCTGGCGCGCTGGTCGGTACTATTCTAGTGGGTGCTGGCGTGATCTTTAGCAGTCACGGTGATATGCAAAAGGTCGGTGCTGCTATGTACAAGTCATGGATTAAAAGTAGTAATGCGATAGGATCTAAAATATCTGCTATTGCGGCTTGGGCGGTAGAACATGGCGAAGCAGCTGCAAAAGGTGCTTTGCGTGTTGGTAGGGAAATGTATCAAGCAATTATTGATTCGTTTAATGCTGATTATGATTCTGGTAGCTTGTCTTTTGGTGGCGATTTTGTTGGTGCGTCACGTTTTGTTGATTCTCAATCAGTCGCTAGCAGTTTGGGGCAAATTATGAAGAAAAAACATGTTAAAGAATTTACTTTTTCGGGGTCTTCGTCGTATGGTTCTGGTCGCTGTTTTTTGAAAGTGGATGGACAAAATTTGTTTGTTTATATGCAAAATAATGCTGGGACTAAGTTGCTTACATCGTTTAATTTTTTCAATAGATATGGTGTAACTGCGGTTTCTGATTATTATTTTGTTGGTGGCGCTATTAGTTCTAGCTATATGTATTTTTATGGCGGTGTTGAGGATTCAGAAGGGCAGCATTGGACTGCTGGTGACGTGGATATTTCTTTGCCGTTTACGTTGTCTTTCCCTGGTTGTCCTGTTCCGAACGTGTTGGCACCTGATCTTGCTTATCCGTCAGATAATACGCTTGTTCGTATGCCTGATATACCATCGGTGGATACGGATACCGGTGAAGCGGTCTTTCCTTCGGATGCGGCTTATACTAAGGACGCTGTGAGCGTGCCTTATCCTACGGATGCGGATGGTGTTAAGGTGCCGGATATTCCGTATGATAAGGTTGTTGATCAGAGTACTGGCAAGGCGTTGGACGATACGGGTACCGATACGGACAATCCTAGTAAGCCGGGCGAGGGGACGGAGACCGGATCTAATACCAGTCTGCTACAAAAAATCTTGGATTTGTTGAAAAACTTTTTTGATAGTCCGAGTGATTTCCGTCTAAACATGGATGGGTTTCGTAACTTGGCGATTAAGGATAAGTTTCCGTTCTGCATACCTTTTGATATGGTTGATAGTGTGAAGCAGTTTGCGGCGGATGCTGCTGATTATCAATTCCGTGTTAAGTTAGATACGCAGTATTTTAAGGTTGATCATGTGGTTGATCTTACGCCTTTGGCTGTTCCGTTGGCGTTTTTTCGTTACTTGGTTGTTGCGTGGTTTGCGTGGGTGCTTATGTCGCGCACGCATGATCTTATGAAGTGGTAAGGGGGTAACTGTATGTTTAAGGGCTTGGCAGCGTTTGTACAAGCGCTGTTGGACGCTATTGTTGTGGTGCTTAACTTTGTTGCTGGCATTTTCCCCAATTCTCCGTTTACGATCATCGAGCATTCGGGTTTTGGCGATCTGCTGTCTCAGATTAACTTTTTTGTACCTGTGTATGAGTTTATATCGCTTATGGAGGCTTGGCTCGTGGCGATTGCTTTGTATTATGCGGTTTCTACTTTGGCGCGTTGGGTCAAAACGATTGAATAGGAGGTTTGAACGTGATTTATTTGTACTCCGGTACTCCGGGCAGCGGTAAGAGTTATCATGCTGTCGCTGTCATTGCTCATAAGTTGGGGCGGCGCGATAAAAATCGCGTCATTGCTAATTTCCCTTTGACCGGCAAGAAAATAACGTCTCGGTTCGAATATTGGGATAACTCGGAGATTTGTATATCGAAGCTGATGCAGTACGCAAGGGCGCATCATCGGTTAGGCGTCGAGGGGCAGACGTTGGTTGTCATAGATGAAGCACAGTGTATTTTTAATAGCCGTGATTGGAATGGCAAGGGCGTGATACATAGTGCTCTTAAACGGCAGCCAGATAGCCGTATGGATTGGATTAAGTTCTTTTCCCAGCACCGGAAATTTGGCTTTAATGTGATCCTGATTGCTCAGTCTGATAAGATGCTGGATAAACAAATCAGGTCACTGATAGAGTACGATATTAAGCATATCAAGATGAACAACGGCTTCTTTTTCTTTCTGCCGACCAGCTTTTTGGCGGTGGAGAAGTGGTACGGGCAACGTATGAAGCTAGGGCAGGAGGTTATCTGGTATCACAAGCGTGTTGCTGCTATGTACGACAGCTACGCGCTATTTGACACGCTGACGGACACTGACAGCGCACAGGGGGAACCGCGTAGCGGTGGGAGCCCGTGCGCTGCCAGCGCTCCGCCTGCGGAAACAAGCAGCGCGCAGCCTGTCGAAACTGCAAGCAATCGCGTTTGTGTTGCAGAAAACGCAGGACCTGCAGCACGGATCCAGCCCGCTGCCACGCAAAAACTGCAAGTTGGTGGATCTGATCTTGCAGAAAATTTCGGTCCGGCGGCAGAGGTGCAGCCGCAGGAGATGCGGGAGCCTTTGGCGGTTCGCATAAAGACAGTAATAGCAAGGTTTTTCCGGGCACTACGGTTGCCGTGCGGGCAGAAGTGCGATCTCGGCGCCCAGCAGGACGCGCGTCCTGAACAACAGAAGGGGGAAGGGTAAATGCTTTATGATCCGTATGAAATCTTGGAGCTGCTTGTAAAGGGTGGCTTTTTGGCTGTGGCTGGTCTTCCGTCTGATGGCGGGCGGGTTAGCTTGTGGCTGTTTGTGGATGGGTATTTGTACGAGTATGGGGTACTTACTCCGCGCAGTTTCTCTAGGCTGTGTGGCTGCGGAATTATCAACGCTTGGAAAAGGGTTGAAAATCCTTACGGGCAAATGGTTGATCTGTATTTTCTCCTCGGGCAAAGCCCCCTTTCTAAATAGGGGCTATGTTGTGCAGTTTTCTGCACTTTGTAAAAAGCTGGGAACGGAGATGTTATTGTGAAATATACGCTCGATAAGTTGGTTGTTTATTTGCGTGTAAGGAGTTCGACTGTAGATAAAATTGTTAAAGTCTGGAATAGCGGTAGTGATGAATTGTGTTCAGTCGTAAAATTTTGGATTGGTCATAGTCCGGCTGTCTGCTCTCAAAATTATACTTTGCAAGCGAGTACCGGCGATACGCTCTATATGGGTGTTGGTATTTATGGCGCTGCTCCGTCTGATTTTTGGGAAACTGTTAAGTTGGAGTTTAACCCGGCTAAGGTGGGTAGCTGCCATTGGTTTTGTGCTCTGTATAACTTGCTTATCGCTGGTTCAAAATACGTTGATTTCAAACGTTTTGACGTGGCGATAGATTTACCTGTGGCGAGGTCGCGCTTGCAGCTGCTCAAAGATCAGCGCAAGTATTCATTGTTGGAGTACAGCGCAGAAAATAAGACTGAGTATCTTGGCGTACGATCTGCACATGGGAATTGTAAGTTATACAATAAAGCGCTTGAGCAGAAACTTAAAGATGATCTTACACGATTGGAAATTACTGTTGATTATGCTAATAGTTCATGGCAAGAGTTTCAGCGGATTTTTCCGGTGTGTCGGTATGTAGGTTCAGGCGTTCCGCCTGATTCACTTAAGGATACTGACTTAGTGTTGTTTCTGGCTTGTGCCGATCATCCGGAGTATTTGCGTATGCTGGGGCGTAATAAGCGCAAAAAAATTGAGCAGTTGCTTGCGACAACTGCCCAAAACGTGGAACCTGATAAGGATTTGTATATGAATATTTTAGCACAGATTCTTTGGTATGGCAAGGATGTAACGCCTGAAATGTGGGCGGATTTCTCCGAAACTGACGCTGAATTTCCAGAAGAATTTGTAAGTCCGAAACCTAAATTTGATCCTTTAGAAGGTGAACAGGAACATATCTAATTATTGCTGAGTGCAAATTGTAACAAAATCGTTATTTTGTATCTTTACCGTATTGCTGAGATCATGCGCGGCTGATGGAGCGAGCCCAAGAGCGCTGCGGCGATCCTGGGCGCGCGGAATCGGCTGCGTAGGTAATTATACAAAATAAAGATTTTGTATAATTAGCAAACCATCTATTTTATAGCCATTAATAATTAACAGTTTTCATCCTATTTTCTCCAGATACTCTATCATATCAGCCACAGCACGATCATTATTAGAACTTACCGTTATATTGACATTTTGCAGCACTTCCGGCCCTGCATTGGCCGGTGCAAACGAAATCTGAGCTTCTTGCAGCATGGATTCATCATTGTAGCTGTCGCCAATAGCAAACACACGTTCAACGTCTGGTAAGTATTCAACAATATTTCGTAGAGCCGAACCCTTATTCACACCAGCGGCTGTGATTTCACAGAATGTCGGCATGCTGGATGTCACATCAAATACATGCGGATACCGAATCAGTAAATCCTGTGTAAGTGCGGTGATTTGTGCCGGTTCACCGGTAAAATTGACCGTACACCAGTCCGCAGTTGCGCTTTTTGCAAACTGCTCATTAGAAAGCATCTGATAATCCAAATGCAGCTTGTGCATGTGCTGCAGCGTGTGATCGCTCATTTGACGAATCAGCGCCGTTTCTGCAGTAAAAACCTCGCAACCGAATTGTGAATTATTTAACAATACATGCTCGATCATTTCTTTCGTCTCGTACGGCATTCCGGAGCAATACAAAATCTTGCGATTTTCATCGCAAATCAACGAACCATTCATCACACTGTATGGCGCATTGACCGGCAACTGGTCTATATATATGCCAATAGCATGAGGAGAACGGCCGGTCGCAAGCGACAGCCGTCCTCCCTGTTTCGTAAAATATTGTAATGCTCGCAAATTTTCTGCCGGAATTTGCTTTGAATCATCGAGCAGCGTACCATCCATATCGCAGGCCAGCAGCATACCCTTAAACTTTTTCATTGCATACGCTCCAATTTATCAAGAACTTCAGTAAAATATTGTGGCAGCGATGCCGAAAACTCCATCCGCTCCCCTGTTTTCGGGTGCGTGAGCGTCAGCTTCGCTGCATGCAGACATTGACCGCCGATATTGGAAAACCGGTCTTTTTTCAGTCCGTACACCGGATCACCGATAATCGGATGACCAATAGATGCCATATGTACACGAATCTGGTGTGTACGTCCGGTCTCGAGCTGAAAAGCCATATATGTGTAGCCGTTATATCGTTTGATGACAGTATAATGCGTGATTGCTTCACGTCCGCCCTCCACGATTGCCATTTTTTTTCGATCCGTCTTGTGACGGGCAATCGGCTTATTCACCGTTCCGGTATCATCCTTGACAGAACCAACCACAATCGCTTCATAGCCGCGATACGCCGTATGCGCCGCAATCTGAGCTGCCAGGCTCTGATGTGCGGCGTAATTTTTCGCCACAACGAGCAGACCGCTGGTATCCTTATCAATACGATGCACAATGCCCGGTCGATGTTCACCGTTAATGCCAGACAGGCTGTCACCACAGTGGTACATCAATGCATTTACCAACGTGCCGTCCCAATTGCCGGCCGCCGGATGCACAACCATGCCGCGTGGCTTGTTGACCACTACAATATCTGCATCCTCATAAACAATATCCAGCGGAATATTCTCCGGCTTGAGATCTACTTCCTTTAACTCCGGAAGTTGAACCGTAACCGCCTCGCCGCCGACCAGCTTGTAATTTTTCTTGAGCGGCTGACCGTTACAGCTTACTGCCTGCCCTGACAGAAGATTCTGCGCCGCAGAGCGGGTCAGTCCTTCAATCTGCTCTGCCAGCCAGCTGTCGATACGCTTGCCGGATTGCTCTGACGGAACTGTAAATTGTAATTCACTCATGGTTACTTCTCCGCTTCGCTTGTCTCCTTGTGCTGAAACATAAAATATAGCACAAACAGTACGCCACCTACACAAATGAAGATATCTGCCACATTAAATACCGGGAAATGAATCAGACGGAAGTCAAACATATCGACAACAAAACCGCGTGCTACACGATCAATGGCGTTGCCGAGTGCGCCTGCCGCCACCAGAATCAGCGACCAGCAGCCAAGCTGATTCTGCAGCATATTCCTGTAAATCGCTATGAAAATGGCAACTGTAATCACAATGGCCAATACAACAAAAATCCAGCGTGAATCAAACTGCGCGAACAGGCTGAATGCTGCACCGCGATTCTCGATATAAGTCAAGTGAAACACACCATTGATCAACGGAATGGTCTGCTGTGCCTGCAGGGACGTAAACGCCCAGTATTTCACTGCCTGATCTGCCGCGATCATCAGCAAGATTGCACAAATATAAATCGGCATCTTCTACCTCCAAAACAAAAAGGAGGAACAGAATTGCTCTGCTCCCCCTTGGATTCTTCTTTTAGCCTACAACCTTGGCACAGCGAGCACACAGACCCGGATGCTTTGCATCAGAACCAACGGTCTTAGCCTGCTTCCAGCAACGCAGGCACTTCTCACCTGCTGCGCGGGCAACAGCAATCTTCAGACCCGGCAGATTCTCGCTTGCAGCGCCCTCACCGTCACCGGCAACGACATCAAGTTCGGAAACAATGCACAGATCAGCCAGATCCTGACCACAGCCGTTCAGGAATGCAGCCTGTTCAGCGTCAGCGTAAACAGTAACGCATGCTTCCAGCGGCTTGCCGATGGTCTTAGCAGTACGCGCACCCTCGAGAGCCTTGTTTACATCATCGCGGAATGCTGTCAGCTTGTCCCACTTAGCACGATCCTCATCGCTGAAGTACAAAGCCTCGTCAGCCTGCGGCATCTCGTTATATGCTACGTTGCGAACATCATCCTCAGCAGCGTGCGGCATAGCCTGCCAGATTTCGTCTGCGGTAAAGCACAGAATCGGAGACAGCATGCGAACCAGCGCACTCAGGATACGATAGATCGTAGTCTGTGCAGAGCGGCGGCTCAGACCATCGGTCTCATCGCAGTACAGACGATCCTTGATCACATCGAGGTAGAAGTTGGACATATCAACAACACAGAAATTATGAATTGCATGGAATACGGTGTGGAATTCGTAGCTATCATATCCCTCACGAACCTTTGCAGCAAGGTCGTTCAGCTTCATCAGTGCCCACTTATCCAGCTCCGGCATATCTGCGTATGCAACAGCGTTGGTCTTAGGATCAAAGTCAAACAGGTTGCCCAGAATGTAGCGAGCCGTGTTACGGATCTTGAGGTAGTTCTGCGACAGATGCTTGAGCATGTCCTTGGAAATACGCATATCTTGACGGTAGTCAGAAGAAGCAACCCACAGACGCATTACGTCTGCGCCATACTGCTTGAGGATGTCCTCCGGAGCAATACCATTGCCCAGAGATTTGGACATCTTCTGGCGCTCCTCATCAACAATCATACCGTGGGTGATAACCGTCTTGTACGGAGCCTTGCCCTGCGTAGCAATAGAAGTCAGCATCGAGGACTGGAACCAGCCGCGATACTGGTCATTGCCTTCCAGATATACGTCAACCGGGGTCTTCTGACCTTCGCGGTTCTCGATAACAGCACGCCAGGAGGAACCGGAATCAAACCATACATCCATGGTATCGGTTTCCTTGTCGAACTCGCTGCAGCCGCACTCACACTTGGTGCCTGCCGGCAGAATCTCAGCAGCCGTCATGTCGAACCATGCGTTGGAGCCCTTTTCACGGAACAGATCAGCAACGGTCTTAATCGTCTGCTCATTTACCAGCGGCTTGCCGCACTTCTTGCAGGTGAAGATCGGAATCGGAACACCCCAGACACGCTGACGGGAAATACACCAGTCGGAACGCTCACGGATCATGGAGGTCATGCGCTCCTGACCCCAGCCGGGAATCCACTTGATGTCCTCACAAGCCTTGACTGCGTCATCCTTGAGCGCATCAACAGAGCAGAACCACTGCTCGGTGGTACGGAAGATGATCGGATTTTTGCAGCGCCAGCAATGCGGATAGCTGTGCACGATGTCCTCGGTTGCGAGAAGTGCGCCGCAGTCATCCAGATCCTTAAGAATAACCTCGTTGGAATCGTCAACGAACATACCCTCGTACTTGCCAGATTCGGCGGTGTGACGACCCTTGCCGTCAACCGGAACGATAATCGGGATGTTATACCTCTGGCAAACGATAAAGTCATCAGCACCAAAGCCCGGAGCGGTATGAACACAGCCGGTACCGGCATCGAGCGTTACATGGTCACCGGTGATAACCAGAGAATCACGGTCGAACAGCGGGTGCTTGGTCTTGATCAGCTCCAGATCAGAGCCGAGAACGGTTGCGAGAACTTCCCAGCTGTCAATGCCGGCAGTCTTCATAACAGAAGCAACCAGTTCCTTAGCCAGAACATAAATCTCGCCGTTCGGAACCTTAACGAAATCGTACTCGAAGTTCGGGTTCAGAGAAATTGCAAGGTTGCCCGGAATGGTCCAGGTAGTGGTGGTCCAAATTACGAAATATACATTCTCCTTGGTACCAAGCAGCTTGGTGATAACACCCTTGTCATCGGTTACAGCGAACTTTACAAAGATAGACTTACACGGAACATCCTTGTACTCAATCTCTGCCTCAGCCAGTGCGGTCTCGTCGTGCGGGCACCAGTAAACCGGCTTCTGACCCTTGTAGATGTAACCCTTCTTAGCCATCTCGCCGAAAATCTCAATCTGAGCAGCCTCGTAATCGTGGGTCAGGGTCAGGTACGGACGATCCCAGTCACCGATAACGCCCAGACGCTTAAACTGGGTACGCTGGGTATTGACATGATCGTGTGCGAACTCTTCACACTTGGAGCGGAACTCCGCAGTGGAAACCTTGCTGCGATCCATGCCGTAAGCCTTGATTGCCTGACGCTCAATCGGAAGACCATGGGTATCCCAGCCCGGAATGTACGGAGCCTGATAACCCATCATATTGCGCGAACGCAGAATAAAATCCTTAAGGATCTTATTCAGTGCGTGACCCATATGCAGATTGCCGTTTGCATACGGAGGGCCGTCATGCAGAACGAAAAGCGGCTTGCCCTCGTTCTTCTTCATCAGTTCATGGTAGAGGTCGTTCTTCTCCCAGTTTTCCAGAAAACCCGGCTCGCGCTTCGGCAGACCGGCACGCATCGGGAATTCGGTTTTGGGCAAATTGATCGTATTGTTGTAATCCTGCTGCATTGTGCAGTATTCAGTCCTTTCGCTTATTTACTTAACGTCCTTCGGGTCGTATTCAGTGCCGAACTGCAGTTCGCCGAAGTCGAATTTACGCGTTGCATCTTCCACTGGTGCATCGCCCTTCCCAGTCGCATTTGTGTTCTTTGCATCTTCAGTCTGCTGTACCGGAGCGAGGTTTTCGCCCTTCGCCAACTCTGCCAGTGCTCTTGCCTGCGACTGATACAGCTTTGCTACATGAGCGATAAACTCAGCAGTGTTCTTGCGGGCAGTCTCCAGTTTCTGTTCCTCGGTGTTGATTTCCACCTGAGTGTCTTTCACCTTGTTTGCGGTTTCATCCTTCGCAGAAGCAATGATCTCCTCTGCTTCCTTCTTCGCCTTGTCAATTGTCTCCTGTGCAATCGACTGAGCGGTCAGCAAGGTACGGTGCATTCCTTCTTCAACACCGCGGTATTCTTCAATTTTATCGACCAGCACTTTCATTTTTGCCTTCATAGCAGCGTTTTCCTTCTGCATCGCTGCAAATTCCTCTGCAACACGCTCAAGAAAAGTATCGACAGATTTCATGTCATATCCGCCGAAAACCGCTTTTTCAAAGCCGATTTCTTGTATTTCCTGCACCGTCATATGTTTTTCCTCCGTCTTTATATCATTTGCCGTACTGACACGGAAAAATGGTCGGGCGCAGCCCGACCAAAATCAGCGCCGTTTGTCCGGCAGGCTTAAAGCATATATACCATTTGTTCTAAAACAATCAGAACAAAAAAAGCCAGCATAAACGCAAAATCAAACGGACAATTCCGCAGCGCACTCACGCGGCTCAGCAGACTGCGAAAAGGTTGAATGACCGGCTCGGTAACAAGGCACAGAAACTCGTAGATTTTTGAGTCGCTGCCCTGTACGAACCAGCTCATGATTGCCCGTGCAAAAAACATAAACTGCAGAATGCGCAATAAGCTGCCTACGAAATATATTACCAAGCTGTTCACGATAGTACTCACGATCTGCGCTTAGAAATACATACCGCTGTTTTCCAGTTCGTCGATCAGATCGCCCATAATATCAACATTGTAGGGTGTGATAATATAGGTGCTGTTTGCAACCTTCTTGATCTTGCCTTCGTTTGCATACGCAACACCGCTGAGGAAATCCACCAGACGGCGGGCAATATCCTTGTTGGTCTGCTCCAGATTCAGGACAACCGTACGCTTGTCCTTGAGATGATCTGCAATCTCCGCAGCCGTCTCAAAGCGATCCGGCTTGACCAGAACCACAGCCAACTGTGTAGTAGTATTGATGTTTACAACCTTATCGCTGCGATCGTGACGGCGCACCTGAGGCACGTCCTGTGCATCGCTGTCGTACGAACGGTCATAGGATCTTCTATTGTAAGATGATGGCTCGCTATCCATCGCAGGTTCTTCGTTTCTCTGACGGGGCATCTCGTCTTCGTAGTCGTCCTCCAACTCGCTGCCCTTTACCCAATCAATAAAGCCTTTGATTGAACCCATGCCAAGTTCCTCCTTATGTTTTAAGGCGAAACGATCTGATACGGCCGTTTGCCAAAGATC
>OGPM01002660.1_pt1 | contig 12221 bp, 17 predicted proteins | sample 1552961 | NCBI WGS metagenome assembly OGPM01 (sample SAMEA2580304, study PRJEB22360) | human gut metagenome | biome: human gut; feature: human-associated habitat; material: faeces | place: Denmark | collected 2008/2010
GGCCACTTTCGGCGCGGGACGGCTGGACGGCCCCATGCCGCGCAACCCCGAAGAGCTGCTGGCGTTCGTGTGCGACGAACGGTGCAAGAACCGGGCCGGACACACGCAGGAGGAGCTGGACGCCATTTGCGCGAAGTGCCCGCTGGGACAGCTCTACGAGGACGCGGAGGCACAAGACCTACGCATCCGGGAGCGGAGCGAGCGAGCGCTGCAGGAGCACATCGAGGGCGTGAGGCGCGCTGAGGACACCGTAACCGCCCTGCTTGGCGGGCATGAGGCGCTGGCCTACCTTGCGGCGCTGCGGGACGGACAGATCCTGCAGGAGAACGAGTGCGAGCACTATGCGGCGCAGATTGCCGAGGCGGGCGCAGCGTGGGAGACGGTGCTGGAGGGCGTGAGCTTTGAAGACCTCTCCCGGCTGCGGCACCTGCTGCGGGAGGTGGACGAATACACCAAGGGCGGCGGCGAGCTGTTCAACGGCTTCCAGCACGAGACAGAGCGCATCCCGGCGCATCGGCTGGAGGAGCTCCACCAGCTCGGGACGGCGCTTCTCGGCGAGTGCCCGGAGAACGACTGCACGATTTACCGCAACGTGTTCCGCATGGCGGTCGACGTCGACGGGCAGATGGGCAAGCTGACGGGCCACGCGAGGGAGACGATGCAGCGGGAGTATGATCGGCTGCTCCGGGAGTTGAACCGCCTCTACACCATGAACCACGCGGTGAAGAAGTACCGGGAGGCGCAGCATGACAGGACTTGAACTGCTCAAGGCCCCGGAGGCCACGGCGGGCGCGATCGCGGATGAGCAACATCGTCCAAGGCATCTCACAGAAGTTCACCGACGCACGCACCGCCTTCTCCAACGGCCTGAACAACATCAAGAACGCCGTCTCCGGCGCGGTCACGTGGTTCTTCGAGTCCGGCAAACGGATCGTGTCCACCTTTGCAAACGGCATCAAGTCCGCCTTCAGCAGCGCGGTCGAGGCCGTAAAGGGCGGCTTGCAGAAGATCCGCAACCTCCTCCCGTTCTCTGACGCGAAGGAGGGGCCGCTGTCCACGCTGACCCTGTCCGGCCAACGCACCATGACTACTTACGCTCACGGCCTGACGCTGGCGGGCGACGCCCCGGCAGAGGCGATGAACAAGAGCCTCCAGCAGGTGCAGGGCGCTCTTGACCGCAAGCCGGAGAAGAAGGTCGACCTCGGCGGCGGGAAGAAGGACAAGGACGAGAGCAGCGATGAGGGCGGCTCCGGTAAGGGCAAGCAGGTCATCATCCACAAGCTGCTCGTCCCGGTCGACCTCAAGAAAATCAAAGACCTGCAGCAGCTCCTCGCTCTTTTGCAGGAGGTTGAGGACTACGCAGCGGCCAACGAGGACGGCGAACCCGGCGACGACGAGGACGCCGTCCCGGCCCCGGCATAAGGAAGGAGGACGCTATGATCTATGTAGAAGACGAGCTGATCAAGCTCAACGGCGTCGTCCTCCCCGGTCTCGTCAAAAGCATCGAGGTCATTGAGACCGCGAAGGTGGACGAGCAGGAGGTCGAGGGCAGCGCCACCAAGCCGAAACAGGCAACGGGCTACGAGGACGCCAAGGTCAACATCGAGCTGATCATCGACGACACGCCCTCGCAGACCAAGTACCAGCGATACGCAACGCTCCGGGCGATCTTCCGATCGCCCGGGCAGAGCGTGCCGCAGCCCATCCCCATCATCAGCGAGGACACCGCCGCCCACGGCGTGGAGAAGGTCATCTTCAAAAAGCTGTCCCACAAGGGCGAAAACAAGCGCGGGCAGCTTACGGCTACGCTGGAGCTGTGGGAGTACATCCCGCAGACCATCACGGCAAAGTCCGGCTCCAGTTCCGGCTCCAGTTCCGGCTCCGGCAAGTCCGGCGGCGGCGCGGCGAGCAATCTGAAGGCAGACTACAAGAGCTACCTGAGCAACGAACGGGGTAAGTCCCCCGCACGGGATGACGCAGACGCCACGGCGGCGATGAACAAAGTGACCGCCATGCCGTACTAAGGAGGCCACAGTGGAAACGAAAGAACTGTACTACCCGCAGATCTCGGCACAGGCCGGTTCCTACACCTTCGAGGAAGGCGTGGAGCTTGAGATCTATTCCTCGAAGTCCTCGTATTATGATTGGGCGAAGATCCGCTTCACGAGCCAGTTCCGCCCGAAGCTCTCGCTCAAGAAGAAAGACCCCGCCACCATCCAGCTCGGCTATGACGGCACGCTGGAGGACGTGTTCACGGGCTTCGTCTCCGGCAACTACGATGGCGGGACGTATGCCAACGAGGTCGCGCTGAAGGATGAGATGCTGCTCATGGAGGAGACGATCATCAACGACACCTTCCTCGACACCACGCCGCAGGAGCTGATCTCGTACTTCCTTGCACAGGCGGGCCTGTCCAAGATGAAGCTCTCCAGCAAGACCTACCCGACGCGCAAAATGCTCCCCATTCGGAGGCAGACCGCCGTCCAAGCGATCAACGCCGTCAATGCGGCGTGGGGGCTTCGTGTTCCGTTCTTCTTCTCGGGCGGCGTCTTCTATTGGGACGAGAAGCCGGAACAGAAGAAGGTCTACACCTTCGAGCGCGGCGTGAACATCCTAAACCTGCGCCGCGCGGGCGGCGTATGGGAGCTGGAGACGGTCTCCGCGCCATTCATCAAGCACTCCCACAAAATAAACCTCATCCATCCGCAGGTGAGCGGTGAGGTCGAGGTCTCCAAGGTGGTCAGCAAGACCAACGACTCCGGCTTCATCCGCACCTACATCTATTTCTGACCCCGAAAGGAGGAAACCGACGTGCTCGAAGAAATGGTCGCGTCCGTTATGAAGAAGACGCTGGCGCAGGACTTCCCGCATTTGAAGCTCCCCGCCGCCGTATTCGCCACCATCGACTCGGCGGCAAAGAGTGACGCCTTTGACATTGAGGAACTGATCGTCCACAACGAAGTGACGGGCGAGGTGTTCAAGGCGCACATCACCTCCTACTGGTACGAGTACAAACTCACCGTCATCGACCGCTTCGGCAACCCCGACGTCAACTATCCCGCGCTTCCGGGAATTAAGTCTAAGAAACAGTTCAAGGCCGGGGCAGTCGTGGCCGTCGCGCTTCCCTACGGCGACCTCACCCCGGCGATCATCGGGGAGGTGGAGCTATGACGGGCTTGAACGATACGGACATCCGGCTCAACAGCGAGTGGCAGCTCACACAGGCCACAGACGGCGACGCGCCGATCTGCTCGGGGCTGGAGTGTCTGTATCAGAACATCGTCCTTGAGGCGCTCACGCAGCCGGGAGACGTCTTCTATGACGCCGAGTTCGGCTGGGGCCTGTATGACTTCATCCAGTCCGAGGACACGGAGCTGACCCGTCTGGAGATCACCCAGCGGGTGCGGCTCAAGCTGCAGAAGCGGGAGGTCATCCTCCCGGAAAGCATTGAGATCAGTATTGCGTTCGAGGATGACGCGGTCGTGCTGCACTGCTCCTTCCGCTTCGCGGAGGAGGACGAGCGGCGCGAGCTGGACGTCATCATCGGCGCGGTGAGCGTGGAGGTGGTATCAGAATGATCGACAAGGAAATACTGGACGCCGTGCTCCCTCTGCCTACGCTGGACGAGCTGAAGGAGCAGAAGGTCGAGGAGCTGAAGGACGAGGGCTTCGTCATCAGCAACTTCCATTCGGGCGGCGTGTTCTACACGATGCTCATGATCGTGCTGCGCATCAAGGTCGAGGCCATTGAATTGCTCCGCGTCGTGCTGAACAATATGTTCGTCTCCCACGCGGGCGGCGCGTGGCTCGACCTGAAGATGGCGGACTACTCCAAAAAGCGCAAGAAGGCGCAGAAGACGCAGGGCTTCGTCACCGTCAGCCGCACCGACATGACGGGCGAGGCGGTCAAAATCCCCAAGGGCCACGTCTTCAAGAGCATCCTCGACATCAACGGCGAGGAGCTGCGATTCTTCGCGCTGGAGGCGGCGACGCTGCAAAAGGGCGCGTCCTCCGTGGACGTGCTGGTGGAGGCCGAGACAGAGGGCAGCCGCTACAACGTCCCCGCAGGGCAGATCGTGCGCACGCTGACCTACCTCGGCGACGTCACGTTCAGCAACGCCGAGGACTGGATCGTGCGGGAAGGTAGCGACACCGAGGACGACGAGAGCGCGAGGGCGCGGACACTCCGCTCGTGGTCGGAGCTGGCGCAGCGGGCGACGGAGGACACCTTCATTGACGCGGCGGAGTCCGTCCCCGGCGTACTGTTCGCACAGGCCGACTGCAACCACCCGCGCGGGCAGGGCACGGTGGACGTCATCGTGACAGGCACGGCGGGCGAGGCAACGGAGGGACTGCTTGCGGCAGTAAGAGAAGCCGTTGACAAGATCGCTGGCCCGTATGATAATATTCTCGTGAAGTCCTCTGTGACCGTATCGCAGAATATCTCCGTCACGGTCACGACCGACACGGCGGACACGGACGAGGCGGTGGAGAACCGGGTCAAGGCGATCCTCACCGAACTGCTGGCCGTGCGCCGCAGCCGCAAGCTCAACGAGCTGACCTTGTCCGACATCAACCACGCGATCCGCAGCGGCTACAGTGGGGGCACCAACGCGGCGGTCTCCGAGCCGGAGGCGGATGTGAAGCTGGGTAAGGACAAGGTCATCACCCTCGGCGACGTCTCTGTGACGGTCGAAAGGGAGTGAGCGGATGAAGCAGTTTGAAACCTTCGGGGAATATATGTTTGATCTGCTCTTCGCTCCCTTGAAGAAGGGCCGGAAGACGGTCAACCAGCTCCGCATCTTCTTCAAGGTCATGGGGCGCGAGTTCGACGACCTGAAGGCGGCGATCTTCCGCGTGCGCAGCGAGGCGAACGTAGCAAGCTGCTCAGAGGTCATGCTCCCCGTACATGGGCAAGACCGGGATATGCCGCGACTGGAGGGCGAGGACGCCGAAGCCTATCGGACGCGCCTGTCCATGAAGGGGATCATCTCTCAGTGGAGCGGCACGCGGCGCGGCGTTCTCTACGCGCTGACCGCGCTCGGCTACGACCGCAGCCGGATTGAACTGTTCGCCGATCAGGATGCGGAGCGCTGGGCTGAGTTCATCATCTTCCTGAACAGTTCCAAGCCCAGCGGCGTCACAAATCTCTCGGTCATCGACGGGCAAGTCCGCAAGGTCAAGGAGGGCAGCAGTAAGCCCGCCTACGGTATGGAGACCATCGGCGGGCTCATTATTCAATCCTGGCTTCAGACAGGCTTCTCACGCTATCCAAGGTGCGGAGAGATCGTGTGCGGCGTGTGGCCGCATATCGTCAGTGAAGGACATCTCGTGGCCTCGACGGTCATGGCGCAAGGCGGCGCATCGGGCGGCGGCAATCCCTTCCCGAGAGCCGGCACATTTGCAGCCTCCGAGGAGTTCTATCACTTCGGCGCGTACACCATTTATCAGGGCTTTGCCTCGGACATTGAGGTGGGCTCGAAGGCGGCGCAGGGTGCAAAGGTCTACCTGAGATGCTCCACCTCTACGCGCTGCTCTACCAACGCGAAAGGAGGCGCAGCAGAATGAAAACATTGACTTCTATCGGTATCCAGAAGATCGGGCAGCGGTTCGTTGACTCGGTCGATCATGCGGACTACACGCTCAACGGCGTGCCACAGACAGCGGAGCCCTTCCGCCGCTTCGTGCAGGGCGCAAGCGCAAGGGTCTACATTTACTTCGACGATACCGTGATCGGTGACGTCGCCGAGGTGCAGCTCGTGGACAAAGACGGCGACATCATCGCGTCAGCGGGCGAACGGGTCTTCACAAAAACACCGGGCAAGGGGCTTTATATAGCCTTCAAATATAATATCTTAGAAGTGGAGGTCGAAAGCAGCAATGAAAACCTATGAAAAAATCGGGTGGCTCGATCACGTCCAAGACATTGAGACGGGAGAGGTCATTCAGGAAGGAACGCCTGTGAGTCAGGTGAATATGAACCACATGGACGAAGGCATTTTCACAAACCGTGAAGCGGTCATTCTCCATGAGGCTCAGATTGCCGACGCGCAGAAAGAGATTAAGGTGTTGAAGGATGCGACGCTGAACAACATGGTCAACAATGTCTTTCTCATCAACTTCAACACCGTGACCTCGGTCGCGATCACGTCAGGGATTTACGACTCTGTGGCGCGAAAAATCTATGTATAAGGTCGCTTGCAGCCGCAAGGAAGCAAGCTGCATCATCGGGAGCTTGCTCGTGGAGCTGGCCCCGGTATGCGAGAAGTGCGGCGGGTTGCCGGATGGCGTGCTGAACCTGCAGACGGAGGCGGGGCTGTCCCTCACAGGGGACGCCGACGTCCTCATCACAGGGCACAGCATCATCAGCGGCAAGCCTGTCAGGATCAAACTCACGGACTACGGCTTCGAATATTATGGTGATCACGCCGAGCTTGCCCGCGTTCGGGAAAAGAGGTGTGTGTATCATGGCAGAGCCGTCAGTCCTACAAAAGAAAACTGAGATATTTCTCGAAAGGGATATATACCCCTTGCTGAAAAACTTCCCCGCCTCCGAGAAGTTCTCCTTGTGCCAAGAGATCAAGCAATCCTGCTACAAGCTCATCCGAGCGGCTGTTATGGCCAACAACCTCACGAACGTCAACAGACGGCTCATGTGGCTGGATGAGGCGGACGCAGAGAAGACACTGCTGCTCGTGCTTTTAGGTGTCGCCAAGAACCAGAAGTACATCACGCAGAAGAAACTCTTGGAACTGCAAGGAAAGCTCGAGGAGATCGGGCGCATCATTGGAGGACTGCAAAAGTTCTTCATCAACAACCGAAAATAGACCATCAGAAAAAGTACAGCACCTACTCAGGGTTATCTCTGTCTGGCGTCGAACCGTGCGGTTCGCGGGTACAATTCGGCCCGCAACTGGAACAACAACAATGCTACGAACTCCAATCCGAACGTCGGTTTCCGCCCCGCCTTGTAGGTTATTACGTCATCTGCGGCCACGGCTTCAGGTGCGTGTCCTTGTTATACTTCAAGGGAGAGTTAATCCTTCGCCATGTTGAGAAACGGCGTAAAAACAGTGACTGAACTTCGCCCGCCCTCTCGTATTGGGAGGCGGAGGGAGGTCTACAATGTGGGTAGCAACCCGCGTCATGGGTGCCAAGCCGTTCTAAAAGGAAAGGATGCCACGAATGACGAAATTCCCCATTATGCTCTACAACACAAAGAACACCAAGAAGGCCCTCGTGCCGCCGATCCCTCCACCCTCCAGCTATGAGGACGCCGTGGGCTGGTCGGCGATCGAGGCGGGCTACAAGACCGCCTTGCGAGGCAGCCGCAAGTTCACGCGGGAGGCCGTGCTCTACGACCTCTATTCTGAGGTGAACAACGTGCGCCTGTGGCGCGATCTCAAGAAAATTGAGAAAACGAGACAGGCGGGCGTTAGTGAGTACACGCCGGGAAAGTATCGGCACAGGATCATCGTGGAGCCGAAGGAGCGCAGTCTTCACATCCCGCCGCTGCGGGACAAGGTCGTGCAGCTCGTCATCCATCAGGAGCTGCAGACGCTCTTCCGCCCGGTATTCGTCAACCGTTCATTTGCGTGTATGTACGGAAAAGGCCCCATCCGAGCTGCCTTCAACGTACAGCATGACATGAGGGTCGCCCGCATGAAATGGGGCGACGAGGCGACGGTCATCAAGATCGACGTCCGCAAGTTTTTCTACAGCATCGACCGCAGCGTGCTCAAGCAGATCATCGCGAAGCGGTTCAAGAAGCTCAAGAAGAAGTACCCCGAGAAATACGAGGACTTCCTCCGTTTTTACAGGCTTCTTTGCAAAGTGATCGACAGCTCGCCGGAGGGTGAGAGAGGGATTCCACTGGGAAATGTGAGTTCTCAGGACTTTGCCAACATCTACCTCAACGAGCTCGATCAATTCTGCATCCGCTTCCTCGGTGCGACGCTCTACACGCGCTACATGGACGATGTCGTCGTCATAGCGCCAAACAAGGAACTCGCCCGGGAGTGGTTAGCAAAGATCAAGGTGTTCCTCCAAGAGAGACTGCACCTTGAGACCAACCAGAAGACCAAGATTTTCTATGTGCGGCAGGGCGTGAACGCCTACGGCTTCAAAATCAAAGCGACGCATCTGCTTCTCCGTACCGAGTCGAAACGGCGGGAGAAGCGGCGCATCAAGCGGATGATGGAGAAGCTGCAGGAGGGCACGATCACGAAGGCGGCGATCGTCCAATCGGTCAATTCGTGGCTCGGCTTCGCCCGATGGGCTTGCGCCTACAATCTGGCGAAGAAGATATTCGCTCCCTACCGCTTTATCAAAACGGAAGGAGAGATCCCTTATGGCGCAATATCTCGGAACCGTCAAGCTCGGCGGATTCTACAACAACGGCGCAATTCTCAAGCGGCCCACAAAGCCGTGGCGGCCTGACGACTCCGCAGGCGGGAACAGCGGCTACGGAGACATCCCACAGATGTCCGGCAGCATGGCGAACTACACCTTCGGAGACACTCCCAGCGCGGACGCGAACAAGCTCCAATGGGTCAAGATCAAGGACGGGGACAAAACCCTCCTCATTTGCGACCGCGTCATTCTGGTCAGCGTCTCGTGGGATGACTTGAACGGGCAGGGCTATGTCACCGGAAAGACCATCACCATCGACGGGGCAAAGTACAAGTGCCGCCTCCTCACCGGAGGCAGCAACCGGCGGAATAACGACTGGTATGCCGGAGGAACACCTACCAATAACGAGTGGGACAGGTTCATCACCCGCGAGGAAGTCATCACCGGACTCCCTGCCCCGGTTTCCTCTGACCTGGACACCAACCTCAACACGACCGATCACAACAGTCCCCATAATCAGCTTTGGCATTGGGCGGGCGTGTATTCCTGGTGTCAAGAGACCTGGGCGGAGAACGCGTCGCGCCGTGCGGTTCGCGGTTACGGTTCGGCCCGCCGCTGGGACAACTACTATGCTACGGACTCCAATCCGTACGTCGGTTTCCGCCCCGTCCTTGAAATCCTGAACACTGACCCTCTGATCTCTGACAGTGACAGAGACCTCGGAGATAAGAACAGCAATTTTACGATCACCTACACGGTCGATGATGCCGACTCCGGCGACGTCTTGACGGCGACGGAGTCGCTCGATGGGCAAACGACGAAGTCGTTTGCCCCGACGCGAAATTTGGTAAACACCATCTCTGTCGATGTCGACTCCCTGAGTCTCGGTAAACACACCGTCAAGGTCGTCGTCAGCGATGGACAGGGCGGCACAGCGACCCGGACGTGGACGTTCACCCGCACAAACTCCGCACCGACCATTTCCGGCAGCGACGGCAACCTCGGAGATAAGAACCTCGGCTTCACCTATGCCTACACCATTGACGATGCGGACGGCGACACACTGACCGTCGTGGAGGAACTCAACGACGAGACGATTCGCACGATCAACAATGCGCCCAAGGGCGAGGAGCTGACCGTGACGATCACCTCCGAGAAGCTCTATGCGCTGGGGCTTAATTCGGTCAACACCCTCAAGATCACCGTCACGGACGGCAAGGGCGGTACGGCCTACCGTCGCGTCACCTTCAAACGCACAAACTCCGCACCGACGATCTCCGGGCAGGACAAGGCCCTCGGTCTGAAGAACGGGAGTTTCGCAGAGAATTACACCGTGAGCGACGTTGAGGGCGACAATGTGGTCGTCACCGAGTTCGTGGATGACGTGCAGATCCGCAGCTATCAAGCAACGCTGGGGCAGCAGGAAACGATCGAGCTGACCCGAGAGAAGTGGCTCTCGCTTACCAATGGACAACACCAGCTCCGCATCGAGGCGGTCGACGGCAACTTCGCCACCAGCGTCCGTGTATTCTCCTTCAGCAAGAAAGAGACAGTCATTAAGTTCGAGCTGGTCGCGCCGGAGGAGACCGATGCAGCGGCGACTAAGGTGCTCGTGACGCCGACGTGGAAGATCGAGGGCGCGGTCGCCAAGGTGGAGGCGTGCAACAACGGTTTTGACGCCGTTCCCACATGGGAGGACATCACGGCGATGGTGCAGATCAACCGTGTCTACAACTTCACCAACAAGACCAAGACCGCGAGCAAGTGGGGCGTGAATATCCGTTTCACCATCACAAAGAATGAGGGCTTCGAGGGTGAAGTCTCCATCTCGGGTTTCGGAGGTGCGTATGAATAAAGCTATGAAGTATTTGACTCCGAAAAAACCTATCTCCAAGATCGCCCGTGACCGGGCAGAGGAGATGGAAGAACGGAATGTCGACCTCTACGAGGCGATCGCTGGACTCTTTGAAGAGCTGGCTGCGCTGGAACAGTCCAACGCGGAGCTGAAAGCCCGTGTTGAAATGCTTGAAAAAGGAGGTAAGCAGAAATGAAAGTTAAGACCTATATGATCGCCGTCTATGCCGTTCTCGTCAAGAACGGCAAGCGCGAGATCGAGGAGCTTCCCGAAGCCTATATCAGTCCTGTTGCTGAGTATTTGGCTACTCAGGAAGAAGCTACCAACGAATGAGATAAGCGGCGAAGCAAAAACCCCGAGGTAAAGGCAGTTTACATCTTTCCCGGGCAACCACAAAGGCTCGTCCCGCAGTACACGCAGACCACCTTGAAGGGGGCCGCGTTTGCTGTGGGACGAGCCTAAGATTTTCTTCTTAGAACGGCGCTATTTTTTCTCAATTATCCTGTCCGAATTTCTCAAAAATCGTGTCGCGCTACAGAAAAGTTTTCTGGAACATCTGCGTCTGATGGAATGTATGCGGCACATGGAATCTGGCGAATGATCAAGCCCCGCGGAAAACACCTTCCCTGCACCGAATACTGCGAAGCTGAGTATGATTTATCCCCAGCAGTGCATCCATCTATAATCGTTTCTGCTGCGCTGTTTTCATTGATGTGGGTGCTGCTTTCCCACAGCTTTTTGCAAATCGCAACCGCTACGGGCAAAATGGCATGCAGAGAATGAGACCATCCCAACAATTGTGTAAACCTCCGGAGAGGTGTAAAATAGAAGCATCAGGATGGAGGGAAAAGATATGTCCCGAAAGAATCGAAGCCCTGAAGAAAAAGCCCGTAGGGCAAAGATTCGTGAATTGCTGCAAATGGCGAACATCGACAGCATGGACGACATCCAGGACTTGTTCAAGGAAACCATTGCCGAATTCATGGAGAATGGTCTGGAGGCTGAACTGGATGAGGATCTTGGTTACAGCAAATACGACTACAAGAACAAGACTACGGACAACAGCCGGAACGGCCACAGCAGCAAAAATCTGCGAACCAGTTTCGGCGATGTCGAGGTTTCTGTTCCCCGTGACCGAAAAGGGGAGTTTGAACCGCAGCTTCTGAAAAAGAACCAGACCAGCATCAGTCAGGATATCGAAGAGAAGATCCTGTCCATGTATGCGAAAGGCATGACGACCGGTGATATTGAGGCGCATATTCAGGATATCTACGGGCTGGCTGTGTCTGACACTACGGTAAGCCGGATCACGGATAAGATCCTGCCTGTGGCGAAAGAATGGCAGCAGCGGCCGCTGGAATTGATCTATCCCCGGCAGAACTGTCCGGGATGCAAAACGGGAACTGGGCGATGCCCTGAAAAGCAAGATCGTGGAAGGCCGCAAGAAGGTCTTTTGGATGGAATAAGCCATTTGACTGGCAGAAAAATTTGGCTGGCAAGAAAATCATGGTACACCCACAGTTGCCAGTCTGCCAGCCAAATTCAGAAAATGACGATAAAAGGAGAAATTCAATGGAAAATCAGAATTCGAGTTATTCGGTGCAGATCGGTAAAACCACCTTTATTGTGTGCGTGAAGCAGTCCGAAACTGCCAAAAAGCCGATTGAAAAGATGTTCAAGGATATGTGCAGACACGAGGTCACACGGGACTTCCTTGCAGACAACCTGATGAATTTAGAAAAATTACTGAAAACCTCTTGACGAAGTCCAGCCCGAGGGCACGGGCTACCGTGCACGCACTCGTTTTGCGAAGTTCTTCAACTTACCTGAACTGATGGCGATGTTCAAAGAAGCGGCGGATATCAAGACCAGCGACCAGTTGAACCTGCCAGTGCCCCAAGCTAAATTTGAAACCGTAGTGGTCAAGCCTTCGGAAATCCAGCAGGACATGGTGCAGGCGTTGAGCGAACGTGCAGCCGAAGTCCACAGCGGTTCTGTTGACCCTTCTGTGGATA
>OGPM01002663.1_pt1 | contig 12208 bp, 10 predicted proteins | sample 1552961 | NCBI WGS metagenome assembly OGPM01 (sample SAMEA2580304, study PRJEB22360) | human gut metagenome | biome: human gut; feature: human-associated habitat; material: faeces | place: Denmark | collected 2008/2010
CCGACTTTACTCCCGCCACCGTCAAGGGGCCCCTCCCCCCACCAGCCATACCTTGTGAACCGCATCGATCAGCTGGATGGGACACCGCTCAAGATCTTCTCACCGGAGAAGGTGGGGACGCTTCCGGTATCTAAGGATACGCTTGATGCGATCCACAAAGGACTTCGGATGGTCATGAGCAAGGATGGGACAGGCGGACAGATCTTCGAACATTATCCGATCTCGATCGCCGGTAAGTCTGGTACGGCGGAAACGAATGGTCTCGATAACGGCTGGTTCGTGGCATATGCGCCTTTCGACAAGCCGGAGGTCGTGATCCTGTGCATGTTCGAGCACAGCGGCTTCGGCTCGGAGTCCGCGGCACCTGTCGTCAAGAAGATGATGGATGCCTATTTCCATATCGGAGATTATTCGCCGGCAAAGCTGAAGGCAGCGGATGAGGCAAAGGCAGGAGGCAAAAAGAATGGCTGAGATCGTATCCTTTGCTTCCGGTAAGGGCGGCGTGGGGAAGACGCTCCTCACCGCTGCTCTGGGGATCTTCCTCTCCCGGAAGGGGAAGAAGGTGCTCCTCATCGATGGGGATATGGGCATGAGAAATATGGATCTCGTGCTGGGACTGGAAAATGAGTGCTTCTATCATGTGATGGATCTGGCGGAAGGCCGCTGCTTTGCGAAGGATGTCATCCTGGAAGTGAATGACCATTTGGATTTCCTGCCGGCGGCGCAGAATGATACATGGGAGACCGTCTTTCCTGCGGCGATGGATACCGTGCTGGAAGACGTGGAGGACAAGTATGACTACATCCTTCTCGACTGTCCGGCAGGGCGAGGAGAGGGCATCCGCTTTGCGGAGCATCTCTCGGATCATATGTTCCTTGTTGTGGCGCCGTCCTGGGCCTCGAAGCGGAATGCAGAGCGTCTCATGACGGGACCGCGCAAGCGGTACATGACCTATGTGCTGAACCAGTTCTCCCTCTCGGGGGATACGCAGATCTCCTTGACAGATATGCTAGAGACACTCGATGAAGAGTCCGTCTCTGCCATCATCCCGTATACGGAGGAGGCAGACCGTCTCGCGCATCAGGGAGAGCTTTCGGATTTTTCCGAAAAAGGGGCGCTCGGAGAAGCACTCGCTCTTTTCTGGAAATCGTACAAAGAAGAGAAACAGATCCCGCTTCCGCGCTGGAAGAAATTGCTTCGGAGAGCAGAGGCGGAGAATGCGCGAGAGAAGGCACCTGTGAAGACGGCACCGGCCGGCCTTTCCTGGCACTCGGGCAGCCGCTCGTATAAATGGCAGAGGAGGAGATAGCAGAATGAATCTCATTCGATATTGGCGGCGGATCGACAGCACGCTGCTGATGGCTGTCCTGGGCCTTGGTGTCATCTGTCTTCTGATCATTGCGAGCGCCACTCATGCGAATATGGATGGACAACCGGGGCAGTATGACTTCGTCATGAAGCAGGGGATCTTCTTTGTCGGCGGTCTTATCATCGCGGGGGGCTCGCTCTATTTTGACTACAGGAAACTCTATCGCTTCGTGCCCATCCTCTATGGCATCAATGCGATCCTGCTTCTGGTCGTCAAATTCGCCGGGACGAGTGCGCTCGGGGCGCAGCGCTGGATCCAGATCGGCCCTTTCACGCTGCAGCCTTCCGAATTTGCAAAAATCATAATGATCATCTGTCTGGCAAGGCTCATGGCGCATGACAGATCCGGCTTCCAGACATGGAAGAGTCTTCTGCCTGTCGCAGGGATGATGGCACTTCCGACACTTTTGATCTTCATCCAGCCGGACCTTGGTACGAGCCTTGTCTTCGCAGCCATCACCTTCGGCATGCTTTATATTTCCGGGCTCAAGATGCAGCTCGTGAAACGCGCCTTTCTTGCGTTCGTCGTAGTCTTCCCGCTCATCTGGTTCTTCGTGCTGCACAGCTACCAGAAGATGCGTATCCTCGTCCTTTTCAATCCAGACGTCGATCCGTATGGCTCCGGTTACCATGTCATCCAGTCGAAGATTTCCATCGGCAGTGGCGGTTTCATCGGGCAGGGTCTTTTCGAAGGCACGCAGAGCCAGCTGAATTTCCTCCCGGAAAATCATACTGACTTCATCTTCTCCGTCATTGGGGAAGAGCTGGGCTTCGTCGGAGCCATTTTCGTTCTCTTTTTATTCTTCGTTCTTTTATACAGGACACTCATGATTTCCCGCTCTTCGGGGGATGCCTTCGGCAGCCTGCTCGCCTGTGGGATCTTTTCCATGTGGCTCTTTCAGATCTTCATCAATGTCGGCATGACCCTCGGCATTATGCCTGTCACCGGCATCCCGCTGCCTTTCATGAGCTACGGCGGCTCAGCGCTCCTCATGAATCTTCTCTGCGTCGGGCTTTTGATGAATATTTATTTAAGAAGAAAGAAATTGATGTTTGATTGACTGGGGACTAGGGATTAGTGGCTAGGGATTAGGAGTCTCAAGTGACTGGAGACTAGCGACTGGAATGCCAGCTCATGACATCGCCATTATTTATATTTCGCGGCGCTTCTATATTTTTATGCGCCGTACCACAACCCTGAACCCCGAACCCTGAACCCTGAACCTTGAACCCCTTGAACCAATAAAACTACAAACCTGTAACCCCATTTATTTTAGGAGTATCAAATGAACCGTGTAACTATCGATCCCGTATGGCTGATGCATATCCAAAAGCCTGCCCGCTACATTGGCGGAGAGTGGAACAGCGTGGTGAAAAACCACGATGAGATCCCGGTGAAAGTGGCGCTGGCATTCCCTGATGTCTACGAAGTCGCCATGAGCCATCTGGGACTCAAGATCATCTACAGTGTCCTGAATGCCAGAGAGGATGCGCTGGCAGAGCGTGTATATGCGCCATGGGTGGACATGGAAGCAATGATGAGAGAGAAGCACATCCCGCTCTTTTCTCTTGAAAACAAATGCCCGGTCAAGGACTTCGATGTACTTGGCTTCACCATGCCGTATGAAATGTGCTACACGAATATCCTGAACATGATCGACATGGCAGGCATTCCTGTCTGGGCGAAGGACCGCACAGACGAGGATCCCCTCGTCGTCGCCGGCGGTCCCTGCGTGTACAATGCAGAGCCGGTCGCTGATTTCTTCGATGTCTTCTTCATCGGAGAATCCGAAGAAGCCATCGGAGAGATGGTGGATATCGTGAAAGCATGGAAAGCGGAAGGGAAGCCCGGCGGCCGCAAAGAAGCGATCCGCCGTCTCGCTCAGATCGATGGCTGCTATGCGCCGTCCCTCTATGAGGTCTCTTACTATGAGAATGGCGTCTTCCGCAGCATCCGTCCCATCGACGAAGCGGCCCAGTTCCCTGTGAAGAAGCGTGTCATCCGTGATGTAGACCATGTCCACATCGATGACAAGCCGATCCTCCCGCATATCGAGATCGTGCATGATCGTGCCGTCTTGGAAATGTTCCGCGGCTGCAGCCGCGGATGCCGTTTCTGCCAGGCGGGGATGATCTACCGCCCTGTGCGAGAGAAGAGCGAAGAGAGACTGCAGGAGATCGCAGATACCCTGATTAAGAACACGGGCTATAATGAGATTTCCCTCATGTCCCTCTCTTCAGCAGACTACTCCTGCTTGCCCGAGCTCGTCGATCACCTCTTGGAAAATTTCAAAGACAAGCGCGTGAGTGTCAGTCTCCCATCACTGCGTGTCGACAGCTTCTCCATCGACATCGCGAAAAAGATCCAGCAGGTCCGAAAGAGCGGTCTCACGCTGGCACCGGAAGCCGGTACGCAGCGCATGCGCGATGTCATCAATAAGGGCGTCACGGAGGAAGACATCATGGGCGCCTGTGCGAATGCCTTCAAAAATGGCTGGAAAAAGGTGAAGCTCTACTTCATGATGGGCCTTCCGACGGAAACGGATGAAGACCTGAAGGGCATCGCCGATCTGGCGAACCGCATCCACGAGCTCTATCACGAGATTAAGGGGCGCTATGACCTGCGCATCACTGTCAGCGTCTCGAGCTTCGTGCCGAAGCCTTTCACTCCTTTCCAGTGGATGCCGCAGTGCAGCGTAGAGGAGATCGAGCGCAAACAGCAGTATCTGAAGAGCCTTTTCACAAACCGCCATATCAAGTACGCCTATCATGATGCGAAGACAGGATATATCGAAGCCGTCCTCGCTCGCGGCGACCGCAAGCTCTCTTCTGCCATCTACACCGCATGGAAGAAAGGCTGCACCTATGACAGCTGGACGGAATTTTTCCACTTTGACGTCTGGATGGACAGCTTCCGTGAATGCGGTATCGATCCCGACGAGTACGCAGCGCGCATCCGCGATTTCTACGAATGTGAACCATGGGATCATATCGACAGCGGCGTCACGAAGGACTACCTCCTGAAAGAATGGCGCATGGCCGAGAAGGGGATCCTTACCCACGACTGCCGCCACCAGGTCTGCAATGGCTGTGGTGTCTGCCCGATCCTCGATGTGAATCTCCTCGATCATAAGGTGGAAAGCAAGGAGCCGAAGCGCGTCTTCACGTATCGCCAGCCGAAGGCAAGGGAGTAGCTGTTTAGTGGCTAGGGATTAATAGCTGGTAGCTAGTGACTAGTAGCTAGGGATTAGGAATTAGGAATTTTCCCCCTTACCATTTTCTCCATACTATCGGTTTATGAAATCGACACGAAAGCGAGGTCCATCGGGCCTCGCTTTTTGCATGTTATATTTTTCTCTATCTGTTTCGGACAAAAGAAAACCGTCATGACCATTTCGATCATGACGGTTTTCTTTTGGGATCAGGTATAGCGGAGTAGCGGGAAATGTGAGGCAAACTTCCTAATCCCTAGCCACTAGTCCCTAGTCCCTAGTCCCTAGTCACCAGTCACCAGTCACCAGTCACGTAAAATCAGAACATATTCAGCAGCCCTTTAAATCCATAATAATTGGTCGGCAGGAAAGCGTCCACATATTTGGATACACCGATAGGCTCCGGTGCGGTGAGGAAGAGAAGGAAGAGTGCAAGGACGGTGAAGCCGATCGCGATGAGGCTTGCCTTGCCCTTGCCGGACATTTCATAGTAGCCGAAGAGACGCAGGCCGAGTGCGCCGAAGAAGGTGATGCACATGCCGGAGAGGGAGAAGACACCGAAGAGGATATTCGCCATCAGGAAGCCGACATAGAAGACCGGCAGGAAAATGAAAGGCAGATTGTATGCGATGCGGGTCGGGTTCACGCTGCGGCGCATATCATCCATCCAGTCCGCCATATCGAAGCCGAAGAGGCCGAGCGGGATGAAGGAGAGCAGGATGACCGTATCCCAGATGCCGGAAAGTCTGTCGCGGTCCTGTCCCAGCCACCATACGAAGCCGCAGAGGAAGAGGCCGACAGCGCCGCCCAGTGCATAGTACCAGGTAGCGGGGATGAATTTCACGGCAATCATAGAGACGGTGGTCAGGAGGGAACCGATCACGATGTACTTGGTGAGTTCTCCCTTCGAAAGCTGTCTGTCTTCCGGGATCTCCGACTTGATCTGCGCGAGGATCTCCACCATGAAGAGCAGGAGGAAGATCGCCAGCGCTGCGAATGGATACAGGAAGAGAGAGATCACGATCAGAAGGACGGGGACAAAGACTCGCATCCCCTTGAAGACCTGCAGCTTCTTGAAATTCAGCTTGCGTTTCTGGGTGTAAATGGTGAGGCGCATGAAGACCAAGTACGTCAGCATGATGCCTACCGTTTCCATCGGTTCACTTCCCATGTAGAGCAGCGCACAGAAAACGAGCATTGCCATATTCGCTCCGGTAAAGCGGCAGATCAGTGTACTGAAAATGCCAATGTTCAGAAAGGCCACTACGGCGTCAACAAAATTCAAAACATCCATCTCCTTAATAAAAAATAGAATTATCTTTTCTAGTATATATGGTACGCGGGTTTTACGCAAGGGAGGTTGGGGGATTCGTGACTGGGGACTCGTGACTAGGGATTAGTAGCTAGGGATTAGGTCATTCTCTCGCGTTTTTATCCCGCTAGGACCCTATCCGGCTCGCTACGCTCGCCACCTTCCCCATGCGGGGAAGGCTATGGTGCGGGGAAGCGGTATTCTGATTTTCTACCTTTTCCCTCCTTCCTCTGGAAGGAGGTGCCCCGAAGGGGCGGAGGTTGGCTCCCGTAGCGAGATGAAAAGAAATGTGGGACAGTCCATCCTCTCGTATCGTCATCCCGAGCGTAGCCGAGGGATCTTTTACGTCGTAGGGTATTCTGCACATATGAGGGAAAGAGAAAATCGCATAGGTGCTGCTCTTCATCTCACACTCTCCGTTTGACCGTTGTGCAAGGAAGATTTCTCGCTACGCTCGAAATGACGATATGGGGGAGGAGACATTGCGAAGGGTCAGCGCTTTTGCATGACCGCTGAGCAGCCCCCTTGAAGAAGGGGCACGCCGAAGGCGGAGGATAGATCTGCCCCGCGGGGGTAGCCTTTTACGGGAAGGGATGAAAGGGGATGTGAGCCGCGATCGGGTATTCTCGTTTCATTGACCTGAGGCGGTTGTTCTCTCGCATTTTCATCCCGCTAGAACCCTATCTGGCTTGCTACGCTCGCCATCTTTCCCATGCAGGGAAGGCTATGGTTCGGGGGATAGTGTGTATTCTACCTCCTTCCCTTGGAAGGAGGTGCCCCGAAGGGGCGGAGGTTGGCTCCGCAGCGGTATGAAAGGGAATGTGAGAGAGTCCGTTTTCCCGTATCGTCATCCCGAGCGGAGCCGAGGGATCTTTTTCGGCTACGGGTTTCTTCTTTCCTGTGTGAATCTGTCTGCATGAAACACCGTAGTGTCCAGTTCATATGGAGCATGGTGTTTCCCGTTATCCGTTGTTCTCGCATCCTTGGCTTGACTGCGAACGGAAAAGATTTCTCGCTTTCGCTCGAAATGACGATATGGGGAAAGCGGTATTCTCCTTTCTCATCCCTAGTCCCTAGCCACTAGTCACCAGTCCCTAGTCACCAGCCGCTGGACACGCATCCCTCTTGCGTCATCTGTTATAATAGAAACGTAGAAATATATCTCTTCAGGGCGGGGCGGAATTCCCCACCGGTGGTAAAGATCTTCTGAGCCCACGAGCTGCAGATGTCCTGCAGTAGATCTGGTGAGAACCCAGAGCCGACGGTTAGAGTCCGGATGAAAGAAGAGTGGTAGACTTTTTGGCTGTCCACCTCCCTGAAGGAAAGGAAGGTGGATTTTTTGCGTATCGATGAAGACAGAAAATTCATGAGCCGTGCGCTGGAGCTAGCAGTGCGCGGTATGGGACATACCCGTCCGAATCCGATGGTCGGGGCGGTGCTCGTAAAAGATGGCCGCATCATCGGCGAGGGCTGGCATGAAGTATATGGCGGGCCGCATGCGGAAGTGAACTGCTTCGCTCACGCGACAGAAGATCCGAAGGGGGCGACGCTCTATGTGACGCTTGAGCCCTGCTCACACTATGGGAAGACGCCGCCGTGCGCTGACCTCGTAGTGGAAAAAGGCGTCGACCGCGTGGTCGTCGCGATGGAGGATCCGAATCCTCTCGTAGCCGGCAAGGGGATCCGCAAGCTGAAAGAAGCGGGGATCTTTGTGACGGTAGGTTTCATGGAAGAGGAAGCGAAGAAGCTGAACGAAGTCTTCCTGAAATACATCACGCAGCACAAGCCCTTCGTCCTCTACAAGGCTGCGATGTCTCTGGATGGCAAGACGGCTTGCCACACGGGGGACTCTCAGTGGATTTCCTGTGAAGACTCGCGGGAAGAAGTACATGTCCTGCGCGGCTGCTACAAGGGCATCATGGTCGGCGCGGGGACGATCCTTGCTGACAATCCGCAGCTCACTGCCCGCACAGAGGGGATGATCGACCCCGTGCGCATCATCGTGGACGGAAAGCTCTCCGTGCCGCTCAAAGCGAAGGTATTTCAGGAAGAGGGGGAGAATATCATCCTCACCACGACTGCCTCGGATGAGGGGAAGCGCAAAGCGCTCTCGGATATGGGCGTCGATATCATTATGACGGACGGCGAAGAGAACGGCAGTGTCGATCTCGAGGCCGCCATGACGGGGCTTGCTCTGAAAGGCATCGACAGCATCCTCTTAGAGGGCGGCGCGACGCTCGCCGCGTCTGCCTTTGATGCCGGCATCGTCGACAAGGTACGCATCTATACCGCGCCGATGATCATTGGCGGCGTCTCTGCGCCCGGGCTCATCGGAGGCGAGGGCGCACCGACCATCCCGAAGGCCATCCGTCTCCGTGACATCCAGACGCAGATGACGGGGAAGGATCTCGTCATCGAAGCGTATGTAGAAAAAGAAGCCAAAGAAGAAAAGGCAGAGTCCACGCGCCCGACAGACGTCGACCTGCTGAAGAGAGAGGAAGAGCCATGTTCACAGGGATCGTAGAGGAAATCGGGACGCTTCGCAGGATGAAACCCACAGCATCTTCCTGCACGCTCACCATTTCTTGTGAAAAAGTCCTCGAGGGGACGAAGCTCGGCGACAGCATCGCGGTGAACGGTACCTGCCTCACCGTGACGCGGATGGATACGCACTCTTTCGACTGCGACGTCACGCCGGAGACGCTTTCCCGCACGTCGTTTTCCATGGTGCGCGTTGGCTCGCCCCTGAATCTCGAGCGTGCGCTCCGTCTCTCGGATCGCTTGGGCGGTCACATCGTGCTCGGCCATGTCGATACCACGGGACGCCTGATCTCCTTCATCAAAGAAGGAAATGCGGTCAATATCACCATCTCTGTCGAGCAGAAATGGATGAAATACATCGTAGAAAAAGGCTCCGTCGCTATCGACGGCGTGAGCCTCACGGTCGCGAAGCGGGGGAAAGACCGTTTCACGATCGCCCTCATCCCACATACGGGGGAGAAGACCATCCTTCTCGGGAAGCACCCGGGAGACCCGGTGAATGTCGAGTGCGACTACCTGGGAAAATATGTGGAGCAGCTCATGAAAAAGGACACGGAAGAAGGTCTCACCATGAGCATGCTTGAGACACTTTCTGGAGGAAACTATGGAATTTAAATTTGACCCGATTGAAGATATTTTAGAAGAGATCAGAGAGGGACACATCGTCATCATGCAGGACGCCGAGTCCCGCGAAAACGAAGGCGACTACATCTGTGCCGCAGAATTCGCCACGCCTGAGAATGTGAATCGCATGGCGTCCGAAGCGAAGGGCGTCATCTGCATGCCGATGTCCGAGGAGATCGCAGAATCCCTGTACCTCGGACCGATGATCCGTCACAATACGGACAATCACCAGACCGCCTTCCTTGAGTCCATCGACTACAAGGACTCCGGCACCGGCGTCTCTGCCGCCGCCCGCTCCATGACAGCTTTGGAAGCCATCAAAGACGGAGCGAAGCCGGAAGATTTCCGTCGCCCTGGGCATCTTTTCCCGCTGAAAGCTCGCCGTTGGGGCGTCCTCGAACGGCAGGGCCATACCGAAGCGACCGTCGACCTCGCTCGCCTTGCGGGGCTCAAGCCCGCCGGCCTGTGCTGCGAGATCATGAATGAAGACGGTACCATGGCCCGCCGCGAAGACCTCTTCCGCCTCGCAAAGGAAAAAGGCCTCAAGATCGGCAACATTCAAGAGCTTATCGAATACAGAAAAAAGCATGAGATCTTCGTCGAGCGCATCACCGCTGCCAAACTCCCGACCAAGTACGGCGACTTTGAGATCTACGGCTTCGTGAACCGTATGAATGGCGAGCACCACGTCGCTCTCACCATGGGCAAGGTCGATGACGGATCTCCCGTCCTCTGCCGCATCCACTCCGAATGCCTTACCGGTGACTGCTTCGGATCGCTCCGCTGCGACTGCGGACAGCAGCTCTCCGCAGCCATGCGCCAGATCGCCAAGGAAGGCCGCGGCGTCCTCGTTTACCTGCGTCAGGAAGGCCGCGGCATCGGCCTCATCAATAAGATCCGCGCATATGCCCTGCAGGACGAAGGCTATGACACCGTCGAAGCGAATCTCAAGCTCGGCTTCGCTGCCGACCTTCGCGAGTACATGACCGGTGCGCAGATCCTTAGAAATCTCGGCGCGACACACATCCGCCTCCTGACAAACAACCCGCAGAAGATCGACGACGTCAGCGAGTACGGCATCACCATCACCGAGCGCGTCCCCATCGAGATCGCGCCCACCAGAGAAGACGAATTCTACCTCAAGACCAAGCAGGAAAAAATGGGCCACATGCTGAAGCTCGACCAGGACATCATAGAACCGAAGGCATAGGATTTTAGTGGCTAGTGACTAGTGACTAGTGACTAGTGACTGGTGACTGAAATGCCAGTTTCGGGGATTTCAGTTTACAAAAATTGGCGCATCGGCCATATATTCGCGGCGCAGCCGCCACAACAACCCCGAACCCTGAACCTTGAACCCTTGATGTTACCATTTATAAAATATGTTACATATACCCAAAGGAGACTTCCTCATGAATATCATTTCCGGACTTTTCAATGAAAGCGACATCCGCGTCGGTATCATCGCTTCCCGTTTCAATGAAGTCATCGTTTCCAAACTCATCGACGGCGCAGCCGATGGTCTCGCCCGTCACGGCGTCGATATGGACAAAGTCGATCTCGCCTGGGTGCCGGGTGCCTTCGAGATCCCGCTCGCAGCGAAGAAAATGGCAGAAAGCGGTAAATACGATGCCGTCATCTGCCTCGGCGCTGTCATCCGCGGCGAGACCGATCACTACGAGCACGTAGCGACCGAAGTCACGAAAGGCGTCGCTATGGCTTCCCTCTCCAGTGGTATCCCCGTCCTCTACGGTGTCCTCACCACCGATACCATCGAGCAGGCCATCAACCGCGCCGGCCTCAAGTCCGGCAACAAAGGCTTCGAATGTGCGATGGATGCACTCGAAATGGCGAGCCTTTTCAAAAAGCTGGAAAAATAAAAATCATAGAAAGGCAGCCTGTCGGTTTTCATCGGCAGACTGCTTTTCTATTGCCTGTTTTCCTCATACAGATACAAAATATGATGAGAGAATGTTTCTTTTCTGCTTGTATATTGCGGAATTTCTCTTCGCTTTTTCTCTATTTTTTGTTACAATACAGGTAGAAAGGCGGTGATGCCATGGGACGATTCAAACAATGGGAAGAGCTGACCATCCAGGATAATTTTCTTTTCCAGAAAGTCATGCAGAACCAGCGGATCTGCAAATACCTGATCGAGAAGATTTTGGGTATCCGGATCGAAAAGATCACATTTCCAGAAGGCGAAAAATCCATAGACAACCGCTACGACAGCAAAAGCATCCGTCTGGACGTCTATGTGCACGATGAAAACGGCCATGTCTATGACATCGAGATGCAATGTACGAATGGCAGCGAAGGGGAACTCCCCAAGCGGACCCGCTACTATCAAGGCATGATCGATATGGACGAGCTGAAAAAAGGGCAGTACTATACAGAGCTGAAAGAGTCCTTCATCATCTTCATCTGTACCTTCGATCCCTTCGGGGAAAATCTCCCCATGTATACCTTCCGCCATCGCTGCATCGAAAAGGAAGGCCTGGAGCTGGGGGATCTTTCGACAAAGATCTTCCTGAACGCGAAAGGCGAAAGTGATACCCTTGACCCGGATATAGCAGCCTTCCTGCGCTATGTGGACGGGAAAGCAGCAGAGGGTGCATTGACGAAAGAAATCAACGAAGAAGTGATCCGGATCAAAGAACATAAAGAAATGAGGCGAGAATATATGACACTTTTGATGGAACTCCAAAAATATAAAACCGAAGGCATGCAGGAAGGGATTGAAATCGGCATGAAGCAGGGTATGGAGAAGGGGATGGAGAAAGGTATGGAGCAAGGCATGGAGAAAAAAGGTAGAACAGTGATCATGAATCTGCTCAAACTGAACATGCCGATCGAGGGCATTGCTGCTGCGACAGAAAGTTCGATCCCGTATGTGAAAGAAATCGCGCGAGAAGCGGGATACTCTGTCTGAAATAAATACCAGAGCAGTGAGCCGAAAGGTTCACTGCTTTTGATTATGACTATATGTTCTTTCCGCGTTTTGATGAAACAGCCTTCCTGCGCTATGTGGACGGGATAGCAGCAGAAGGTGCATTGACGAAAGAAATCAACGAAGAAGTGATCCGGATCAAAGAACATAAAGAAATGAGGCGAGAATATATGACACTTTTGATGGAACTCCAAAAATATA
>OGPM01002664.1_pt1 | contig 12208 bp, 9 predicted proteins | sample 1552961 | NCBI WGS metagenome assembly OGPM01 (sample SAMEA2580304, study PRJEB22360) | human gut metagenome | biome: human gut; feature: human-associated habitat; material: faeces | place: Denmark | collected 2008/2010
TATCCTGACGGCGGTAGTGGGAAAGCTGTTGCCCTATACCGTTATCTTTAGCCTGATGAGCATATTGGCGAACTACGTCATGTTCGGCCTTATGCACATACCGTTCTCATGCGGTTTCTGGCCGCTCAACCTAACGGCGATCTTGTTTGTCGTCTCGACACAAGCGTTGGCGGTCTTCATCTTTTCCGTTTTTCCCGTGCTTAGTATCATTATCAGTATCGTGTCGATGGTCGGTTCGCTCGGTGCAACGCTGTCAGGGGTGACTTTTCCCGTGCCCTCGATGTACGCTCCGGTGTATTATGCCTCCTACTTGTTCCCTGTTCGCCACTTCACTGAGATATACCAGAACTTGCTTTATGGGGATTACGGCTTTGCTTGGACTTGGATGAATTACGTTGCGCTGCTCTGCTTCCTTCTTCCTGCGCTGCTGATGTTGCCTCGTCTGAAGAAAGCGATTGTGAACGAAGAGATGTGGAGGCATCTCGTCTCTTAAAAAAAGAAATATGAATATGAAGGTAATATCTGTTATACACGATGAGTTCAAGACGATTGCCGGCAGCTATGCCATCCTGCTTGTACTGATGGGCGGCATCTTTGTTTACGGCTTGCTTTACAATTATATGTACGCTCCCGACTTGGTCCGTAAAGTTCCGGTTGCCGTTGTCGATCATTCTCATAGTGAACTGAGCCGCCACTATGTCCGCCTGCTTGACGCTACCCCGCAGGTCAATGTCGTGACTACGGCTACCGGTTATCCGGAAGCCCAGGATATGATGAAGTCGGGCAGGGTGGCTGGTATTCTCTATCTGCCGGATGACTTCGAAGATCGTGTTGCCCGTGGTGAAGAGTCTGTTTTCATCATGTACGAGACGACAAGTGCTTTCCTTTACTACCTTGCCATGCAGGAAGCTTCGGCCGCCTCCATGTTGGCGCTGAACGATGACTACCGGCCGGAGATGTTGGTATTCCTGCCTAAGGAGGCTACCACGAAGCTAGCCTCTGCCCAGGCAGTCGAGGTGGTCGGGACTGCCCTCTACAACCCGACTGAGGGTTATGGAACTTACCTGATTCCTTCGGTTCTGGTCGTGATCATCTTCCAGACGTTGATGATGGTGATCGCTATGATTAGTGGCGACGAACGGTATAGCGGCTTGATTGTCCGTTTTGCCGGCAATCCTGTGAACCTCTCTTTGGAACGGATGGCGCAGGTTGTGATCGGCAAGACATTTGTCTATGGTATGTTGTATGCGGTTTTCGCTTTGTTCCTATTAGGGTTGATCCCCTTGATGTTCGGCCTCCCAGATATCGGCAACCCGCTATATGTCATTATGCTGATGATTCCTTTCTTGTTGGCGACTAGTTTTTTCGGGCTTACGGCGTCCCTGTTCTTTACGGACTCCGATGCGCCGCTTCTGATGATCGCCTTCTTTTCTGTCGGCCTCATCTTTCTTTCCGGTGTCTCATACCCGATGGAACTGATGCCTTGGTATTGGAAATTGGTGCATTATCTCATCCCGGCAGCCCCGGCGACAATGGCCTATGTCAAGCTGAACTCGATGGGGGCTTCGATGAGCGAGATACAACCCGAATATATTACCTTGTGGGTACAGTGTGCATTTTATTTTGTGACGGCATGTTTGGTTTATAGGTATAATATCCGGAAAGCGATGGCAAAAAGTGCTTCTCTGGCAATAACTGATGACTTTTCATCCCATAAGTCATAGCTTTTGCAGGTGTAACTGATAGCTTTTGTTGTCACCTTTTGCTTGTACCTTTTGTTTCATAAAGGTTTAAGAGATGAGGATAAGCTCATGTCCTCCTTCACTCTTACGGATTACCTTCACCTTCCATAAGCCTTGTTAAACAAAGCATATGATTAGAAGGTGAATGGTGAACCATAAAGTTGTCGAAAACATTTATTCAAAAGTAGTCGTGAGTCGTTTTATTAGGTTTCCTGTCCCTTGGAAGATAGCCTAAAGGTGAAAAAATATAGCCTATGACCTATACGAGGACAGGCTATAGGGAGATGATAAAAAGGGTATAGGCTTTTCGGAAATAGCCTATACCCTTTTGAGAATGCTGCCGACAGTTTGTTTTATGAAAAACAAAATATAACACCCGTAAAGCATAGTGTTATCTTTATGAGTTAGGGTAGTTAATGCATAGCGTTATGATCTGCCAAGTCTCTCTTGGTGTAAAGTTATTCTTCAATTTCCATCTCATCCAACAAATATCCCGCTCCGGCATATTTGTCCATGATGAAGAGAACGTAGCGGATGTCGACAATGATACTGCGTTGGTAATCGGGGAGATATTGGATGTCGCCGCCGACTCCTTCCCAATTGCGGTCGAAATTGATACCGATCAGTTCACCGTCTGCATTCATCACAGGGCTACCGGAGTTCCCACCGGTCGAATGGGTGGTTGTACTGAAGGCAACTGGCATTTTTCCGTCGGAAGTTTTGTAGCGTCCGAAATCTTTGGCAGCATACAGTTCTTTCAGGCGGGTTGGTACTACGAATTCCCAGTTGGTGGAATCTTCTTTTTCCATCACTCCGTCCAGTGTTGTCTGATGGCCATAGTAGTCGCAGTCGCGCGGGCTGTACCCTTTTACCTGTCCGTAGGTGAGGCGCAGGGTAAAGTTGGCGTCGGGAAAATTGGCACGATCGCCGTACATGGCCAGCAAACCTTTTACATAACTACGGTGAGCCATTGCATACCCATCTTCAAATCCTTTTAACGCATTCTTCAGATTGGCTTCTTCTGCACGGACAGACTTGGCAAAAAGAATCATCGGGTCGTTTTCCAGTGCTTTGACAGACGGACGAGAGAGGAATTTATTGAAATTATCCTCACTGCCGAAGATGGATTTCTCGAACAGATAGTCGACGAATCGGTCTGTGTCTCCTTTGAACTTCTTGTCGATTAATTCGAAATAGGTCGGTTGTGCTTTCGGATCGACTTGGCTGCGGTACTCTTTCAGCATCACTTTGGCGATTTTCTTATCTACGTCGGCCGAGTAATTGCTGTTGGCAAATCCATGATAAGCCCGTTCCAACAGCCGGAGTTGTTCCTGTCTGGCTTTTTTGTCTTTCCCTTTCAAGGCTTCTATGACCATATCCATTTGGGTTGGCACACTTGTAAATTCAATTCCTCGCAGGATCGCTTCATCCAACATCCAACTGCGGAAACGTAGGTCTTTACGGTCCGATACGATCTGTTCGATCGCCATCAGGGCATCGGGGTAGCTCGGTTCGCACATTTTGTTGGACCAGGCAATCAGTTTGTCCTGTTCCTCCTTTTTCATTTGTTCGAAATTACGTTTTTTTATGGCCCAGTTGCTACCGATCGCATTTTTGTAAGCATTCGTTGAGCCTGCATATTTGCTGGCATACTGAATCCGGACAGCTGGATCTTTCAACATCTCGTCCAACATAACTTTCTGGCGCAAGTCACGGATGTGGATACGGATCGTGTTGTCAATATCACGGCGTTCCGCCACTTCCCAGGAAGTATAATATTTATTGGTACGGCCGGGAAATCCCATCATCATGGCATAGTCATTTTCCTGGACGCCTTTCAATGAGATCTTGAACCAGCGTTTCGGACGAAGCGGGACATTCTTGTCAGAGTAAGGAGCCGGATTGCCGTTCGCATCGGCATAGACACGGAAAACGGAGAAGTCGCCTGTATGGCGCGGCCACATCCAATTGTCGGTATCTGCGCCGAACTTTCCGATCGATGAGGGAGGAGCTCCTACCAGGCGGATGTCGGAATAGATTTTCTTTGTGAACATGAAATACTGGTTACCGCCATAGAACGCCTTTATCTCAACTTCTGTGCCTGGATTGTCCTGCAGGAACTTTTCTCCGACTTTTGCTTTTGCCAGTCCGTTCAGAAATTTCGGAGATAGGAAGTTCATGCTGTTAGGATCGGTATCTTTTTTCAGTTCCTTTTTCACATAGTCGGTCACGTCTTCTATTTTATCGATGAAAGTGACGGTCATGCCGGGGTTCGGAAGTTCCTGATCGCGCGACATGGCCCAGAAGCCGTCTGTCAGGTAGTCATGTTCCAGCGTGCTGTGGCGCTGGATGCAACCGTAGCCGCAATGATGGTTGGTCAGGAGCAATCCTTCCGGCGAAACGATCTCGCCCGTACAACCGCCTCCGAAAATGACGACGGCATCTTTCAAGGAAGCTGAGTCGGGGCTATAGATATCATAATCCTGCAATTTAAGTCCCAAAGCTTGCATTTCTGGGAATCTTTGTCCTTTCAGTAGAGGCAGCAGCCACATACCTTCATCGGCTGCTACCGGTAGCGACAGGATGGCTGCCGCGAGGGAGATGATGAGTTTGTTCATTGATTTATAATTTGTGATTTATAAATTATGATTTCAGGTTTATGACTTTATCGTCTTCATAAATCTGAAATCATAAATCTTACCATTGTTTGTACGGATATTTTGTCAGCATCGAGTTGTAGTAACGACGATCTCCGCTGACCTCGTGTCCGACCCAGTCCGGCCGTTCAAAAGGTTCGTCTTCAGAAGCCAATTCGATTTCCGCTAAGATCAGTCCTTCGTTGTCGCCGTGGAAGACGTCGACTTCCCAGGTGTGTTTCCCGACAGGGACCAGATTGCGTACTTTGTCGATAATACCGGGTTCGCAGAGTTTCAACAGTTCTTCCGCATCCGCGGGTGGTATCTTCTGCTCGAACTCGTAGCGGCTCAACCCATTCTCGTCCGATGCACCTTTGATCGTGAGGAATCCTTCTTCCCCCCGGATGCGTATCCGTACCGTCCGTCCGGGTTGTGAGCAGATATATCCCTGCATGATACGTTCGGATTTGGAAACCTGTTTGCTGAAATCCCCTTTTACCAGAAATTTCCTTTCAATTTCAATCGCCATGATCATTTGATTGTTACCATCGTTGCCCCGAAGCCGTATTCACGGAAAGAGGCATCCTGGTAATAATATTGTTTGTATTTTGTTTTCAGTTCTTTCTCGATTGCTTTGCGCAGTACCCCGTCACCTTTACCGTGGATGAAGACGATTTTCTGTCCTTTGTTGGCGGCATATTTGGCAAGCACTTCATGGAATTTCTCCAACTGGTAATCCAGCATATCCGCATTACTCAGCCCGTTGGTGTTGTCCAGCAGTTCGGTGATATGCAGGTCCACTTCCAGAATTGAGCTGTCGGTTACTTTCTTCTTGACGATCGTTTGGGGGACACGGCGGTCTTCGTGTACCTTCTGCTGCATGGCTTGCTGGAGTTCGGCAGCAGAGATCAGTAATTCTTTTTCGGGGATGTCCTGGCGTACGATTGGGTATACCATTGCATCTTCATCGAAAAAATCATTTTCCATGAAGCAGTGTTGTTTGTAAAATTTGACCGTATCGAGATGGAGTTCTACCGAAATGGCATTCTTCAATGAATAAGGTTTGTCTTTTTTGAAAGCGATCAGTTGTACGCAAATACGTTCCAAGTCGTTCAACTCTTCTTTACCGAATTCTTCCAGGAAGATCTGTGTATTCGGCTCCACAATGCCGTTATAGCGGCTGATCCAGCTATTGTTCTGGCGATTCATATAGTTGAAAAACAGATAGTAATTGCTGTCATTGATAAAATAGGTTTCATAGCCGCTTCCCTGTATCACTTTGGCAGGCTCTATCGGGAGGTAAGCCAAATAGATGTTCAGCCGTTCGCCTTCTATGGTTTCCGTTACCTTTTCTACTTCGGGTTGAGGTTCCGGTTTCTTAGGTTGCGGGACAGCAGCCTGTGTCACGGAAGGCAGCGGTGAGCGTCGGGAGCTGTGTACCTGCATCTCGCTGTCTCCTACGACTACACATTCGCGGATCAATGCCGGTACTTCGAATCCGTCTTCATCTTCCACCAAAACTTGATCTTTCCCTTTGAAACTACGAACGACACCTCCACCGGTGCTGTTCAGGAAGCGCACTTTGTCTCCTACTTTTATGTTACTCATCATTCTATTTACTTTTGTTATTTGCTACAAAAGTAGTAAATCCTGAAGAGTAATACCTGTTCTTGTTGATATTTTCTGGTGAATGCACTTGCCGACTAAAAGTTTCATCTTATGAAACGGTTTGGAACTTCAAGAGCCACTTATAAAGCAGAAAGGGTTTTTGACTATTCGTATTTATTTTTTGAGTTCTTTCGGGATATTGATCTCCATGCAATATGAAAACGGATAGTTTTTTCCCTGCTTTCTCTTCTCGGTTATTCCGTAAATGGTTTGGCATACTGGATCATGCCTTGTACGTCTTTAAGGCTTTTCGGACGCAATTCGATTGCCATGCAATATTCGTGGGGAACATCGAAAGGAAATTCGATGCCGGAGTCTATGGCTTGTTTATAGCCGAATCTCGGATAGTAGTCCTTATGTCCTAGTAAGACGACAGAACCGTATCCCAGTTCGGTGGCTCGTTTGTGTGCTTCACGGATCAAGGCTGATCCGATCCCCCGATTTTGATATTCAGGGAGAACTGAAACGGGAGCTAACCCTAAAGAGGTGACGGATTTGTTTTCTGAAACGATTTCGACTTTTGTCATCAGGATATGGCCGATAATTTCTTCGTCAACCTCGGCAACCAATGAAAGCTCTGGGATAAAAGCGTCTGTTTGACGTAGTTGATCTACTAAAAAAGGTTCGTTATGGTCGCTGTCTTCCATATCTCTGAAAGCGAGTTCTACTACTTTATGAACTGCTTCATAGTCTTTTATCTGTTCTTGTCTGATATTGAAATCCATCGGTTTATATCTTTAGGTTTATAATTTTCTGCTAAGATAAGAAGAATACGACAAAATGTCAATAAATTTGTACTTTTGCAATCCGGTTCGATTAAAAGAGCCTGTAATAGTAAAAGTCATGACAACAAAGACGCAACAGATACGCATCGAAGATTTTGATTATCCGCTGCCTGACGAGCGGATCGCCAAGTTCCCGTTACCCAAACGGGATGAATCGAAGCTCTTATTATATAAAGAAGGAAAAGTCAGCGAGAGTATATTCAAGCATATTACGGATTATTTGCCGGAGGGTTCTCTGATGGTATTCAATAATACACGGGTGATCCAGGCACGTCTTCTGTTTCAGAAAGAGACAGGGGCGAAGATCGAGATTTTCTGTCTGGAGCCGGTCGAGCCGCATGATTATGCTTTGGTTTTTCAACAGACTGAATGTTGCCGCTGGACTTGTTTGGTCGGCAATCTGAAGAAATGGAAAGAAGGACTTTTGAAGAAGGAGGTGCAGCTCGACGGTGAGACTGTTATACTGAAAGCGGAAAAATTGCAGACCTGCGGGGACAGCTACCTCATCGAGTTTACGTGGGATCATCCGACTTGTACGTTTGCTGATCTGTTAGATGCAGCGGGCGTATTGCCGATTCCTCCTTATTTGAATCGCGAAACTGAGAAAAGCGATTTGCAGACCTACCAGACGGTTTACTCCAAAACACCGGGCTCTGCAGCTGCACCGACCGCCGGCCTGCACTTCACGACCGAGCTGCTTGACGCGCTGAAAGCCAAGGGAGTAAAACTGGCGTTCGTGACGCTGCATGTCGGTCTGGGTACGTTCCGCCCGGTCAAGGAGGATGAGATCACCGACCACATCATGCACTCCGAGTATTATATCATGGACGAAGAGACCGCGGGGATCATCAACGATACGCGTGCCGCAGGCGGCAAGATCTGGGCGGTCGGCACAACAGCCACCCGCACGCTGGAGACCATCGCGGCTGACGACGGTACCGTGCGCGCACAGTCCGGCTGGACGGATATTTTCATCTATCCGGGCTATAAATTCAAGGCAGTCGATCATCTTGTGACCAACTTCCATCTGCCGGAGAGCACACTGATGATGCTGATTTCGGCATTTGCAACACGAGAAATGGTCATGAACGCGTATCAGGAAGCCATTAAGGAAGAATATCGTTTCTTCTCGTTCGGCGATTCGATGCTTTTGTACTAATAAAACAGGATAAGAGGAAATTATGGAAATCGGAAAATTTAACCTAATCAAAACCGAGGGCCGCGCCCGCCGCGGCGAGTTCTGCACGGCACATGGCGTGGTACAGACGCCGGTATTCCAGAATGTCGGCACAGCGGGTGCCATCAAGGGTGCGGTTGACGCGTTCGATCTCAAGGAGCTTGGCTGCCAGATTGAGCTGTCCAACACCTATCATCTGCACGTCCGTCCGGGCGACCAGATCGTCAAGCAGATGGGCGGTCTGCACAAATTCATGCGCTGGGACGGTCCGATGCTGACCGACTCCGGCGGCTTTCAGGTGTTTTCGCTGGCGACCCTGCGCAAGATCAAGGAGGAAGGCGTAACCTTTCACTCGCACGTTGACGGCCGCAAGATTTTCATGGGACCGGAGGAGAGCATGCGCATCCAGTCCAACCTTGGCTCGGATATTGCGATGGCGTTCGACGAGTGTATCGAGAACCCCGCGCCGCGTGAGTATGTTAAAAACTCCATTGACCGTACCACGCGCTGGCTCAAACGCTGTAAAACCGAGCTTGACCGTCTGAACACGCTTCCGGATACGGTAAACCCGCACCAGATGCTGTTCGGTATCAATCAGGGCGGCACTTATGACGACTTGCGTATCGAGCATATGCAGGCAATTGCGGAGCTGGATCTGCCGGGTTATGCCATCGGCGGTCTTGCCGTCGGTGAAAGTACCGAGGTCATGTACCATATTCTCGATGTTGTTCTGCCGCATGCGCCCGAGCATAAGCCGCGCTACCTGATGGGTGTCGGCACGCCGAGCAACATTATTGAAGGTGTCGCTCGCGGCATTGATTTCTTCGACTGCGTTATGCCGACCCGCAACGCGCGTCACGGTCATCTGTTCACGCATAACGGCATCCTGAACATTATGAATGCCAAGTACCAGACCGATGACCGCCCGATTGAAGAAGGATGTCAGTGCCCGACCTGTCAGCGGTTCAGCCGCGCTTATCTGCGCCACCTGCTCAAGAGCGGTGAAATGCTGTCTCAGCGGCTGCTCGTCATGCACAATCTGTGGTTCTACAACCACCTCATGCAGGAAATCCGCGACGCACTCGATAACGGCACATTCGAGGCTTACCGCGTAGAATACAGCGAAAAAATGAGCAAACGCATCTGACTCGGATGCAAACCCGAGCGCCATTGTCCCGCGATGATGGCGCTTTCACTATTCATAAGGAAGAGAGAACTGCTATGCAAAAGTTAAACCGAAGGAGCCTGCTTCTGGTAGGCTTTACGCTGTTTTCTATGTTTTTCGGCGCTGGAAACCTGATTTTCCCGCCGTATCTCGGTGCACAGGCGGGCGCTGACGCGTGGCTGGCGTTCGCCGGATTTGCGGTCAGTGCGATCGGTCTGCCGGTTATTGGCGTGATCGCTGTCGCGCGTGCAGGCGGGCTGTCCGAGCTGGCCGGGCGTGTGCATCCGCGATTTGCGCAGGTATTTGCGCTGCTGGTTTACCTGTCGATCGGTCCGTGTCTGGCCATCCCGCGCACGGCGAGCACATCGTTCCAAATGCTCGCACCGCTCATTGGCGGAGATGCAATGCGGCAGCTGATTTACTCTATCGTGTTCTTTGCGGCAGCGTTTTTCGTTGCACTGCACCCGGAAAAGCTGACAAGCTGGCTCGGACGCATTCTGTGTCCGACGCTGATCGTACTGATTTTCGTGCTGTTTTTCGGCTGCCTGTTTCATCCGGTGGCAGAGCATTACGGCGTGCCGACCGCAGACTACGCTTCGCTGCCGGGCCTGACGGGCATTCTGAATGGCTACCAGACAATGGATACGCTGGCGGCACTCAATTTCGGCGCGGTTATCGCGCTGAATATTCGGGATTACGGTATCGAGGACGAACAGCAGGTGCGCCGCAGCACCATCCGTGCAGGCTGGATTGCAGGCGCAATGCTGCTTCTGGTTTACGCGATGCTGACGCACGTTGGCGCACTGTCCGGCGCGGCATGGCCGGGCGGCTCGACTGGTGCGGACACGCTGAGTAATATTGCCAGAGGTCTGTTTGGCCCGGTCGGGCAGGTGCTGCTTGCCGCAATTTTCGTCATTGCATGCTTCAATACCTGTGTCGGCCTGATTGCCTGTGTCGGTCAGTATTTCCATGAGCTGCTGCCGCGTATTCCGTATCCGGCCATTGCGGCGTTTTTTGCTGCGGCCAGCATGATTATTTCGAATATCGGTCTGGCGGGTATTATCCGTCTGTCCACGCCGGTGCTGAACGCGATTTATCCGGTCGCTATCGTGCTGATCGTGCTGTCGTTCCTCCCGAAGCCGGAGAAACACGGTGCAGTTTACCGCCTCTGCATTGCCTTTACTGCGGTGCAGAGCATTGCCGCGGTATTCCCGATTCCGGTCTTGTCGCCGCTGCTGCGGGCACTGCCGCTGAACGCACTCGGCTTCGGCTGGCTGATGCCGGCTGCGGTCGGTCTGCTGATTGGCTTGCTGCTTCCGAAGAAAACTGAAAAGGCATAAGAAAACACCCGTCAAGATTTTTCTTGACGGGTGTTCAGTCGGTCAATAAAGTTCGTTTTCGTGATGTTGACGTTGCCGCGCGGCAGCGCGCATGAAATAATATTTGAGAAGCAAATATATCAAAACCGGGGGCGTGTACCTCGGTTTTGATACTTTAAGAGGGAGAAAGTTTCCGCATGGGAACTTTCGGACGACTCGTGTTCTGCGAAGTCAGAACACAGATTGTCGGAAAAACGAAGTTTTTCGACAGTCTTTAGCAGCTGCCCTTTTCCGAGCAGAACTCTACCTTTTTCCCTTCAAGGATCATATTCGTCGTGCGAACGGCGCACATCTTGCCGCACATCGAGCAGGTATGACGCTCGGTCGGCGGAACCTGATTATAGAACCGCTCTGCCTTTTCCGGGTCGAGTGCCAGCGCGAACTGCGCGGGCCAGTCCAGCTTATGACGCGCGTCCGCCATTGCGTTATCGCGGTCACGCGCACCGGGCAGACCGAGTGCGATATCGGCGGCATGGGCCGCAATTTTGCTGGTGACGATGCCCTCGCGGACGTCATTTTCATCCGGCAGACGCAGGTGCTCCGCCGGTGTAACGTAGCACAGGAAGTTCGCGCCCGCCTGTGCGGCAATAGCGCCGCCGATGGCCGAGGTAATATGGTCGTAACCCGGTGCAATATCGGTGACGAGCGGCCCGAGGACATAGAAAGGCGCTCCATGGCAAAGGCGCTTTTCCATCTGCATATTGGCCGCGATCTCGTTCATCGCCATATGACCGGGACCTTCGATCATAACCTGCACGTCCTTCGCCCACGCACGCTGTGCAAGGTTGCCCAGCTCGATCAGCTCACTGATCTGCCCTGCATCGGACGCATCATCAATGCAGCCCGGGCGCAGTGCGTCACCCAGCGAAATGGTAACGTCGTAGCGGCGCAGAATGTCCAGCACCTCGTCGTAATACTCGAAGAACGGATTCTCATTGCCGGTCATCTTCATCCATGCGAACAGCAGCGAGCCGCCGCGGGAGACGATGTTCATCCTGCGGCCCTCGCGCATGAAGGCTTCAACCGCACGGCGGTTGATACCTGCATGAATGGTCATGAAGTCCACGCCCTCCCTGGCGTGCGCCTCAACGACCTTGAGGAAATCCTGCGCTGTGATCTCGAGCAGGTCCTTTTCCAGATACCCGATTGCGTCGTACATCGGCACGGTGCCGATCATCGCCGGCGACATGTCGATCAGCTGCTTGCGGAAGGTGTTGGTCTTGCCGTAGTTGGATAGATCCATGATGGACTCCGCGCCCATGTCAACGGCCATGCGCACCTTGCGCAACTCCATCTCGTAGTCCTTGCAGTCACCCGAAATGCCGAGATTGACATTGATCTTTACGCGGGTGCCGTCGCCGACCGCCTCTGCGGACAGGCTTTTGTGATTGATGTTCGCCGGAATCGCAATCGTACCCTTTGCGACTCGTTCCATGATGAACTCGACCGGACGGTTTTCCTTTTTGGCGACCGTTTCGATCTCCGGCGTGACGATACCGCGCTTTGCGGCATCCATCTGCGTTGCATAATTTCTCATGGCTTACTGATACTCCTTCTGAATTAGGCAATGCCGCATAATTAAACAAGAGCGATTTACGAGTAAATTTTGCGTACTGATTAGGCGTGGTTTTGCAGCAATACGAGGTATTGCAAAAA
>OGPM01002677.1_pt1 | contig 12147 bp, 14 predicted proteins | sample 1552961 | NCBI WGS metagenome assembly OGPM01 (sample SAMEA2580304, study PRJEB22360) | human gut metagenome | biome: human gut; feature: human-associated habitat; material: faeces | place: Denmark | collected 2008/2010
AGACTTATTTTCTAAGTTAGTCGTTCCGTTATTTTCAAATAGAATATTTCTTGTTGTTCCATTTGCCATAATGACAGGCAATTTTCCAAAATACAAGTCATCGTTTACATTAACACCTAGTTTGATTGGATTTCCGTTACTGTCTAAAACCAATGAATCACTCTTAATTTTTGCTTCTGTTTCTGCTACAACATTATATGTTTTTGTATTTACATTTTTAACGCCAGTAATATTTTCTGTTTTATTACCAGTTATTCCGATATTATAATCACTTGCGTATACCTCGCTTCTAATTCCACCAACATTTACTGTAGAAGCACCGTCAATATGAACGCTATCACTTCCATTAATATCAATTTCTCTATTCCCATTGATATTTTCTGTCTTGTTATCGATAATAGTTTCCGTCTTACTTCCACTAACGTTCTCTACTTTATCACTACCAACCGTTTCATTCTTACTTCCACTAACGTTCTCTACTTTATCACTACCAACCGTTTCCGTCTTACTTCCGCTAATGTTTTCTGTAACGCTACCATCAATTTTACTATTTTTACTATTAGCTAAATTTTCTACAACTTCATTGCCGTGTAAATTAAAATTATTAAATTTTCCAGTATCTCTATAAGGTGTAGAGTTAATAATAGTTGCGTCAAAATAGTTGTTATTACCAGAACAATTAATACATAAAGGTGCTTCGGCTGTACTAATAAAATTATAAACTCCATTACTTCCGTTAACATCAATAATGCATTCACTTTCTACTTTACCAATAGAATTGAACTTAACGTTAGTAAATTGTGTTACACCAGTGCCATCAACAAAAACAATTTTCTTGACTGCGCTTCCAAAATCAACATTATCAACTTGCAATGTTCCTTTATTACCAATGTAGTCTAAACACTGATAGCCTGACTTAACAATTAGATTAGATAATAAAATATCTGAGCCTAAGATATAAATAACATCTAAGTCATCCGTCTGAACCTCATTATTTCCATCCAATGTTAAATTACTAATCTGCACATTCTGCACATTCCCACCAGATACCAGTGGTTTAGTATCTCCGCCCCTCTGAACAATCCTAGTGCTATATCTGTCAAAGCCCACTAAACTAACACCACTTCTTAATGTTAAACTTCTGGTAAGGTATTTGCCATACGGAAAATAAACACAACCGCCGCCTTGATTGAATGCATAATCAATACAACCTTGAATAGCGTTTGTATCATCAGCACTACCATCGCCTACCGCTGGTGTGATGCTCTTAGGCGGATATTTAACATTTAAAATATAATTCGCTAAAATATTTCTTACAACCTCGTCAATAGCACCGCTAGTAATGTAGTTCTGAATCATTTCTGCAACATACTGAGGAATATTGTTATTGTTTTCAATCAGTTCATTCAATGCCTTGCAAAACTGATTTAGCTGTTCTCCATAGCTTAAACTTTCGTCGTAAACTGTTGGAAGAACCAACCAAGTGCAACATTTTACTGGGTCTACATTTGTAAAATCATACATAAAATTTTACCACCTTTCTTATTACCATAATCCAAAAAATAAATCAGATAGTTCTTCAATCAGCATCATGTCAATGTTTATAAATGTCTCTCTGTATTCCATCAATAAAGTTGAATAGCTTTTACTACTCATTTTACCTCTAACACTTTCCAGATAGCTTTCCGTATCAGTCAAATTGCTATTACTAGACTTACTTCCTCTTCTATTTCCATCTTTTTCATTTTTGCTTTTAGAGCTACCATCAGAATCAACACTTCCACTATTAGAAGTATTATCACTTCCTGTATTACCGATAACATTGTAAGTTGCGTTTGTTAAGTAAGTTCCATCAATAACATTACTAATAGCTCCTTGTGGTGTATCTGAATAATAATTAGTAGTTGTAGTTGTAGTACCTTTAGTTAAAGTCCCGTCGTTAGAATTAGTTGTACTTTCGTCATGACTTTCATTATAATCAATACTTTCATCGTAGCTTTCACTATTGTTTTCTGTATTATCTCTAGTTCCGCTAGAATCTCTGTTACTTGTTTTACTATAGTCAACTTCATATAAAGGGTTGAATTCTAATAAAGCACTTTTATATAACTGATTGTAGAAAGGCATAATTTCATTTAACTTGGTATCAAGTTTTAACTTCCATAAACTATAAGTTTCAAGTCCAATCTCCCTTGTATAGTAATGTTTCAAAATCTTAGTTTCCAAAACATTTCTATAACTTTCATCGAAAATAGGAAAGTCAAAATCAAAAATCTTAGGAATAGCTTTAGCAATAACGTCTTTAATCTTAGTTTGTCCTACGCTTTCACTTAACCCAGCTTCTGTTTCACAAATATAACGCAACTCTGTGGTGTATTTACTCATCTTTGTTTACCTCCAACTTATCTGCATTAATTGCTTCCACGTCGATATCATCGTTAAATTCAACACTAACATTCAACCCAAACATTCTATTGATTTCGTCACAAGCCTGTTTTCTCATATCAAGTCCACTATTTCGACTTGCAACCGTGCCGCCCATATTTCTACTAACCTCGTCTGAAATCAATCTTTCTTTTTTCTGGAAGTTTGTATTAGAAATTCCTAACCAAGTTAAGCATTCATTCCAAATTTGTGTTTTAGTTACAGCTAATTTATCCGCCACATATGGAGCAAGAGTAGGAATAGCTTGTAAACTTTTAAGAATATCTATATCTTTATCAGCGAAAATAACTGGTGCGTTTCCTGTATATTGTTCATAAGTATTTTTTAATGTCAATCTTTGATTCTCACTACAAGTAATTAAAATAGGTGTTTTCTGAGCTTTGATATTAACGTCAATAGTTCTATCGCACTCATATAACCTACGTGCAAACATTTCGCAACCGTAAATCATATTTTCATGTAACTTGTTATTCCAAATAATAACGCTATCAGTGTTATCTAAGTGCATATTAAAGCCGTTATTAGCATACGCTGTGCGCTTTGTAGGAATCCTATATACATCTAGCCTACCACCAATCATAGTTGTTAAAGCTAAGTAGCCTAAAACATCATCATTAAAGAAAACAGCCATTCCTTGTTCGAATAAGGTAAGTTCTAAAAACCTTTCATCAACCGTCTCTGGTAGATTATACCACTTAAACCGGGATATAGCAAGTTCTTTAATTCGGTTATACTGATAAATATATGCTCTATTATTCAAAAACAGAGAATCAAAATTATCAGAAGTTTTTCTTCGTCTACCCATTATGAGCTTCCTTTCAATCTGTTATCCAATAAATAGTTACCAATTTCATCACCGTTCATCCAATAAGTAATACCTTTATCATGAATTGATTTAATATTATTCATTGCACTTGCAGGAATACTACCGTGTGCATCACAACCAATAGTCTTAACGTAATTCCAATGAGGACGGTTGTGTGTACTAGGGATTTTAACTCTTCGCACTGGATAACCAAACTTATCCCAGAATGAATCTATGATTCTTGCAAATTCTTCGCGGATATGCATATGCATAAAAGCAAAATTTTTAATTCGCATAGCTACAGCCGCACTATTTCCAGAATTACCGTGTGCTTGTGGTGGTAAAATCCATTTTTGGTATCCTTGTGCAACCAGTCCGGCTACAGTCCCATACATTCCATATTCCAAACTAGCACCTGCCGAATACATTGAATCAGTTCTACTCATCCAATTACCTGTAGCACTTGTTGTTAATGAACTTTGAATAACATCAGTTTTTCCTGTATAATTTATTACCCCACTCATTGCAGATCCTGCCAATGTTGGAATAGCACTTTGAGCCAGCCACGCTTTAAAAGAGTCTGTAGTCCAAGAGCACTGTGGAAATCCGCTTAATGTCATTTTTTCATTATAGTTAGCAATCACACCTTTGTAATTTTTAGGCACTAACAAAATTTCTGGATTACAGCTCATATCTCCAGCCATTAAAAAAGTGCATTTCTCACTTGAAAAATATTCATACGGAAAAGACGTTCCTGTGCCAGCCAGATTTGTACAGTATAAAAAATTATACGGATAAGTATAAATTTTATTATTATGAGGTGTATATGTTTTCCATACGTTAGATACTTTTTTATCAATATCAAAATCATAGCTTTTAGCACCTGTTGAAGCATTTTCATCAATAAACGCTGTTGGCATCATAAAAATTGATACAATTCCGTCTGTTTTTTCTCCGGGTAAACCTATCAAAAATTCGTCCACAGCATTCGGAGTGTCGAATACATTAAAATGCAAACCACCATAAATACCAGAATACAACCCCCCTGAAACGCTTTCATATTTTTCATTAAAAGTAGCGGCTACTACATACGAATACCCTTTAATAATGCCACTGTCTACAAAATCTTCTGAAATGTATTCACCTGTTTCTAAGTTATCTGGAATAAGATTATCCCCTACTGCATCTGTAGCACTATGCTCTCTCTCAACAAAACTAGAGTCTAAATAAAAATCAAAAAACCATGTTTGTATATCGTCAATTTCAAAATAAATAGCCGCTGTTTCATTGTTAAGCCATTCTACATTAGTAATAAAAGCATAGAACCATTTATTACCATAAGAACTGTTTTGAAACATCAGATAATTACAATCAAACATATTGTCAGCTACTTGCTTAACTACCAATCTTCGCTCTTTTCTCTGATAAGTCATGTTAGTAAACGTATATTTTGTTTTACTAGTAAAATAGCTTGTCTGTGCTTCTTTAGATGCAAAATAGATAGTGTTTGAATATCTATTATCAAGTCTAACATTTTTTAATACTCTAGCTATCGTGTTGGGTGCAATATACATTAAGCATTACTCCTTTTTAATGATAGAGGGAGAAAAATTCTCCCTCATAAAGCTACGCTACCGTGATAGCGCACGTTCCAGTTTTACTAGAGTCATAAGTAGACTTAGCTGTGATAGTGATAGTTCCAGTAGCACCCTGTAACAGTGTTACTTTACCTCTAGCATCAACTGTAGCTGTATCAGAATCACTTGACCATGTTACAGACTGTGGTGCAAAATTTTCTGTTTCAACTGTAGCTGTCAACTGTAATGACTGCCCTACAGACGCATTAGCCGCGCTTGGATTTACTTTAACGCTTGTTACTGTAGGTGCACCTGATACGAATAAAGCGGTATTAGCAAATGGACTAACAGAAAATGTTTTCCAGACATGATACCAATAATTCCAGTAAAGTCCCTGTCCGTTAAACTGTTCAGTAAATTCCTGTAAATTATCAAACACCATGAACCAGTCAGCGTCGATAATAACAGCTGGAATGGCATTTAATGCTTCAAGGTCAGTTGTTCCAATCTCTGTATAATTCGGGTCATCGGCAAATAAAATGTTAAGTCTTGCAACATCAAGATTACCAAAGCCATCAATCATAACACGGTGTCCCATAAATTCAGCTTTATCCATGTTAAATGCACTGGCAAGCACTTCAACATCCATAGTAGCATCAAACTGTGCGTTCATAATTAAATACTGATTTTCTTTTAATGAAAAAGTTTGAACACCAGCTACATTATTTTCGGAACTCATAAAGGTTAATTTATTTGATACACCTTTGATTTCTGCTGTGATAGCTTTCATATTAGCTGTTGTAACTGCTGGAATTTCCTGCACAGTCATGTGACCGTCAAGAATATGCCTAGCGAGCAAATATTTCATGGTTAAGAACTCATCATAATTTGCTCCTGTGTACATTGCATCAACGATTTTAGCGATTAAATTACTTACACCATCCCATGATAGAAACGCTTGTTTTAATTCTCTATCAGAAATAGTTGATTTGTAAAACTTCTGATAATTCATAACATGGAAAGCACTTCTAACATCTGGAATCTCACGCTTAAATACTTCTTTTTCAGCGATTGATTGGTCGAACTGGAAAGGTTTTGCAATATTTACAAAAATTTCCTCTACAGTCTCTCCAAATTCTAGCATTCCCTTTTTAAACATTTCGATTGGGTTGCTATACATTTTTGATGTAATAAGCACTCTACCAATTCGGTTTACAAGTGCTGATAAAAATTCATTCTGTAAAGCTGGATAGTCCATGATAATAGCACCAATTTCACGAATTGATTCAGCGTCTTTCGTTGCTACTGGAATATAATCTTTATAATTCTGCGTTGCGCTATTTCTGATAGCATTAAGAATATCAACACTGTTTCCAGATAACGTTTTAACCTGCGGTCTAGTAGGCATTTTAATTTTTCCTCTCTTTCTACTCAAATAAATCATTAAAAGTTACGTTTTTATAATCACCCTCATCAGAGTTTTGATTACCGTTTTCTTCTTCATCTGAATTAGAAGTATTTAAAAATCTTTCTTTATACTTCTTTCTCCATTCAGCATCATTTTCTTCAAACTTTGCTTTCCAATCTTCTTTATCATTTACACGCTTATCATAATCGTTAAGTGTGTCTGATAAATCCTCTGTAAGCTGAATCACTTCGTCTGATGTATCATCAGTAAACCGTTCTGAAAAACGTTTAATTAATTCAGCTCTATCTACTACAGCCATTAAAGCACCCCTTTTCTTCTAAAAATAACAAATAAGTAAGATATTCGTCTGCTTTGTATGCATCATCTGTATTAGGTTTGTTACCATTTCTGTATCTATATTTCCAAACATTCAAACGACAAAACGTTTTAACAGCTTCAACACCAAACATTAAACGCATTTCTTCTAAGCATTCAAATTTATGTGATTTGTAATAATATGGTGTGTTACCGTTCATTATTTAACCTCTTTCCATTTTTTTACATCAAATAATTCTGAAAGTCTCATAGATAATGGATGATTTGGGCTTAACATTAATGTACCATTCATAACCATTACTGTGAATCCTTTTTCATGCTGATATACACCGTCTTTAAATGGCATAATATAATCACTTCCTTTCTCAAGTATCTCTTCGTCTTAAATAAAACAATAAAGGCATTCTAGTTGATGTGTGCGGCACTGGACCGGGCGGCGTAGGTGGTTCTGGTGTAACACCACTTAATTTCTGATACCAGTATTCCCCAGATTTTTGCCTAGTTGGTAATGTACTATAACTTCCTGGGCGTTCATAATTTCTCATCCAGATTTCTACCATTGTAGCTACAGGTTGCGTGTCCTGTTTATATTCTCCATATGATATCGGGAATTTTGTGCTGGGATAGTAATCTGCGTACTCATCAACAAAAAGCATTTGAGCGTAACCGTCACTAGCGTTTCCTGTCTTATTCGAAAAATTTGGTGCATAGCCACTCATAGCTTTCGCACGTGAATCATTAATATACTTTCCACCTGGTGTAAACTGCGTGAAGCCATAACCGATATTATGCCAAGGAGAATTTGTTGTAGGTTGAACTTTATCTCCTTGCCATCTCCAAGGGTTGTAGCCACCCTCATGCCCTACATTTCCCCACATACCACAAAACGCTTGTAAAGTCCAGCCCCTCGAAGATAATAAAGAATATGCTTCAAGCGCATTTTGATATGCTTCTTCAGAAGTTTCTGCGTATGCTCCTTTAGCTTTAGCGAACCATGTCATGTACTATCACTCCTTGTATTTATTAAAAATTGGCAATAAATCATTGACCGCTTTTTGTACTGCATCCGCATCAAACCCGTCTTTTTTAAGGGCTGTTTTTCTTTCTTCACCATTTCCGTACATACCTGCAATTACTAAAATAGCGCCAGAAATTGTAATTGGAAATTTAACTATAATTGCATCAATGCTCAATTTGTTTCACTCTCCATTCTGTCAAGCAATTTGTTCATTACTATCGTATTGTTATTGATTGCTTCTTGTAAAGACTTTGTTTCTTCTTGGTGTCTCTGGGATTCTTCAATTCTCTCTTTACGATTCTTTTCATCTGTGATATAAATATAATATGCCATAGCCATAAGACAGACAACATTAAAACCTACGTCTTTAACTGCGTTTAGCCAATCCAAGGTTGCACCCCCTTTGGTGTTTAAAATTTAAAATAATACAAAATTAATAATTTTTTATATATATTTACTGTAACACATTCTTGACTTTTTGTCAATAGTATGTTACAATTATTTTAAGAAATATTACAAAAGTATTACAAAGAATATTAAGGATGTGACTTTATGTGCGCTTACTATGACGGAACAAAACTACTTTCCCTTACTGACTTAGATGGAAAGCAACCAGAAATACTAATGGTAACTACTAATAGAACTGGTGGAAAAACAACTTATTTTGGCAGGTTGTGTGTTAATAAATTTAAAAAAGGACAAGGTAAGTTTGCGCTTTTATATAGATATAACTATGAACTGGATGACTGTGCTGATAAATTCTTTAAAGATTTAAGCACTTTATTCTTTTCTGGAAGTGTAATGGAAAGTAAGAGAAAAGCGTCTGGAATATTTCACGAACTATTTTTAGACGGGGAATCCTGCGGTTATGCTTTATCACTGAATAGTGCCGACCAGCTTAAAAAATATTCACATCTTTTTAGTGACGTTAATAGAATGATTTTTGACGAGTTTCAATCTGAATCAAATCATTATTGTAGTGACGAAATTAAAAAATTCATTTCAATTCATACCTCTGTTGCAAGAGGACAAGGAGAACAAGTTAGATATGTACCGGTTTATATGCTAAGCAATCCTGTTAGCCTGATAAATCCCTACTATGTGGAATTAGGAATATCTAACAGATTGCGAGACGATACTAAATTTTTAAGAGGACACGGCTTTATTTTGGAACAAGGATTTATTGACAGCGCAAGTGTTGCACAGAAAGAAAGTGGATTTAATAAAGCTTTTGCTAAAAATTCTTATGTAGCATATTCAAGTGAATGCGTTTATTTGAATGATAATAAGGCATTTATTGAAAAGCCTAACGGCATTGGTAGATATTTGTGTACTATAAAATATAACGGAACTGATTTTGGCGTTAGGGAATTTGCTGATTCTGGTTTTATTTATGTCGATGATAGACCAGATACCTCATACAAATATAAAATTACTGTTACTACAAGTGACCATGAAATTAACTATGTTATGTTAAAAAGAAATGATATGTTCCTTACAAATTTAAGATTCTATTTTGAAAAAGGGTGTTTCCGATTTAAAGACTTGCGATGCAAGGAAGCAATTTTGAAGGCTTTAAGCTATTAATAGATATCTACATAAGTGTAATTGCCTGTGATATTCTGGAAAAGCACAGTTGAAAGATACTGCCAGAAAATTCCTCGGTGTTGCTTACCGCGTACAATTCCCTTGTGTTAAAGATATAAAATAGGGTGGAAGTAATTCCACCCTTATATTATTCACATAAATATAAGATATTCTCTTCTATCCTGTATGAATTTATTTCTCCGTAGCAAATGCACTCATATGCAAAATATATTTCTGAATCTAACGCTAATCTTCCAGAATCAACTTCTTTTTCTAAAATATTATATAAATCTTGAACTGTCATTAATTATCAATCCTTTCTATGTTTCTTTTCATTTTTACACTAACTTTTGAATCAATTTCACTATCTTTAATTTCTAAATTTTCTTTTAGAATTTCTATACAAATAATAACATCTGAAATTTCTTCTATTAAATTTTCTCTTATAACTTTGTTTTCTGGTTTTCTACGCATTTTTGAAATAGCCTGTATTAATTCGGCACATTCTTCCATAGCAACAATCATATTCGATTCTTTATCATAACTTTTTACTATTAGTTTTATTTCATTCTTATTAATCATTTCTTAATACCTCACTTTCTCATTTTATAAGGTGTGTCTACAAGTAACACTCCGCCCGGTATTCTTTTTGGCAACAGCTTTCCCGGAACTTCAAGTCCTAGTTTAAAATCTTCTAGCGTTCTAGGTTGTGAAAGAAAATCTAATTCCGATTCACTATAGTTAGTTATGCCTAACTCATCGCACATCATATCATAACCATCTACAAACCAATTTGAAATTTCTGTAATACTCATTTCAAACAAATCCTTACTATGCTCTGGCATTCCCGCGCACTTTATGTTATAGTAGGGTTTTTTAATTAATTCGTTATCTTCATGGGTGATATGCTCTATATAAGTTTTTTGCCTAGCAAAAATAGCAAAATCCCAGTTAGATTCAGCTTTCCAACAACAAAATTCACTTGGATGTATTGTTACTCCCTTTACATCCTCTGGTTTTAAATCGCAATGAATTGAATCTGTATCAGCATATATAAATCCCCTTTCATTTTCATGATAATTAGCTTGCGCCGCTTTTATTGTAAAGCATCTTGCGTAACTTGTAATAGCCGAGCCTATTGGAATATACCCTGGTTTTTTATCCTCTTCATGAACTGCCATGAATGCTATTGCATTATTCTTTAAATAAGCAACTTTAAAACTTGATTCCATTGAAGCTGCCATTTTTCCATACAAATTGTTTAAATATAGTTTTGCTAACGTTCTTTTTGCTCCTTTGCTTTCCATTTTCTGTTTTTTATATTTATTTATATACCAATCAAATAAACCTATTTCAGAATCAAACCAGCAACCGTCTATTTCTTCATAGTCTACCAATTCATAGTGTTTTTTGATAAGTTCAAAATCCATCATAGTTAAATACAAATCAACTGTAGTTGGTTTTAAATTACCCTTGTCATCGTGATACCATTTATGATATTCTCCGTTATGGAACCAGTCAGAAGTCTCTAGAGATTCAGTACCGGAATACATCCAATTAGATTTTATTTGAATAAAAGGCAAAAAACCTTTTTTCAAGTAAAATCTTGTTCTAATATGAACAAAGTAAAAACGATTTCCCTGTAATGCTTCATCTGGAATATTGCCACTCCAGAAATGAGGTTTACCAACTGGATAACGATTTCCTGATTGCGAGTGCATCATAGATGGATACAGTGAATTAACGTCAAATGTACAACCGTATGTAACCTTTTTATTTGCTTTGCTTTTTACAAGGTAACACCAACCACCACGGTATGTTTTATGTATCCATTTTCCAGCTGTTTTATATAGGTGCTTCGTTTCATCTATTTGTATATCATAAACATTCGGAAAGAAAAAATCATATTCTTTACTATCAAATGTTTTCTTAAACTCTGATAAACAACAAGAACCTATAGTTAGCTTATTATGTCCCTCTGAAAACATCATTTCAAGCGCTTCTTTTACTACTAAAACGTCATTAGCTATATACTGCTTTTCTTCCTGCGTTATATTGCATCCAGCATATCGAAAACCTTTATATTCCATTTCAAGTTTTTGATGTTTCGTTTTAAATGCCTTTCCAATCTCTTTAACTTTAAATGGTAACAACTTTAAGGAATCACGAAATTCTATAAAATAACCTTTATATTTTACTGTTATCGTATAAAATTGTCCCATATCTGATATAGAGTATTTGATAGAATTATTAGGCATTTCAAAATCTTTTAAAAACTTGCCTTGTGTTCCATCTGCATTAAATTTTTCAAACGCTTGAATAAAGTTATGCTTTAAAAAGTAGTCTAACCAGAAAACACCATCAAATTTTAAGTTATGATAATAAATTCGGATGTTACATTTCATCGAAGTTAAAAAATTAAATGTTTCCTGTATGCTGTGATGTATAAATACTTCTTCTGTTCCTAGTTCTACTACCGCACTAGCCCAAACTTCTGTTGATGTTTGATTTTCGTAAACAGTTGTTTCAAAATCCCCTACAAATGTTCTATATACTCGCACCTCCACTTGTATAATCACTCCAATCAGATATAAAAGTTGATTCTTCTGGCGTTAGCGGTCTATTAAGAATTAAATTTGACAAAGTAATTATACTTTCGTGAAACATTTCATAATAAGGTACTTCTAACAAGCCATTAACAGTTGAAGTTATGTCCTCTTTTATTTCTCGAGTTATTGCATCTTCTTTTTCATCTTTATCAATTTGTGCATACATTGTATTTCTGAATCTATCATATTCCGTTTGTAACACTCCACCGTCAACCCAAGTTTTACCAGTAAACATTGGTAGTCCCTCTGGTAAGATTGCATTATCTAATACAGCTCGTATCCAATCATAAAAACTTGCTCTATTATCTGTGCTTGATTTTTCTTTTTCGTATTCTTTTAAATCTGAATAATCAAAAATTATC
>OGPM01002687.1_pt1 | contig 12097 bp, 9 predicted proteins | sample 1552961 | NCBI WGS metagenome assembly OGPM01 (sample SAMEA2580304, study PRJEB22360) | human gut metagenome | biome: human gut; feature: human-associated habitat; material: faeces | place: Denmark | collected 2008/2010
ACCTGCAACCCACTGATTACAAATCAGTTGCGCTGCCATTGCGCCACACCAGCATGGACCAAGCGGTCTTTTGATAGAATACCAAAAAACGCGCGGCTTGTCAATATCTTCTTGGCGCGCAAAAAACAACCCATTCCCCAAACAGTATACTATACCGTTTAACAAATGAGGTGCCATTGCCATCAGTTCATGCTTTCGTCTGCTTTTAGCATTCTTTTCTGTTGCATCACGTTTTGATACCCGTAATTTTCAACGCAATACATCGATAATAAAATCGAACCATTCGATTCTATTATCATAAAAACCCCACAGGAACCGCGGACGGCTCCTGTGGGGTTCAAAGTCTGTTGTATTCTTTTTTGAGCAGCGGGCTGCTTCAGCGGGCAAGGGCCTGCTGGATCTTTGCAAAATCCTCCAGTGTGAGGGCTTCCGGGCGGATGCGGGCATCAAAACCGGCGGCTTCAATGGCGGCTGTCACCGCGTCCTTGGGCATCCCCAGGCCGCTGGCAATGGCGTTTGCAGCCGTTTTGCGGCGCTGTCCGAAGGCGGCACGCACCAGCGCAAAATAGCCTTCTTCGTCCTCCACCTGCACAGCGGGCTGCGGACGGATCTCCATGCGCACCACGGCGCTGGTCACCTTGGGGGCCGGGTAAAAACTGCCGGGCGCAGCGGTGAACATCATTTTGGAGGTGGCATAGTAGCTCACCGCGCAGCTGATGGCGCTGGATGCACGGGTGCCGGGCGCAGCAGCCAGACGGTCGGCAGCTTCCTTCTGTACCATGACGGTCAGGCTTTCAATGGGCAGGCGGTCGCCCAGCAGCTTCATGACGATGGGACTGGTGATGTAGTAGGGCAGGTTGGCGCACACAGCCACCGGCATACCGGGGAACTCTTCCGCAATAAGAGCCTTCAGGTCAACTTTCAGTACATCCTGTAATACCAGTTTAAAATTGTCCACTCCGGCCATCGTTTCGGCCAGCAGCGGCGGCAGGCGTTCGTCCACTTCAATGGACACCACCTTGGCGGCGCGCTTTGCCAGTTCCCGGGTCAGCACACCGATGCCGGGGCCGATCTCAATGACACCATAGCGCTTGTCCACGCCGCTGACGTCCACGATCTTCTGGGGGATGCCCGGGTTGATGATAAAGTTCTGCCCGAATCCCTTGGAGAGGGCAAAATCGTATTTTTCGCACAAAGCGCGGACGTAAGACAGGTCAGTCAGCTCCGGCATAGGTTCCATCCTTTCGTGTTATCACATTTCTGGCAAAAAGGCCTCCGGCACTGCGCCGGGGGCCTTTTGTTGATTCACTTGTTGTTTCAGCCGTTGGAGGATGCGGCGCTTTCAGCCGCCTCACTGGATGCTTCAAAAGATGCAGCCTCGCTCTCGCTGACGGCTTCGCTCTCCGCGGCAGACTCGCTTTCGGCGCTCACTTCACTGTCGGCACCGGCATCCTCTGCAGCCGCGCTGGAAGCGGCCTCGTTGACACCGCCCACAGTGGTAGTACCGCTGAGCTGTTGAGCCGTGCTGACGGCACGCTGGATCTGCGGGTCGGTATCGAGGGTAAAGTCGTAGTAGCTGGTCTGCTCATCGGCAGTCAGGCTGCGCTCCACATCCACGGTCAGGCCCGTGCCGTCAAAACAGGAGCCGTCGCCGCAGAGCAGCTTTGCCACCGTGACCACCACAGCGCTGCCATCGGACAGACGCTGGGGGCTGGACTGGATGGTGCCCTTGCCCATGGTGGTGGTGCCCACCAGCCGGGCCCCGCTTAGGGTACGCAGGCTGGATGCAAACAGCTCCGCCGCACTGGCCGTGTTGCCGTTGACCAGGCAGACCAGCGGCAGGGCGATGGCGCTTTCGCCGGTGCTGCTGCCCAGCAGGGTGCGGTTGCCGTACTTATCCTCGGCATAGGCCAGCGTCCCCTCCGGGGTGATGAGGTCGATGCAGCTGATGGCATCTTCGAGGATGCCGCCGCCGTTATCCCGCAGGTCAAACACCAGGCTGGTGGCCCCGCTGGCGGTCAGGCTGCGCAGGGCGTAATCCAGCTCACTGGGAGTGGTGCCGTCGAACTGCCAGATTTTGATGTACCCCACCGAATCCTGCAGCAGAGCAGAATCCACGGTGGTAGCGGTATAGCCGGAATGGGTCAGGTCCGCGTTGTGCTCCGAGGCCTCACTGTCCAGCCAGGTGACTTTGACACTGGTGCCGGACTCGCCCCGCAGGCGGGTCTGGACGGCGTCCACACCCGACATGCTCTTGACATCATCGCCGTCCACAGCGGTGATGTAATCGCCCACTTTGATGCCTGCTTCCTGGGCGGGAGAATCCGTATACACCTTGGTGACCTTGGCATAGCCGGACTGGTCGATAGCCAGCTCCACACCAATGCCCAGCAGGGTGCCGTTCTGGACGTTGATCAGGTCGGTATAGGCGGAGGCAGTGTAGTACCGGGCGTACTTATCGCCGGTGCCCAGCAGGTAACCGGCGCTCAGGCGGTCGTAGAGCACCGTCTCGTCGATATCATAGTAATCGTTGCCGCGCACATAGCGGTCTACTTCGGCCAGCTTGTTGTACATGCTCTCTTTTTCTTTGACGCTGGACACGGTGCTGTCAAACAGCCGCATGGCCAGCAGCATGGTAATGGAGAACGTAACGGTCATGGCCAGGATGACGATGGTGACCGCCATCCCCAAAGAGATCTTCCGATTCATTTCCGTTCCTCCACGCTCAGACCAGCAGCATCAGCACCACGCTCCCGAGGACCGAGAGCAGGAACACCCCTGCAAGCAGCAAACAGCCAACGCGCAGAAAGCGCTTGCGTTTTTCTTCGTTCATAATCGCCAAATGGCCTCCTTTATCTCATGGGGATATAACCGCGGGGGTTGACCGCGTTCGCCTTGGAACCGCCGCGCCACACTTCCAGGTGGAGGTGGTTGCCCGTGGAATTGCCAGTGCTGCCCACATAACCGATGATCTCACCCTGCTTGACATACTTGCCCGCCGAGGTGGCCACCGAGCGCATATGGCCGTACAGCGTACTGTAAGCCACACCGTCCGACATTTTGCCGTGATAGATGATGACATAGTTGCCATAGCCGCCGCTGGACCAGCCAGCCACCTGCACATAGCCGCTGGCGGCCGCGTAGATGGGCGTCCCCGCGGGGGCGGCAAAGTCGGTGCCGGCGTGGAGCTTGTTGACGCCGGAAACCGGGTTCTTGCGCCAGCCGTACTCACTGGAGATGCGGGTATAGCTCTTGAGCGGGCAGATGAAGCCGGTAAAGCTCAACTGGGGCTGCGACGCCGCGGCCGCGGCGATCAGCTTCTGGATCTCTTTCTTGACGGCCTCGTAGTTCATCTCATCGGACTCGATGGCCGCCTTGGCATCCTGCTGGGCTTTCTGGGCCTCAGCCGCACTCAGCTGGGCTTCCCGGACGCTGGAATTCAGCTCGTTCTGCTTGGACTGCATCTGGCTGTTCTGGGCGTCCAGCTCGGCCTTTTTGCTCTGGAGCTGGGTGCGTTCCTCTTCCAGCACAGCCTTATCGTTCTGGAGCGCCTCTTTGGCGTTCTTCATGTTGTTGAGGATCTCGGTGTCTTTGATGGAGATATCCTGCATCACTTCATTGAACGTCAGCAGCTCGTACAGGTCGTTCACCGAGGCCAGCATGGCCACGCTGCCGCCGTCCCGCAGCTCCTGCATGGCGGCCATGTGCTGCTTGAAGCCGTCCCACTGGTCCGCGATCTCCGCTTCCTTGGCGGCGATCTCCGCTTCCTTGGCGGTGATCTCCTGCTGCTTGACGCCGATGCTGTTCTGCACATCGGCGATCTGGCTCTTGAGCACGCCGATCTGCCCCTGGATGACCGTGACCTTTTCTTTCAGGTCGGACTCCAGCTGCTTGGCGGCGGCCTCTTTCTTCTTGGCATTCGAGAGTTCTTTCTTGTGCTGCTCAATGGACTGCGAGAGCTTGTTGAGCTTGTTCTGCAGTGAGGACATGCTGGTGGCTGCAGAGGCCGGATAGACCGTGACGCTCAGGGTCAGGCAGGGCGCCGCCACAAGGAAGCGGGCGGCCGGGGCTGGGGCGGCCCCCCGCCACAAAGAGGCAGGCTGCCCGGAGGAACGTGCCGCGGCCGCCGCGGGGCTTTTCGTGGGCCGGGCGGTGGTACAGGACAAACCCTGCGGAATGTTTTGGGTGTTTCACTGAGGGTGCTCCTTTCGCTTACACATTGAGATGTTTGCGGATGGAGAACATACTGCCGAAGCCGCCGACGATGGCACCGCCGGCCAGGCTGTAGAGCAGGATGTTGCGCCAGACATATTCCAGCGGCACCAGAGCCGTGCCCATCAGCAGCTGCCACAGGCCGCCCAGCGTGCTGGACGCCTGCACGATATACGCGTACCCGCCGATGGTAACGCCCGCTGTGAGCAGACCGGAGAGCAGGCCCATGGTCAGACCCTCAATGACGAACGGCAGGGTGACAAGGGCGTTGGTGGCGCCCACATATTTCATGATCTCAATTTCCCGGCGGCGGGCAAAGACGCTGAGGCGGATGGTGCTGCCCACCGTGATGATGCTGACGATCATCAGCACCAGCACGATGCCGCGGCCCATCTGCGTGACGGCCTGCTGCACCTGCACAAACGTGTTGGTCATCTCAATGGGAGCCGCCACGCTGTACACGCCGGGAATCTGCTGGAACGTCTGGCTCATGGCGCTCATCTGGCTCAGGTCGCCCAGCGAGACGCGGTAGTTGGCCTTGAACGGATTGTCCGTCTCAAACTCATCCAGCAGGACGGCGTAATCCGCCATATACCCCCGGTACTGGTTGAGGACGTCCTCTTTGGACATATACTGCATCCGGCTCACACCCGGGGTGGCGGCGATCTTCTCCCCCACCGACTGGATGGTGGCGTCGTCCGCATTGGGGTCCACATAGACCACCATCTCATTCTGCTGGCCCAGGTAATTGACCATGCTGTCCACGTTGACTTCGACCAGGGTGGCAAAAATGTTCAACGTCATGCAGACGCTGAGGGAGGCGATGCAGGCAATGGTCATGGCCCAGTGCTTGCCCAGGTTGCGCACGCCGCGCTTGGTAAGAAACGCGAAAGTCGAGGGCTTCATACCAGCACCTCCTTTTTATCCGCGGGAACATCCGAGATGATGCGGCCCTCTTTCAGGGTGACGACACGCTGATGGAAGCGGTGCACGAGCTCGTGCTCATGGGTAACAACGAGGACGGTAATGCCCATTTCGCTTACCCGCTCCAGCAGTTCCATCATCTCAAGGCTCAGCTCGGGGTCGATGTTGCCAGTGGGCTCGTCTGCAATGACCAGCTTGGGGGCGTGGGCCAGGGCGCGGGCCACGGCCACACGCTGCTGCTCACCGCCGGAGAGGAACTCCGGGTAGACATTGGCCTTATCCTCCAGATGCACCAGCTCCAGCATGTAGCCCACCCGCTCTTTGATCTGTTTGCGGCCGATGTTGGTCACATGCATGGCAAAGGCGATGTTCTCATACACCGTCATACTGGGGATGAGGCGGAAATCCTGGAAGATAATGCCCATCTGGCGGCGCAGGTAGGGGATCTGGCGGCGGCGCATCCGGGCCACGTCCCGGCCGTCCACAAACACCTTGCCCTCGCTGGGCACTTCCTCGCGGAGAATGAGCTTGAGCAGGGTGGATTTGCCCGCGCCGGAGTGGCCCAGCAGGAACACGAACTCGCCGTCGTCCACATGGAAGTTCACATCCTCCAGCGCCAGCTTGCCGCCCTTTTTATATTCTTTGGAAACGTGTTCAAAATCTATCATGAGATGGATACTCCTGACTTTTGAATTTGCGGGTCAAGAATTTTTCCCGAAAAAAGAACCGGCCAGCATCGGGTTTCGAGCGGCCGGTTCTGCGCCGGCGGCCCTTGCAGCCGCCTTGGCGAAACATCAATATTTGGCCGGGTTGTTGGACAGGTACTTCTTGACCATCAACGCCACCTTGAAGACGATAGCGTCATCGAACTCACGCAGGTCCAGGCCGGTCAGCTTTTTGATCTTTTCCAGACGATACACCAGCGTGTTGCGGTGGACAAACAGGCCGCGGCTGGTCTCAGACACATTCAGGTTGTTCTCGAAGAAGCGCTGGATGGTGAACAGGGTCTCCTGATCCAGGCTCTCGATGCTGCCCTGCTTGAACACCTCGCGCAGGAACATCTCACACACGGTGGTGGGCAGCTGGTAGATCAGGCGGGCGATGCCGAGGTTATCGTAGCGGATGATCTGCTTCTCGGCATCAAACACCTTGCTCACTTCCATGGCGATCTGGGCTTCCTTGAAGCTGGTAGCCAGATCCTTGACGTTGGCAATGGGGGTGCCAATGCCGACGACAGCCTTGATGTAATGCTCGCCGGAGAGGGTGTCCACAATGCTGGCGGCCAGCTTCTCCATATCGGAGCGGTCGATGCCCTTGCGGATCTCCTTGACGAGGACGGTGTCCGTCTCGCTGATATTGAAAACGAAGTCCTTCTGCTTATCAGGGAACAGGCTGCTGACCACATCGTAAGCGGAGATATCGCCGCCGGAGGTCACGCGCACGATGAACACCACACGGGAAACATCGGTGGCAAAGTGCAGCTCGCGGGCCTTGGCGTAGATATCGCCGGGCAGGATGTTGTCCAGCACGACATTCTTGATAAAGTTGGACTTATCGAACTTTTCGTCATGATACTGTTTGATGCTCTGCAGGCTGATGGAGAGCACCGCGGCAAACTGGCCAGCCGTCTCGTCAGCGCCTTCCACAAACACGGCATAGTCGTTATGCTTTGCGCTGGAGAACTGCTGGTAGGTGTAACCGTCCCGCACAAAGCGGTCGCCCGCGGTCAGGCGTTCAGCCATATAGCCTTCACGCACCTCGCCGATCAGGTTCAGCTCGGAGCAGGAGATCACCGCGCCGGTCTCATCCACCACGCCGACCACACGGTCGATCGCGTCTTTCATCTGGTAGATCACGCTCTGAAATACTCTATTGGCCATAAATGGATACCCCTTTTCCTCTTTTGTGCAAGCCGCTGTGGCATGGATTGTGATTTTTAACAATTTCGCCGCTTTACAATCTATATTTTACACAAAAGAATTTACTTTTGCAACATATTTCACCAAAAAAGTTTCTATTTTCTTGGTCAAATTATCTGCCGGAGTCGTTTTTCGGCCAAAAAGTGCCTTTTTGCGTGGTTCTTGGCCCTATTTTAACGGCTAAATGTGATGCTTTTTTGAAATCCGCGTGAAAAGCCGACCTCATTTCGTGGTAATTTCTGCCACTTCAGCCGCCGTCAGCTCCCGCCACTGGCCCGGAACCAGCGTTTTGTCCAGCTCCAGCCCGCCGATGGCATCCCGGTGCAGCCCGTTGACGCCTGCGCCGTACACGCCGAACATCCGCTTGATCTGGTGGTACACCCCCTGCTTGAGCACCACTCGCACCACAAGGCCGTCCTCCGAGAGGGCGCTCACCTCTGCCGGGGAGAGGGCCGTGCCGTCCGCCAGGGTAACGCCCTCGGCAAAGCCCTGCCGCATCTCTTCGGTCAGCGGGGTGTCCAGCGTGACGGTGTAGGTCTTGGAGACATGGCGCTTGGGGGCCAGGATGTCGTGGGCAAAGCCGCCGTCGTCCGTCAGCAGCACAAAGCCGGTGCTGGTCTTGTCCAGCCGCCCGGCCGGGAACAGCTCCCGCCGGGGGTAGGCATCCCCGATCAAATCCACCACGGTGGTGTCCCGCTTGTCGGTGGACGCGCTCACCACCTCCTCGGGCTTGTTGAGCATGAGGTAGACGAATTGCTGGTACGCCAGCGGCTGGCCGTCCACGGCCACGGTGTCGCTGTCTTTGAGCTGGGTGTCGCCTTTTTTGCAGACGGCTCCATTGACCGTCACCCGCCCCTTTTGCAGCAGGGTTTTTGCCTCGCTCCGGGTGCACTGGGCCGTTTCGGCCAGATATTTATCGAGACGCATGGTTTTGCTCCTAAAATCATTTTTGTCCCATTTTATCATGTATCGTGTTTTTCCGCAACAGAAAAGAGGCCACCGCCTTACGGCAATGGCCTCTCAATTCTGATTCTTAGACGCTCAAACTCGCGTGCTGCTCCACAGCATCGGGGTTGGCGTCAAAAATGGGCTTGAGGATGTGAGCGATGAACTCGTCCACCTGCTGGGGTGCACGGCCCACAAAATTCTCCGGCACCAGACCGGCCACGATCTCCTCTTTGGTCAGACCAAAGGCGGGGTCCGCCGCAACGCGGTCCACCATATCGTTGGGCAGGCCCTCTTCCTTGACCTGCTTGCCAGCGGCAATGGCGTGCTGGCGCAGGCGCTCGTGCAGCTCCTGACGGTTGCCGCCCTTTTCCACGGCCTGCATCATGATGTTCTCGCTGGCCATGAACGGCAGCTCTGCCATCAGACGGCTGCGGATGACCTTGGGGTAGACCACGATGCCGTCGGTGACGTTGAGCATGATGTTCAGGATCGCGTCGGCAGCCAGGAAGCCCTCGGCCATGGCGATGCGCTTGTTGGCGCTGTCGTCCAGGGTGCGCTCAAACCACTGGGTGCCCGTGGTGATGCTGGGGTTGAGCACGTCCACCATCAGGTAGCGGGCCAGGGCGCAGATGCGCTCGCACCGCATGGGGTTGCGCTTGTAGGGCATGGCGGAAGAACCGATCTGATTCTTCTCAAAGGGCTCCTCCATCTCCTTGAAGTTGGCCAGCAGACGCAGGTCGGTGGCAAACTTCATGCAGCTCTGGGCAATCCCGGCCAGCGCGTTGAGGATGAATGCATCCACCTTGCGGCTGTAGGTCTGGCCCGAGACAGGGATGACGGCCTCGCGGTCAAAGCCCATCTCCTCGGCGATGGAGGCATCCACGGCGCGGATCTTGTCGGCGTCGCCCTTGAACAGCTCCATAAAGGAAGCCTGGGTGCCGGTGGTACCCTTGACGCCGCGCAGCTGCAGGGTAGCCAGACGGTGGTCGATCTCGCTGAGGTCCATCACCAGCTCGTTGGCCCACAGGGTAGCGCGCTTACCCACGGTAGTGGGCTGGGCGGGCTGGCAGTGGGTGTAGGCCATGCAGGGCATATTCTTATACTCCTCGGCGAACTTTGCCAGCTTTGCCAGCACGCCGATGAGCTTCTTGCGCACCAGCTCGAGGCCCTGACGCATCACGATGATGTCGGTATTGTCGCCGACATAGCAGCTGGTGGCACCCAGATGGATGATGCCTGCCGCCTTGGGGCACTGCTGGCCGTAGGCGTAGACATGGCTCATGACGTCGTGGCGCACCAGCTTCTCCCGCTCGATGGCGACTTCATAGTTGATGTCGTCCACATGAGCTTCCAGCTCGGCCACCATCTCGGGGGTAATATTGGTCAGGCCCTGCTTCATCTCGGCCCGGGCCAGGGCCACCCACAGGCGGCGCCAGGTGCGGAACTTGTTGTCGTCCGAGAAGATGTACTGCATCTCATCGGAGGCATAACGGGTGGAAAAAGGGCTGATATAACGGTCATGCTGAGACATTGGTTGTTTCCTCCTGAAAATGACTCCCCCAGTCGCCTTCCGGCGACAGCCCCCTCGGGGAGGGGGCCTTTCAGCCTCCCTCTCCGAGGGGGGTGGCATCGCATCAGCGATGACGGAAGGAGTTTTTCTCTATTCTACCATCAAATCTTGAAATAGTCCACGCCGCCCTCAAAGATCGGCTGATATTTGTCACCGGTAACGTTCTTGTACAGGTACTCGCCGCTGCGCTCAGAGTGGCCCATCTTGCCGAACACACGACCATCCGGGCTGGTGATGCCTTCGATCGCCAGCACAGAGCCGTTGGGGTTATAGCTCTGATCCATGGTGGGGTTGCCCTCGATGTCCACATACTGGGTGGCGATCTGGCCATTCTTCATGAGGGTGTCCAGCACCTCCTGCGGAGCCACGAAGCGGCCCTCGCCGTGGCTGATGGCAACGGTGAACTGTTCGCCCACCTCGCACTTGGACAGCCACGGACTGCCGGTGGATGCAATGCGGGTGCGCACCAGCATGCTCTGGTGGCGGCCGATGGTGTTGAAGGTCAGGGTCGGGTCATAGGCCGTGATGGGGCGGATATCGCCGTAGGGCACCAGACCCAGCTTGATCAGGGCCTGGAAGCCGTTGCAGATGCCCAGCATCAGACCGTCGCGGTGCTGCAGCAGGTCGCGGACTGCCTCGGTGACCGCAGGGCTGCGGAAGAAGGAGGCGATGAACTTGGCGCTGCCGTCCGGCTCGTCGCCGCCGGAGAAGCCGCCGGGCAGCATCACGATCTGGCTCTCGCCAATGGCCTTGACCAGTGCCTCGCAGCTGGCGGTAACGTCCGCCGGGGTCAAGTTGCGGATGACCAGGATCTCAGGGTCGGCACCGGCGCGGGCAAAGGCCTTGGCGGTGTCGTACTCGCAGTTGGTGCCGGGGAACACGGGGATGATCACCTTGGGCTTTGCCACACCGATCTTGGGAGCAGCAGGGGCGTTCAGCTTTCCGTTGATCTTTTCCACGGTGGGGCCTGCCTTGCGGTAGGGGTACACAGGCTCCAGCTTGCTCTCCCAGATCTCCTGCAGCTCTGCCATATCCAGCGTCTCACCGCAGCTTTCAAAGGTATACTCCTTGGTGGTCTCGCCCAGCAGCTCGCCTGCGGGGGAATCAGAGACCATTTCCAGTACGATGGAGCCGTACATGGGCTCGAACATCCGGTGGGTGGGCATATCAGCGCGCATCTTAAAGCCGATACGGTTGCCCAGGCCCATCTTGAACAGGGCCTCGGCAATGCCGCCGTAGCCCACGGCGCAGGCAGATGCCACCATGCCCTCTTCGATCATCTGCTCCACGATCTTGTAGTTTGCCTTCAGGGAGAAGAAGTTGGGGCAGCCGGTCTCGGGGTCCAGAATGGGCCGGATGAGGACAACAGTGCTCTCGGGCTTCTTGAACTCGGTGGAGACCACCTTGCTGGCCTTGCCGATGGCAGTGGCAAAGGAGACCAGCGTGGGGGGCACATCCAGCTGTTCGAAGGAGCCGGACATGCTGTCCTTGCCGCCGATGGAGGCAATGCCCAGACCCATCTGGGCATCCAGAGCACCCAGCAGGGCGGCCAGCGGCTTGCCCCAGCGCTCGGGCTTGGTGCCCAGGCGCTCAAAGTACTCCTGGAAGGTCAGGTAGGCATCCTCATAGCGGAAGCCGGAGGCCACCAGTTTGGTGACGCTGTCCACCACGGCCATCCGTGCGCCGATATACTGGTTGGCGCTCATCAGGTAGGGGTTGTAGCCCCAGGCCATGCCGGAGCAGGTGTTGGTCTCGCCGTCCACGGGCAGCTTTGCCACCATGGCATTCTGGGGGGTCAGCTGGTAAGCACCGCCAAAGGGCATCAGGACGGTGGCGGCACCAATGGTGCTGTCGAACCGCTCAGAAAGGCCCTTCTTGCTGCAGATGTTCAGGTCGCCCACCATGTTCTTCATCTTCTGGCTGAAGGTGATGCCGGCCCACTGGGGCTGCCAGACGGTGCCCTGCTCCACATGGACGTTCTGGTGCTTCTCCGCACCGTTGGAGTTCAGGAACTCACGGCTGATGTTGACGATGGACACACCGTTCCACACCATGTTCAGGCGCTTTTCCTCGGTGACCTTTGCCACGGGGGTCGCCTCAAGGTTTTCCTCGGTGGCAATGGCGATGAACTTGTCCACATCCTCGGGGGCAAGGGCCACAGCCATGCGCTCCTGGCTCTCGCTGATGGCCAGCTCGGTGCCGTCCAGGCCGTCATACTTCTTGGTGACCTTGTTCAGGTCGATATACAGGCCGTCGGCCAGCTCGCCGATGGCAACGGAAACGCCGCCCGCACCAAAGTCGTTGCAGCGCTTGATCATCTTGCAGGCATCCTCACGGCGGAACAGGCGCTGGAGCTTGCGCTCGATGGGCGCATTGCCCTTCTGCACCTCGGCACCGCAGTGGTCCAGGCTGCCCAGATTGTGGGCCTTGGAGGAGCCGGTGGCACCGCCGATGCCGTCGCGGCCGGTGCGGCCGCCCAGCAGGACGATGACGTCGCCGGGAGCGGGGCATTCGCGGCGGACGT
>OGPM01002691.1_pt1 | contig 12092 bp, 10 predicted proteins | sample 1552961 | NCBI WGS metagenome assembly OGPM01 (sample SAMEA2580304, study PRJEB22360) | human gut metagenome | biome: human gut; feature: human-associated habitat; material: faeces | place: Denmark | collected 2008/2010
GCTGCGTGATCCCTGCCACCGGCTTTTATGAATGGGACGCCGCCAAGCACAAATACAAGAACAAGCTCCAACACTCAATAGCCTTTGCAAAAAATTACAAGCCCGCCCTTTTTTGCAGCGGTAGCCAGCCCTTGCATTTATTGTCGATATCTTGACTGTGATGGAAGAACTGTGATACAGTTAGAGAGAAAAGGGAGTGCTTTATGGATGTTTTTCCATGCTGCGAACAGCTGCACACACTCTGCCCGGTGCCGTTGGACTTCTGCAACCGCGTGGTGGATACCAAAAAGACGGCGCACAGAGCGCCGTCATCAAAAACTGCCTGCAGTATATTTCCACCCATCTGCACGAGGAACTGCGTTTAGAGGAGCTGGCGCACGAATGCGGGCTGCGCAGCCGCAGCAGTACCGCGATAACCCGCACGGCGCATACGAATCGCAGGAAGGAGGGGGACACGATGGTCAGTGACGGGGATTTTTACCGCCAATATCTGAACGGCGATGACGCGGGGCTGGAGGCTCTGATGGAAAAATACGGCGACCCGCTGACCGTGTACCTTGACGGCTACCTGCACGACATACACGAGGCAGAGGAACTGATGCTGGATGTGTTCGCCTATCTGTTCACGAAAAAGCCCCGCATCCGGGAAGGCGGCTTCAAGGCGTATTTATATAAGGCGGCGCGGCACATGGCGCTGCGCCATAAAAGCAAACGAAAGCTGATGTTCAGCTTAGACGCGCTGACCGATGAGCCGGACGGGCAGCAGCTGGCGGAGGAGGTCATCGGCACAGCAGAGCGCAACCGCATTCTGCATTACTGTATGGGCGAAATGAACCCGGACTATCGGGAGGCTTTGTATCTGACCTATTTTGAGGGGATGAGTTACGCGCAGGCGGCGGAGGTCACGGGAAAAACCGTGAAGCAGATCACCAATCTGGTGTATCGCGGAAAAGAGAGCTTGCGCAAACTATTGGAACGGGAGGGAATCACAAATGCGGAGCCATGAAGAACGCTTTGCGGAAACAAAGCGGCGCATCGCCGCAAGACAGCGCAGGGAACAGCGGCGGCGCAGTACGATCACCACACTTTCTGCTGCTGCGGCGTGCCTTGTGCTGATCGTGGGTGTGTCCTTTGCCATGCCCGGTATGGTTGCGGGGGTCCGCCCCGGCGATTTCGCGGGCTTTGAAACGGCCGCCAGTATGTATGGCGGCGGCGCGGCGCTGGGGTATATTGTCATCGGGCTTTTGTCCTTTCTCTTGGGCGTGTGCGTGACTGTTCTGTGCTTCCGGCTTCGGCAGATAAATCGGGAGGACAGTCAGGATAGGGAAGACGAGGGGCGGCATGGAGCTGATTGAGAACCTGCTGCAATTATTGACCACCTTCCTCGGCGCGGTGCTTTCGGGTATTGCATGGCAAAAAAGCCGCAGACAGGCGTATTTTTTGCTGCTTTGCTTTTACGGCTGCTTTGCCCTGGGATCGTTGTACTGGACGCTGTACCTGCTGCTGTTCAACACCACACCGCGGGTCTTTTATGTGTCGGAGTTCGGCTGGGTCGCCAGCGTGATTTTTCTGCGGATTTTGCAGGTCACGCTGACCGATTCGGGGGAACGCGGCTTTCGCTGCCGAAAAGCGTGGCTCGCCCCCTTGGTCGGTGTGCCGCTGCTGGTATTCTACTGCACGTATGGGGACGTTCTCTCAAACCTGATTTGGTGCGGCTTGATGATCTGGCTGTCCTTCTGCGCTGTACGGGGGCTGTTTTATGCAAACACCCTGACAGGCAAAGCGCGGAATCGGCGGTATTTCCACATCGGTATGCTGTGCTATGTCGGTTCGGAATATCTGCTCTGGACGGTGGGCTGCTTCTGGTCGGCTGCCTCTTTCGCAAGCCCTGCATTCTGGTGCGATCTGCTCCTGACCTTTGCTCTGCTGGGGCTGCTGCCCGCGGTAAGAAAGGCGGTGGAACTATGACCTACATTGAAAATATCTTCCTCTGTATGGTGTCCCCGCTACTGGTGGCCGCCCTGTGCATGGGCAGACGGCAGCTTCGCTTTTTTGTGTTCTGTATCGCCGGAATGGGCGTGTGTCTGCTTTCGGCCTATATCAACACCTTTCTCGCGGCGGTCTGTCATGCAGACGCCCTTGCCGCCACGGCAGAGATCGCACCTGTGGTGGAGGAAATTATGAAGTTGCTGCCGCTGGCATTCTACTTGCTGGTGTTTGAGCCGGAGAGCGAGAAAATCAAGCCCGCCGCCGTCACAGTCGCGCTCGCCTTTGCCACCTTTGAAAACGTGTGCTACCTCATCCAAAACGGCGCCGACCGATTCTCGTTCATCTTTTTTCGGGGCTTCGGTACGGGTGCCATGCACGTTTTGTGCGGTATTATTGTGGGCGCCGGGCTTGCCTACTCATGGCAGCGGACATGGCTGAAGATTGCCGGAACCTGCGGGCTGCTGGGCGCGGCGATCACCCTGCACGCCATCTACAACCTGCTGATTGCCTACGGCGGTGCAGCGCAGTCCTTCGCCTCCGCCCTGCCGGTGCTGCTGGTAACGGCGGGAAAGCTGTCTGCAATTCGCATATCACGGAAGAAATAACCGAATATCCGCTTCTTAGGAGCCGCCTTTGGGCGGCTCTTAATTTTTTTGTAAATTTTTGCATTTTGGGTGAGAGTTTTCCTGAATTTTTGTACCTATATAGGTGAAAGAACTTTTCACGCTTAGGCAATACCGGAAAGGAGGCTTCCCCGATATGTATGATACCGCAAGGCGGGTCGAGCTTGTCAAAAGGCAGATACGCAAAAACACCCGACGAAGGCAGAAACGCGGCATCGGCAGGCTGAGCGCTGTATGTATGCTGTTGTTTGCGGCGCTGCTGCAGACAGCGGACAGGGTCGTCGGGCAGGGACAAACCGCTGCCTGGGGCGGCTTCGGTGCGATGCTGCTGCGGGAGGATGCGGGCGGCTATGTGCTGGGGGGGGTGGCGGCGTTCGCGGCAGCCGTTGTGCTGACGGTCGTTTGTATGCGGCTGCATGAACGGGAAAAGCAAAAGCAAAAACACGAGGAGGACGCAACATGAAAAAATTTATATCCCTGCTTTTGAGCCTTTGCCTGCTGCTCGGCACACTGCCCTTGCAGGTATCGGCTTTTGCGGGGGACATTTTTCCATCCGAAAGTACGGTAAAAACCGTCACGCTGAATGATGGCTCGCTTTCCCTGCAAAACGAGTACATCCATATGACGTTTCGCAAATTGTGGGGAAGCTATGCCTACCTCACGGTTGTGCCCGCTGCAAAGTCCGATGAGGAAAGCATACTGATCGGGCAGACGCCGCGCTGCACCTTCATCACCTATGATCAAGGCAGGGAAAAGACAGAGGGCGTGGTGACTGAGCCGATAAAAGCAGAATTTGTGACCAAAACGCCGAACGGCAGCGCAAATGCCATCAAGGTGGAATATTCTCTGCTGACCTCCCTTAGCCTGATCAAGGCAAAGGCGACGGTCTACTATGAGCTTGTTCAGCTCAAGGAAACCGGGGCATCGTCCGACACATGGGGCGTGCTGGCGTCGGTCAGCGAGATTTGCATCGACGAGGACAGTATGCCCCAGGACTGGAATCGTGACTTCAATTTCAAATGGGGCTATTCGTTCAACTGCTTTACCGCCACGGGACATACCTCCACGCTGGAAAAGCCGGGCGGCCCTGCTATTAAAATGAGCCGTACCACCGTGCCGGAAGGGGAAAACCCGCAAATCACCACCGAAAACTCGGTATTCACCGCGTCCGTGGAGGATTTAAGTACAAAAACCGTTCCCAAGGGGTATTCCGAGTGGGGCGATGTGGACGGTGTTTACACCACCGAAGTCTACACGGACGGCTACCCTTGGGCAAATCCCTTCGTGGGGCTGTCGGATTACTATGAAAAGGATATCACCTCCGTCAGCGGCAAGCCGATTCGTGTCGCCCTGGCGCAAACCGTCAGCGTAACACCGGGCGATAAGCCGCTGAATACCTGGGTGCAATGTGACAGCTATACCGGCTTCACGTTTGAAGAACCCAACGGCTCGGAGGAGTACTCCCACTTCCTTTGGGGCTTTCATGATCTGATCAAGGCGGGCACGGAGAATGTCCCCTCCCGGCCAGATGCGGTGAATACTGCCATCAACGCCAAGCGGCTAGCCGCATTCGCCGTAAACGGCGGTGTGACGGTGGAGTATGTGGCGGACAATGCCGCGCTGGAAAAGCTGAAAAAGCAGTACGGAGATCCTGTTGCGCTTATCAGCGGCGATTATGAGAGCAAGAATGGAACGGAATTCACCTTTACCGGCGGCGCGGCGATGCTATCGCCCTCCGTTACGGCGACATGGAATAAGAGCAACGGAAAGCTGGTCATAAAAAAGGACGGCACGATCGAACACAGCGGCGTAAGCCTGAACGCACCGAGCTTTAAGTTCTACCAGCCGAAAAACGGCGCAGAAAAAGACTTGCAAATCTCGCTTACAAAGGACGGCTTTGCGTTCCAAATCGATCCCGAAAAGAACGATGCCATCGTCTTTGTGGACATTCCTTATGCCGCGGTGAAACTGGAAAACGCGAAAGCCGACGCGGCAGGAAACCTTGTGTTCAGCGGCGACATCGGTTTCCGAACCATCTTCAACGGTGCCGAGTTCTCGATGGAAAAGCTGGGCTACGGCTTGAATACCAAAAATGAGTTCAAGGTCAACGGCGTAAAGGCAACAGGCAGCTTTGACACCGCAAAGCTGATGGCGCTGGAGCTTGCCAGCATCAGCGGCGAGGTAAACACCTTCAAGGGTGAGGAGCGCTATGCCTTTGAGCTGGAGCTAAACGCCTTCGACCTGTTTGAAACGGAAGCATCTTTGGCGCTGGAACGCAGCAAAAAGGACGGCTCACTCATTCCCGACGAGCTGTGGTTCTTTGTCAAGTCCAGCCCTGGCATCCCCCTTGTGCCGCCTGTTCCCGTCGGGCAGCTTAACGGCGGCGGCGCGGGTTTTAAGGATCTGGCAAAAACCGTGAACGGCGACTACTTCGCCATCCCGCCCATCAAGCTGCGGGGTGCGCTGGCGGGTACCTATATGCATCTGATTGAGGGTACAGGCAACGTCGTTCTGGGCCCCAGTGAAATTTCCCTCAAGGCAACGGATGTCGGCATCGTCGGGCTGGGGAAGAATGCGCAGTTCATCGACAGCTTCGGCTATTCTCTCCAACTCAACGGGCAGGAACGTACTTATAAAGGAGTTACCTACAAGGGCACCTACTTCGGCGGTTCGGAGGAACTTGCCATCAATCTGCCAAGCAAGACGCTGGACATCTTTTACATAAACACCGCAATCAAGCTGGGCGCGTTCGGCGGTGCAAACCAAAACAAGGACACCGTGTATCTCGGCATCGGCGCCAACGGTATTGTCAAGGGCAGACTGCAGATTCCGAGCAGCCTTGGCATCCCGTTCCTTAGCGGTCTTAGCCTTCCCAGCACAGACATCAATCTGATCGTGGGCGGGCAGACGACCTTCCCCGTCACAAACACAAACGTCAGCGAGGGCATGAAGCAGGCGTTTAAGAATGTCGATGTCTACCTCGGCGCGATGACAGGTGTGAATGCAGGAGTCTTCGACGCGCGCGTGTGGGTGCTTGTGCCGCAAATTGTGCAAACCGATTTCCGCAAAGGCGGCGGCTGGGACATTGAAACCAAGTGGCTCGGCAAGCTGCCCGAATGGGACTGGTCAACAAAGGGCGTTGATCCGCTGGTGCAGGCCGTGGCTGCAGAAGACAGCGGCGAGGCAGTTCCCATGCTGCTTGCGGCAGATCCATATGCTGCGGAAAACGGTGGTACAAACACGCAAATCATTGAGGTGAACGCTAACCCGGGCGAGACACCGTATATCCTGTTGGCATTTGAGAACACCGTAACCGAGCAGCAGATCAAGGATGCTTTAACAATTAAAAAGAATAACCAAGATATTGCAATCAACTGGGTGGACGATGGCGGCCAAAGGGATCCAAACTCTGCCATCAACGCCGACACCGACATCCTCAAGAACAAGAATGACGAACAGGAATATCGTATGGCGATGCTGCGGCTGTCGGAGGGCGGCACCTACGAGGTCAACACAAACTCGCTTACGCTTGTGACGGACAAATCCTGCGGCGTTGCCATCACCCCGTTCGAAAGTCTTGTCTTGAATTTGAATGATTATCAGCTGTCGGGCGAAATCAAATACGCCGAAACGGGTACAGAGTATGTGCTGCGCACGTATCTTGCCAATGCCGAGGGCGGCGCGGACTATCTGGTCGAGGAGCAGATAGTGGCGGATCCCGAAAATATTGCTGTCAACATTCCTGAAAGCGGCACACTGGCACCTACGGGCGAATACTATGTAACCTCCTTCCTGATGACAGAAAAGGAGACAGATCTTGATGGTGACGGCGTGATGGAAAAAGCGCTTGCTGCCATCGACAGCAACCAATTCAACAGCAAAATCTCGTATACGAACACCAAACAGCCGGAATCTCCTGCGCACGTTAATTTGGAGGCTGCCGGCAACGAGGTCATGCGCGCCGAATGGCAGCAGGTAGATAACGCTGACGGTTACCGCGTGACGATTTATCAGCAACAGAACGGTGGCTGGGTCGATACCGGCTTTGGTTACGAACTTAACAAGGAAACTACCTCCATCGACATGGCTCTGACCGTGGGCGGCGAGGAAACGGCGGAATCCAAAAATCTGTCTGCGAACGAAACCTACAAGGTCGGTGTAAGCGCCTACACGCAGGCAGAGGACGGCGCAAAGTATTACAGCGCAGAAACCGAATCCTCCGGCGTTTTCCTGCCGGAATACACGCCGCTGAACCTTGCCCTTTCCGTGAACGGTAAGGACTGCACGCCGGACGAAAACGGCGTGTACCATGCCTATGTGGGCGGCAGCAGCAATTCCCTTGCCGTGACCTGCGCGGAATCCGAAAGCATTACGGTCACACGCATGGATACCGATGCGCCCCTTACATCGGACGGGGCAAACACCTTTGCCATCCCCGATTTTACCGGCACGCTGATGCTCCGCGTAAACGGTGTGAAGGGCAAGGACGTGACCGGCGTGTTTCTGCTGGTAAGCAGGGACACCACCGCCCCTGTGCTGACCCTTTCCGCTCCGATCTTCTACGCGGACAGGGCGGCAGGCAGTTATCAAATCACCGGCACGGCGGACGCCGGCAGCGAAGTCCTTTATGGGGAAAATAACGAAAGCGTTTATGCCGCAGGGGACGGCAGCTTTGCAATCCAAGGAACTCTGGAAGAACGGCAAGACGGCGATGCCCTGTATATCCGTGCGCAGGACAGCGCCGGGAACCTCTCTGCACGGCAGCTTGCCTTGGTAGCGCGACAAGCGGAAACGTATGCTGTCACCGTAACGACGGACGGCAACGGTACTGCTTCTGCAGACCTCGCCGCCGCTGCGGCAGGTACGAACATTTCCCTGAGCGCCACACCGAATACGGGCTATCATTTTAAGGAGTGGCAGGTCGTCAGCGGCGGTGTGACTATCGAGAACGATAAGTTCACCATGCCGGACGGAAATGTGGAAATCAAGGCAATTTTTGAAAAGGACGCAGCACCTGCGACCCCCGCGCCCACGGCTACCCCAAAACCGGACAGCAGCCCGACCCCCGCGCCAACTGCCCCCGCAACAAAGCTCCCTGTATGGTGGGTTGCGTTGCCGATTGTCGGCGGTGTGGCGCTGGCTGGCGTTTTCGTGATGCGCAAAAAGAAACGCCGCAGATAAACAGCACCTGACCGCAAAAACGAAATGGGACGCAGCTGATCTCCAAAACAGCCGTCACGGCTTTACCCGCCGTGACGGCTGTTGCTGTTATGCGGGCCTTGTCGGCTTTCATGAATCCGAAGACGGCTATATTGTCAGCTTTCCGGATACAGAAAACACGCAGGCGCTTATTAACGACTACAAAGCGCGTCTGCGTGATTTAGAAAACAATATCTGGCAGTACTAAACTGCCACTGACTCTAAGGCGGACTCCGACCCGCCTTTTCTTTATGCAAAATCATTCCTGCTTCTTCCTTTCTCCCGGTTTCGTTGTGATGAGCTGATAGACATCACTATCCTTGGGTTCCAGATTGGAGAATGGTATCATGCTGTTGCCCATCTTGATAATGCCGTGTCCCTCGCTGGCGTTACGCAGAAATTCCAGCTGCGGCTTGGACAGCCCGCACAGGCGTTCCAAGGCTTCCAGACTTTTCGATTGCCGCAGCATAATGACAAACTCGCTGTTGGAAAGCAGCGCATACGCCACGGGGTTATCCAGATAGTCCTGAATATCCTGCGAGATGCCGGTGGCGTAGGCATTGTACTTTCGGAATCTTTTCCAAGAGGAATACAGGAAATTGGAACTCATCGGGTCCTTTAACAGCACATGAATCTCATCAAAGTAGATCCATGTAGCCGCCGTGGCGTCCTTGCGGCGGTTGGTCATCACCTGCATATTGATGAACTCCAGCAGGGACATCATGGCAATCGGGCGGAGCTGGTCGCCCAGACTTTGGATATTAAAGCAAATCAGGCGGTTGTTCATATCTACATTGGTGGTGTGGGAAAACGCCTGCAGGCTGCCGTTGGCAAATACATCCAGCATCAGGGCCAGCTGCTTTGCACGGCGCAGGTCGGATTTGTTCAAATCCCGATACAAATCACCGAGCGTCGGGCAGGGCGCTGTGTAGCCGGAGGCAATCAGCGGTTTGTAAATGTTTTTGAGACTGGCAGCAATCAGGCTTCTGTCCTCCGGCTGAAGATGCCCATTCTCGCCGATCAGCTTGTCCAGCATCGACAGAACAAACTCGATTTTGGCAACATCGGGCGGCACATCGGTCTTGGGGTCGTACAGTGCTGCGAGCCGTTCCCTTTCTTTCGCTTCCCTCTCCATTCTCCGCTGCCGGAGTCGCTGTTCTTCAGCCCGTTTAATCTGGTCGAGCTGCTCCTGTGTATAATTGACTCCAAGCTCCTGCAAATCTTTAGCGGCAGTCACAGCATCCACATAAAAGCGTTCCCGGTAATGCTTGCGTTTTCGTAAAAAAGCGTTATAATTGAATCAGTTAAATCAAAGGAGGTATCAAATCATGAAATCACATAAATACTGGTCCTTAGGCGCACTTTTCTGTATGTTGGGATGCATTTATTCTGGAATCAAAAAATCTATGACTGCGCATAAATACTTTGCCTATTCTTCATTGCTTTGTATGGGCATGTCCATTTATTCCGGTCACAAACTGGTTTCTCCAAAGAAAAAAATAACTAAACCAAATAACAGTGAGAATAGTTAAACAAAAAATCGCCTTTATTCACAAAAGACGAAGTTGCTGGAGAATTTTTTCTCCAGCAACTTTCTTTATCTTTAAGCCATTGAAATACAATACTGTCCAATCAGCTTCATCCAACTATTATATTTCAATCACAAAGATGCGCAGCTTCGAATACTTTTAACTTTTTTAGAAGAAATTTGAAAAATCCTGCGAAAATTTCCGGGAACATGTTCTCTTATACTATAGGAGGGTTAAAAGCCTCCGAAAAAGAGAATAGCGTCCTCTGTTTGTACCGCATTGGGGAAGCAGCGCCACGACCGGAAATCCGCGAGCGTGCCAAGGTGCGAGAAAACATACTGCACTGGCCGTAACGCCATTGTAGGGCACAGCGCCGGGAAAGGTTGCCTGTCTGGAATTGCAGGGGGAGAAAAACGCACAGCTATAACGACAGATCGTGCCGTGGAAAGATTGCTTCTCTTTCCACGGTATTTTTGTATCGTTATAGAATGACGTTTACCCAAATTTCAAACAGACAGAGGTGTTTTATATGGGATATTCGCGTAAAGATGTTGAGAAATCAAAGATGAATGCTAAGAAGTTTGTCCGGTATCAAGAAGGAGCTGAAAAATACAGTCTTGGCCTGACAAAATTTCAAGAACTCGCCAAGGAAGCTAAAGCTGTTTACAAAATTGACAAGGTTGCTTTGGTAAACTGTGAGATTTTTGAACGCTATCTAGAATCCTTTCATATTCTGTAATCAAAGCCATAAATTGTACATTGCTAAATTCGGAAGGGCAAATTCTGAACTTGACTTTCTGCTTCACAATAAGTATACTGTTGATGTGGAGGGATGAGAACTGCTATGGCAAAGATGGGACGACCAAAATCCGATAATGCAAAAAAGAAATCCGTAAATGTTCGGGTGGAGGATGCCCTATACGAGCGTATCCGTTCTTATGCTGCACAACATCAAATGAGTATGACAGAAGTTGTTTTGCTGGGGCTGAATATGATTTTATCAGATCCAGAATAAGTATCATGCCCTTCTTCTTTCGAGAAGGAGAATTGATATGGCAACGACAAGAAAAGACTTGCGGGGACGTACCCTGCGCAAAGGCGAGATGCAGCGCAGCTCCGATAAACGGTATGCGTATTCCTATAAAGATCCGCTGGGGCGGCGCAAATACATCTACGCAAATGACCTTGTAACCCTTCGGGAAAGGGAGACTCAACTCACCAAAGATCAGTTAGATGGTTTGGACATTTACGTTGCAGGCAAGGCAACGGTCAACTTTGTTTTTGACTGCTATATGAGTCTGAAAACGAATCTGCGCCAGACTACCCGGAGCAACTACCTTTATATGTATGATCGCTTTGTCCGTGACACGTTTGGCAAGAAGAAAATTGCCGTGATTCGGTATTCGGACGTATTGCAGTTTTACAATTATTTACTGGACAAGCAAGACTTGCAGGTGAATACATTGGAGAGCGTTCATACACTTCTTCATCCCACCTTTCAGTTGGCGGTTCGAGACGAAATTATTCGGAAGAACCCCACCGATGGTGTGCTGACAGAGATAAAGAAAAGCTCCGAACAGACCACTGGTGTACGCCATGCTCTGACGATTCCACAGCAGCGGGCGTTCATGGAGCATATTGCCAATCACCCGGTCTACTGCCACTGGTGGCCGCTGTTTACGGTGCTGCTGGGAACGGGCTGTCGCATCGGTGAAGCATTGGGCTTGCGCTGGGATGATCTGGACTATGAGCGGCGTACTATCAACATCAATCATAGCCTAGTTTATTACCCGGTGGGCGAGAACCGCAGTTCTATTCAGCATATCTCAAAGCCTAAAACGGATGCTGGCATTCGGACAATTCCTATGCTTGATGCCGTGAAAGATGCCTTTGAAATGCTGCGGGAAGAGCAGAAAGAGTCTGGCTGGAACGATGTTGAAATTGACGGAATGACAGGATTTGTCTTTTGTAGCCGTTTCGGCAATGTTCCCAATCCGCAATCTGTAAATCGTGCTATCAAGCGAATCATTGCAGATTACAATGAGGGCGAAGAAGTGGCATCAAAGAAACAGCACCGTAATGCGGTTTTGCTTCCAGACTTTTCTGCACACAATTTGCGTCACACATTCTGTACAAGGCTTTGCGAAAAAGAGACCAACCTGAAGGTTATCCAATCGGTTATGGGGCATAAAGACATCCAGACTACGATGGACATTTATGCCGAAGCAACCGAGCAGAAAAAGCAAGAATCGTTTGAACGATTGGCTGCAACACTGGATGTTTTTTAATCAGCGAAGAAGTGCTCTTACTGAGTATTTCTTCTGACAGCAAAAATTCTCCAAGGACAGCAAATTGACATCAAATACGCGAGAGTAATGGTGAATCACGAAGGATCACGAATATTTGGAAATCACACAAAACCGTGATAGTAAAGCATCACGAAGCGTTGTGAAGTGATTCTAAATATAATCCCCACGATGAAGCCTATCGACTAAAAAGCATTGATTCCACGCCTTTTATCAACCCGGTTTGGCTGATTTGACACCACTTTGACACCAAACTTGTGCAGAAAAGGCTTTACAAGAAAGCAGAGAGTTATCCTCTTACGGATGACTCTCTGCTTTTTTGTTTATGTAGTTGTGCATTTCTGCGCGGCAGCAATGAGGTGATACCACCGAACCGCTTATATGGTCCAAAGGATTTCTTCGCAGGTCCGTTTCTGATATGCGGAGACGGTGGCGAAGATCTGATA
>OGPM01002694.1_pt1 | contig 12085 bp, 9 predicted proteins | sample 1552961 | NCBI WGS metagenome assembly OGPM01 (sample SAMEA2580304, study PRJEB22360) | human gut metagenome | biome: human gut; feature: human-associated habitat; material: faeces | place: Denmark | collected 2008/2010
GAGGCTGTTACACCAACACGCTTTCCAAGCGTGCGCCATAGACCACTAGGCGAATCCTCCATGCACTGCAGTGCTTGCTAGAAGTAAGCTCCGTAGGCAACTCGAATAAGCTACCACAGCTTTCGGATAAATGCACATTCAGTGCCGGCTGCGGCGTGTCGCTTTGTGGACAAGGACCACCAATGAGTGCCTGCGCTGATGTGCAGGTCGTTCGTACGGCGTGTGCAACAGGTGATCTCACCGGGGGATGAACCAGTGCAAATCAAAGCGACTCAAGGCAAGTCAGCAAACCCGAGGCAAACCAGAATGAACATGCGCATGCCATCGCGTGAATTATTGCCAGCCTCTTGCCGTGATGCAACATAGTGATTTTAGGCTATGAACCTTGGTGAAACAGTTGGTCATGCAATATGAGGGATGGGGAGTGGCCAGTCGCGGGGAGTTCATAATTCGGGAAGTCTCCCATCTGTGAGCGGGACAATATCGAATATTGAGACAATCTGCGGTAATAATTGATCGAAAAACAGTGCCTAATACCTCTTAAATCCTAAAAAATCAAGACTGTTCCTCAAAAAAGTTTTTCTTTATATTGAGTAGTTGGTTTTTGATTACTTAGCCGCGCAGAGAGAGGGATAGGCATGGTTCGTCGCGCCCAGGCTGCTCTTCGGTCCGTTGAACACACCAGCGTGAGGCAGCTGCGAGTTCTGGCTGCGATTGTATTTCTGTTCGCCATGGTCATCGCCACTGTGGCTCCTGCAGTCACGGCTCCGATGGCCTTCGCCGACAGCAGCACCAGCTCGTCCAGTTCATCAAGCTCGTCCAGCGTTGACTACGCCACCTGGGCCGAAGTCTCCAAGGCGATGGACAAGCAGCTGAACAGCGGTCTTAAGACGTACAAGGATGGCAACACCGCTGGCGCCACCTCCGATTTCATGGGCGCGTACAACAAGATTTACGTGGCCTCCAACTTCACCGCGGTCGTGCACGACACCATTGGCGCGGACAAGCAGCTTGCCCAACAGCAGGCATTCCAAAGCGTTCAGAATCTTTCCTACACGCCTGGCAACGACGATCAACTGACTCAGCAGATTGATGCGTTGACCGCCGATCTTGACGCCACGGCCCAGCAGCTCGACACCAACGCCGATCTCGCCAAGCCGAAGGCGTACGCCGAAGCGCTGCAGGCGCAGCTGGCCAAAGAGCGCAAGGAGCTCGACGCCAAGAAAAAGAAGAACCCAGGCAAGGGCAATCGTTCATGGACCGACGTGGCCAACGAAATGACCCCGATTCTCGACAATGCATACAAAGCTTACGAAAAGGGTGATGGTGCCAAGGGCGCCACGCTCGTGAACAACGCGTACTACCAGTATTACGAGAAGCTCGGCTTCGAAAAGAACGTGATGAACGCCATCAGCGGCAACCGCGTCTCGCAGGTGGAATACCAGTTCAAGATGTGCCGCAAGTCCATGAACGCCGGCGCATCCCTGAAAGACACCAAGAAGCTGATCGACGACCTCAAGGCCATGCTGATCAAGGACGCCGGCATTCTTGACGGTGGTGCCGCCGATAAGGAAGACGGTTTCACCAAGCTGGTCACCAGCTCCTCCGGCCAGGCGTTCCTCGTGCTTATCCGTGAGGGTCTTGAAGCTCTGCTGGTGGTTGCAGCCATCGTCGCCTACTTGGTCAAGTCCGATAACAAGCGCTTCGTCAAGTGGATTTACTTGGGTGTGCTCGTCGGTCTGCTCGGCGCCGGCTTGGTGGCTGTGATCTTCGTGTTCGCCTTCGGCGGCTCCGGCCCGATTCAGGAGATCATGGAAGGCACCTGCGCACTGATCGCCATGGGCATGCTGCTGTGGACGAGTAACTGGATGCTGAACAAGTCCAGCGTGGAAGCGTGGAACCGTTACATTCGCAAGAAGACCGAGGCTGCTGTGGCTGATGCCGAAGCCGCCGCAAGTGCCGACAACGTGACGTTGAAAACCGTGGTCTCGCTGGCTATGCTGAGCTTCCTCGCCGTGTTCCGTGAAGGCGCTGAAACCGTGATCTTCTACGAGTCCATCTACACGATGAGCCGCGATACTCGCGGTATGTGGATCGGTGGTCTGACCGCCGCGGTGGTGCTTGTCGGCATCTTCCTGCTCTTCCGCTTCACCTCCGTGAAGATTCCGATTGGTCCGTTCTTCCTGGTCACTTCGATTCTGATGTCTGTGCTGGTGGTGGTGTTCGCCGGCGGCGGCGTCCACTCGCTGATCGAGGGCGACTTGCTGCCCGCCTTCTACCTGAACGGTGTGCCGACGAACGATTGGCTTGGCCTCTACCCGTACGTCGAATGCCTAGTGGCGCAGGCCATCGCAGCCGTTGCGGTTATCGCGCTGTTCGTGGTCGGCTTCATCAAGCAGCGCAAGCTGAAGGCGCAGGCTACTGCCGAGGTCCCGGCCGTGAAGGCGTAGCCCGTCTAGCTCGTCCGTTTCCTCCCATAACTGCAGACAACTGACAGACTTGCGGCACGGCCTCGGATCGATGCCAATTCCTCCAGCCCACGCCGCACTTATCTCATAACTGAATAATTGCAATTATCTAAGCGTGAATCCTAATTCACCAGAGATAGAGAAAAGGAATAACAATGATGAAGAACAAGAAACTGGCCGCTCTGCTCGGCCTGCTGCTCGCCGGTTCCATGACCGTGTCCATGGCTGCCTGCGGTTCCACCAACTCCGCATCCGACACTAAGGCTGACTCCTCCTCCCAGTCTTCCGACTCCTCTTCCTCCGATTCTTCCTCCGATTCCGGCGCCGGTTTCGAAGAGGTTCCGGTTGGCCCGTCCGGTACTGCTGAAGAGCAGGATCAGGACGCCGGCCCGCTGACCGTGGGCGCTGTGTACTTCCAGCCGATCGATATGGAGCCGTCTTCCATGGGCCTGAAGGCTGCTGACGCTTCCTTCCACCTCGAGGCCGACATCCATGCCAACCAGAAGGGCACCGAGCTCGGCTACGGCAAGGGCGACTTCGTGCCGGATCTGACCGTGAACTACACCATCATCGATAAGTCCACCGGCAAGGAAGTCGAGGGCGGCACCGCCACCTCCGGTACCTTCATGCAGATGAACGCTTCCGATGGCCCGCACTACGGCGCCAACGTCAAGCTCGACAAGGCTGGCACCTACCAGCTGAAGCTCTCCATCGAATCCCCGGCCTCCAAGGGTTGGATGCTGCACGTTGACCCGGAGACCGGCGTCAAGGGCCACTTCTGGACCGAGCCGATCGAGGTCACCTTCGACAACTGGGATTACACTCCTCGCCAGTGGTGATTGACTAAGCAGAAAGCCCCCTCGTCAGAGGGGGCTTTACGCCGCTTTAGGGAGATAATTCTTAGGACGGTCTAAAACTCCCCTCAGTCCGCTTCGCGGACAGCTCCCCTCAGAGAGGGGAGCCTAAGGTGAACAGAGAAAGGACGCGAATGCTTGAACAATTCGTGGCAGTGATGCCGGGCACTTTGGCCCCCGCATTGCTGGTGATGAGCCTGAGCGTGATGCTCACGGTCGGCGAGGGGCGAGATAAGCCGATAAGCTCGCATTGGCGTCTCATCGGCCTGATCGTCGGTCTGATCGCCGCCATCGTATTCGCCGGCCTGCGCGCCTCGGCCGTGATCAATCAGCGCACGTTCGTCAACTACCCGGTGTTGTGGTGCGCGATCATTGCCGACATCCTGACCATCGTCGTGGTGGTGTTCGCACGCCGCATCACCACCAATTGGCAGCAGCACAAGGTGTTCATGCACATCGCTAACGCCGTGGCCGCCATCGACATCGCACTCACCCTGTTCTACGCGCTGCCGGACGTGATTCTGCAGCTCACCATCTGGGTGGAACCAGGGGAGACCGCATTCACTTCGGCCATGCTGCTGCGCGCTCTTGGTTTCCTGCTTGGCGTGGCCATGTCCATTATTGTGGCCGCCATCTTCCGCACGATGCGCACCACTGCCGTGCGCTGGGCGTTCACCGTGGCCGTCGCGGCCATGATGGTGATTCTGCTGATTCAACACTTCACTGGTCTTGCCCAGATTCTGCAGGCGCGAGGCTTCCCGATGAACCATACGATGTTCGTGGCGCTGGCTTGGTCCATCAACCAGAACTCCACGATGATTATGGCGCAGGCGCTGGTGTTCCTGATTCCCGCCGTGGCCTCCATCGTGGCCGGTTTCCGTATGAAAACCCATGATGTGCCGGGAGCCAACGAGGCCACGTTGCGCCGGCATAAGGTATTCCGCCGCCACGCCATCGCCGCTGCCGTGTGGAGCCTTATCGCAGCCATCGGCGTCACAGCAACCCTGACCGTGGGCGTTGCCGCGACCCATCAGACCATCACCCTTTCGCCGCCGGAAGCCTACTCGCTCAAGGACGGCGTGGCCACCATCCCCTTCAGCCAGGTCGAGGACGGCCACCTGCACCGCTTCGAATACAAGGCCAAGGACGGCACCGTCATGCGCTTCATCATCATCCGAAAGAACGGTGGCGCGTACGGCATCGGCCTGGACGCCTGCGAGAGCTGCGGCGACGCTGGCTACTACGAGAAGGACGGCAAGATCATCTGCAAGAAGTGCGAGGTGGCCATCAACCTGGCGACCATCGGCTTCAAGGGTGGCTGCAACCCGATACCATTCCCGTACAAGACCGGCCACGGCAAGATCACCATTCAAACTACGGATCTGGACGCGCTGAGCGCCCACTTCCGGTGAGTCAGGCAGGAGACAAGAATCATGTTCTTTCTGCGCATGATTACTCGCTCGTTCACCCGACAGCTGCGCCGGCGCCTGCTTATCGCGCTGACCGTATGCCTGTCGGCGACCGTGTCCGTATCGATGCTGGGCGTCGTGTTCGACGTGGGCGACAAGCTCAACGCCGAGCTGTCCACCTACGGTTCGAACATCACCGTGCAGCCCAAGGCGGATGCGGTCGTTTCCGACCTGTACAACACCGAGTCGGGCGGCGCGACGTCCACCAGCGACCCGACCGCTTTTCTGAAGGAGTCGGACGCGGCCAAGATCAAGACGATCTTCTGGTCGTTCAACATCACCAGCTTCGCGCCGCAGCTCAACATCCACGCCACGGTGAACGGTACCAACGTGCCGGTCGTCGGCACGTGGTTCAACAAGAACCTCAAGATCTCCACCGGCGAGACTACCGTCGTGGGCGTGGAAGGCATGCGCTCGTGGTGGCAGCTGGACGGCAAGTGGCCCAAAGACGATTCCGACCAGGGCGTGATCGGCAAGACGCTGGCCTCCGAACTCGGCGTGACCACCGGCGACACCATCACCCTCAACAAAACCACCGCCTCAGGCAAGAAGAACGAGCAGAAAATCAAGCTCACCGGTGTCTACGATTCCGGCGACGAGGACAACGGCTCGCTCTACATCGCCTCCTCCACGGCCCAGGTACTCGCCGACCTGCCCGATTCGGTCGACAAAATCGAGGTCAAGGCCCTGACCACGCCGGAGAACGACCTGGCCCGTAAGGCCGCCGCGAACCCGGCCGCGCTGAGCCAGGAGGAATGGGAGACCTGGTACTGCACCGCCTACCCGAGCTCGATCGCCTATCAGATCGAAGAGGTGATTCCGGGCGCGGTGGCCAAGCAGGTGCGTCAGGTGGCCGCGTTGCAGGGCAATGTGCTGCAAAAGACGCAGGCCGTGATGATTCTGATGACCGTGCTGAGCCTGATCGCCGCAGCCGTGGCCGTGGCCAACCTGATGGTCGCCTCGATCGGCGAACGGTCGGGCGAGCTGGCGTTGCTCAAGGCGCTCGGTGCCACCGATGCCGCGGTATCCCGCCTGATGCTGGCCGAAACGGCGGCAATCTCGCTGCTGGGCGCGATTGTGGGCGCGCTGCTCGGTTCCGGCGTGGCCCAGCTGATAGGCCGGGTGGTGTTCGGTTCCGGCATTACGATGCGGCCGATGGTGTTCGTGCTGGTGTTCGTGCTGCTGGCTGTCACCGTGCTGCTGGCGTCCGCCTCATCGATTCGTTCGATTCTGAATCTCAAGCCCGCGGAGGTGCTCCATGGTCGCTGAGTTTATCTACGTAGGTGTGGAAGGAGGGAACCGATGACCAACACCGGTATGTTCTTCAGAATGCTGTTCAGCGCCGTGTTCCGTCGGCGTTCGCGCGCGGTGATGGCTGTGGTGGCGTCGCTGGTCGGCGCAGCCACACTGTTCTGTCTGGCGATGATCTGCCTCGCCGTGCCGCAGCAGATGAACGAGGAGATGCGTGCGTACGGCGCGAACCTGATTGTCACGCCCACCGAATCGACCAATGCTGACGGCAAGGCCGGCATCGACAAGGCGATGGTGCAGCACACCACTGAAATGGTCAAGGCCAAGGGTTCCGCGAAATACGCCACCTACCGCTACGAGAACGTGCGCGTCAACGCCTCGCCGTACGTGATGGCCGGCGTGAATGCGGCGCAGGTCAAGAACCTCAACCATCACTGGGTGGTCGACGGCTCGTGGCCGACCGACGGCAAGGTGCTGGTCGGACGCGACATCGCCGACGCCATCGGCCTGAGAATCGGCTCCGCCATCACCATCGGCTACCGTGCATCCGATAACGCCAGCACCAACGGCACTTCGTCGAACTCCTCGATCGACCAGCAAACCAAAGACGGCCGTGTCTCCAGTGACATCATGGACACCTCCGGTACCGAATTCCGCGTGGCCGGCATCGTGGACACCGGCGGCAGCGAAGACTCGATCATCTACGCCACCAACGCCGACGTCAACAAGCTCACCGGCATCACGCGCGGCGTGGACGTCATCGAGTATTCGGCCGGCGCCAGCGACCTCGCAGGCCTGGTGTCCAGCATCAACGACATGACCTCCATGCACGTCAAGGCACAGCAGGTCACCAAGATCACCGCCTCCGACACCCGCATCATCACCATGCTGCAGACGCTGTTCTGGATCGTCTCGCTGGTGGTGCTGGTGCTGACGCTCGTCGGCGTCGGCACCACAATCAGCTCGATCGTCTCGCAGCGACGCAACGAGATTGGCCTGCGCAAGGCCCTCGGTGCTAGCTCGCGTGCCATCGGCACCGAGTTCTACATCGAATCGTCGCTCTACGGCCTGATTGGCGGCCTCATCGGCACCGCAATCGGCTACGGACTCGCCAGTTGGCTGTGCGTGGCGGTGTTCGAACGCTCCATCGTATTCAACTGGTGGCTGGCCCTGATTTCCGTGCTGTTCAGCGCGCTGGTCGCCATCGTCGCCTCCATCCCGCCCGTCCACCGCGCCACCCGCATCGACCCCGCCGTCGTGCTTCGCGAAGAATAAAGAAAGAGAAACGTCATGCTACTTGAACTCGACCACATCTCGAAGATCTACGGCGACCTGCGTGCCGTGGACGACCTCAATCTGACCGTGCCGGAAGGCGAATGGCTCGCCATCGTCGGCTCCTCCGGCTCAGGCAAGACCACGCTGATGAACATGATTGGCTGCATGGACACGCCCTCCAAGGGCTCCGTGAAGCTGGAAGGCCGCAAGCTGGAGGACCTGAACGCCACGCAGCTGGCCGACGTGCGCAAGAACCTCATCGGACTGGTGTTCCAGAAGTTCTATCTGGTGCCGCACCTGACCGCCGTGGAAAACGTGATGGTGGCCCAGTACTACCATTCGGTGGTCGATGAGAAGCAGGCCATGGAGGCGCTGGAAAAGGTCGGCCTGAAGGACCGCGCCCACCACCTGCCCGGCCAGCTCTCCGGCGGCGAGCAGCAGCGCGTGTGCGTGGCCCGCGCGCTGATCAACGACCCGAAGCTGATTCTGGCCGATGAGCCCACCGGCAACCTCGACGAGAAGAACGAGAAAATCGTGCTCGACCTGTTCCGCAAGCTGCACGAGCAGGGCACCACGATTATCGTGGTCACCCACGATGCGCTGGTCGCCAGCTGCGCGCAGCGCGAGATCATGCTCAACCATGGCGTGCTCGTCGGTGAGAAGTGGAATGACGAGGATGCGCGCAAGGCCTACGAGGCGGCCGGCGGCAAGCCCGCCTCCACGGGTGCACAGGTCGAGGGCGCGCAGAACGGCGAGACCGCCATTGGTTTCACTGACCCCACCAAGGCCGCGAAAACCGGCGGCGAGGAGTAGGGCCGTCAGGGGCATCGAGCAGTATGTGAGGAATACATGGCAAGCTGATGGTCTCTCCCCCAGTCAGCTTCGCTGACAGCCCCCCCTCGTCAGAGGGGGGCTTAAGGAGCGTGAATATGACCGAAAAGAGTACGTTGAAGAAATCCGCGACATTGGCGGCGGCCGGACTGGTCGTGGCTGGCGCGCTGCTGGCCGGATGCGGCGAATCCAAGGCCGCGCCGATGGACGATGCGTACGCCGGCAACTCGGGCGAGACCGAGAAGTCGCAGGAAGAGCAGTCGCAATCCCAGTCGAACGGCTCCGATAGCTCCGACGGCTCCGATTCCAGCTCGTCGCACAACGACCCGTCCACCACCACGTCCGACAAGAAGGACACCGGCAACTACAAGGACGGCAACTACTCGATCAACGGCCAGTACGGCCCGGTAGGCGAGGATTCCATCGACGTCCATCTGACCATCAAGGACGGCAACGTCGAGACCGTCAATATCATTGGGCACCCGTTCACCACGATTTCCAAGAACCATCAGGACGACTTCGCCAAAGCCATTAACGGCGTGGTGGACGGCAAACCTCTGAAGGGTCTCAAAGTGGACAAGGTCGCCGGCGCCAGCTGGACCTCCGACGCCTTCAACAAAGCCCTCGAAGTCGCCCGCCAGGAGGCTTCGATTCAGGAGTAAGACCGCTACTTCAGCAATGCTGGCCACAGCAGATCGGCCATGCGCGAGGCCCAGGCGGTGTCGTCGTCCATTGCTTTGCCCTCGATGGCCTCATACGCCACCAAAGATCCGATAATCGTGGACAACAGCAACTTCTCGTCAACGTCCTCGCGAAACACGCCCTGCGCGACTCCCTGCTTGAGGAACGCCCCCACACGCTCCAGCCACGGGGTCACCACTTGGTCGACGATGTGCTGGAAGAACTCGGCCTCGCTGGACAATACAATGCCCACGCGCTTGACGTCGATGTCGTTGTCGCGCACCCAATCGACCAATCGCTGCAATAGTTGCGTGAAATGCTCACGCGTGGGGCTGGGCACTGGGTCGGAATCCGGGATGGCCAGATACATCGCGCTGATCTCGTGCAGCAGCTCGTCGGCATTATGATATCGGCGGTAAATCGTGGTTTTGGCCACACCGGAGCGCCGGGCCACCTCCTCGATGGTCACGCCGCTGATGCCGCGGTCCACCGCAATCTGCAGCGTGGCTCGCATGAGCTTGCGATCCGTCGCCTCGCGCGTGCGCTCACCGCGCGGTGTCGCCGTCGTGTCTGTCATCTCCGTCATCTCTTCTCTTCGAAATATGCTCCCGTACGCTCCCGCTGGCGAGAGCTGGCTGGCAAAGCCAGACTGAGGGTGGTAAGTCCATGCCGTTTGTAGGCAACTCCCGGATAATACCTACTAGCTCAGCACTTTAGTGCTCTCGACTTGGGCTACATACCACTGGTTGAACCGCACCAGTGGCTTCCTGAGCAACAGCCCAAGCAACAGTAGCGGCGGCACGAATGCCAGCAGCATTCCGGCGGCCCGCCAGTAATCCATGTCGTAGATGCCGGCGATGGCCGCACGCATCATCGTCACCGCATGGGTGAGCGGCAAGAGCGGACTGACTTTGGCGATGAAGTCGGGCAACATCTGCACCGGGTAGGCAGCGTTCGCACCCGAAATCTGCACGATGAGCATAAGCACGCCGATTGCCTTACCCACATTGCCGAAACTCACCACCATCGTATAGGTGAAGAACGAGAACACCAGCGAGGCCAGCCATCCAGACAACATAAACAGCAGCGGATGCACGGCCTGCACGCGCAGGAACAGCAAATCGCCACCGAGCGACACCGTGGATTGCAGCAGCGCAATCAGCGCGAACACCCCGTAATGCCCAAGGAAGAGCCGATGCGGCCGCGGATCGCCCAATGCTTTGCGCGTCCGGCGAGACACGGTGGTTTTCAGCGTCACCACCATCAGCAGCGCGCCCACCCACAGCGGCAGCAGCGTGTAGAACGGTGCCATCGACGAACCGAAATTCGCCACCGGGAATACGGCCTTGCGCCTGAGCTGCACCGGTGCGGCCAACGTACTGGCCAGCGTTTCGGGATCATTGCCCAGCACCTCTTTGACCATGCCCATATCGCCACTGTTTAGTGCGTCGCTCAGTGTGCTGTTGAACGAAGCCAGTTCGGCGCCGGCGGAACGCAGTTTGCCGGACACCTTGTCCAAGGTAGTGCGAGCGTCGCTGAGCATATCGCTGGCGTCGTCGGAAGTCCCTTTCAGGTCGCCGAGCGTGGAGTCCAACTGGGTGGCGCCGGAACTCAGTATGCCGGAGGCGTCAGCGACGGTGGACGACAGGGAGTCGATTTGCGGTTTCACCGTGGCCGAGAAATCTGACTTGATATTGGCAATACTGTTCTGCGCTTGATCAGCCAGATTCTTGACCTGCGCATGCTGATCCTGCGCGTCCTGATTGCCTTGGCGAATATCGGTCGCCGCCGTATTCAGCGCTTGCCGCAGCCTGTTTTGTCGTGCGATTGAACGGTCAATCGCCGTGATGATGGATGAGTCGTTGCCCAGTATGCCGGCCAACGTGTTGCGAATTTCAGTGTATTTCTCCGTCTGCTTGCCAATGGCCGTGGCTTGACGGTCCAATTCGTCGGCGACCGTGGTGGCACCATCATTCGCGTCGGAATACAGCTTGTCTATGGAATCGGACACCGCGCCGAAACTGGAGGCGCTCGCGTCCAGTGCGCTGCTCATCGCGTCAGCGGTGGTGCCCAGGGCTCCGGCCACGTCGGTGACTTCCTGTTTGGCGCTGGCAAGATCCTTGCCGCCTTGTTTGGCGGCAGAGGAAACCTGAGTGATTAGTGAGTTCGAGGTGTCGAGCAAGGCGCCGGCCGTATCGGTCAATGCGCTGTATGTGCCAAGCAGATCCGCAGTATCGTCAAGCTGTGTGGCGAAATTGGCGATGTTGGCGTTGAAGGTATTCAGTTGCTCTTTGGCCTCGGGCTTGGACAGCTGATCGGCCAGCGAAGACGCGATTTCCAGCCCGGCCGAAGTGATGGTCTTAGCGAACGTGGTGTTGATTTCCGCCGCAACCTCATCCGTGCCCTCGTTGAGCAGATTCGGTGCCAGCGCGTTCTTCTTCTCGTTGCGGTAATAGGTCAGTTCGGCATGCTGCACGTCGTCGGAGAAGAAGGTCATCATGTCTTTGCTGAACGACTTCGGAATTACGATGGCCGCGTAGTATTTGCCGGATCGTGCGCCCTCGACGGCATCGGCTTTGGACGTGATCGTCCAATCGAGCTGACTGTTGGCGCGCAGCGCGTTCACCACCTGATCGCCGACCGTGACTTTCACCGGGATCAGGTCGGAACGATACCCCTCATCCACATTCGCCACCGCGAATTTCAGGTTCTTCATATTCGAGAACGGGTCCCAGCATGCGGCCACGTTGAACCAGGTGAACAGGCCGGGAATCATCACCAAGCCGATCACGATGATGATGGAGACCACGTTGCTGGTCAGGCGTTTGATGTCGCCGGTAAACAGTTTCCACATGGTGTTCATCGTGCGTGCCTGCCTTCCTTGGTCGGCGGAATAGTGGGGATGATTGCGGTAACAGCGGCGCTCGGGTCCGCTTCTTCGTGGCGTTCGGCGGAGGTGTCGCGACGCTTGGCCTTATGCCCGTACAGCATGGCGCGGATCGACTCGTCGGAGAGGCTGCCGAGCTCGGTTTGGCGGCGGATGGAATCGCGCATGAATTCCACGACCATCAGGAAGCCCATGATGATGAGCACCCATGCCAGCCATGTGCCCATGACTACGATTTTCTCGCTGGTGGTCAGCGCAAACACGATAATGAGCGCGGCCGGCACCACGAATCCGGCGATAAGCGCACCCAGCAGCAGCCGGGGATACTGGTAGGCGAATTTGGCGGCCCGACGTTCGATGGCATGACGG
>OGPM01002702.1_pt1 | contig 12040 bp, 10 predicted proteins | sample 1552961 | NCBI WGS metagenome assembly OGPM01 (sample SAMEA2580304, study PRJEB22360) | human gut metagenome | biome: human gut; feature: human-associated habitat; material: faeces | place: Denmark | collected 2008/2010
GCGGGTAAAACGTATCTTGGATATGCCGGCAATGTTCGTTTGGTATTTCAAAGAAGAAAATACGTTGCGTTTTTGGCGGCTCTGCGGTAGGATAAAAAAACACGCCGAAAGGAAACTGCCGTGACCCTTCAACAACTTCGCTATGTCACGGCTGTTGCCGGCACCATTATCAGGGTGAGGAGCTGGGCATGACGAACCCGCACTTCACGAAAATCAAGCAGTACCGCGACGTCGAGAGCCGCAACTACTACAGGATCCTGCGAGAGCAGGACAAGACCGAGGCCGAGACGCTGGACATTATCGCCCAGCGCAGCCGCGACGACAGCCGCACCCCGATGCAGTGGGACGCGAGCGAGAACGCCGGGTTTACCACCGGTACGCCGTGGATCGGCATTGCCGACAACTACAAGGCCATCAACGCCGCTGCCCAAATGGACGCCCCGGATTCCATCCGCAGCTTTTACAAAACGCTGGTGGCCCTGCGCAAGAAAATGCCGGTCATCAGTGCGGGAAAAATCGAGTTCTTGTACCCCGACAACGCGGATTTGTTAGCCTATCGCCGGTACGACGGCGAGACGGAGCTGCTGGTTCTCTGCAACCTGCGGGAGCGGGAAATTGCCAAGCCCCTGCCCGTAGGCTGGGCCGATGCCGAGAAACTGCTGGGTAACTACCCCGACACCGCCGACACGCTGCGCCCCTATGAGTGCGTAGTGCTGAAAAAGTGAAGGCTGCCGTATTATCTTTTCGCTATTGGGAGTTGACCGTATCCTTTGCGATAGTAACCTCATAGTGAGCAAGACAAAAGCACTTTCCCTTATTTGCAATGCAAATATAAGGGAAAGTGCTTTTTTGTGTTGATGCCGCTGGGCAGATCGACGGCCAGCACGAATGCGCCGCTTTCCCGCTGACGATTCTTCCCATGTTGGGAGGTATCTTCGGCGGCTTTTTGTCAAGCACTAATAATAGAAAACTAGTAGCCTTTACAAGCAAACTCTCTTGAAACGCATCCGCGATAATGTTACAATCACGCTATATATAAGAAAGGATGCGCAGGGGACTATGACGATCCAGGAATGCTATAAGAAAATGGGTGCAGACTATGAGGATGTGCTCAAGCGGTTGTACAGTGAGGGGATGATCCGTAAATTTGCCAGAATGTTTTTGGACGATGACAGTTATCCAAAGCTGGAGCGGGCATTAAAGGAAGAAAATGTAGAGGAAGCATTCCGTGCGGCACACACGCTCAAGGGGGTATGCCAAAACCTTGGCTTTACCAATCTCTATCAGCCCACCTATGAGCTGACCGAGGTGCTGCGTGCGGGCACCCTGGAAGGCTCAAAGGAATGGTTTGACCGTGTGACAGAACAATACAACATCACGATAGATGCTATCCGTGCGGTGCAGTAACGCAGGCTGCCCCCACAGTTTTCCGCCCACTTTTTGCAGGAAAACGGCGGCCTGCCGGATATCATCACCTGCTGCCGCGTCTCGCTGCACGATGCGGCTCCCTTGCCCACCGATTACGCAAGCTTTGTTGCGGCCTGTCAGGCATCAAAAATAAAGCACCCACAGCAAGCTGCTCACCGGAGGTCCAAAACCTCTGCGGCGCTTGCTGTGGGTGTTTTTCGCTGTTTATTTCAGTACGTCTGTAAGGACCTGCAGCAGGTGCGGGATATCCAGCGGCTTTGCAATGTGACCGTCCATCCCGGCCTTCAATGCATTCTGACGGTCTTCCTCAAAGGCATTTGCCGTCATTGCAAAGATGGGAATGCCTGCCTTTGCAGCATCCGGCAGGGCACGGATTTGCCGCGTTGCCTCGTAGCCGTCCATCCTGGGCATCTGGATGTCCATTAAGATCAGGTCGTACTGCCCGGGGGCCGCCTGCTTCATCTTTTGGACGGCGATCTCACCATCCTCGGCAGTGTCCACCACAAAACCCGCTTCCTTCAGGATTTCCTGCGCAAGCTCACGGTTCAGCGCGTTGTCCTCCACCAGCAAAAGTTTCTTTCCCTTGAGCTTGGCGGCATTAGGCTGCGATGGCTTGTGGGCAGGCTCTGCGCAGAACGGTTCTGCCAATACTCTGCGCAGCTCGGAAAGGAACAGCGGCTTTTCGCAGAAAGCGGTCACTCCGGCAGCGCGGGCTTCCTCTTCGATATCTGCCCAGTCGTAGGCTGTCAGGATGATGATGGGGCAGTTTTTCCCGATCACCTTGCGGATCTGCCGCACAACCTCGATGCCGTTCATATCGGGGATCAGCCAGTCGATGATGTAGACGCTGAATTCGTCGCCCTGTTCCATGGCGTACCGGGTACGGATCACCGCCTCCCTGCCGGAGATCGTCCACTCCGGCCGCATCCCGATCTTGGACAGCATGGTGCTGACGCTCAGGCAGGTGTCGGTATCGTCGTCCGCCACCAGTGCCCGCAGCCCTTCCAGCTGCGGGAGCTGCCTGGGCTCTATCTTTTGTCCGCTGAGTGCGAAGCAGAGATCCACGATGAACTCGCTGCCCTTGCCCGGCTCGCTTTCAATGGCGATGGTGCCGCCCATCAGGTCCACAATGTTCTTGGTGATGGACATGCCCAGGCCGGTGCCCTGAATGCCGCTGACGGTGGAGTTTTCCTCACGGGTAAACTCCTCAAAGATGTGCTTCTGGAATTCCTCGCTCATGCCGATGCCATTGTCCTTGATGCGGAACTCATAGCAGGCCCGGCCCTTGGGCGCACCGTTTTTCTCGGAAATGCGGATGCTGATCATGCCGCCTGTGGGAGTGAACTTGATGGCGTTGGACAGAATGTTCAGCAGGATCTGGTTCAGCCGCAGCGGGTCGGTGATGATATCCTCGTTCTCCACATCCATGGTATCAATGAAAAGCGACAGCCGTTTTGCCGAAACATTGGGCTGGATGATGGAGCGCACATCGTGGATGAGATCCGGCAGATGCACCGCTTTTTCTTCAATTTTTACTTTTCCGCTCTCGATGCGGCTCATATCCAGCACATCATTGATGAGGGAAAGCAGGTGTTGGCTGGAGGTAGAGATCTTTTTCAGGTAGTCCAGCACCTGTTCCTTATGATCAATATGGGTCGCAGCCAGCGAGGTGAAGCCAATGATGGCATTCATGGGGGTGCGGATATCGTGGCTCATATTGAACAGGAACTCCCGCTTGGCACGGTTTGCCGCCCCCTCGTGCTGGAGCGCGATCTCCAGCTTGCGGTTCTGTTCCTCCAGCTGGGCCTGATACCTCTTCTCCTGTTCTTTTTTCTGCTGTTCCATCTCCTGCACGGAGCGCCTGCGCAGCACCTGAAGAACCATTACAAACAGGATGTAACCGACCAGCGCCACCAGGATCAACGGAAGTGATTCACGAAAGACCGATCTTTCATCTGTATACGCATAGAGATCAAAGGATCTTCCATGACAGTACATTCCAAAATAGCAGCCGGAGCCGTTCCAATCATGGGTATGGGTCAGCGTTTCGGCGGTTCCGACTTTGCGGATCTCCTGTACCAGCGGGCTGTCCGTAACATCCTGCCCGATCAACTCCGGGCGGTTGGAGGCAATGACCTGATTGTTCTGCACGATGAACAATGTGCCGCTGGTTTCTACCGAGTAGCCGTCCAGTACGCTCTGGATGGACAAAGCCGTTCCCTTGATAAATTCTGCCGGGGTATAGCGGTAGGCAAGCAGAATCACCTCTTTGTCTTCTGCCTGGTGTGCCGCAATATCCACAGCCGCCCCATCTTCCAGCAGGACCCGCTTGAGGTAGGTCTTTTGCGGGTGAGAAAAAACGTCCAGAACGGTATCATTTTTGAGCTGCTCTCCAAACTGAGCATAGCCGATGCCGTTTGTTGTGGATTCGCACAGGAGCGTACCGTCCGGGGCCAGAACCGAGATCCCTGTGAGCCAGAGCTTCTCCGTTTGCTTTTTCAGGCACTGCGGATCGGAGAGGTCCAGCGCAGGGTCCTGTGCCAGCTGATGCACCGATACCGCCGTGCGGCGGAGCGCTTTGGCAGCAACGATATCGTTGTACTTTTCAAAGCTGGTGGACTGCGATTTGACAAAATCAAGGGTCTGGCAGAAACGTCCCTCCGCTGTGCGCAGTGCCCGCCAATCCGAGAGAAAAACGATGCCGGTCATAAAAAGCACACCGACGATCAGATAGATCCCCCATCTCCCTGCATCTGAAAGGGTTCTGTTTTTATGCGCCAATGGTGTCCACCTCCAGATACTGCGAAGCATTTTCAAGGTATCGGCCAATGATCCGCTCCAGCGTGCCGTCTGTGCGCATCTGCGCAAGAACCGCGTTCAGCTGGGTGTCCAGCCCGCGGCTGTCGTTTTTGGCAAAGGCGATGCCCAGCCCGGTGACCAGCAGCGGTTCTTCAAGGATGCGGAACTCCACGGAATTGTCCTTCATGTATTGCAGGATGCCTGTCTCATGGGCAGCGATCGCATCCACATAGCCGCAGGCCATCATCGCGTACTGCACGTTGCGGTCTTCGATGCTGAACACCTCCACCGTCTGCGGGATCCGCGGATCGGAGCCGCTGAGAAAAAGTTCCTCCGGCTTGCCGGTGCTCTGCACGGCAATGGTCTTTCCGGCAAGGTCACCGAGTGTCTGGATGCTGCTGTCGGCATCCACCGCAACCACCTGACGGCTCACCATGTAAGGCCCCGCCCAGCGGTAGGCTTCCTCGCGTCCATCCATGGAAAAGCAGCCCCAGATGCAGTCGATGGCGCCGCTTTCCACCAGATTTGTTTTTTGCTCCCACTCGATCGATTCAAACCGGGCAGCATATCCCATGCGGCGGAATGCTTCGGTGGCAATCTCCACGTCGATCCCGGCGGGAACACCGTCATTGTTCAGATAGATATAGGGCGGATAAGTATCGCTCCCCACAATGATCTGCGGAAGACCGCTCTCCTTCGCGTCCGTTCCGCCGCAGGAAGTCAGACTGCCAACGGCAGCCGATGCCGCCAGCAGCGTGCAGCCGTGCAGAAATGCACGGCGTGAGATTCTGTGTTTCATTCGGGCTTTTTTATTCTCCTGTTTTTATTGCATCCGCTGTTCAGTTGTGCTGCTTCAATTCTTCTTTCAGGTCGGACTGGATATTCGTCAGACATTGCAGCAGCAGCGGGTTGAACGCTCCACACTCGCCGTTCAGGATCATCTGCATAGCTTTTTCGTGGGAAAAGGCTTTTTTATAGCAGCGTTCGCTGGTCAGTGCATCGTATACGTCGGCCAGCGAGACCAGTTGTGCGCTGATGGGGATCTCGTCGCCCTTCAGTCCATCCGGGTAGCCGCGCCCATCCCAGCGTTCGTGATGCCAGCGGGCGATCTCGTAGGCCGTTTGCAGCAGCGGCTGCTCGGAAAAATTATCCAGATCGTACAGTATCTGGGCTCCCAGCATACTGTGGGTCTTGATGACCTCAAATTCCTCCGGGGTCAGTTTGCCGGGTTTGTTGAGAATTTTTTCATCAATGCCGATCTTGCCGATGTCGTGCAGGGCAGAGGCCAGCGGGATCATATCCTGCTGTTCCGCAGTAATAGAGTATCTGCTGCTGATTTCCAGCAGACGGTGGAGCAGCAGTTCCGTGATCATGCGGATATGTCGCACATGGAGACCGCTTTCGCCGTTGCGGAATTCTACGATATGGCTCAGTACACCTACCAACATATCCGTATTGTTTTCACGGGCACGGATCTGGTCAGAGACCATCTGCACCAGCCGCCGCTGCTTGGCGTACAGCTTGATGGTGTTGGTCACGCGGCGGTATACGATGCGTGCATCAAAGGGACGATTGACATAATCACTCGCCCCCAGTTCATAGGAGCGCCGGATTGCCGCATCAGAGTCCTCGCTGGAGATCATAATGACCGGGGTATCCTCAATGGTGTGGTTGGCATTCATGGCTTTCAGCACTTCAAAGCCGTCCATGACGGGCATATTGATGTCCAGCAGCACCAGTGCGATGTTTCCGGCTTCTGCCCGCAATTTTTCCAGGCATTCCTGTCCATTTTCTGCCTCCAGAATATGGTAGCCGTCTCCTAAGATCTCTGCCAGGATCATGCGGTTCATTTTGGAGTCGTCCACAAGCAGGATCTGGGATTTTTCCTGCAAAAGCTTTTCCGGTGCGGCCAGGCTGCACCCCGGAACCTCCACCGTGACGGCATTCTTGCGGCACTTTGCCTGATACATCAGCCGGTCTGCCCGGCGAACCGCATTCTCCATCGGGTCGGTGATGGCCTGCATCGTTCCGCCGATGCTCAGTGAGAGGCGGAAATGCGAATAGCCGGGTACGGATGCCATCTGTGCAGCCGTGCGGATCTGTTCCAGTTTGGTCTGCAAAATATCTCCCGGAATGCCGGGTAAGACCAGCAGAAATTCGTCTCCGCCATAGCGGATGAGCAGGTCCGACTCCCGGATGCAGGAGCGGATGGCATTTGCCGCTGTTTCCAATGCCATATCTCCGGCGTAATGTCCATAGGTGTCGTTGCAGATTTTGAAATCGTCCACATCTATCAGCGCGATGCCTGCGGGGCCGACGATACGGGATGCGATATCCTCATAGTAGCGGCGGTTGTACGTGCCAGTCAAGACATCGTGGTAAAGTTTTGCACGGTAGCTCTCTGTTGTTTCTTGAAGCTTTTCCTCGGCTTCGGCCTGCATCTTTTCCATGTTGGAGCGATCGAACTGCCTTTGCAGGCGACCGATCAGCAGAATGTTCGCAGCGATACCAAGGCCGATCACGATGAGCTTTTGAAGGTTCAAAGAGGTGTAAAGAAAAAAGCTGTGGTCGGTAGAAAAGAAAAACGCGGAGTATAGGAATGCAATGAGGCCGCTTACGATTCCTGCTGCATAGCCGTATTTCACGAGCACAGCAGAAAGAACAACAAAAAGCAGGATATTTGGATTTGGAATATGAAAATTCCAGACGATCAGGCAGGCGCTCAATTGGGCAAGTGCCGAAAGCAACATAGGCCGGATTTTATTTGGCTGTTGTTCCATACGCAATACCATCCAATACTTTGATTCATTATGATTGCTCTCTCACAAAAAAAGAGCTTGGCCGCAAATGGGCGGCCCTGCTAGGTCGTGGGTGTCGGTCATCTGCGAAAACGCGCTAGTCCGCTATTTATTATGGGGGGTAACGCGGAAGCGCTTCACCGTCTGTTCCAGCGCGTCGATGTCCACGGGCTTGGACAGATGCTCGTCCATGCCGGCCTCCTTGCTCTTTTTCACATCCTCAAGGAAGGCGTTTGCGGTCAACGCTTGCGGCCTGTCCGCACTGGATCTTGTGTGGATTCTCCTATAAAAGTAGTGACATTATATTCTAGCATTATGCTAAAACCGTTTCAAGCTTATTTTGAATTTCTTGCAATAATTTGCATAAAAAATAGGGAGGAAATCTGAGCTGTTTGGAGGAGTGTCGGTTCTGGTGCAGCACGGGAAATGAACCTTGTGCGATAATTCAGATGCGTTTAAACCTCTAAAAAATGTGATTTGAGCAAAAAAAAAACGGATGGCTCCGCAGAACCATCCGATAAAACTGGTATCATCAGTCTTTCCGATATTTATATGCACCCTCAATGGCGTGGATCAGATGATAACGGAACCGGGCCTGTTGGGGCGAGTCCCTTTCTGTTCGTCCGGTTTCCCAAAAGCCCACGGGGGCTTTTCGGCTTAAGCAAGAATTCCGGTGGACTGCAAAAACAGCACCAGCATCATCACCGGAGCAACGTATCGGATCATCACCCGGTAGAGTTTCTTGCGACGGAAGGTTTCGCCGTTGCGCTGCATCTCGTCAATGACGTAATCCGGTGTCATGACCCAGCCGATCAGGATGGTGGACAGCAGGGCAATGAAAGGCATCATAACACTGTTGCTGACATAGTCCATGATATCCAACAGCTGAGCCGCAGAGCCGTTGGGGAGCTGTACTTCAAAATAGAAGATGCTGTAACCCAGCGCAATGATGGCGGAAGCGGCCAGATAAACGACCGCCAGCACAAGCACCGTCTTTTTGCGGCCCGAGTGGAAGATCTCCATGCAGTTGGCGGTGATGGATTCCAGCACCGAGATGCAGGAGGTCAGGGTGGCAAAAATGGCAGTGACAAAGAACAGGATGCCCACGAACACACCCGCCTTGCCCATGGCGTTGAATACCTTGGGCAGCGAGACGAACATCAGGCTGGGGCCTGCGCTCATGCCCTCGGTGCCAGAGAAAACATACACGGCGGGGATGATCATGGCACCGGCCAGCAGGGCTACGCCGGTATCGAAGATCTCGATCTGATTCACCGCTTTGTTCAGGTCTACGTCCGGTTTGACGTAGGAACCGTAGGTGATCATAATGCCCATGGACACGCTGAGGGAGAAGAACAGCTGGCTCATGGCATCCAGCAAAATCTGCAAAAAGCGGCTGACAGTCAGCCCTTCCATGTGCGGGGTCAGGTAGTAGCGCAGACCCTCCAGACCGGTGCGCATCTGGCCGGAAGCGTCCTCGTGGCGCAGGGTGAGGGCGTAGCCCGCAATCACCACCACCAGTACCAGCAGAATGGGCATCATGTAGCGGGACACCCGCTCAATGCCTCCCTCCACGCCATTGTACACGATGAAAGCAGTCACGCCCATGAACAGCAGAGCGAACACCACAGGGGAGACCGGCGAGGTGATGAAGCTGGTAAAATAACCGTCCTCAGCAGCGGCAGCAGACTGTCCGGTCAGGTAGACTGCCGCATATTTCGTGATCCACCCGCCGATGACGGCATAGTAGGTCATAATCAGAACTGGCACCAGAAAGGTCAGGATGCCGAGGAATTTCCACTTGGGGCGCATCGTCTCGTAGGCGCGGATGGCACTCTGCTTGGTGCGGCGGCCAATGGCGATATCCGAGGTGAGCAGTGTGAAACCGAAGGTCAGCACCAGCACCAGATACACCAGCAAAAACAAACCGCCGCCATCTTTTGCGGCTAGGTACGGGAACCGCCACAGGTTGCCGACACCCACCGCACTTCCGGCGGCAGCAAGGACAAATCCGATTTGTCCGGAGAAACTGCTTGCTTTCTTTTCCATGATTCTGAAACTCCTATCCATATTTCCTATTGTAATATAGGATAACATGAAGTATCATATCAGTAAACCGAATGAATTTACTATGACCTATAAATTTTGCTTATGGAGTATTTGAGATGCGGGAACAGAAAGACCGATACGAGATATTCTTGAAAGTGTGCGAAACGGGCAGTTTTTCCAAAGCAGCGGAGGCACTGAACTATACCCAATCCGGCATCAGCCAGATGATGGCGGGGTTGGAAGAAGAACTGGGCGTGAAGCTGTTCGCCCGCATCAACCGAGGCGTGACCCTGACCGACAACGGGACACGTCTTTTGCCCTACGTCCGGGAACTGGCCAACCAGAAGAACCGGCTGCGGCAGGCTGCGTTCAATATCAACCACAAGGTGGAGGGCAAGCTGCGGGTGGGCAGCTTTTCCAGCATCACAACGCTCTGGATGCCGGAAGTGGTGCACTATTTCAAGGAGAACTACCCGAAGGTGAGTATAGAGATCCTGGACGGCAACTATGATGAGATCCGGGAATGGATCATCCATGGGCAGGTGGATTGCGGTTTTCTCTCATCCATTGTGGCAGACGACCTGAAATTCTACCCGCTCTGGGACGACCCGTTGTGTGCCGTGTTCCCGGAGGGGCATCCACTGGCTGCACGACCCAGCGTAACGCTGTCGCAGCTGTTTCAGTATCCGCTCATCATTGAAACGCCCGGCTGCGATAATGACATCCAGCACCTGATGCTCAAGTGCCCGGTGAAGCCGAATATTTCTTACAGCTTCCGGGACGATACCCTCATCATGGCGTTCGTGCGCAGCGGGCTGGGCGTGACCATCTCACAGGAGCTGGTGATGCAGGCATTTGGCTGCCCCGGGGTGGTGTCCCGTCCGCTGGAGCCTGCCTGTTGCCGGACGCTGGGGCTGGCGTTTTCCAAAACTGCCAGCTCGGTGGTGAGCCGGACGCTGCTGGAATATCTGAAATCCACCCGGCAGCAAAAGGATACACCGCAGATAAAATAAGAACAAATAGAGGAGAACGATATAAGATAGAGTGAATATCAGGATGACTCCATAACGAAAGCCCGTCTGCGCTGCCACATATCGTGGCTTGCAGACGAGCTTTTTCGTTTGACCGGAGAAAAATTACCATAGCTCTTTTACAATGCTATTTGGTGTGGTATACTGAACTTGACAACTCGGAAGTTATGGGAGGAAAGCTCAATGGAGGAACGGACATATCAGACCCGTTGCGGAACGATTCACTATTGGGTGAGTGTGTCAAACCCGGATACAATTACTCTTGTTTTTCTGCCGGGATTGACTGCGGATCATCGACTGTTTGATAAGCAGATTCAGTATTTCGAGAGCAGGTATAATGTTATCGTCTGGGATGCGCCGGCACACGGCTCCTCATGGCCGTTTCGATTTGAATTTGATCTGTTCGACAAGGCAAAATGGCTGAACGATATCTTAAGCCGTGAAGGAATCACAAAGCCCGTTATTATCGGGCAGTCTATGGGCGGATATGTGGGACAGGCTTATGCGCAGCTTTACCCAGACAAAATGACGGGTTTTGTCTCCATTGACTCTGCACCGCTGCAACGAAGCTATGTGACGGCAGTTGAAATTTGGCTCTTGAAACGGATGGAACCGGTATATGCTCACTATCCGTGGAAATGGCTCCTGAAATTGGGGTCGGAAGGCGTTGCCACGTCTGATTACGGTAGAAACCTCATGCGTGAAATGATGCTGACTTATGACGGAAATCAGAAACGCTATGCACAAATTGCCGGACAAGGTTATCGCATTTTGGCAGCGGCCATGGAAAAGAATCTGCCGTATGAGATCAAGTGCCCGGCTTTATTGATATGCGGCACACAAGATCACGCAGGTTCGTGTATACGGTACAACAAAGCATGGCATCGCAATACGAAAATTCCTTTGACGTGGATCGAAGGAGCAGGGCATAATTCCAATACAGACAAACCCGAACAGGTGAATCGTTTGATAGAGGGATTTGTTGCTGATATTTTATAACAGATCATTTCCATTAGTCGACCAACAAAATCAAACCATCCCTTCAGCGGACAGCCTCAAAACGGTTGTCCGCTCTTTTTATGCCTGGACATCCCGGCAAGGGAAATCTGCCCGATAAAACCGCCTACGGGCGGCATATGAAACGGTCAACGGGTCAACAGCTCAAAATGGTTCCGTTTGGTGACCAGCAGCCCTTCCCTTTGCAGCTTGGAAAGCTCCACCGACATGGCAGCACGCTCCACGCAGAGAAAATCCGCCAGCTGCTGACGGTCAAAGGGAATGTCAAAGGAAAGGGAGGACTGCCGGATGGATTCGGCAGACAGGTAGGATAGCAGTTTTTCCCGGGTGGTTCGTTTGCTGACATGGGTGATCTTATCGTTAAAAAGCAGTATTTTATTTGCCAGAACGCTGACCAGATTGCGGATGAGTTTCTGGTGATGGTCGCAGGCGGTGGGGCAGGAGGTGAGCAGCCGCTTGACGTTCAGCAGCAGAATTTCGCAATCCTCCTCTGCCACCACGCTGATGTTCAGGATGGCACCGGGAGTGGCGGCGTAAGGTTCGCCGAAAAAGTCTCCGGTATTGCACTTGGACAGGATATTGCGGTGTCCCCAAAGATCCTCCTGGATCACAAGGGTGGAGCCGGACAACATAAGCCCCATGACCTCTGTGGAATCTCCGGCGCGGAAAATGTAGGAGCCCCGGGGCCGGGTGATTTTCGCTGCACTGACACAGTGCAGGATGGACAAAATCTCATCATCGGTAAGCCCGGTAAAAAAGGGGCAGTTCCGCAGAACAGGCAGATATTTTTGCATAAAGTCTCTCCTTGTTGGAATTCAAACATACAAGTTACCTTTAGTATACTATAATAAGGATGCAAATGCAAAAAACACCCACAACAGGAGAGTATAGATATGATTCGGAAGATCATCCATATTG
>OGPM01002710.1_pt1 | contig 12020 bp, 8 predicted proteins | sample 1552961 | NCBI WGS metagenome assembly OGPM01 (sample SAMEA2580304, study PRJEB22360) | human gut metagenome | biome: human gut; feature: human-associated habitat; material: faeces | place: Denmark | collected 2008/2010
TGCGTCCGTTCCTTATTGCAAACATGGTAAACCTGGCGATTCGTCTGTCTGTTGCCTTGATTTTTGCACCGCGTTTTGGTATTGAATTCGTCTGGCTTGCTGTACCAGCAGGTTGGTTTGCGAACTTTTTAATATCCTATGTGGCGCTCAGAAGGTCATGGCCAACTGAGGAATAGATGTGCAAGAGATAAAAAAGATTTTCTAAAGCAGATGTAGAAGGCCAAAAACACCGGAATGAATGGACATATTGCCAAATCGCGGGATATAAATAAGCTGAGTGAGATTTTGAGGAAGATTTTTATATAATTCACATATGGGACAGTAAATAGCGCTTGCTATTTATTGTCTCTTTTATTATAATTTAATGTGCGTGACAAGGCTGTTATGTGTTATTATGTACAAAAATGGGAGAGAAAAAATGTGGCAGTTCATTCTAGGGAGTGCAGGGTTTCTCCTGTATTTTATTTATGATATAAACAGCATTAAAAAGAAAAATACATTTTTCCAAAAATTTTTCGCATGGGGGACGGTTCTGGTGGTTTTATCGCTCGTCATGGAGCTCTGGCTCTCGTGGGGGCAGTGCCAGCACAGAATCGGAAGAATAATTGGATTTGGAACAGGAGCCTTGTGTTTCCTTGCACTTCTTATATATACCTTGTTTTTTGCCCTTCCCTTTGAAGAAACTTACTGTGAAGAAAACAAATTACGTGCGGCATATACAGAGGGTGTGTACGGTCTGTGCCGTCATCCCGGAGTTTTATGGTTCGCAGGAGCATATCTTTGCATGTGGGGAATGTTTGGCGGATGGAGACAGGGAATCTATTTTCTGCTTATGATTTTTTGGAACTATCTGTATATCATTTTTCAGGATCTGTGGACTTTTCCACAGACATTTTTTAATTACAGGGAATATCAGAAAACAACCCCGTTTTTAATGCCGAATAGAGATAGCATAAAGAAATGCTTATATAGTATCAGAAAACAATGATCGATCTGGAGCGGACAGACTATGAATTTAGAAGAAAAATTAAAAAAACAACAGTATAAAGAAATATGGCAGCAGTACTGTGGATTCCTTGATTTGTCCATGGATGGATATATGAAAATTCAACGGCGATTGATGGAGGAGCAGATCCGGTTATGGAGTAACTGTGGTCTGGGACAGTCTATTCTGAAGGGAAAACATCCTCAAAATCTGGATGAATTCAGAAAAATGGTACCGCTGACAACCTACGATGATTACGCGGATATTCTGCTTGCCAAGCAGCCGGATATGCTTCCGGGAAATCCGGTCATCTGGATCCAGACAACCTGGGAAGGTGGAAAGCATCCGATCAAGGTGGCACCGTATACTCGAAGCATGCTGGACACCTATCGGAATAATGTTACAGCATGTCTGATCTTATCGACCAGCAAAGAAAAAGGATCTTTTGATGTAGCAGCTACAGACAAATTCCTGTATGCGCTGGCACCACTTCCTTTTGCAACAGGACTCTTTCCGCTGGCTCTGGGCGAGGAGATTGGAATCGAATTCCTGCCCGCAGTAAAAGAAGCCGTAAATATGAGTTTCAGCGAAAGAAACAAATTAGGATTTAAGATGGCGATGAAGAAAGATCTTGGCTTTTTCTTTGGACTTGGAAGCGTAGCTTATGCAGTAAGCTTGAGTCTTTCTTCGCTGACAAACGGCGGTGGAGGCGGCGGAGTAAAACTGTCAAGCCTTATGCAATGCAAGCCGCATATGATATTACGTCTGCTGCAGGCAAAGCGTCGCTGCAAAAAAGAAAACCGCGCAATGCTTCCAAAAGATCTTTTCCATCTAAAAGGATTCATGGTAGCCGGCACAGATAACCTCTGCTACAAAGACGACCTCGAAGAACTCTGGGGAATCCGTCCGATGGAATTATTTGCCGGTACAGAACCGTCCATTATGGGAACAGAGACCTGGACAAGAAAAGGAATGTATTTCTTTCCGGATACAGCGTTTTATGAATTTATCACCGAGAAGGATATGATACGAAATTACGAAGATCCTTCTTACATCCCGCCGACTTATCTGATGGATGAAGTTCGGCCGGGAGAAAAATACGAACTCGTATTTACTATTCTCAAAGGTGGCGCGTTTGCCCGCTACCGCTGTGGTGATATGTATCGCTGCGTCGGTCTGGAGAACCGTGAAGATGAGACAAGGATCCCGCGCTTTGAATATGTGGACCGAGTGCCGTGGATTATCGATATTGCAGGATTTACAAGGATTTCGGAAAACGGAATCCGCAGCGTGATCGCTCTTTCAAAGCTGCCGATCATAAACTGGGTTGCAACAAAAGAATATAATGAACAGAATCGTCCATATCTGCATATGTATGTGGAACTGGAACGTGATGCACTGCTCAACACTGCGATGAGCACAAATATTTTGAAAGATCTTTTGAGTACATATTTCAAATATATTGATCAGGATTATCGGGATCTGAAAAAGATTCTGGGTATGGATCCGTTACAGGTGACAATTTTCACCTGCGGAACTTTTGAAGCCTATGAGAAAAAGACAGGCAAAAAGATACATCAGATGAATCCTTCTCATTACGATATGAAGGAATTACTGGATGTGCAGGAATATCTAAATAAAGTAAGATAACTGTGCAGGAATGGAACAGTTATGAGTGAAGCAAAGAATGGGATAAGGGAAATTTATGGGAACCTACGGATATATATCAATTATAGCCATGCTGTGCTATGGCTTTCTGCTGTTGATGTTTTTGACAGCAAAGAAAAATAAAATAATAAACAGTTTTCTGGTGGTATTGACGGGATTACTTTTCTGGACCGGAGGTTCTGCCTTTATGCGTGCACAGTTCTGGCCGGGATGCGAATTCTGGTATCAGGTTTCCCTGTTGGGAATCTTATTACTGCCATATGCGTATTACCGCTTTATTCTTGCCTTTGGCGGAGTCAGGAACGGATCCACCGGTAGAATATACCTGGTAATCATGCTGATCTGCTTTTGGGTGAATGCCCAATTTGGAGCTTTTCTGGAAGCCCCTGAGATGGTAGAAAAAAGAGGGGTACAAAGCTTTGTATATGAGATTAAGCCATCTATTATTGCATTTTTTATCCCGGCAGGATTTTTTCTGATCCACCTTTTCGTAATTCTTATACGGATCTGTAAAGAAAATCCTACCATGAAAGTTCAGTATGAACCGGTGATGATGGGAGTGCTTGTACTGTTTCTTGGCAATGCATTTCTTGGAATTCCTTTTTTCAGCGGCTTTCCGATCGATATTTTAAGTGGTGTAGTAAATGTATTTTTACTGTTTTATGCACTGATCCGAAGACGATTATTCCGCCTCCAGATGCTGGCATCTCCCAGTTTATGTTATGGTGTAGGATTGCTGTTTTCTATTTTTGTATTTTTAAATATCATGCCGTTTCTGCAAAAAATTCTCCATATGCAGCCGGATAAGAATATCACCATGTACACCCTTGTATTTGCCATTGTTTTTCTGATTACCTATGCAATCTTTACTTATCTGTGGAAGCTTTTGATCCGCAGTGTATTTGTAAAGGAAGAGAATCATCAGGCGGAGAAGTTAAGGGAATTTAATTCAGCAATTTCAAAAACCCTGGATCTTCAGGAAATTCTGGATCGAACCATCCGGGTGATGAAAGAATTGATGGATGTGGGCAATATCTATATATGTATGCAGAAAGCACCCGGAGAGACTTACTGTGGAGTTGCAAGTGACCAGCCTCTTAACGATCTGGCATTTTCTCTGGAAGAAGAAAATCCGATGATACAATGGCTGAAAGATCATGAAGAGCCGCTGGTTTACAGGGATTTTCGCTATTCTGTAGAATATAAGTCCATGTGGGAGGAAGAAAAACATCATCTGGATAAGAAGCACACGCGCTACTGTGCCGGATTAAAAGACGGTGATACTTTGGCAGGGGTGATATTGATCACAGCAGATTCCGGGAAAAAGAGATTGGTCTATGATGAAGTGGAACTGATCTCAAACATCACATCGGTGGCTTCTATTGCTATTAAAAATGCAAGAATGTACGAAAAAGCTTGTATCGAGGCAAGAACGGATGAGATGACCGGTTTGTTGAATCGAAAATATTTCCATGAAGTACTTTATGAAGAATTTGAAAAGAATAAAGATGCCTCGTTGGCACTTGCAATTATCAATGTAGATGATTTTAAGTTATATAATCAGCTGTATGGTTTAAAAGAAGGTGATCTGTGTCTCCAGCGCATTGCAAAAATCATCCAAAGCAGTGTGGGAGAAAACGGATATGCTGCCCGTTACGGTGGAAAAGAATATGCTGTTTTGTTGCCGGGATATGATCTTTTCTCAGCCAGAAATCTGGTGGAATCCATTGAAAAGCAGATTTCTGTTATGAATAATCGCAGGACAGACATGAAGCTGAAAGCAATTACGGTCAGTGCGGGAATCAGTGCGGCACCTTATGCGGCAAAAAATGTGAAGGAACTGCTGGAGAATGTGGATCTTGCAGTTTACCATGTGAAACACAGTGGAAAGAACGGGATCCAGGTCTTTGATACCATGTTCCGCAATGCCAACAAGAATATAGTGTCAACAAACCGGGCACATATTTATCAGGAATATGAATCAACCATCTATGCACTGACAGCAGCAATCGATGCAAAAGATCATTATACATTCAGCCATTCCACAAATGTGGCCTATTATGCAACAGCGCTTGCAACAGCACTTGGCATGAATGAAGATATGGTGGAGATCATTCGCCAGGCAGCCCTTTTACATGATGTTGGTAAGATTGGTATCCCGGAGTATGTATTAAATAAGGCCGGCAAACTGACAGACGACGAGTATGAAATAATCAAGGGACATGTGGAATCGTCTATCGATATTATCCGTCATCTGCCTTCTCTGGATTATGTTATTCCGGCTGTTATCGGTCATCATGAACGTTATGATGGCAAAGGATATCCACGACGGATCGCAGGAGAGGATATACCTCTGACAGCACGTATCCTGTGTGTGGCAGATTCCTTTGATGCCATGACGTCCAAACGTTGTTATAAAAAGGCCTTCTCGTTGAATGTAGCAAGAGAGAAACTTCTTCAGGACGCAGGAAAACAATTTGACCCGGATCTGGTCTACAAATTTGTGGAATGCCTGGATAACGGGACCATTACGTTAGTGAAAGCTGAAGAGATATAAAAAAGGTAACATTCAATGTCTGTTGTGACGGCAGAATACGATGAATGCTCCTGTTATGAAGTAGATGCATGAGAAAAGAACAATCTTATGCATCTATTTTTTTGACAATGGATTTTGCATGTAGATGTGAAAGTGTATATCTTTTTCATGCATAGTTTGTTAGAATATAGTTTAGGGTTTATGAATTCGAAAACAGAATCTTTTGCGGCAGATAAACAAAGCAAATATTTGTGAAAAAGCAGTGATAGATGAAAAATGGGAAGTTTTGTAATGGATGGATATTTTTATGTATTAACTACAATTGATCTTTTTGTTTTATGCTTTATGTGCATACTCACATATCTGAGTGAATCGCTTAGCGAAAAACAAAAGCGTGGCTTTTTTCTGGCCTATCTTATGATCGCAGGAATTTCAGTGCTGGAGGTCATAACAGTGGTTGTGGATGGCTTGCCGTCCGGATACCGATGGAATATTGTGTCTAATTATCTGGGGTTTGGCCTGTCGCCGGCGGTGTCTATCTGTCTTGTGTATGTATTGGACAGAAAAACAGCTCTCCGACGGAAGATCAGAATTGCAATGTGTTGTGAGATCGCATATCTTATGTTTCTGTTGATTTCTATTCCATATGGAATGGTATTCTCCGTGAGTGTGGATAATATTTATTCACGTGGTCCGCATTTTTACATATATGTCATCATGTATTTTGGGGCAATTTTGTATCTTTCGATATCTACGATCGTCACAGCCAGAGAATTTCAGAATCGCAGCAGGATGCTGATCTATCCATTGATTCTTTTTGTGATGGCGGAAACAGTCATTCAGATTGCCCTGCCTGAACTTCATGTAACATGGTTATGTATTACGTTGCTTTCTGTATTATATTTTATCTATTGCAATGAAATGTGGAATCAGTTGGATGCACTCACAGGACTTTTGAATCAGAACAGCTATTTGAAACAGACCAGGGAGGTAAAATACAACAAAGGAGTGCTGGTGGTGTTTGACGCGGATGATTTCAAACAGGTCAATGACTGTCATGGTCACGTGAAAGGTGATCTTTGCCTTGCGGATATTGCGGAATGTATCAAAAAAGCATATGCAGACTTTGGATATTGTTATCGGATAGGTGGGGATGAGTTTTGTGTATTACTGAAAAACGGAGCGAAAGAAGAGGAATGCAAACAGGAATTTCTGCGGCGGTGGACAGAGAAACGAAGAAAGTTCACATTTTTCCCAACCGTTTCTTACGGGTCAGCTCCATTTTCAGATGAAGATATTGCAGTTGTCAAAGACAGAGCGGATCAGGATATGTATCAATATAAAAAAGAACGTAAGAAACATCACGCGCCAAGTCTTACAGACGTTTGATTTGAAGTGATTATTCAAAGGGCATATGCTATCATTTTTGTATAGTAAACAAACCTTAAAGGACGCATGTTAAGGTTTACAAATTGTTTCCGAAAGAAGAAATGAATATGAGTAAGAAATTTATAAGCATCTTATTAAGTATGGCGATGGTGCTATCAATGTTATTGGTGCCAGGGACGGAGACAATGGCGGCAGGAGATTAAGGGAGCCTGTATCGTGAGCGGTACGGGCTCCTTTTTGAGTACGCGTACCGTTATTGAGAAAATAATTAGTTGACGCTAACTCTGTGTAATGTTAATCTAGTGTTAGTAATGACTAACTAAAATACATGGAGGAAAGACTATTGAAGAGAATGAGGAAAAAATGCAAAACACTTCTGCTGGCAGTATTATTGCTAATCACAGGTGTGATAATAGGTGAAGTAAACGTATCGGCAGCAGAGAAAGAGATTACCATTGACAGCATTTCCGTAAAGCAGGATTCGTTCAACGGATTATGGCAATTGAAATTTGCGGATGCAAATTATACGGATGCGATCACGAAAATCTCTGTCAACGACACGGACTGGGAAGCGTATAGTTTCACACCTTCCATGGGTGGAAAATATCGTATTCGGGACGGCGCTGTTGAATTTGCGCAGAAAAGCTACAGTCAGACAGCAGCGTTGAAAAATGGAGATGTGATTTCAATTACGGCAACCGGATACAAAACATTAGCTTTCAAAGTTGCTATTGCGGATGGAAAGCTTACAATTTCGCAGGATACAAAGCCAAGCGATAACATGAAGCTTTACGTGCGACTAGTCGGAAGCTTTGAGTCGGCACTTGTAAATCAAAAAGGATACGATGCAATCAGTGGTGCATCTACGAATGTGACGCAAAATAAAAACAGTGATGCAAGTGTAGAGGTTGCACTTGTAAATGCAGATCAGGAACCGACAAAAGATGATTGGAAGCTTTTAAGCGAAAGCGATATTCGTATAAAATCCAAAGAGTCTTTGGTGATAATTGTAAATCACGACGATGCATCCAAAGGAAATGATTCTGGGATGGCGGGTGTGTATTCCGTTCATGATGGTTCCCTTACGTTAGCCGGAACCCCTGCGAATGCAGGAACGTATGATATCAGCGTATCGATCACAGATGAAGACGGACATACTGCAACAAGTAACAGCCTGCCGTTTCGCATTTTCGGTGGAGAAGAAACATTAAAAGAGCAGCTTGTATTATCGAACTGCACGAAAACGGCAGATGGAAAATATATGTATGATATGGAGCCGTGGGCAATTAAAAACTTTACAGATGCTTCCGGTGATCAGAGTGTCACTGTTCCGGCAGATGTAAAAGCGTGGTATGGGTCCCATACAAGTGGTACATATGGAGAACTTGGATACGCTGTACCAGAGGGCACTGCACAGAAGCAGACATTGATCTTGCCAAAAGGATGCAATCTGACATTGGTAAATATGGATATTTTATCCAGTGTGAAAATTATTGTTGGGGACGGTGCGAAGCTCACACTTCGAGATTCTGTCATTCAGGGAGTTGTAGAAGTACAAAATGGCGGAACATTTTCCATGAATTATAACGACTATGGAGAAGGCGAGTTTCTGAACGGAGCGTCCATTAATGGTCAACTGATCTTGCAGGATGGTGCCACATTGGAAAATGCAAAAATTTACTCAAATACGAACAACATTGCAAATGGATCAAGTGCACGTCACAATACAGAACCGGTCGTTGTTGTAAATGGAAATGTTTCATTGAAAGGAAAGGTATTCGTGCGCGGCGATGAGGCACCTACCGGAACAGATGCTGCTACAGGAAAAAGCTATACCGGCCAGAGGGGACTGAAGGTTAATGGCACACTTACTTTGGAAAAAGATGCCGTACTTGCTGTCTTTGGCGGTGGAAAAGATGCAACTACATCAAATGGCGGAACAGCAGTTGAGCTAAATGGTGGAACCATTACCGGAGAAGGAAAACTCATCTGCGTCGGTGGTGATGGACATTTTGGAGAAGGTGGAAATGCAGTAAGCGGTATGGGAACGATTTCCGTAGCAAATGCATACTTAGAAGGTGGCGCTTCTGTTTCCAAATCAAGTACACCGGGAAAAGCATTGGGTGATAATGTGAAGCTTGCAGGAACAACGAATCGAAATCTGATCGATGGAGAAAATGTAAATGATATCGATTATGATAATGATACATATTGGAGAGATATTCTGACTGTGCCGAACCTTTCTTTATATCCGGTAGATGCAAAGGCACCGGGCGAGACGACAGAGCCGGAAAAGCCGGGCGAGACGACAAAGCCGGAAAAGCCGGGCGAGACGACAGAGCCGGAAAAACCGGGCGAGACAACAGAGCCTGAGAAGCCGGGCGAGACGACAGAGCCGGAGAAGCCATCAAGTGGTGGAACAGATACGAATACAGGTAAGGATAAACAAAACAAGACGAAAACAACTGTAAAAACACAAGTGAAAAGCAAAAAGAATGCTTCGGTTAAAACAGGCGACAGTTCCAAGCCGATTTTATGGGCAGTTCTTATGGTCGTAGCAATTGCCGGAATAACAAGAAGCTTAATGCTGAGAAAAAGGAACTAATGGTCTTTACAAGTTAATCACTTTTTTGTTTACGGATAACAATAACATCATTTAAATTTAATATCATATTTGGTTGAGGAAGCACAGAAAGGTCATCCCGAAGTACGAGGAAAATGGTGATCTGATGTGCTTCTTCGATAGTTTAATACAGCGGCTGATATTGTTAAGGTCCGCAAGTCGACGAAGTCACACGTTTCGATCTCACTGAAGGATTTAGAGACGAAGAGACTGGTCGACAGGATTCAAAGTCCGAATAATAAGAAGCGTATTGAGATCGTTTTATTAGATGATGCAATTCCGATCATAGAAGCAGGGAAAAACGCACAGAAGCAATTTGTGAAAAATGTTTTGAGTGGATTAACAGAAGAAGAGATGCAGATGTGCATCCAGGTATTTCAAAAGATTTGTAACAATGCGAATGAATGTTTGAAGAGAAATGCGGAGTGAGATGATGAAAAAAATATTTATGTTATTTGACAAGAATGGTAGCTGCCATCATCCTTTCTTTCGGATGCTACATCCCGGTTACATTGTTCAGCAAGAAAAAACCAATGGTGGGTCTGCTGATGATCCCAAAGACATGTGCTTACATGTGGATGATCGCAATGGGACTTCAGTTGTTATTTTAGATAATAGGAAAAATTGAAAAGCTGTCGCTTTTACGATGGTTCAATCGCAAAGTGACAGTTTTTTTGCTATCTTGATTTCAAACAGGTGTAGTATTATACTACAGCTATACGTAGATATTGTTTGACTCATTAATAGAAGAAATTAGGGATTTGACATGATGAAAAACATAGGAAGACATTTTACACCGTTTCAATTGATCACGATGGGTTTTGCCGCAGTTATCTTATTTGGCGCGTTTTTGCTGACGTTGCCAATCTCCTCGGTGGAGGGAGTATTTACGCCATTTCACAAGGCTTTATTTACTTCTACTTCGGCGGTGTGCGTGACCGGGCTGGCAGTGCTGGACACGGGGAGCTACTGGTCTTTCTTTGGACAGCTTGTTATTTTAATACTGATCCAGATCGGTGGGCTTGGCGTGGTGACAGTTACGGTTTCGGTCACATTGTTGTCCGGGAAAAAGATTTCTCTTATGCAGCGCACGACAATGCAGGATGCCATTGCAGCGCCAAGGATCGGAGGAATTGTCCGACTGATGAAGTTTATATTAAAAGGGACATTTCTGGTAGAGCTTATCGGAGCGGTATTACTGCTGCCGGTTTTCGGAAAAGATTTTGGCGTGAAGGGAATCTGGATGTCAATCTTTCATTCTATTTCTGCATTTTGCAATGCGGGATTTGACATTCTTGGAACGACGAAAAATACGTTTCCGTCCCTCTTACAGTATGCGGGAAATGCTCTTGTAAATGTAGTGATTATGCTGCTTATCATTATCGGCGGCATTGGTTTTCTTACATGGGAAGATGTGTGCACGAATACATATCATTTCCGGCGCTATCGACTGCAAAGCAAGATCGTTCTCGTGACAACGGCAGTGCTTATTTTATTGCCGAGCCTTTTCTTTTTCTTTTGGAATTTTAAAAATCTTGCAATGGAGGAACGGCTGCTTGCATCGTTTTTCCAGGCGGTGACACCGAGAACTGCCGGGTTTAACACCGTAGATATCGGAAAGATGGCGGAACCGGCACAGACACTTATTATCATTCTTATGCTGATCGGTGGATCGCCGAGTTCTACAGCCGGAGGTATGAAGACAACGACAATTGCAGTGCTGCTCTTAAATGCATTTGCAACATTTCGAAGTAAAGATACGGTAAGTGCATTTCACAGGCGAATTGATAATCATGTAATACGCGACGCAGCTACACTTTTGATGCTGTATGTGATGCTTTTCTTTGGCGGCGGAATCGCGATCAGCATGTATGAAGGTCTACCATTGGCCGAATGCCTTTATGAGACGGCTTCGGCGGTTGGAACAGTGGGACTTACACTTGGAATTACGCCACACCTTCATATGGCGTCCCAGTTGATCCTTATCGTGTTAATGTATCTTGGAAGAGTCGGAGGACTTACATTGATCTATGCTGTATTTTCATCCAGAAATAAGAGCAAAGCAAAGTTCCCGGTAGAACAGATTACAGTTGGATAGTTTGGAGGAAATAAACATGAAAAATATTTTACTTATTGGACTTGGAAGATTTGGCAGACATCTCGCTGTAGAGTTAAACGAGCTCGGCCATGAGGTTATGGCAGTTGATGATGATGAAGACAGAGTAAATGAAATTCTGCCATATGTTACGAATGCGCAGATTGGAGACAGCACAAATGCAGATTTTCTAAAATCACTTGGCATTGGAAATTTTGATATTTGTTTTGTAACAATTTCGGCAAATTTTGAAAATTCATTGGAGACGACTTCGCTATTAAAAGAACTTGGAGCAAAGATTGTTATCTCCCGGGCAGAACGAGATATTCAGAAGAAATTTCTCTTAAGAAACGGAGCAGATCAGGTCGTATACCCGGAACGCCAGGTAGCCAAGTGGGCATCTATCCGGTACACGGCAGACCACATTTTGGATTATATGGAAATTGACGCATCCCACGCAATTTTCGAGGCGGAAGTGCCGGAGGAGTGGCTTGGAAAGACAATCGGAGAGCTGGATGTCCGAAGAAAATATAATATCAATATCATTGCAGTGAAAGATAAAGGCGGGGTGAACATCGCCATTTCCGCAGATACGCTTTTGAAGCAAGATGCGACAATTTTAGTGATAGGAGAACATAAAGCGATTAAGAGGTGGTTCAATATATAAAATCTGAACGAGCGGACCTTCTTATATAGAAAATACCTTTTACGGTTTATCAATTTT
>OGPM01002722.1_pt1 | contig 11984 bp, 7 predicted proteins | sample 1552961 | NCBI WGS metagenome assembly OGPM01 (sample SAMEA2580304, study PRJEB22360) | human gut metagenome | biome: human gut; feature: human-associated habitat; material: faeces | place: Denmark | collected 2008/2010
GTGACGGCCGAGGGAGCGGCAGCCTCCAATGCGGCGGCACGTTCAGCGTCGCTCTTTGGCGTTCCCGATGCCCCGGTCAAGTCGGCCGCAGCGAAGGGGGATGTGCCGGCTGCAGCGCTCCTTGACCGCAGAAGTGAAAAACTCGAAGTTCCGCGTGAAGGTCCTGCGCCGGAAGATCTTGAAAACCCAGATGAAACGGTGTTCCGTGAAGTAGCCGGCACGGAGGATCTTGAAGCACTGACTGACCGTCTTCAGGCGGCCGAAGGGGTCGATGAGCCCGCTGCGGTCACCCTGCTTTGGGACGGCATGCCGCGGCACGCTGATTTGGGCGGCTTGGCTTTTGCCTTTACGCCGCTCGACGTTTGGGTCGTTCAGCCAACCATTGAACTTTCGTCAGCCAAGATCTTCGAAGCCGTGAAGCCTTGGTTTGAAAGTGATGCACCGAAGCTTTTCCATGATGCTAAGGCTGCTATCCATGTGCTCGCTGCTCAGCACATCGCGGTGAATGGTCAGATCGATGACGCGATGCTGATGGATTACGTGCTCGAGGCCCATCTGTCGCATGACTTGGTGCGCATCGCCGCTCGTGAACTGCGCCGGCGCATTCCCACTCGCGACGAGGTGTCCGGCAAAGGTGCCAAGCGCGTCGGGTGGCGTGAGACGCCGCCCGAAGACGCGGCGCGCTTCTTGGCGGAATCCGCAGCTGCGCTGCGCGCAGCCGGATCCGTTCTCAAGGCGAGACTCTTGGCCGACGAAAAGCTTCTGAGGGTCTACGAAGACATCGAACGGCCGCTTGTCGGCGTTTTGGCACGGATGGAATCGGCGGGCATCACGGTGGACGCCTCCCTTCTTGCGCAGGAATCCAAGGAGCTCGGCGTGGAGGTTGAGCGGCTCGTTGAGGAGGCGCACGCTGCCGCGGGCCATCCCTTTAATCTCTCTTCACCCAAGCAGCTCGCACAGATCCTTTTTGCCGAACAGGGGCTGCCGGTCGTGAAGAAAACGGCTTCAGGAACACCGTCAACGGATGAAGAAGTGCTGAGCGAACTCGCGCTCAACTATCCGCTGCCGAAAATCATTCTGGAACATCGGCGTCTCACGAAGTTGAAGAGCACCTATCTGGACAAGCTCCCGACACTGATCGATCGCGACGGCCGCATTCACACCACCTTTGGTCAGGCTGTGGCGGTAACGGGACGGCTTTCTTCAATGGACCCCAATTTGCAGAACATTCCAACCCGTACGCCCGAAGGACGCCGCATCCGCACGGCCTTTACGGCGCGCCGAGGGTGGTCCGTCATTGACGCGGACTATTCGCAGGTGGAACTTCGCATCATGGCGCACCTTTCTCAGGATGCGGGATTGCTCTCGGCCTTTTCGCGCGGCGAAGATATTCACCGCTCAACGGCTGCGGAAGTATTCCATACGCCTTTGGATCAAGTGACGCCGGATCAGCGCCGCATGGCGAAAGTGATCAACTTTGGTCTGATATACGGTATGAGCGCTTTTGGCCTCGCGCAGCAGATGGGGCTGGATCGCCAAGTGGCGGCAGCCTATGTAGACGAGTACTTTCATAAGTTTCCCGGCGTGAAGCGCTATATGGAAAAGACTCGTGCTCAGGCGGCAGAAGACGGTTATGTGGAAACGGCTTTTGGCCGCCGTCTTTGGGTACCGGACATCACGGCGCCGCGCCCCATGGTGCGTGCTGCGGCAGAGCGAGCGGCCATCAATGCGCCCATGCAGGGTACCGCTGCCGATATCATCAAGCGTGCAATGATCGCTGTGGATGCATGGCTGCGGACAGAAAAACTGCAGGCGAAACTTCTGCTGCAGGTCCATGACGAACTGATTGTCGAAGCACCAGCCGAAGAGATTGAATTGGTAAAGCAAAAACTCCCAGAACTCATGGCCGGCGCGGCCAAATTGTCGGTGCCGCTCATCGCTGATGTGGGGGTAGGGGCAAGCTGGAACGACGCGCATTAAAGCGTCGATTCTCTGGCCGCAAAAAAAAACGCTCCGAAGATTGAGATCCGCGGAGCGTTTTTTGATAGAGCTGCGCTTTTACTTAGTCGCACTTGCCTGCGCGTTCTGGAAGCAGTTCAACGAGCTTCTCGCCCTTGTCGTTCCAAAGCACAATGCCCTCTCCGTCAGCCGCTGCCGTGATGTACTTGGCCGCACCAAGAAGGCTGAGGAATTTCTTCTCGACTTCCATGAAGGCGGGACCGCACAAGCGCATCGTCGTGGCGATTTGACCCAAATCGATCGTTTTGCCGTCCTGCTTCCAGCTGCCGAGCATGCGGTTGCAGCCAGCCTGCCCAGAGATGCGGCCGTCGGCGCCAAAGCGGATAGAGGGCGGGAGTTCACAGTCTTCGCTGGCGCCGTCAACCCACATGAAGGAACGATCCGCGAGTTGAGCGGGTTTTTCGCCTGAGAGCGGCTCAGCGCTGCTGCCGGTTGTGGCGGTGGAGGCGCAGCCGGCAGCAAGTGCAGCGCAGCAAAGGGCAGGAAGCAGTTTCTTCAGCATGGCAAGGTTTCCTCAATAAGGGTTGGATGGCAGGCATACCTACGTCTGACATCGAGTATTCATTTCGCACTGCCGCATCCTATCGCATCAGAAGATCGATTGATGACTCTGCAACAGACGGCAAAGAATTTGCTCCCAGCGTCTCCTCAAAAAAGAAGATCCCGGGCTCCAAAGTGAAGACCGGGACCGTTTCGCCATTGAGCAGTGCGGCCGCATAAAGCTTCCGCACTGGCGCAGACGGCAGGATTAGGCTTCGCCTTCCTGATAGGGTTCCTTATTGAGGTCGCCTTCGAGGTTGGTGACAACCAGTGCGCTCGCCACGTCACCCACCACATTGATGGACGTACGGATCATGTCGAGAATACGGTCGATGCCGGCAATCAGTGCAACCGCTTCGAGCGGAATGCCGACCTGCGTAAAGACGATCGTCGTCATGATCAAACCCGCACCTGGGACACCAGCCGTACCGACGGCCGCAAACACGCCCATCAGAACGATGGTGACCTGATCGGTGATCGAGAGCGGGATGCCGAAGACTTCAGCCGCAAAGACTGCGCAGACGCCCATATATACCGCAGTACCGTTCATGTTGACGGTGTTGCCGAGCGGGATCGAGAAAGAGGCGATGGACTTCGACGCACCGAGCTTGCGGGCGGCCTTTAAGTTGGCCGGCAGAGCAGCTGCGGACGAGCAAGTCGTGAAGGCAATGAGCCACGGCTCGAAGATGCCCTTGAGGAACTTCACCGGAGGCGTACGGCCTAGCAGTGCAACCATCGGCACCAGAACGATGAAGACCAGGCAGAACGTTGCGAGGAAGGAAGTGAGCACCAGCGAGAAGAGCGGCAGCAGCACGGAGAGACCGTGACGGGCAACCGTAAAGGCAATCAAGCCGAACACGCCGATCGGGGCGTAGAGCATGACCATGTTCGTCACGCGGATCATCACGTCGCCGACGAGCTCGAAGAAGGTGAGCACGGGTTTGCCGCGTTCACCCAGCGCAGAAAGGCCAAAGCCGAAGATCACCGCAAAGAAAATGATCTGCAGCATGCTGCCCTTAGACATGGCTTCCATCGGATTGATCGGAACGATCTCCAGAAGCGTCGTCGTCAGGCTGGGCGCCGTGACCGCCTTGGCCACCAGCGAGTCGGTCGAAAGATCAAGACCAATGCCCGGACGGATCCAGTTGGCAAAGAGAATGCCGAAAAGGACGGACAACGCCGTGGTGATGGCGTACACGAGCAGCACTTTGCCGGCAACGCGGCCGAGCTTAGAGGTGTCGGCAATACCGGCGCAGCCGGCAATAATCGTGGCGATGACCAGAGGCACCACCACCATGCGGATCAAGCGAATGAAAAGCTGCCCGAGGGGCTGGAGGTAGGTCTGCGCGAAGGCTGAGTCGACAAACGCGCCGACCACAACGCCCAACGCAAGGCCGATCATCATCTGCCACGCGAGCGAGAGTTTAGGTTTGGATGCCATATTTTTTCTCCTGCGCCGGATTTTTTGGAAGAAAATTAGACGCTTCGAGTTTTCTGCTCCAGTGCAGGTCCTCCCGGACAGCTTCACCGGCTTGGGCAGGGACGAGCACTCCATCCGCCTGCCTTCAATCGATTATAGGAAGTGAAATTGTTTGAAACATCGCCCTAAAACATACGTACTAATACTTAAAAAATCTTGTAAATAATGTCAATAAATCTCAACTTATTGATTTATCACACTATCTGTCCGTGTTCCTTTACAGATTTTTTGAGTTGATGTTTGCGCTGGCGCAAATACGTTTTTTGATTCCGTATTTCTTCTATTTGCGGAAAACCCGCACTGCATGGGGAAATGTCTTAGACATCTGTTTATGAGAACAGGTGCAATACGTTGTATGCGGAATCAAGATTGAAGAATTTTGGAGTTCTTCAGAGCGAAAGCCAACAACAAATGACGAGCTAAGTAAAATGCCCTACGTTTAAACCGTTGTTCTGGCAGCTTGAATGTGCATTCAGCCTGAAAATATGTTGTTTTCATTGTCAGATCCTGCAGATTCACCTGCCGTGTTTTGGGAGGGGTCTTTCGTTTCGAGGACGTTCGCTTTGTCTTTTGAATGCAGTATGAAAGACGCAATGCATGAGACTGATAGATTTGAGTCGCAAAGAAGCAAAAATCTGAGGCCAATGGGCTGAAAACGAGAGCTTGGCGGCCTTTGAAGAGGCATCCTTTGGTCGTTCATGTTTGTAAACTAAGAGCGGCTATCTGGAACAATGTTTAAACCTGGGCAGTCACATCAAATCCTTACGGAAGAAAGTAGAGCTTCGCAGGCTATGGAAGGTTTTCCAGCGGATCTCAGGCGGCTAAAATGAACCGTTTGAACCTCTGTAGATTTTCCGGGCGGCGGCCAGTCTTCTGGAATGTTCTGCGGAAGGAGTTTTTCAATACCTCAAGCGCAGGTTCGTCATGTCCAATGCAGCAGCTCCAGAAGATGTCGAGAAGCTTTCCTTTGAAGACGCACTCGACGAGCTCGAACGCATTACAGCTGAGATGGCCTCCGGCAATGCCACGCTGGATCAGAGCGTCAAGAGTTATGAGCGCGGCGCGCAGCTGCTTAAGCGCTGCCGAGCAGAGCTCAATCGCGCCCGTCAGTCGATCGAGCGCATCCGTGTGGAGGACGGTGAGGTTAAGCGTCAAACGTCTGACGCTTCCGCTTCTGAAGCCCCCATCCCTTCTGCCGATACCCTCAATGAGGATGATCTTCCCTTTTAACCAGGGAGCGCCCTCACTGCGTCCTGCACAACCTTTTATAGAAGAAAGCCCTCATGTCGACGATCCCGACGACCTCAGCCGCCGAACTCGAGTTCCAACGATGGATGAAGGAGCGTGTCAGCCACTTTGAGTGGTTTGCCGAAAAAATGCTGCCGCAGACGGGCATCGGTGCCAAACGTCTTGTGGGGGCTATGCGGTATTCGCTCCTTGGCGGCGGCAAGCGCATTCGGCCGCTGCTTTGTTATGCCGCCGGTACCGTATCAGGCGCGCCGGAGGAGGTGCTTGACCGCGCCGCGCTCGCGCTTGAAATGATTCACAGCTATAGCCTCGTGCACGACGACATGCCCTCCATGGACAACGACACGCTCCGCCGAGGCCGTGCCACGACGCATGTGCGCTACGGCGAAGCGATGGCGATGCTTGCGGGCGATGCGCTGCAGACTGAGGCCTTTACTGTGCTGTCGTCGCCCTCGGTGCCGCCCGAAGCTGCGCAGCGTCTCGTGCAGACCTTGGCCCGTGCCGCCGGCGTCTGGGGCATGTGCGGCGGCCAGGCGCTTGATTTGGAAATGGTGGGGCAAAAACCCGGAGCGGCTGAACTCTCTCGAATGCAGGCGATGAAGACGGGCGCCATGATCATGGCCGCCGTCCTCATGGGCGCTCAGTCGGGCATTTGGACCGCGCTTGGAGATCAGGCAAAGGCGGGGCTTGCCGCTTATGCGGACGCCCTCGGCGTGGCCTTCCAAGTCGTGGACGATATTCTCGACTGCACGCAGGATACGATGACTTTGGGAAAAACCGCCGGCAAAGATGCCAAGGACGACAAGCCTACCTGGGTTTCACTTTTGGGACTCGACGGTGCCAAGGCACGTGCCAAAGCGCTGGAAGAGGATGCCGAAAAAGCGCTGCAGCTCCTTGCGGCTGACCCGGCAGTGCCGGCCGGCGCTGAAGCGCGTCTGCGCGAAATTGCGCTTTATGTCGTGCGCCGCACGCATTGAATCGACGTTACTTGATTAAAAAAGAAAGCAAACCCCATAACGGTGACTGCGGAGACGGGCGGATGAGTATGAGCGAAGAGAAGAACCCCATTCCTTTTGGCGAGCCAATGGACTATCCGGTACTCGACAAGATATCGGCGCCAGAGGATTTGAGGAAACTTCCGGAATCCTCGCTCCCAGAGCTTGCCAGAGAACTGCGGCACTTCATTGTGGATTCCGTCTCTAAGACGGGCGGCCATCTCTCGAGCTCTTTGGGAGCGGTAGAGCTCGCCATTGCGCTCCACTACGTCTTCAATACACCCTACGACCGCATTGTCTGGGATGTGGGACATCAGGCCTATGCACATAAGATTCTGACCGGTCGCAGAGAAGGCATGGCCAAACTGCGCCAGCTTGGCGGCATTTCAGGGTTCCCTAAGCGCTCAGAATCCGAATACGACGCTTTCGGTACGGCGCACAGCTCAACCTCTATTTCGGCAGCGCTCGGCATGGCCGTAGCAGCCCATTTGGCGGGCGAACGTGACCGCTGGGCCATCGCGGTGATCGGTGACGGTGCGCTCACCGGGGGTATGGCGATTGAGGCGCTCAACGATGCGGGGGTTTGGAAAAAGGGGGTAAAGCTCCTGGTAATCGTCAACGACAACGACTGCTCCATTTCGCCGCCGGCGGGTGCGCTTTCCAAAAATCTAGCCAAGATCGTTTCGACGAGAGCCTTCAACTGCGCCCGCGAGATCAGCAAGCGCGTGCTCAAGCCCGTGCCGCATCTTTGGGACGTGGCTAAGCTCATGGAACGGCAGACCATCGGGTTTTTCAGCCCTCAGGCCGCGCTTTTTTCCACGTTTGACCTCAATTACTACGGTCCTGTCGACGGACATGACATCTTTGCGCTCGTTGAAGTCTTGAAAAATCTCCGGCAGATGGACTGCCCGATGGTGCTGCATACGGCCACCATCAAGGGCAAGGGCTATGCCTTTGCCGAAGCCGATCCGACGCTTTATCACGGCGTGTCGCCTTTCAATCCGAAAGTCGGCATCATCAAGTCCGGAAAACCCTCTGCGCCAACCTATACGCAGATCTTCAGCCGCTGGGTGAACAGTATGGCAGCCCGCGACCATCGCCTTTATGCCATCACACCGGCCATGCGTGAGGGCTCTGGTCTCGTTGAATTTGAGAAAAACTTTCCGGACCGCTATCGCGATGTGGCCATTGCCGAGCAGCATGCCGTCACTTATGCTGCCGGTCTGGCATGCGGCGGTCTGAAGCCCGTTGTGGCGATCTATTCCACATTTCTGCAGCGCGCACTCGATCAGCTCATTCATGATGTGGCGCTGCAGAATCTTCCGGTGATGTTTGCCGTCGACCGCGGCGGCATCGTAGGGGCGGACGGTGCAACACATCAGGGTGTTTTCGATATCGCTGAACTCCGCAGCGTGCCGAATATGACCGTGATGACGCCCTCTAACGAACGAGAAACACGGCTTCTGCTCAACACGGCTTTTGCCATGGATACCCCGGCCGCAGTGCGCTATCCGCGCGGCAAGGGACCGGGCACGGATCCCGGAGAGGATTTTGAAACGGTGGAGATCGGCCGCGCGCTGAAGCGGCGAACCGGCACTCGCACGGCCTTTTTGGGTTTTGGTTCCATGACCAATGTACTCGAGAAGGCAGCGCAAAATTTGGACGGCACGCTTTGGGACATGCGCTTTGTGAAGCCGATTGACCGCGAGGCGGTCATTGAAGCTGCCCGTACACATGATCTGATTGTGACCGCTGAAGAAGGCGTGCTGGCGGGCGGGGCGGGCGACGCGGTCATGGAAGTGATTGCCGAGGCCGGCCTCACCACTCCTGTGCTGTGCTTTGGCATCCCTGACGAATTTATTGAGCAGGGCACCCAGGCAGAGATTTACGAAATGCTGGGTTTGACGCCCGAAGCGGTTGAAGCCAAAGTGGTCGAGCGGCTAGCCCAGCTCTCCTGATGCCTGCAGCCGCGCGGCAGCAGACTTCATTTAGGCCGCCGGAAAGCGGTTGGGAAAGGATCTGCGCGCTTTGGCCGCGGGAGGCATCATCAGACTGACTACCACGGGGCGGCTCTCACCGCCTCGCGCTTTTGCGCCGCAGAAGCGGCGAGCTTGTCTTCCTATAATGGTCTGAATGACCGCTCGCTCCGGGCGGCTGAAGAGATGTTGGAATCCGCCATGCTCAAGATCGAATACGACAAGCCGCTTGCCGCCCTCACGACCTTTCACCTGCGTGCCAATGCCGAGGCCTGGGTCGAAGTTGCCTCCTTGGAAGATATTCGCGATGCACTCAGCGTGGCGAAGGGCCGCGGCTGGCAGACGACGATTTTAGGGGGCGGGTCGAATGTTGTCCCGATGCCGTTGGTGCCGGGCCTTGTCATCCATCCGGTATTTCGCGGAATCCATGAAGCGCAAAGCGAGAGCGGCTCCCTTGTCGTCGTCGCCGGGGCTGCCGAAGCGCTCGATGATCTGGTTCGCTATACCGTCGGAAAGGAATTAGGCGGACTCGAAAATCTCGCAGCCATTCCCGGCTCTGTCGGCGGCGCGGTCGTCCAGAATGCCGGTGCCTACGGCGTTGAAATGGCCGAAAGAATCGCCTGGGTGCGCGTTTATGATCCGGATATCGATGATTTCCGGACCCTGACGCCGACAGAATGCGATTTTGGTTATCGCACGAGCATCTTCAAGTCCAAGGCCGGGTCTCGCCTCATCATTACAGAGGCGGCCTTTGTGCTTCCTCAGGTTTGGCAGCCGGTGACGGCTTATAAAGGCCTCTCTTCGCTCTTTGCCGACCGAGATCCGGCGTCTGTAACGCCGGCTGAAATTGAAACTGCTGTGCGAAATCTTCGTGCCCAGAAACTGCCCGATCCTTCGCAAACGGGCAGTGCCGGATCCTTCTTTAAGAACCCGGTAGTCACGAAACTGAAGGCGCGGGAACTCATTACGCTTCACCCCAATCTGGTGTCCTATCCGCTTGCCGGCGGGCGCGCTAAGCTCGCTGCCGGGTGGCTCATTGAGGCTGCAGGACTGAAAGGCCTCTCCTCGGGCGATGCGGCCGTTTGGCCGGCACATGCGCTTATTCTGATCAACCGCGGCAGGGCGACGGGTGAGGATGTTCTCAAGCTCGGCCGTGAAATCGCCGAACGGGTGGAACGCCGATTTGGGGTTGTGCTGGAACCGGAACCGATCTTTCTGGGCAAAGATTTCCGCTGAACGATGAAGCGGCAATACCGCGCAACAGCTCGTTACGCCTTTTGGGGTTTCCCCTAAGTTTTTCGTTCCTCAATATGCTCGTCTAAGGCGACAATGTCGCTTCGGGGAAGTGAGTTTCGTTTGCACCATTCGGTGCCGATGAACTTCTAAGGCCGTTCGAAAGGGGAAAGCATGCAGGTAAAGAAAAAAGTGTCGTCGTCGTCGGCTGTGAATGCCGTCGGCACTTACAGCTTAGGCGAAGAGATTGCCAATGCAGTGACGCACGGTCTGGCAGTTCTGCTTTCGATTGCCGGTCTCGTTCTGATGATTATCTTTGCTGTTCGTCAGTCGGCCGGCGCTCTGGCCATCGTCAGCACATCGATTTTCGGTGCGTCGATGATCATCCTTTATACGGTCTCGACGCTCTACCACGCGATTCCGAATCTGCGTGCCAAACGTGTGCTGCAGGTATTGGACCACAGTGCGATTTACATCCTGATTGCGGGGAGCTATACGCCCTTTTGTCTGATTACGCTCGGCGGCACCACGGGCATTGTGCTTTGCTCGGTGGTGTGGACCATTGCACTTTTTGGGGCATGCTTTCAGCCCTTGCTTTTAAGAGCGGCGGATTGGCTCAACTGCGTGCTCTACCTCGCGCTCGGCTGGTGCATTGTGTTTGTCGCCGAACCTTTGATTGAATCGCTTCCGACGGGCGGTCTTTGGCTTTTGGCGGCGGGCGGCATCACTTATTCGCTCGGCATCATCTTCTATTTGTGGGAGAAGCTCCCCTATAACCATGCCGTCTGGCATGTGTTTGTGCTGGCGGGGACCATGCTGCAGTTCTTTGCAGTGCTTTTTTATGTGATTCCGCATGGAACGGCGGCGTGAGGTCTGATGTCCGACGCTTCTCGGGCAGCACTCAGGTTTAAAGTCAAAACAAATGCGGCGCATCGCTTTTTTTGAAGAGCGGTGCGCCGCGTTTTAGAGGCTTGAAGCGCGTGAGATCAGCCGTTTGACCTCATTTTGCGCAGATGCATCAGGCCTTCTTGGCACCCTTTGCCTTGGCGCGGGCGGCCGCATCCTGAGCGGCATGGCGGCCGAAAATAACCGCGGCCGTCAGCTGAGAGCCGACGATGTAGTTCCAGTAGAACAGTCCGCCGATAGCATTGCCGGCTGCGTACAGCCCCGGAACCGGTTGCTGCTCGGCATTGAGAACCTGTCCTTTGGCGTTGATCTTCGGGCCGCCGAAGGTGGCAGTCATGCCGCCGGAGAAGGGAAGCGCGAGGAACGGAGCCTTGACAACCAGGCGCGGCTCCTTGAGCGTATTGCCCGGTGTGAGGGCTGCGGCCTTCCCGGACTTCACGGCTTCGTTGTAGCCTTCCATCGTCTTGGTAAAGACTTCGGGGTCGACCCCCATCTGCTTGGCGAGCTCAGCGTAGGTGTCAGCCTGATAGACCGGCGCTTTCTTCGCACGATAGCGGTCCAGACGCGTGGCCACCGTATCGTTTTCGAGCACCGCACTGTCGATCACGATATAGGCGAGATTGTTGCGCGTGATGACCGGAAGCTCCTTGGCCATTTCAACGTAGGTCTTGGCTTCGTTGATGATGCGGTCGCCGTTCGTGCCGACGATTACGCCGTAATTGACGAGGGTAGACGGGTTCGCCTGCGTCTGGGCGTGAATCGGACCGCCATGGAACTGGTCCATATTCATGTAGTACGGGAAGAAGGGCCGCGTGAGTTCGACGTTCTCGCCCATCAGATAGGGAGAACCGCGCAGCGGCATCCAGGCTACGCCGCCGCCCATGTACTTGCAGACCATTTCCTTGTTGGCATGGAAACCGCCCGTGGCCATCAGAACGCCGCCCTTGGCGTGGAAGACCACTTCGCCTTCGGTCTTGGAGACCGCTCGGACGCCCGTGCACTCAAGCGTCGGCGTTTTCAGAAGTTCAATGACTTTGGTGTTCGTAAAGAACTTGATCTTCGGATTCTTTTTAACTTGTTCGAGCAGCTGCGTGATGAGCTGCGCGCCGCCCGGCTTCTTCGGGCCGTCGACCACGTGTCCGCGCACGAGCCCCGGCCAAACTTCCTTCACAATCTTCTTGAAGTTGATGCCGACACGATCATGAAGCCACTGCACGGCGCCAGCGCTTTCATCGGCATATACGCGGGTGAGCTGCGGATCGCCGCGACCCTGCGAGACCTTCATCATGTCTTCGTAGAAGGCGTCGACCGTGTCGGTAAGCCCCTGTTCCTTCTGGACGTAGGTGTTCGTGGCGTTGAAGATGCCGCCCGCGTAGATCGTATTGCCAAAAGGCATGCCCATTTTTTCAAGGACGGCAACCGTGGCGCCCTGATCAGCAGCTTCGAGCGCTGCGGAAAGGCCCGCACAGCCTGCACCGACCACGACGAAATCAAATTTGTAATCCTTCGCTTGGCTGGCCGGTTTGGCCTCAGCAGCTCCGGCCCCAAGCATTGTGCCGGCGGCTGCTGCCGCACCAAAGCCGCTTG
>OGPM01002733.1_pt1 | contig 11948 bp, 10 predicted proteins | sample 1552961 | NCBI WGS metagenome assembly OGPM01 (sample SAMEA2580304, study PRJEB22360) | human gut metagenome | biome: human gut; feature: human-associated habitat; material: faeces | place: Denmark | collected 2008/2010
TTATTCAAAAAATATTATTATAGAAAATAATAATTCGCTTCAATACCCGTCTTAAAGGTCATCCGGCGGGAGATGGTGCTTGCAGTAATCCAGAAACAGCGCGCAGGCTTTCGGCATATACTTGTCCTTGTTCCAGGCCAGCACGATGTCCCAGTATTTCATGCTGTCGCTCATGGGCACGCAGCACACGTTGGGATCCGGATGCTTGTCCAGCACCGGCTTGGGCAGGATGGAAACCGCATGGTTTTTTGACACCAGCTCCACCATGAAATCCCACTGGGAGCTGAGCAGGGCGAATTTCGGCCGGAAACCGGCCGCATGGCAGGCGTCCACGATCTGTTCGTGGAGAATGAAGTCCTGATTGAAGATGGCGAAAGAGTCATCCCGGAGCTGGGAGACCGTGACGGAGGGCTCCTTCGCCAGCGGGTGGCTCTTGTGAAGCAGCGCCACGTTCCTCTGGGTGGAAAAATGACAGTAAGCAAAGGAGGACAGGCGTTTGGAATTGAGCGTGACGGCGATATCCACCTCGCCGCGCTCGATCCGCTGGTCGATGCGGTAGGCGCCGTCCTCAATCATCTTGATCTCAATATTGGGATACTCCATGGAGAAATTGGGGATCAAGTCGCCGAAAAAGCAGGCGCCGAACAGCGGAGAGAGGCCCAGGGTGAATTTGCCGGAGCTGTTTTTGTTGGTGGTCTTCATATCGTCCAGCGTCTCCTGATACAGGTCCAGGATCTGCTTGGCCTTGGTCCACAGGCGCAGACCCTCGTCGGTCAGGTGGCCTTCGGCGTCAAAGAGTTTGTTGTTATCAAAATAAAGGCTCATTCCTTCTGCCTCCTCTCGGTGATCTGCTGGCGAAGCAGCAGCTTTGCGCGCCACAGCTGGCTGTTGACCGTCGCGGGCGGACGGCCCACCAGCTTAGCGATCTCCGCCGTTTCCCTGTGCTCCAGAAAGTACAGCACGGCAATTTTGCCGTAGGGCTCGCGCAGACCGCGCACCAGTGTTTCCAGCTCGGCGGCCCCGGCGCGGTCTGCCACACTCTGGGCCGGGTCGTCGGCGTCGCTGCCGGGCGCACCGCGCGGCTCCGGCAGGGCGTCGTCCCCGGGGGCGTCCACCTTGCGCACCCACGCGCTTTTCAAATGGTCCTTGCATTTGTTGGCCGCCACGCGGACGAGCCACTGCTTGTAGTACTGCGGCTCGCACCGGTCTATAGCCGAAAACGCGGAGAGGAAGGTGTCCTGGGTCAGATCCTCGGCGGTGTGGGGCTCGTGCACAAATTGCAGGCAAACCGTGTAGATGAGCTTTTGGTATTGCTGCATCAGACCGGTAAATTCTTTATTTGTCAGTTCCCACACCTCCTCTCGCTTTGACCTTCTGTATACTAAAACGAATCCCCCGCGAGCGATATTGCAAACGCGGGGGAATTTTAAAAAATTTTCTTCTTTGGCTTCCCCCAAGGGGCTGCGCCCGCAGGCGCGTGTCGAAGCGCAACCGCCGTAGGCGGCTCTTAGCGCGGAGACTGAAGCTGTCTGCCGCTTGCGGCAGACTGATGAGGGGAGAGTTCACCGGCATCGCCCTTTCATGGGTAATATCCGGCAGGTTTTCCCTCATCCGTCTGCGGGCGGGGCCGCAGACACCTTCCCCCAAGGGGGAAGGCGCTCACGGGTTGAGCTCCAACAAAACCGGGCAATGGTCGCTTCCCATCACATCCATCAGAATCTCTGCTTTCTCGATCTTATCGGCCAGGCGGCTGCTGACGAGGAAATAGTCGATCCGCCAGCCTGCGTTCCGCTCACGGGCGCGGAAGCGCATGCTCCACCAGCTGTACATGCCGGTGGCGTCGGGGTGCAGGTGGCGGAAGGAATCCGTAAAGCCCGCGGCCAGCAGTTCGCCCAGCTTGCCGCGCTCCTGGTCAGAGAAGCCCGCCGCGCCGCGATTGGGGCCGGGGTTCTTTAAGTCGATGTCTTCATGCGCCACGTTCAAATCGCCGCAGAGGATGACAGGCTTTTCGGCGTCCAGCTTTTGCAGATAGCGGCGCAGGTCGTCCTCCCACTGCATACGGTAGTCAATGCGCGCCAGCTCGTTCTGGGAGTTGGGCACGTAGAGATTGACCAGATAAAAATCCGGGTATTCCAGCGTGATGGCGCGGCCCTCGTGGTTGTGGACGTCCTCGTCGAGGCCATAGCGCACCGACAGCGCAGGCGTTTTGGCCCAGATGGCCGTGCCGGAGTAGCCCTTTTTGTCGGCGCTGTAGATGTACTCGGTGTAGCCCGCGGGCGCAAAATCCGCCTGTCCGGGCTGCATTTTGGTCTCCTGAATGCAGAAGAAGTCCGCGTCCAGCGCGTTGAACACGTCCTCAAAGCCTTTTTTCAGGCAGGCGCGCAGACCGTTGACGTTCCAGCTGATGAATTTCATGGGATGGTACTCCTTTATATATGATTTTCCGCGAGTATTTTGTCAGCCACGCAGTAGGGGCCGCACATGTGCGGCCCGGCACTTGCCGGCAAATGATCGCTTATGGGAAAAGCCGCGGGCCGCACATGCCCGGCACCTACCTCTCGGTAAAGCTGTTCTACGCCGCCTTCTTCACCGCGTTCTTTTTCCAGGCACCGCTGACGAACCGGGCCACAAAGCATATAATGCGGCAGATCCAGTCAACGACCATGGCGTACCAGACGCCGACGGCACCCATGCCCATCTGCACGCAGAGCACCCAGCTCAGGCCCATGCGCCAGACCAGCATCGAGGCCGTGGCAACGACCATCGTGAACCGCACGTCGTTGGCGGCACGCAGGGCGTTGGGCAGCACAAAGCTGGCGGGCCAGAGAAAGATCGACATGCCGTTGTGGATCATGACCAGCGTCCACGCCAGTGCGCGGGTCTCGGGCGTCAGGGTGTACATGCTCAAAATCTGGTTCAGAGACAGCAGCACCACAACATTGACCGCGCCCTGGGCGATATAATCCCACAAAAGCAGCTTTTTTGTATAATAATTTGTCTGTTCAAAGTCCTGCGCACCGATGCAGCGGCCAATGACCGTGATCATTGCCAGGCCCATGGCATTGCCGACAATGCAGCCGATGGCGTCCAGGTTGTTGGCCACCGCGTTGGCCGAGATATGCACCGTGCCGAACAGCGAGATCATCGAGACGACAAGCACGCGGCCCAACTGGAACAGGCTGTTCTCAAACGCCGACGGGATGCCGATGTACAGAATGCTTTTGACCGTGCGGCCCTCAAAGCGGGTGACAGACTGCGGCGTGATGCGCAGCTGGTAGTCCTGCCGCGCGGCCAGCACCAGAATGATGCACGCACCGACAGCGCGGGAGATCAGCGTGGGCACGGCAACGCCCGCGACACCCATTTTCAGCATGAACACGCAGAGCGCGTTGCCGCAGAAGTTGATACCGTTGACGATGACCGAGACCTTCATCGACACCGCGCTGTTGCCCGTGGAGCGGAAGATGGCCGCACCCGCGTTGTAAAGCGCCAAAAACGGAAACGACAGCGCCGTGATCGTAAAGTAAGTCAGGCACGCCTGCATGACCTCGTCGGTGATGGTGCCAAAGAAAAGCCGCAGCTGCGCCGTGCGGGTGATGAGGCAGAACGCCGCCACACCGACGCCGAGGATCGCGCTCAGACCCACGAGCTGGCCCGCGCTTTTGGCGGCATCCTCGGGGCGTTTGGCCCCCAGATGCTGGCTTGTGACGACAGCACCGCCGGTGGCCAGCGCACCGAACAGCGTGATGATCAGCTGGTTGATCATATCGACGAGCGACACACCGGAAATTGCGGCCTCACCCACTGACGATACCATAACGGTATCCGCCATGCCGACGAGAATTTCCAGCATCTGCTCAATGATGAGCGGCCAGAGCAGCGTCAGCAGCTGGCGGTTGGTAAACAGCCTTTCCTTTTTCATTTTTACAATACATCTCACTTTCCCAGTGTTGAGTATAGCACAAAAAAAGCCCCCGCGCAATGCGGGGGACAAAAAGGCTTCCCCCGAGGGGGAAGCTGTCACCGAAGGTGACTGATGCGGGCAGAGCTTGCCATGGTTTCCCATTTACCGGGCAGCGTTGTAAACTCCGCCCTCATCCGGCCCTGCGGGGCCACCTTCCCCCTCGGGGGAAGGCTAAGGCTATTTACTCATACCGCAGCGCTTCGATCGGGTCGAGCTTGGCGGCCTTGTTGGCGGGATAATAGCCGAAGAACACGCCGATGGCCATACTGAAGCCGACGGCGATCAGGATCGCAGCGATGCTGGGCTTGGCGGCATAGCCCACCACATTGCTGAGCACCGTGCCCAGCGCCAGGCCCAGCACAATACCGATGAAGCCGCCGATCAGACAGAGGATGACGCTCTCGGTGATAAACTGCATACGGATGGCCGACGCAGGCGCGCCCAGCGCCTTGCGGGTGCCGATTTCGCGGGTGCGCTCCGTCACGGAGACCATCATGATATTCATAACGCCGATGCCGCCGACGAGCAGTGACAGCGCCGCGATAGCCGAGATGCCGAGCGAAACCGTGCTCATCATGCTGGTCATCGAGTCGAGCAGACTCGCCAGGCTCGATGCGCTGACCGTCCAGGAGTCGTTGCGGGTGTAGTAGCTGGCGAAGAAATCCCCCACCGTGTTGACGAAGTCCGTGACATTGACCGTGCCGCCGTTAGCCACAACGGTGATGCTCTGGTACCCAGCCCCCGCCCCGGCGATGGCCTTGGCAACGTCCAGCGGGATGTAAAAGTCCGTCTGGATGCTGTCGTCGTCGTTGCCGCCGTACATGCTGGAGTAGCTGTCCTCTGTGTATTTGTATACGCCCTGTATATAGAACGTGTACAGATCCTGGTTGATGGTCAGCGTGACCGCCTTGCCGATGGCGTCCTGCGCACTGCCGCCGATGGCCTGCTCGACGAACTTTTCCGACACGCAGGCGACCTTGCGCCCGGCGTCCCTGTCGTCGTCCAGCCAGCGTCCGTACAAAATCTGCGAATCATCGTCCCTGGCTGCCAGTGCAGCATGATTGATGCCGCTGACAGTGGCCGTGATGGTCGTGGTCGGGTCACCGTATTTGGCAGTCGTGCCGCTGCCCACCTGCTGGGTCAGTTCGATGTGATGGATCTGGGTCGGGAAAGCGGCTGTAAAATCGTTCATCATCGCATCGGTGATAAGGTCTGCGTCCGACGGTTTGGAATCCATAAACCGGCGCAGCCGGACGCCCTGGGACGTGCCCGACGTGTCAGAGCTGCTTTTCTGCGTTACCGTGACAGAAATGTTACTGGCACCCATACCGGACATCGAGTCCATGACCGAGCCGGTCATGCTGTTGCCGACGGTCTCGATGGCAATGACCGCCGCAATGCCGATGATGATGCCCAGCATCGTGAGCAGACTGCGCATTTTGTTGCTTCTGACGCTGGTCAGCGCCATGCCGATATTCTCAAAAAGCTGCACGTTCGCCGGTCCCCTTTCGTTCGCCCACGATCAGGCCGTCGCGCAGCGTCAGCACCCGCTGGCATTCCTCGGCCAGCTCGGGGTTGTGCGTGATGAGCACGATGGTCTTGTGGTATTTTTCATGCAGCTCGTGAAAGAGATCCATCACGACGCGGCTCGTCTGGCTGTCCAGTGCGCCGGTAGGCTCGTCGGCCAGGATCAGCGCCGGCTCATTGACCATGGCGCGGGCAATCGCGACGCGCTGCTTCTGTCCGCCGGAAAGCTCGTTGGGCTGGTGGCGCATCCGCTCGCCCATGCCGACGCGCTCGAGCCATTCCTTAGCGCGGCGGGTGCGCTCCCCTGCCGGGACGCCCGCATACAGCATCGGCAGTTCGACGTTTTTTAACGCGCTCTGGCGTCCGATCAGGTTATACGTCTGGAACACGAACCCGATTTTGCGGTTGCGGATGGCCGCCAGGTCGTTGTCGTCGGCGTCGTGGATGTTGACGCCGTCCAGCACGTACTCGCCCGCCGTGGGCTTGTCCAGCACGCCGATAATGTTCATCAGCGTGGACTTACCGGAGCCGGACTCGCCCACGATGGCGACGAACTCGCCGGGGTAGACGGTCAGGTCGATACCGTGCAGAATTTCCAGCTCGTTCGGCTGGCCGATGTAGTAGCTCTTGCGGATGCCCTGCATCTGGATCAGGGGCTGCGCGGGGTGCGCGGCCTCCTCCCCTATCAGGCTCCTGGCAATATTCTGCGCAAACTGTTGTGTTTTTTCCGGCATTATTGACCTCCCGGACCGCCGGGGCCGCCGCCGGGACCGCCCATGACGACGGCGCCCTCAGGCATATTGCTGCCGTCGCCGACGTAAAGGTCGCCGTTCTCCATCATCTGCACATCGCTGTCGGATGTGCCCGACTCAATGCCCTGGGTCAGGTCCGCCGTGGCGCGGATGACGTCGCCCTCGTTCAGGTCGCTGCCGGTGATCTCCACATAGTAGTCGTTGGTGTCGCCCTCGGTGACGGCGACCTGCTCAAAGGTCATATCGACGCCCTCTCCGCCGGTCTTGCGCAGCACGTAGGTGCTGCCGTCGTCGTTGGTGCCCACGGCGTCGCGCGGGACGGTAAAGACGTTGTCCTTGGTGCTGATGACGATCTCGACCTTGGCGGAAATGCCGACCAGCAGACCGCTGTCCTGCCCGTTGACCGTAACGGTAGCGCCGAAGCTGCCGTTGTCGTTGGCGACAGGGTCGATACGGGTCAGCGTACCGGTGACGGTGTCGTCCGTGGCGTCGCTGGTGATGTTGCACTGCAGGCCGGTCTTGAGCCTGCCGACGGAGCTGGCCGGGATCGTGACTTCCACCGTCAGGTTGTCCACATCCTGAATCGTGGCCACCGTGCCGCTGCACACCGCGCCCACCGTGGCGTCCAGCGCGGTGATCGTGCCGTCCATCGTGGCAGTCAGGGTGCAGTTCTCCAGTGCGGTCTGCAGTTTGGTCAGAGTGTCGTCCTCGCGCTGGGACTGCTCGAGCTTCGTCTCGGCGTTGTCCACGCTGCGGGACGCGCTTGTCGCGTTGTTCTGATAGGACTGCTGCGCCTGCTCCATCGCCTCGCGGTACTGCTCAATTTTATTGTAGGTCTGGCTGACGGCATCAAAGCCCTGCAGGCCCAGCTCCGGGATGCTGCACTGGCCCTTGGCGATATTTTCCCGGCTGGTGTAATCCGCGATCTGGCCCTGCAGACCGTCTGCGCGGGCCGTGTCGCCGTCCTGCTGGGCCTGGGTCAGCTGAATGTTCAGGTTGGCAAGGGTGTTCTCGTACCCGGCGATCTCCTCGGCGTAGCGGGTGTACCAGTCGGTGACGATCTCACGGTTCGTCTTGCCACTGTTGGCGGCGGACGCCATCGACGTATAGTAGTCATCAATGCCCAGCGTGTCGTAGTTCTTCTGCGCCTTATCGAGATTTTCCTGCGCCGTAGCCAGGTTTGTCGTCTGATCCTCGACGGCCTGGGTGTAGTTCTTCCGGGCGTCGGTCCGGGTGTCGCTGAGCTGCAGCTGCGCGTTGGCGATCTGCTTTTCCACGTCGGTGGTGTCCAGCGTGGCGATGACATCGCCCTTCCTGACCGTGTCACCGACGGCGACGTTGACGGCCGTGACCTTGTAGGTCTTGACGGAATCCGACGCCGTGACACTGGCGCTGCTGCCGGCCTTGACCGTGCCGGTCACACTGACCGTATCGCTCAGGGTCGTTTTGGTCAGCACGGTGGTACGCACGAACTGATAGCTGCCGGCGGCGGCCGCCTTGTCGGTCTTGCCCAGCACGTTCACGAGGACGAGGGCCGCGACCAGCACAATGACCAAAAAGATCGTCAGCTTTTTGTGGCGTTTGACCCAGCCGAGCGGGCCGCGTCGGGTTTGTGTTTTTTCTGCCATACCGGGTTCCCTTCTGTTTTCGGAGATTTTTTGACAAAATTTAGTATATATTACAAATGTGTTGGATTTTTGAAAGAAGCATGAAAAAAGGCGGCACATTTGGGAAAGATGTGCCGCACGGACTTTTCTATAAGGCTTCCCCCTCGGGGGAAGCTGTCGCCCGCAGGCGACTGATGAGGGAGAAGTTCACCATGACATCCCATTCACGGGCAGCAGCCACTAGGCCGCCCCTCATCCGGCCTCGGGCGGGGCCTCGGCCACCTTCCCCCACGGGGGAAGGCAACCTTACCGCTCCTCGCGGAAGTAGGCCAGGCCCAGATGAGCCGGGGGCTGGTTCTCCTTCTTCTTGCGCATCGAAACGACGATCAGGACGATGATTGTGACGACGTAGGGCAGCATCTGCACAAGGTCGGTGATGTGGCTGGCCATCGTGATGCCGAGCAGCGACGGCAGGAACTGGTACAGCCAATAGAGCATACCGAACAGGTACGCGCCCCAGATGGCGTTCAGCGGCTTCCAGGTCGTGAAAATGACCAGCGCCACGGCCAGCCAGCCCAGCGCCTCGATCTGGCCGGTGGTCGCCCAGATGCCCTGGTTGTAGTCCAGTACATAGTACAGGCCGCCGATGCCGCAGATGCCCGCGCCGATGCAGGTGGACAGGTACTTGTACAGCGTAACGTTGATGCCCGCGGCGTCCGCGGTGGCGGGGTTTTCACCGACGGCGCGCAGATTCAGGCCCGCACGGGTGCGGGTCAGGAACCAGTGCAGCACCACAGCCAGCAGGATGGCCGCATAGACGAGAAAACCGTAGGAGAACACGACCTGCCCGATGTCGCCCAGACCCGACAGCACGGGAATTTTGGCGCTGAACGCCTTGTTGGCGATGGGAGCGGCGGAGTAGCTGGCGCCGTTCAGGATAAACACGCCGAAGAAGTTTGCCACACCCATGCCGAAGGTCGTCAGCGCCAGACCGGTGACGTTCTGGTTGGCGCGCAGGGAGATGGTCAGGAACGCATAGATCAGGCCGCCCGCCATCGAGGCCAGAATGGCGCAGGACAGGGCGATCAGGATGCTGACAAAGCCGTTGGGGTTGGCTGCGCTGTTCTCATAGGCCCAGGCGCTGGCAAAGCCCGCGAAGCCGCCCAGGTACATGATGCCCGGCACGCCGAGGTTCAGGTTGCCGGATTTCTCGGTCACGGTCTCGCCCAGTGCACCGTACATGATAATTGTGCCAAACGGGATGGCGCGCATGATCCACGCAATCAGACTGCTGTGCATATCACTTGCCCTCCTTGTGTGCGCCGCGGGGGATGACGCGGTAGTTGATGAAGAACTCACTGCCCAGAATGAAGAACAGGATGATGCCGGTGATGATGTCGGCGGCGTACTCGTTCAGCGAGTACGCAGACGCGATCTCCGACGCACCGCGCTCGAGGAAAACCAGCAGGAACGAGATGAGCGCCATGTAGAAGGTGTTGAACTTGGCCAGCCATGCGACAATAATAGCCGTGAAGCCGCGCCCGTTGGCGGACGCCGTGGAGATGGTCTGATCCTTGCCGGCCACGATCAGGAAGCCGCACAGGCCGCAGATCGCGCCGGAAATCAGCATCGTGCGCACCGTAACGCGGCGGACGTTGATGCCCGCATAGCGCGCGGTGTTCTCGCTCTCGCCGACAACGCTGATCTCATAGCCCTGCTTGGAAAAGCGCAGATAGGCGTACATGACGAAGGTCAGCACGATGACCACAATGATGTTGATGGTGTAGCGCTGGCCCATAATGACGGGGAACCAGCCGGCCTTGGTCGCCTTGTTCAGCGTGCCGAGGCTCGACGCCTGACCGCGCATGATGTTGGTCATACAGGCAACAATGGACGTAGCAACGTAGTTCATCATCAAAGTGAACAGCGTCTCGTTCGTGTTCCAGCGGGACTTGAACCACGCGGGGATGAAGCCCCACAGCGCACCCGCCGCAATGCTGCCCAGCGCCATGGCGGCAAACAGCAGCGGCAGCGGCAGGTTGTTGGCCTGATACACCATGATGAGGGCGGCAGTCAGGCCGCCGATCAGGATCTGGCCCTCGCCGCCGCAGTTCCAGAAGCGCATCTTGAAGGCCGGGGCCAGCGCGATGCCGACGCAGAGCAGCGTGGACAGGTCGCGCAGCATCCAGCTGAAGCGGGTCATGTTGGCGAAGGTGCCGCTCCACATGACGCCATAGACGGACAGCGGGTTCAGGCCGGTGACGAAAAAGATAAACAGCGCATCGACGACCAGCGCCAGCAGAATGGCGATGGCACGCACGGCGATCTTCTGGGGCATCGTCGTGCCCTCACGCTTGGCAATGCGCAGCAGCGGCTCGCGGGCCGCAGTGGCAGTCTGACTCATGCCTGCTCCTCCTTTACCAGGTTGGTCATTCGCAGACCGACCTCCTCCTTCGTGGTCTTGCGGCCATCGAGAATGCCGTTGACCTTGCCGCCGCACAGCACAACGATGCGGTCACACAGCTCCAGCAGCACGTCGAGGTCCTCACCGACGTAAATGACCGCCACACCGCGCTTTTTCTGCTCGTTGAGCAGGTGATAGATCGTGTAGGACGTGTTGATGTCCAGACCGCGCACCGCGTAGGCGGTCATCAGGACGATGGGGTCGGCGGCCAGCTCACGGCCCACCAGCACCTTCTGGACGTTGCCGCCCGACAGGCGGGAGACCGGGGTGTTCAGGTCGGGCGTGACGACGCCCAGCTCTTTCTTGATCGTCTCGGCCAGCGCCAGCGGGGCCTTGCGGTCCACGATGGGCGAATGGCCCTTGCCGTAGCTTTTCAGCATCATGTTGTCGGTCATGCCCATCGAGCCGACCAGACCCATGCCCAGACGATCCTCGGGCACAAAGGACAGGTGGATGCCCGCCTCGCGGATGGCCTTGGGGCTTTTGCCGACGAGCTGCACGGGTGCGGCAGCGTCGGGCGCGTAATACTCGATGCTTGCGCCGCTCTCGGCGGGCTGCAAACCGGCAATGGCCTCCAGCAGCTCCTTCTGGCCGTTGCCGGAGATGCCCGCAATGCCGAGGATCTCGCCGCCGTAGACCGGGAAGGACGCATCGTCCAGCACGGTGATGCCCTCGGCGCTGCGAACGGTCAGATGTTCAATGTCCAGCCGCTTGACCGGGTTGACCGGCTCGGGGCGTTCAATGTTCAGCTCGACCTTCTCGCCGACCATCATCTCGGTCAGCTTGGCCTCGTCGGCGTCCTTTGTGGCGATGTCGCCGACATACTCGCCCTTGCGCAGGATGGCGACACGGTCACTGATGGACAGGACCTCGTGCAACTTGTGGGTGATGATGATGACCGCCTTGCCGTCGGCCTTCATGTTGCGGATGACGCTGAACAGCTTCTCGGTCTCCTGCGGGGTCAGAACTGCCGTAGGCTCGTCGAGGATCAGGATGTCCGCGCCGCGGTACAGCACCTTGACGATCTCCAGCGTCTGCTTCTGGCTGACGCTCATCTCGTAGACCTTCTGGTCGAGGTCAAGGGCGAACTCGTACTTTTCGCAGATGGCGCGGGCCTTGTCGTGGACCTTTTTCAGGTCGAACTTCTCGCCGCTGCCCATCGACAGGGCGATATTCTCCGTCGCGGAGAACACATCCACGAGCTTGAAGTGTTGGTGGATCATGCCGATGCCCAGGTCCAGCGCGTCGCGGGGGGAGCGGATGGTCGCCGCCTTGTCGCCGACATAGATCTCGCCCTCGTCGGGGAAGTAGATACCGGCGATCATGTTCATCAGGGTCGTCTTGCCGCTGCCGTTTTCGCCCAGCAGGGCCAGAATCTCGCCGCGGCGCACGCCCAGAGAAACATCCTTGTTGGCCACGACGGGGCCAAAGGTCTTGGTGACGTGCTCCAAGCGCACAGCATATTCGTTCTGCGCCATTGTGCAGGCTCCTTTCGGATGGTATTTATAAATTGGGTAGGAACAATTTTGTGATCCGTAGGGGCGGATTCTATATCCGCCCGCGGTACCTGCCGTAAGCTGCACGGGCGCATATAGAATGCGCCCCTACGGCCTGATTTGCAACGACAGATATAA